>Ga0172382_10002354_pt1 | contig 31911 bp, 44 predicted proteins | sample Leawel138RmetaG_FD_122245 | JGI IMG/M metagenome (GOLD analysis project Ga0172382, IMG submission 122245) | Leachate microbial communities from a municipal landfill in Southern Ontario, Canada - Leachate well 138R metaG | ecosystem: Engineered > Solid waste > Landfill > Unclassified | place...
AATGTTTTCATTAACATCAGTTGGAGATGACAATCCAAAGTAAATAACACCTTCGGCAGCATTAACGTTATGATCATATCCATACACATTATCAACAACTACGTTTTTAACAGGAGTAGATGCATATAATTGACCTTTATCTTGTAAACTAACGCCATCAAGAGTAAATCCATCAACACCACTAATTGTAAATTTAGCTTTAATAATTGCTTCATTTCCTCTTTCACCATCAACTGCGCTAATTCCTTCATTTGGTCCAATAAATTTTACTCCATCGGCAGCTATTGTTAAATCAGTTGTGTATGTTCCTGCTTTAATATAAACAATTACATTATCAACTAATTTTGAAGAAATTTCTGATAAAGTGTTAAAAGCATTAACACCTTCAATGAATAATTCATCATTATGCACTACAATAGCATCATCAGTCAACTCTTGATCAACAAGTAAGTTATCGCTTAACTCATCAACTGTAACAGTGAAATTATGTTTAATAGTTTCATCATATGTTGAAGTTGCTGTTATTACAACAGTTCCAACAACTAATCCTGTAAAGTTTCCTTCTTGGTCAATTGTACCATTAGTTTCATTATCTACACTCCATGTAACTGATTGTTCAGCAGTGCTTGGAGTAACTGTCGCGCTAAACTTTATAGCAAAGTCTTTTGGAGCTTTTGCTGGACCAGTTATAACTACTGATTCAACAGGCACTTCTTTAACTTGTACAGTTTTTGTTGACTTAATAGTAGTTTTTTCTGTAGAAGTTGCAGTAATTACAACAGTTCCTACTTTAATAGGAGTTAATACTCCATTCTCACTAATTGTAGCAACAGTTTCATTATCAACTGACCAAGTTACAGTTTGAACTGCCAAAGCTGGATCAATTACTGCTGTATAAGTAGAAGCAACACCAATTATTACTTCTTCACCACCAGTAATGGTGATTCCACTTGGATCTGGTAAAACAACTGCAACTGTTAAATCTTTTTTAATAGTATTTTCTTTAACAGAAGTAGCTGTTATAACTACAGTACCAACTTTTACTGGAGTTAATTTTCCAGTTGCATCAATTTTTGCAACGGTTTGATCATCAACACTCCATGTAACATCTTGATCAACAGGACTAGGGAGAACTGCAGCAGAATAGTTTGCAGTAGTTCCCATCACAACTTGTGCAGGCCCAGTGATACTTACAGATTCAACATCTGGCATGGTAACTGTTACAGAAATGTCCACCTTTAAATCTGAGTCTTTAATACTTACAGTAACTTTAGCTATACCAACACTGACAGCAGTAATTTTTCCATCAGAAACAGTTACTATGCTTTCGTTGTTAGAAGCCCATTCTACTGTGCCTTTACTCTTTACCAGAGTTATTGTAATTTCTTGTCCAACAACCATTGATTGTGTTTTGTCTTCTTCTTTAACTTCAAGAACATGCTTGCTTCCACAACCAGCAACTGTGAACACTGAAACAAATAATAGTAATAGTGTAATTATTTTTTTCATTCACTATTTATTAACCCTTTTGACATATTGGGTGTATTTTGGGTTAATTTCCTCCTTATATAAATATTCCCCAACATGTAAGCGTTTTGCCATACATATTATAACATTTTTACTTTATAAAAGTAACCCCCAAATTATAAATAATCTAATTATTTATTCTTTTTTTATAAAAATCCTAATTGACATATGTATATTTTATAAGTATAATTAGTTAGTTTTAAAAATAAATGAGGTAAGTTATGGATAAATATTTAGAAATATTGAGACTGATGTCTCATGTTAATCATAGATTTAAAAATACAATGAGAAAAAGAACTCTAGAGTTAGGAATCAAGGATTCATTTAGACCATTTATGTATCATATTTGTAGGAATGAAGGATTAAGTCAGACTGAATTAGTATGTTTATTAGGCTTTAAAGCACCAACAGTTAGTCTTACATTAGATCAACTTGAATCTCATGGTTATATTTTACGTAAAGTTGATGATAAAGATCAAAGAATGATTAGAATATACCCAACTAGTAAAATGCTTAAAACAGATGAAATGCTAACTAAACTTGCAATAAAAACAAGTGAAGAATTTTTAAAAGACTTAACTGAAGAAGAATTAGAAGTAAGCAAGAGTATTCTTATAAAAATTAAGGGAGACACTTTGTAGAATGAAAATTTTTGGATATTTAAAAAAATATAAAATTCAAGCAATATTAGCACCAGTGTCGATGCTAATAGAAGTGTTGATGGATTTATTTCTTCCTGTTTTTATGGCTGTAATTGTTAATTTTGGAATATTACAATATGATTACTCATCAGCAAAAGGGTTACAAAAACTGATTATTAATATAGCTGGTTTACCAACCAATCATATTACTTTAATAATATATGTGGGAATAATGATGATTGTTGCAACAATCATTGGTGGTGTTTTTGGTGTTCTATCTGGCGTTTTTACAAATATAGCTGCTCAAAATTATGGAAATGATTTACGAGTAGATGTTTTTAAACATATTATGAATTTGTCTTTTGAACAAACAGATGAGTTCTCAACAGGTAGTTTGGTAACTAGAATTACTAATGATATAACCCAAATTCAAAATATTGTTTCTATGTCAATGCGAATGATAATAAGAACTCTAGTTCAGTTTATAGGAGGCATATATTTCTTACTGGCAATCAAAACGTCTTTTGGAGTGGTTTTATTAGTTTCACTACCGCTATTAACGGTACTTATTGTTTTCTTTTTAATGAAAGCAGGACCATTGTTTAAAAGAGTTCAAGTACAAGTTGATGATGTTAATGCTATTCTACAAGAAAATGTCAGTGGTACCAGAGTAATAAAAGCATATGTAAAAGAGAACTATGAAATTAATAGGTTTGATAGAAGTAATAAAGAATTATATGCGGTTAATTATAAGGTTTTAAGAATCCTTAGTTTAATAAGTCCATTTATGAATTTGTTTATGACAGGATCAATTGTTGCAGTTATGGTAATCGGTGGAACTAACATTATTAAAGATTTTGATAATGGAGTAATGGGGGCAATTAGAACTGGAGATTTGATGGCTTCAATAAATTATATGGCAATGATTCTTAGTGGGTTCTTAATGTTTGCAATGATGAGTCAATTTATTGTTAGAGGAATGGCTAGTGTAAGAAGAGTTAATGATGTTTTAAATTCAGAAAACACAGTTAAAAGTAGTAATTTGGTAAAATCTTCAAGAAACGGAGAAATTGAATATAAAAATGTTTCTTTTTATTACCCAAACACATCAAAGGAAAATGTCCTTTCAGATATCAATTTAAATATATCTAGAGGTCAAAAAATAGGTATTTTAGGTGTTACTGGAAGCGGTAAAACATCACTTGTTAATTTATTACCTAGGTTTTATGATGCAACAGAAGGCGATGTTTTAATAGATGGAGTAAATGTTAAAGAATATGACTTGGAGTATTTACGAAAAAAAGTCACAATTGTTCTTCAAAAAACGGAATTATTTTCCGGATCAATACTTGATAATATTAAATGGTCTAATAAAAATGCTTCTTTTGAAGAAGTAGAAGAAGCAGCAAGAATTGCTCAAGCAGACACATTTATTAAAGATTTTGATGAAGGTTACAATACTGTTGTTGTACAAAAAGGGACGAGTTTAAGTGGTGGACAAAAGCAAAGAATTGCAATTGCAAGAGCAATAATTACTAACCCAGAGATTTTAATATTTGATGACTCCACATCAGCATTAGATTTGAAAACAGAAGCTTCTTTATATAAAGAACTATATAGCAAACTAAAAGATACAACAATGATAATAATAGCTCAAAGAATTGCAAGTGTTAAAAATTTAGATAAAATTGCAATTGTTCATGAGGGCAGGATAGTAGATTTTGATAATCATCAAAACTTGATTACATATTCTAAAATTTACCAAGATATTTATAATTCACAATTAAAGAAAGATGGTGATTTGAATGGCAAATAATAAACCTCAAAGTTCACAACCGTCTAGACATCAAGGAATGCATGCTAGAATTATGATGCAAAAACCTAAAAACATGAAAGAAACTCTAAAAAAGCTAATTAAGTATTTTGGGTATAAGAAATACTTAATTTTTACAATGATTCTTTTAGTTTTTATAGCTTCATTTGTAAGTGTTATTGCTCCAATAATGCAGGCTTCAGCAATAGAAGCTATTACCATTAGTAATGGAGAATTGAGTCAATATAAGTTTTTTCAAGATATTATTGGCAATCTTATTAATAAAGAATATATGTATATAAATGGTGCTTTTAATGGTAAGGACTTCTTTTTCCCTTTTATAATAATATTGGGATTATTATATTTGCTTAGTGCTATCCTTAATTACTTTACGCAAAGAATTGGAGCTAAAATATCTCAGACATTTGTATTTAAAATGAGAAGTGATTTATTTAAAAGAATTGTATATCTACCTGTTAAGTTTATTGATAATAATTCACATGGCGATATTATGAGTCGGATGACAAATGATGTTGAAAATGTAAGTAATGCATTAAGTCAAGCCTTGTCTTCATTGATTTCTGGTTTTTTAACAATAATTGGAACATTGTTTATAATGTTTTACTATAATTGGTTTTTAGGAATAATAACATTTGTTTCTGTTTTATCAACAATTCTCATTAGTCAATTATTAACTAAAAAGATGGGGTTTTATTTTAGAAAACGTTCAGTCTTGTTAGGTGAACTGAATGGTCATGCTGAGGAGATGATAACAGGATATAAGACAATTAAAGCATATTCAAAAGAAAAAGACTCTGAAGAGGTCTTTGAAAATATTTCTAAAGATTATACAAAGGTATCAATTATGGGTGACATATGGGGTGGCTCTATGGGACCAATGATGAACCTTATATCGAATCTAACATATTTAATTGTAGCAATAAGTGGTGCATTAATTATGGTTAATAAACCATTTAATATAATTTTGTCTGTTGGAACAATTTCTTTATTTCTAACTTCAGTTCATCAATTAACAAGACCTATCAATCAAATAGCAAATTTGGTTGGCCAAGTCATTACAGCTTTAGCTGGAGCTGAAAGAGTGTTTGAGGTTATAGAGGAAAATAGTGAAGTAGATGATGGAAATATTGTCCTAACAAAAGAAAATGTAGTTGGCAATATTGAATTTAAAAATATTAATTTTAATTATATTCCAGAAGAAGAGGTTTTAAGGGGATTCTCGTTAAGTATAAAACCTGGTGAAAAAATTGCTTTAGTTGGTGCAACTGGAAGTGGTAAGACTACAGTTGTTAATTTGCTTATGCGATTTTATGAATTAGATGAGGGCGAAATACTTATTGATGGAATAAATATTAAAGATATTAAAAAAGAATATCTAAGAAAAGCAATAGCAATTGTTTTACAAGATACAGTATTATTTAAGGACACAATAGCTAATAATATTAAATATGGTAATGATAGTGCAACATTTGATGAAATCAAAAATGCAGCAATTTTAAGTAATGCGAACTATTTTATTAGAAAATTGTCTAATAAGTATGATACAATATTAAGTGAAAGTGGATCAAATATATCGCAAGGCCAAAGACAATTAATATCAATTGCTAGAGCCATTCTAGCTGATCCCAAGATACTTATTCTAGATGAAGCAACCTCAAGTGTAGATACCAGAACGGAAAAAAATATTCAAGATGCTATGCTTAATTTAATGAAAAATAGAACAAGTATAATAATAGCTCATAGATTATCAACAATAAGAGATGCAAACAAGATAGTTGTTATGGATAAGGGAAGTATTGTTGAGGTAGGAAATCATGAAGAATTGCTATCAAAAAAAGGCAAATATTATGATTTGTATATGACTCAATTTGCAGGTAAAGAAATATAGAGGAGTAATTATGAAAGCATTGGTTCTTATGGATTCATTTAAAGGGTCTATTTCTTCTAAAAAGCTTAATAAAATTGTAGAGGAAGAGTTAAATAATAAAAACATTTCAACAATTTCATTTCCAGTTAGTGATGGAGGTGAAGGTTTCTTAGAAACTCTTAATCTAAAAAATTATAAGTATTTATATGTTAAAAATGGTGATTTAAAAGATGAAAAACTTTATTACTGTTATTTTGGTGATAATGCTTATATAGAATTAGCTGTAGTATGTGGGATGAGTAATTCATTAATAAAAAACCCAATGTATACTTCTACTTATGGTGTAGGTGAACTTATTAAAGATGCTAAAAAATCAGGATTTAAAAACATATACTTAGGAATTGGCGGGAGTAGCACTAATGATTTAGGTTTGGGTATTATTGAAGCCTTAGGGGGACGATTTTATTGCAATAATGAATTAGTAGAATATATTACCGGTAAGGACTTAATTCGTATTACTAGTATAGATTATAGTGATGTTATAAAACTTATGAAAGGTATTAATATTATTACATTGAGTGATGTTAATAATCCATTGATTGGTGAAGATGGAGCAGCTCGCACTTATGCAAAGCAAAAAGGAGCAAGTCTTGAAGATATCGAGATTTTAGAACAAGGAGCAATTAATATATGTAGAGTGTTATCCGATAATCGTATGATAGAAATGAATCCTTATTCAGGAGCAAGTGGTGGAGTTGGATATATTGTTCAAAGAATCTTAAGTTCTAAAATAATAAGCGGTATAGAATTTGTTTTTAATTATCATAATATACATAAACATACTAATGAAGTAGACATTATTGTTACTGGTGAAGGGAAAATTGATAAGCAAAGTTTACAAGGAAAAGTTATTAATGGAATAATGAATATAACTAATAAACCGATAGTTGCATTAGTTGGAGTAAGTGAATTAGCTAGTAATTTTCATAATAACATTAAAATATTCTCTATCGTTCCGGAAGTTGCATCACTTGAGTATTCCTTTAGTAACCCTGAAGAATGTATAAGAAGATTGATTAGATTAATAACTATATAAAAAAAAGCGAAGCATTTTTACATTGCTTCGCTTTATATTATTTATTCTACTATATATACTACATTTCTCCAAACATTCATAAAGTTATCGATTTTCATTTCAACATCAACAATTGATACATTTGGATCATTAACAGATATGTATAGTTGATCTCCATCATATCTATATCCTTTAACAACTATCAAATGTCCATTAGTAGTGTAATTTCTTCCGCTTTCATTTACTACATAACCCTTGATGCTTGCAGAAACTGGACCTACTTCATTTAAGTGTACTAACAATTCTTGATAAGAATACATTCTCATAACATAACTGTCAACGCCGAATGCAGATATTGTAACTGTATTGTAAACCCAATTACCAAAGATATTAGCTCCATGATCAAAAGCTTTATATGCTATATATTGATGTGGATAATCATAATTATTATCATCAAGATTTTCAATATCATGGCCTAAATACATAAGCAGCATTGTTGCAGAAGTTGGGCTACATATTGAATCACCAATTGAAGGTACATCTATTTGATATAATTTTGGCACATCATAAACTTTCTCATTTGGTAAATTAGATGTGTCTACAACAAAAGAATATCCAGGTATGTTTAATGCAGCAACAAGCATTGATAGCTCAGGACTATCGTCTGAAACATTTGTTCTTTCTAATATCGCTTTAAATTGGATAGCATTTGCAGTTTTTCCACCACTAATTTTAATTTCATCAATTGACATGTAAGCTACTGAATCACTGCTATTTGCAGTTTTGTTATTTAATCCATAACCCCATTTTCCATAACTGAAATATTTACTCCATGTTGAGCCTACTCTAACCCTAACCATGAAATCAACAGTTGCTACAGTTGAAGAAGTTGCAGCCCAAGAACCAACTAGTTCATTGAAACTTAATGTATCTATTACTTCTGATTCATATGTTCCCGATGTATTATTGTCAGTTAATACTAAATTGTTATTTACAATTTGAAGATTTTCTTTTGTTCCACTAAATGCACTATCTATTACTAAGTGGTTATTTTTTGATATCGTCAATTCAAAAGTCCTCCTAATTCCGTTACTTAATGCTAGTGTTAATGTGACTTCTTTATTGCCACTTAAATTTTGGTTAATTTTTCCAGTATTGTCTATTGCTGTATGATCACTTGATTCCCAAGTCGCTGTTAAGCCAAACGGGAAAGATGTCTCTAAGTTCAAATCTTGACTTGTCATTCTTGGTAAGTCAAGTAAATCAGTTATGTAATCGGCTTTTTCATCATCGGAAAGTGCAATTACTTTTACTGGGTAAGTCACTGTTACGTCTGTGTTATTATATTGGGCTTTTGCAGATAATGTTACATTTTCATCATTTTCAATTAGCCCTACTTTTCCTGTTATAGAAAGAGCATCTTCATTTGTTGAGGCCCAAGTAATGTCAAATCTTTGTCCAAAAGCTGTTACACTATTTGGCAAGTTGATATTAACTTTAGTTTCGTTAGTAATTATGATTCGTTCTAAAACAGAGTTTAATACTTCTCTATCAGTCAATGATTTAACTTTAATTATAAAATATTTAGTTTCGATTTCATTATCAGTTGTTAACGTTAATGAAAGGTTAACCTCGGTATCTACTAATACTCTATTTATTTTCCCGGAGTCACTTAATACTGCTGTATTATCACTTTCCCAAATTGCTAATATTGATTGACCATTGAATGTATAGTATTCTGGAAGGTCTAAATCTTCAGTTATTTCGGTATTTAGATTTATTTCATCGATGAATTCACGTAAAGTTTTATCTTTATCACCATCCTCAACAACTGTACAAGCACTAAGAAATACTAATAGTAGAATAAAAAATATTTTTTTCATGGTTCACTCCCCTTTGTTCAAAATACATTTTACCATATTTTCACATATTTTCCAATAGTTTTACTGTTTTATAATACTTTTATAAGTTAAGATTAAAATAACTTTATAAATCTTATATAATAATGTATAATCTATATGGGTGAGAATATGAAGATAGAAAAAATTGATAAAAATATGGCACAAAATAATAGTGAAGAAAAATCAAAATGTTTATGGATTGATCTAAATAATAAATACCTAAGAGGAACATATGCATATAGTGGTTTTTCTCGTATTGAAGAAGGCATTTATATTAGCGAGAAAGTTGAAGTATTAAAGAAGCACACAAGTGGAATAAATATAACGTTTAAAACTGATTCTCAAAGAATCAGAATTAAAGCTAAAGTTGGAGGCCAAAGTTATATGGCTCATATGACTGCTGTTGGCCAAATCGGATTTGATTTGTATTGTAAAATAAATGGAAGATTCAGATTTATTGAAACAACAAAAGTTAATGCATCAGAATATGAAGTGTTGCTTTTAGATAATTTAGAAAAAGAAGAGCGCGAGTTTCGAGTTTACTTTCCATTGTATATGAGAGTGGAAGAGGCTTACATTGGTATTGAAGAACAAGCATCCTTTGAATTTATTAAAAAAGAGCAAGAAAAAATTGTAATATATGGAACTTCAATCAGTCAAGGTGGTTGTGCAACTAGACCAGGAATGAGCTACTCTAATATTTTGGATCGTAAATTAGATTATGAGTTCATAAATTTAGGTTTTTCTGGGAGTGCTCATATGGAAGATAGGGTTATTGATCTCTTAAATAGTATTGATATGAAGTATTTGATAATAGAAGTTGAATCAAACAATACAGTTGAATCAATGTCTAGCAAGATGGCAAATTTTATTAATAGGTTAGAAGCAAAAAATATAATTGTGATTAGTAAATTTCCATACCCACATACTATGTTATATCCGAATATTAGAGAAGATGTATATAAAAATAAACAGTTACAAGCAAATTTAAAAAACATTACATTTCTGGATGGAGAAAAGTTATTAGAAGAATTAGATTATGATGATACTGTAGATGGTGTTCATTTAACTGATTTAGGATTTTATCATTTGGCAAATAAATTAATTGAATATTTACAGGATTAATATGGATTTTTATACAATTGATTTTGAAACCGCAAATAGTCTCATGACTAGTGCGTGTAGTATAGGTATAGTTGGGGTTAAAAATAATAAAAAAATATTTAGTAAACACTACTATATTAATCCAAAGCAACCATTTGATCCATTTAATATTACTATCCATCATATTGATGAGGCGATGGTTGAAGATGCTTTAACATTTCTTGAACTATGGGACACAATTAAAGAATACTTTACGAATACAGTTGTTTTTGCTCACAATTCGATGTTTGATTTTAATGTTCTTAATAGCTTATTAGAGTATTATAATATCGATAAGCCAACCTTTAAGTTTGGATGTACTGTAAAGCTTGCTAGGAAATTATGGACTGATGAACTAACAAATTACCGTTTGAATACCGTAGCTAGTTATCTTGAATCAAATTTAAATCATCATGATGCATTAAGTGATGCTCAAGCATGTGCTGATATTGTTATAAGAGGATTACAAAAATGTCAAGAAGATACAGTTGAAAATTTATATAATACACTAGATTTAAAATTTGGTTTTATGAATAAGTATAATTATTATAATACTTACTCTTTTAAAGGCAAAAAAAATGTGAAAAAGTCACTTCAAAGACCTCTTATCGACAAAGCTGTCTATATTTCCGGGAAGATTGATAAGAAAATCAAAAAAAGTTTACTAGAAACTATCTATGTTAATGGTGGGTTTCGAACTAATGAAATTGATAATCGATTAAGCATTTTGGTAATTATGGATGATTATCTAGAAAGTGATTATAAAAAAGCAGAAACATTAAAAAGTAGTAATATTCAAATTGAAATTACAAAATATGAAGAGTTTATGAGGTATTTAGATGAATTTAATAATTAATGATTTTTTTAAGGATATGACTATTGAAAAAGTATTAAATGCGTTTAAACTTTCAAAACAAAACATCTACAAACTTAAAAAAGCTAATAAAATATTACTTAATGGAATAGTAATGCCAATAGAAAGCATTGTTGAGTTTGGAGATGAATTATATATTGACACTAGTGAAATTGATAATACTGATATAACTTTATCAAAACAGTATATAAAAATAGTATATGAAGATCTGGATATCGTAATAGTTGAAAAAGAAAGAGGAGTTTTGGTGCATAGTGATGGCATTAATAATGATTCTGCTTTGAACCGTTTAGCAAACTATTATAATAAAAACAATATAAACGTCAGTCTTCGTGTTGTTCATAGAATTGATACCCAAACAACCGGTTTGGTAGTCTTTTCAAAGAATGTGCTTAGTGCTAGTTATTTAGGTTACTTATTTGAGAACAATGAAGTTGATAAAAAATATTTAGCTTTGGTGTGGGGCAATGTAATTGAAGATGAAGGAAAGATTTCTTCTTCAATTGGGAGGAATCGTCACACTAATAAGCAAAGAATTTCTAACACTGGAAAGAATGCAATAACAGAATTTGAAGTATTAGAAAGAACAAAAGATAAGACTTTATTAGATGTAAAAATTCAAGGAGGAAGAAGGCATCAAATCAGAGTTCACTTGTCAAGTATCGGTCATCCAATCGTTGGAGATGAAATTTATGGCAAAAAAGACAAAATGGAAATGATGTTGAAATTCTATCAAATTAAGTTTATACATCCTAGAACAAGAAAAGAATTTTTATTCGAGTTACCTAAAAAAATTCTTAATAAATAGAAAAAATAAAATTTTTTATTGACATCAGGTATATATATACTATAATAAGATTATGTAAAGAAGGTATTTTTGATGAACTTGAATAACAAAAACGGCTTTAAAAAATACAATTGGATACAGTTTGGAGTTTGGATTGTTGTAATAATTTTACTTACAACATTCATATTGATTCCAAAAAACGAAGCCAGGCTTCAATTTTTATTCATACCATTTATGATACTATATATTGGAGCTCCAATCATCCTAATCACGCTTAATCTGGTTTTATACGCAAAGAAAAAGCCTAAATTTAATAGTTTCTTTGTATACTTACCGATGATCTCATTATGTTTTTTTCAAGTGATGCCTTTTTACTATTTCTTTAATTCAATAAATGAAACAGGGCAAACTTTCATGTATATGATACTGTTGCCAGTGATGGTATATTTTATTACTGCAACTATAATTTTAAGATATAAAAGAATGTATTCATTAAAAACACATATTATATTATCATTGGTCGGACTTGGATTATTTATTGTATCATTTTTAATTAGTGTTTATATAAGTTATTTTTATAGTGTGAATTGGTAAAAGATGAGTTAATTACTCATCTTTTTTTTATTTTACTTGACTATTATCAATATATATAATATAATCAAAGTTGATAATAAAGGAGGGGTTTTTTTGAAACAAGATATTAAAGAGATTATGCATCCGCTTAGAATTCGAATTTTGCAACTGTTTTCTATAAACACGAGAATGACTGCAAGGCAAATGGAAGATCATTTAGGAGATGTGGCTTTACCCACATTATATAGACATTTAAACAGTTTAGTAAAGTTTGATTATTTAGAAGTAAAAGAGCAAATCCCAAACAGAGGGACAGTAGAGAAAGTGTATGGGTTGCGTGTGTTAGATCAAGCTCAATCTTTAGAGGACTTGAAAAAACTTTCAGCAAAAGATCATATGCAAATGTTTGTACAATATCAAATGCAAATGTTACAAGATTTTAATTCATACTTAGATTCGGATTTTGATATAATTCAAGATGGTGCATCTTACAAAATTGCAACACTACATTTGACTTATGAAGAATTGATAGAAATGTCAAAAGAAATGAGTGAGGTATTGATGAAATACATCGAAAATAAACCTACTAAAGACAGATATAGACTAAATTTGTATACTGTGTCTGTTCCAAATAAAAATAAGTAAGGAGAGAAAAATGCCAGATTTATTAGAATTTTTACCAGTTATTATTCCACTAGCCATCATTCAGTTTGGATTGATGATTTTTGCGGTGCTTGATGTGTTGAAAAGACCAAAGACTAAAAATTTAAATCAAGTTATTTGGTTACTTATTGCTATCTTTGTTAGCATGATGGGGCCAATCTTGTATTTTACGATTGGAAGAGGAGAATTAGATGAAGACGGCACTGAAGACGAATAATTTAACAAAGACCTTTAAAGATTTTGTAGCTGTAAATGCTATAAATTTGACTGTACCAGAAGGAGCAATTTATGGATTTTTAGGTCCGAATGGAGCCGGTAAGACAACGACTTTAAAAATGCTTGCCGGCATGACAAAACCAACTAGCGGTACAATTGAAATCTTTGGGGAAGAAGTAGCTATGGGAAGTTTGCTTAAGAGAAGTGATATTGGATTCCTACCGGATGTGCCTGGATTTTATGATTGGATGCGTGCAAAAGAATATTTAGAATTTTGTGGATCTTTGTATCATATTGTTCCAGCGGTTAGAAGAACTCGTGCAAAAGAAGTATTAAAACAAGTGGGTTTATCAAAAGTTGCAAACAAAAAAATTGGTACTTTTTCAAGAGGTATGAAGCAGCGTTTAGGTATTGCACAAGCTTTAATTAATAATCCCCGTATCGTCTTTTTAGATGAACCCGTTTCAGCATTAGATCCAACAGGAAGAAAAGAAGTCATGGAAATCATTGCTAGTCTTCGTGGAAAAGTTACGGTATTTTTCTCGACTCATATTTTAGCTGATGTTGAGAGAATTTGCGATAGAGTAGTTATTATTGATCAGGGGAAAGTAGTTCTAGAAGATTCAATGGAAAATATTAAAACATCAGAATTACAACACATTATCGAAGTTGAAGTCCAAAATGGTGAAAGCACTATTTTACTACAAGAAATTGACCAGGCAGAATGGTTGAAAGAAGTCATAATAGAGGGAAAATCACTCAAACTTGATGTGTTAAATATTGACCAAGCAAGAAGAGCGTTATATCAAATATTCACTAAACATGATCTTAAGGTGAAGAGGTTCATTATTGTAGAGCCTACATTAGAAGATGTGTTCTTAAAGGCGGTGCACCATGTTTAATTTTGCATTTTTTAAAAAAGAAATAATGGAAAGTTTAAAAGCTCCTCGCTATTGGGTGTTGTGTAGCTTATTTATTTTTATGGGAATATTAAGCCCGGTTACTGGTAAATTCATGAATGAAATTTTTACTTTATTTGAGCTGGATGTCCCTATTGTGATGCCAGAACCAACGATGATGGATGCGTGGTTACAAGTTTATAAAAACATCCATACATTACTTGTGATTGTTTTTTTGATTATGCTAAGTGGGACTGTTGTGCAAGAAAAAGTAAAAGGATCGGTGCTTCTTGTTTTAAGCAAAAATATTTCTCGAAGTAATTTTATTTTGAGTAAATTCTTTACGGGAGTCGTGTTATTTTTTGGTTTATTCATACTATCTTTTTTGATTAGTGTTGGATACACATATTATTTTTTTAATGAAGTATTCTTTGATGGTTGGGTATACACATTCATTTTATCTTTAGGAATTGGACTTGTTGTGACATCATTAGGTATTTTTGTTAGTGTAATTTCAAAATCGGCTACCATTTCTGCCTTGCTAGGATTTGCGATATTTGCTGTTCTTGGAATTTTTAATAGTATTCCATCCTTGGTCAAATTTAATCCTCTTGGAGGGATTAGTATGATTAATAGTATTATGGCAGGAGAAATCAACAAGACTGCCATCTACATACAATTTGGAAGCATAATACTTAGTACAGTATTTGTAGTTGTCACTAGTATTACTCTGTTTAAGAAACAAGAACTCTAAGATATTATCTTATAATGGTTTTAGATATTTTTTCTTAAATGTTGCATTTATTATAGATTCTAAAACGTTTTTATGGTATAATGCAATTGTATAATAAAACAATTAGGAGGATTATTATTTTGAAAAAATCATTTTGGTTAATAATGTTAGTATTCCTGTTTTTAACAGGTTGTAATATTGAACAAAACGGTAACAATAATACTGAAGAGTATAAAACTTGGATAGTAAATTCGGTTAATACACAGACAGATCAGGATTTAGATTTACCCACAACAAATCCAGTCTATGGAGGAGTAATCACTTGGATTTCACTTGATCCAGAAGTTATTAGTAATGAAGGAGTTATTCAAATTAGTGCCGGTATAGAAGATGCTTTACTTCAATATCAGGTAGTTTTAGATAAAAGTACTTTTAGTGACTATATAACAGTAACTGTTAATAAAGATACAATAGAAACTATTTCTACTCAGTTTGCTGAGCAGTTCTCAGTTGTAATATTAAGAGATTTTAATATAAAGACTGACTTGAATCCTTTGTTTAACATAACTTGGAGTTCATCAAACACTGAAGTATTTACAAACGAAGGAAAATATATTAAACCACTATTAGATGTTGATTTAGAGATCAATTATTCTATTGAGTACAAAGACCAAAAAGAAGATTTCACTCTTGAAGTGACTGCAAGAGGACATAGTTTACTTGAAAAGTCAAACAATATTAAAGATTGGATTATTGAAAACTATCTACCAAATCGATTAATTAGTGGTGCGGTTGACTTACCTGATTATAATGAAATGTATAATGTAGACCTTGTATGGGAAAGTAGTAATTCGGGAGTAATAAGTACAGACGGAAAAGTTACTCGCTATCCATTTGATCGATATGTTACATTGGTTTTATATTTTGAAATCGATGGTGTTATGAATGAAGCGGAATTTGCTCTTGTTGTAGAGGCAGATGAGACTATGACTAAAGAAGAACAATTAAATTCATTTTTAAATGCAATAGCCGTTCCAAGTCTTTCTCAACTAAGATTTACTGCTTATACAGATATTAATCAGAGTTTTAACTATTTACCATTATTTGCCAATAATGCTCCAACAGTATTTGATGAAAAAATGATGCCTGTTGGTGGGTCTAGACCAGGAACAAAATTAACTAGTTTAGAGTTCATTACAATTCATGATACTGCAAATAATAATGCAGGAGCAGCTGCTCACCAAAACTTACTTTATGGTGGATTTAGTGCATCATGGCATTATGCTACAGACCAAACTGGCAATTATCAAAGTATACCAATTGATGAGGTTGCTTATCATGCTGGAGATGGAAGTCGTACTTTCAAATTAAATAAGACAAATGTTATAGCGACAACTAGATATCCGGTTCTTACAATTAGTGAATCGGGAATGTATGAATTTAATGGTGTGGAGTCAAATATTGCTGCACCACTTGTAGGTTCAAGAATCGCAAAAACATCAGATATTGCTCCATCTGGTATTTATACTGAGGTTGGAAGTGATGGTTATTATTACATAAACAGCACTTACTATAGTACTTCATTTGGTAAAATTTCTAATCAAGGTGGAAACCGTAATTCAGTAGGTATAGAAACTGCTGTTCATAGAGGGAATGACTATGCACAGACCCTAAGACACACTGCGGAAATAGTTGCTGAAATATTAATAGATAATGATTTGAGTGTTGATCGTGTTTTACAACATAATAACTTTTCTGGGAAAGATTGTCCTAATGCAATTAGACATTATGGATACTGGAATAACTTCCTTGATCTTATTTCTTTAGAGAAATTTGGTAGAGAACATTTAGCTGATGTTACATTTACTTGGACAAGTAACTCTCCACTTATGACAAATCATGGTAGAATTTCTCTTGATGCAAAGGCTACAGACGTATTAAATTATTCTGTTGTTGCAAGTTATGAATCAACAACTATATCTAAAGACTTCCAAACTGTATTAAAATAATTAAAAAAATAAAAGCAGGATAAAAAAACTTAAAAAAAGTTTTAAATATTCTTGCTTTTTTTCTATATATATGGTATTATATTAAAGGCTTCGAAGGAAGCATTGTTTTTTGAGGTTGCTGAAACGCACGGTTGAGTTGCCTATTCAACGTTTCAGGTAATTCAAATTACAATTCACATGCACGTAGATGCGAAAGGAGGACCATAAAATGGCAAGAAAATCGTTGAGAATTAAATTAGTTTCTTACGATCACAGACTTATTGATGAGTCTGCAAAGAAAATTGTTGAAGCGGCAAAGAAGACTGGAGCAGTAGTTTCAGGTCCAATTCCACTACCAACAGAAAAAGAGGTATTCACTGTTATTCGTTCACCACACAAACACAAAGACAGTCGTGAACAATTTGAGAGAAGAACTCACAAACGTTTGATTGACATCGTAGTTACAACTCCAAAAACTATGGACACATTAGTTCATTTGGAAATACCTGCTGGTGTTGATATCATTTTAAAATAATGGGTAAATAGGAGGTGAACTCATGGCCAAAGGAATCTTAGGTAAAAAAGTCGGAATGACACAAATTTTTACAGCAGACGGTATTTTAGTTCCTGTTACAGTAATTGAAGTAAGTCCTAATGTTGTATTACAAAAGAAAACTGTGGAAACAGATGGATATGCATCTGTTCAATTAGGGTATGCTGACAAGAAAAACGTCATCAAACCAGAAATTGGACATACTAAAAAGGCAAACACAAACCCTAAGCGCTTCGTTAAAGAAATCGCTGGGGAAGAAATGTTGGCGTTTGAAGTAGGTCAAGAGGTTAAAGCAAATATATTTGTTGAAGGAGAAATCGTGGATGTTACAGGAACATCTAAAGGTAAAGGTTTTTCAGGTGTTATTAAACGCTACAACTTCAGCATCGGACCAAAAGCTCATGGTTCAGGTTACCATCGTGGAACTGGATCAATGGGAGATATTAATGCTGCTCGTATTAAAAAAGGTAAAAAAATGCCTGGAAGAATGGGTGGCGAAACTGTTACTATGCAAAACTTGCAAGTAGTTAAAATCGATTTAGAAAAAAATGTTGTGTTAATCAAGGGTAATGTACCTGGTGCTAAAAACTCATTTGTTCAAATTACAAATGGTGTTAAAGCTAATAGTGCTAGTGTTAATCCTGATGCACTAGCTTAATAGAAAGGAGAAATACAGATGCCTAGTATTGTAGTGTTGAATCAATTAGGTGCTGAAGTTGGCAAATTAGAACTTTCTGAAGTTGTGTTTGCTGTAGAGCCTAATATGCAAGCTGTTTATGATGTAGTTAATGCACAACGTGCAGCAATGCGTCAAGGAACACATAAAACAAAAACTCGTACTGAAGTTCGTGGTGGTGGTAGAAAACCATGGCGTCAAAAAGGTACAGGACGTGCACGTCAAGGATCAATTAGAGCTCCTCAATGGCGTGGCGGTGGTGTGGTTTTCGGACCTACACCTAGAAGTTACAGTGTAAAAGTAAATAAAAAAGTTGTAAGAAACGCTTTAAGATCTCTTCTTACAAGTAGATTTAATTCAAATGATTTAGTAATCGTTGATAAAATTGCTTTAGAAGATTTCAAAACAAAGAGTTTATTAAATGTATTAAACAATTTAAATGTTGCAAACAAAAAAGTTGTAGTTATTACTAATGAGGAAGATTTCAACTTAAGTTTAGCAGGAAGAAACATTCCAAATGTTTATGTTCAAGCTAAATCGCATTTAAGTGTATATGATTTAATTAATGCAGATGTATATGTTGCAACAAAAGAAGTAATAGAAAAATATGAGGAGGAATTGAAATAATGAAAAATGCTTATGAAGTAATTAAACGTCCTCTTATAACTGAAAAGACAACTAAGCTTATTGAAGAAAGAAAATATACTTTCGAAGTAATGCAAGGTGTTAATAAGATTGAAGTTAAAGAAGCAGTAGAAGCAGCTTTCGATGTTAAAGTTGTTGCTGTTAATATTATCAACGTTCGTAAAAAAGCACGTAAAGTTGGTAAATATGAAGGATTACGTCCAGCTGTCCGTAAAGCAATTGTTACACTTGCTGAAGGTCAAAAATTAGACGTATTTGAAATTTAGGAGGTTATACAATGCCGATTAAAAATTATAAGCCAACCACTAATGGTCGCCGTAATATGTCTGTTTTGGTTTACAAAGCAGAAATTACTACAGACACTCCAGAAAAATCACTACTTGAACCTGTGATGAGAAAGGGTGGACGTAATAATCAAGGTAAGATTACAGTTCGCCATCAAGGTGGAGGCAGCAAGAGAAAATATCGTGTAATTGATTTTAAACGTGATAAGGACATTATTCCAGCAACGGTTAAAACTATTGAGTATGATCCAAATCGTAGCGCTAATATTGCTTTAGTAGTATATGCTGATGGTGAAAAACGTTATATTATTGCTCCAAAAGGATTAACTGTAGGTACAGTTGTTTATTCTGGAGAAACTGCAGATATCAAAGTTGGTAATGCATTACCACTTGAAAAAATACCTGTAGGTACAGTTATTCATAATATTGAATTACATCCTGGACATGGAGCACAACTTGTTAGAAGTGCTGGAGCTAGTGCTCAAATTCTTGGACGTGAAGATAAATATGTATTAATCCGCTTAACAAGTGGAGAAGTTAGAAAAGTTTTAGGTGTATGCCGTGCTACTATTGGTTCAGTTGGTAATCAAGACCACATGAATGTAACAATTGGTAAAGCTGGTAGAAAACGTCATATGGGTATTAGACCTACTGTTAGAGGTTCAGTAATGAATCCTAATGATCACCCTCATGGTGGTGGTGAAGGTAAAACTCCAATCGGACGTAAATCACCGCTTACACCATGGGGTAAAATTGCTCTTGGTGTTAAGACTCGTAATAGCAAGAAAAAGTCGACTGCGCTTATTGTTCGCCGTCGTAACGGATAGAGGAGGTAATTATGGCTCGTTCAATTAAAAAAGGACCATTTATTGATGAACATTTAATGAAGAAGGTAGAAGCTACTCAAGCTGTTACATCTAAAAAAGTTATTCAAACATGGTCAAGAAGATCTACAATATTCCCTGAATTTATCGGTCTAACAATTGCTGTATACAATGGTAAAGATCATGTTCCTGTTTATGTAACTGAAGATATGGTTGGACATAAATTAGGTGAATTTGCACCTACACGTACATATCGTGGACATGGAAAAGATAAGAAAGCAACTAAGAAGTAGGAGGAGAAATAAATGGAAGTTAAAGCTATAGCTAAGACAGTACGCATCGCTCCTCGTAAAGTTAGATTAGTAGTTGATTTAATCAGAGGAAAGAAAGTTGCTGATGCTGTTAACATTCTTCGTTTGACTCCAAAAGGAGCAAGCCCAGTAGTTGAGAAAGTTATCAAGTCAGCAGTTGCAAATGCTGTTAATAATAATAAAATGGAACAAGAATCTTTATACATCAAAGAAGCTTATGTAAATGAAGGCGTTACGATGAAAAGATATCTACCACGCGCTAAAGGTAGCGCTAATGAAATTCTTAAGAGAACAAGTCACATTACGATTGTTCTTGATGAGAAAAACTAAGGAGGATCTTGATGGGACAAAAAGTAAATCCAATAGGGATGCGTTTGGGCATTATTCGTGAATGGGATTCAAAATGGTATGCTTCTAAATTAGAAGTTCCAGCTGTTTTACATGAAGATTTACTAATTCGTGAAACGGTAAATGAGTTCTATAAGAGAGCCCAAGTTTCTAAAATTGGAATCGAAAGAGTTAAAACTAAAATTGTTTTAACTATTCATACTGCAAAACCAGGTGTTGTAATTGGCCGTGAAGGTTCAGTTAAATCACAAATCGTTAATAAGTTACAAAAATTAACAGGTAAAAATATATTCTTAAATGTTGTTGAAATTAAAAATCCAGATCTTGATGCAACTTTAGTTGCTAGAAAGATGGCTGAAGAATTAGAAAACAGAGCATCATTTAGAAGAGTACAAAAGAAAGCAATCCAACAAACTATGAGAGCAGGAGCTAAAGGAATTAAAACTGCTGTATCTGGTCGTTTAGGTGGTGCTGAAATGGCTCGTCGTGAAGGATATTCTGAAGGTACAGTTCCTCTTCACACATTAAGAGCAGATATTGACTATGCAATTGCCGAAGCTAATACTACATATGGAAAATTAGGAGTAAAAGTTTGGATTTGCAAAGGAGAAGTTCTACCTGCTAAGAAGGAGGCTAAATAATTATGTTAATGCCTAAAAGAACCAAATTCCGTAGACCTCATAGAGTGAGCTACGAAGGAAAAGCTAAAGGAGCTAAAAATATTGATTTTGGCGAATTTGGATTACAATCATTAGACGGAGCATGGATTACATCTCGCCAAATTGAGGCGTCTCGTATTGCTATGACTCGTTATATGAAACGTCTAGGAAAAGTATGGATTAGAATATTCCCACATATGGCACAAACTAAAAAACCTTTAGAAGTGCGTATGGGTGGAGGTAAAGGTAGTCCAGAAGGTTTCGTAGCAGTTGTAAAACGTGGAACAATTATGTTTGAAGTTGGAGGAGTTTCGGAAGAAATTGCTCGTGAAGCTTTAAGATTGGCAGCTAACAAGCTTCCAGTTAGAACAAAAATTGTTAAGAAAGAAATAAGTGGTGAGTAAAATGGCTAAGAAAAAAGTTGAAGAAGTTAAAGTTATAGTAAAGAAGTCAGAAGCTGATAAAGTAAGAGCATTGGATGTTGCCACCATAGAAAAAGAAATTTCTGATTTAAAACAAGAATTATTTAATTTGCGTTTCCAAGCAGCAGTAGGTAAGTTAGAAAACACTGCACAAATTAAGAAAAATAAGAAGCAAATTGCGCGTATGAAGACTATTCTTACTGAACGTGCTAACGCAGTTAAGTAGAGGTGGAGGTAATTATGGAAAGAAATAATCGTAAAGTTTATGTTGGTGTTGTTTCATCTGATAAAGCAGATAAAACTATCACTGTATTAATTACTACATATCGTAAACATCCATTGTATGGTAAACGTGTCGTATATACAAAAAAATTAACTGCCCATGATGAGAACAATCAAGCTAATATTGGAGATACTGTTAAAGTAATGGAAACAAGACCATTATCTAAAACAAAACGTTTCCGTTTAGTAGAAATTGTTAACAAGGCAGTTAGCATCTAAGGAGGTATGTAGCTGTGATACAACAAGAGTCAAGATTAAAAATCGCTGATAACTCTGGTGCTAGAGAAATCCTTACTATTAAGGTATTAGGTGGTACTAGACGTAGATATGCAAATATTGGTGACATTATTGTTGCAACTGTTAAAGCTTCAACCCCAGGTGGAACCGTTAAAAAGGGTGATATAGTTAAGGCAGTTATTGTTAGAACTAAGAGTGGTTTAAGAAGAAATGATGGTTCATATATTAAATTTGATGATAACGCTGCTGTTATTATTAAAGATGACAAGACTCCAAAAGGTACACGTATCTTTGGTCCTGTTGCTCGTGAACTACGTGAAAAAGATTTCATGAAAATTATTTCTCTTGCTCCTGAAGTTCTTTAGAAGGAGGTAACATTATGAATGTTAAAAAAGGAGATACTGTTATCGTTATTTCAGGTAATGATAAAGGAAAAACTGGAAAAGTATTACAAGTATTAGTTAAAGAAAACCGTGTTGTAGTTGAAGGTGTTAATGTCGTTAGTCGTCATACAAAACCATCAAATGCAAATCCAGATGGCGGAATTATCAAGAAAGAAGCTCCAGTTCATGCATCTAATGTACAAGTTCTAGATCCAACTACTAAAGAACCAACACGTGTTGGTAAACAAGTTGTAGAAGGTAAAAAAGTACGTGTTGCTAAAAAATCTGGAACTGTTCTAGATAAGTAGGAGGAAATTATGAATCGTGTAAAAGAAAATTATATAAATAATGTCAAACCAGCATTAGTAAAAGAATTTGGATACACTTCGGTTATGCAAGTTCCTAGATTAGAAAAAATCGTAGTTAATATGGGTGTTGGTGATGCTCTTCATAATTCTAAAGCATTAGATGCTGCCGTAAGTGAACTAACACAAATTGTAGGACAAAAGCCAGTTATTACTAAGGCAAAGAAGTCAATTGCGAACTTCAAATTACGTGAAGGTTCAGCAATTGGATGTAAAGTAACGCTTCGTGGTGAAAGAATGTATGAATTCTTTGATAAATTAGTTTCTATTTCATTACCACGTGTTCGTGACTTTAGAGGTTTATCTAGAGATTCTTTCGATGGTCGTGGAAACTATACATTAGGAGTTAAAGAGCAATTAATATTCCCAGAAATTAATTATGATAAAGTACTTAAAATTCGTGGAATGGATATTGTTATTGTTACTACTGCTAAGACTGATAAAGAGGGCTTTGAGTTATTAAAATCTCTAGGCGTACCTTTTAGAAAGTAGGAGAAAAATGGCAAAAAAATCATTAAAAATTAAAAACAAGCGTAAAGCTAAGTTTAAAGTTAGAGAGTATACACGTTGCGAGAAATGTGGAAGACCACATTCAGTATTTCGTAAATTCAAATTATGCCGAGTATGTTTTAGAGAATTAGCGCATGAAGGACAAATCCCTGGCGTTACTAAATCTTCTTGGTAAAATCTATATTGGAAGGAGGCCATCTAAATGGTAATGACTGATCCAATTGCTGATATGCTTACTCGCATTAGAAATGCAAATCAAATGAAACATGAGTATGTAAATATTCCAGCATCAAAAATCAAGTTAGAAATTTTAAATGTTATTAAAAATGAAGGTTACATAAATGATGTCGAGTTTATCGAAGATGGTAAACAAGGAAATATCAGTAACTTTAAAATATACAGAAAAAAAAGAAAGAGTTATCCAAGGAATTACACGTATCTCTAAACCTGGTTTACGTGTATATGCAAAGTCGACTGAAATGCCAAAGGTATTAAATGGTTTAGGCGTTGCTGTAGTGTCAACTTCAAGTGGTGTTATGACAGACAGACAGGCTCGTCAAAATCACACTGGCGGCGAAGTTGTTGCATATATTTGGTAATTAGAGGAGGAAATAATAATGTCACGTGTCGGTAATAAACTAATAAAACTGCATGCTGGTGTTACTGTTACAGTTGAAGAAAACAATAAAGTTGTTGTTAAAGGACCTAAAGGTGAATTAGATTTCACTTTTGATCCAGAAATGAGTTTCGAAATTGCAGAAACTTCTGTATCAGTTAAAAGACCAAGTGATTCTATAAAACATAAATCTCTTCACGGTACAACAAGAGCAGTATTAAATAATATGATTGAAGGTGTAGCAAATGGCTTCACAAAAGTCCTTGTTATTGAAGGTGTAGGTTATCGTGCATCTATTAAAGGTAACACTTTAGTAGTTAATGCAGGTTATTCTCATTTAGTAGAAATGCCAATTCCTACAGGACTTACTGTAACATGTGCAACACCTACAGAAATCACTATTACTGGAATTGATCGTCAATTAGTTGGTCAATTTGCTGCCGAAGTAAGATTAGTTCGTAAACCAGAACCATATAAAGGTAAAGGTATTCGTTATAAAACTGAGATTATTCGCCGTAAAGAAGGAAAGAAAGCTAAGTAGAAAGGAGACGAAGAAAAGTGGTTACAAAAAAAGCGCGTAACGAAACACGCAAAATTCGTCATTTACGTATTCGTAAGAATATCAGTGGTACACCATCTATTCCTCGCTTAAATGTTTTTAAATCAAATACAAACATTTATGCACAAATTATAGATGATGTTAATGGTGTTACTTTAGTTAGTGCATCAAGTATAGATAAAGAGTTAAAATTAGCAAATGGTTCAAACGTAGAGGCAGCAAAACAAGTTGGTACTCTGGTTGCCAAAAGAGCTTTAAAATTAAATATCGAAAAAGTGGTTTTTGATCGCGGTGGATATTTATATCATGGTAGAGTAAAAGCAATTGCTGAAGCTGCCCGTGAAGCTGGCTTAAAATTCTAAGGAGGTTAAGTTAATGCGTCAAGATAGAAAACAAAAAAGAACAGCTCAAGTTGTTGAAAAACAATTTGAAGAACGCGTTGTTAGTATTAACCATATTACTAAAGTTGTTAAGGGTGGTAGAAGATATCGTTTTAGCGCTGTAGTTGTAGTGGGAGATAAAAAAGGACGTGTTGGTCTTGGTACTGGGAAAGCTATTGAGATTCCAGATGCTATTAAAAAGGCCGTAGAAGATGCTAAGAAAAGCTTAGTAAATGTTCCAATCGTAAACACAACTATTCCTCATGAAATTACAGGTGTATATGGAGCTGGTAGAGTATTCTTAAAACCAGCTAAGGAAGGTACTGGTGTTATTGCTGGTGGTCCTGTCCGTGCAGTTGTAGAGTTAGCAGGAATTAGTGATATATTATCTAAATCATTAGGGTCAAGTACACCAATCAATATCGTTAGAGCGACAATTGAAGGGTTACAACAATTAAGAACTGTAGAAGAAGTTGCTGCTATTCGTGGTAAAACTACAGAGGAAATTTTAGGTTAGTATTATGGCTAAAAATAAAACTGTTACTGTTAAATTAGTTAAGAGTTCAAATGGTCGTAAACCTAATCAAGCAATGACCCTTAAAGCATTAGGTTTATCTAAAATTAACCAAGTTGTTGTGAAAAATGATAATGTAGCAGTTCGTGGAATGATTGAAACTGTTAAGCATTTAGTAGAAGTAGTAGAATAGGAGGTGCCACATGAAATTACATGAACTTAAACCTGTTGAAGGTGCACGTCACGCTAAGAAGCGTTTAGGACGCGGAACTGGATCTGGTACTGGTAAAACAAGTGGAAAAGGGCATAAAGGTCAAAGCGCTCGTAGTGGTGGAGGAGTTCGTCCTGGTTTTGAAGGTGGACAAACACCATTATTCAAACGTCTACCTAAACGTGGATTCACAAATGTAAACCGTAAAGAATATGCAGTAGTGAATGTTGAAGACTTAAATGTATTTAAAGCTGAATCTGTTGTTACAATTGATTCTTTACGTCAAGAAGGATTAGTAAAAAAAGAGTATGATGGATTAAAGATATTAGGGAACGGAAAATTAGAAGTTAAATTAACTGTTAAAGCAAATAAATTCTCTAAGTCAGCTGAAAAGGGTATTGTTGAAGCTGGTGGATCGATCGAGGTGATTTAAATGGCTCTTTCTAAAAATAGTAAAAAATTATTGATGATGTTTTTGTTCACAGCAATGTTCTTATTGATTTATCGATTTGGTACAAGACTTCAATTACCGTTTGTTAATGGTGATATGTTAACTGGACAAACTAAAGAGATGTTTGGATTCTTAGATGTATTCTCTGGACAAGCATTGTCTAACTTTTCTATTTTAGCTTTGGGTATTAGTCCCTATATTACTGCATCAATTGTTGTGCAATTGTTGCAAATGGATATTCTTCCTGTTCTAAAAGAATGGTCTGAAGAAGGTCCAGCTGGAAAGCAAAAAATCAATCAATTAACAAAATATATCGCGTTAGGGTTGGCGTTTGTTCAATCTTTAACATTAACATTAGGATTACCTGATTATTTCACAAGTGGTTTTAGTAATGCACCAATCAATTATGTTTATTTAGCATTAGTTGCAACAGCAGGTACAGCTTTTTCAATGTGGTTGGCTGAAAAAATTACTAAAAGAGGAATTGGTAATGGAACATCTATGTTAATCGTTGCTGGTATATTATCTAGTTTCCCAGCTATGTTTGGTGAACTAGGAATTACACATTTGAGTCCTGGACAATTAAAAGGTATCTTAACTTTTATTGCTATTGTTTTAACATTCTTAGCAGTAATTGTTGGTATCGTGTTTATGGAACAAGCAACAAGAAAAATACCTATTCAATATGCTAACCGTCCCGCGGCAGCTAATTTTAGAGGAAAAAGTGATTCAAATATTCCAATTAAACTTAATTCTGCATCAGTTATTCCAGTAATTTTTGCGGCTACTTTAATGAGTATTCCGACAACTATTATTCAAATGACGGGTAATTCAGAAGCTGGGTTTGGTCGAGTATTATACTCAATTTTTTCTCAAACTGAAACTATTGGATTTGTTATATATGTAGTATTAATTTTTGTGTTTTCATTCTTCTATGCGTTCTTACAAATGAACCCAGAAAAAATGGCTGAGAACTTACAAAAGAATAATGCCTACATTCCAGGTGTAAGACCAGGTGAAGAAACTGCATCATTCATATCAAGAGTATTATTTAAAGTTACTATGGTAGGTGCAACATACCTTTCAATAGTGGCAACTTTACCAATAATACTAACAAAAATATTTAATCTTTCTTCATCAGTACAAATTGGTGGTACTGGATTAATTATCGTAGTTGGTGTTGCTATTGAAACTGCAAAACAAATTAAAAATCAAAAACAAGATCAACAATATCGTGGATTTATAAATTAGGTGGATCCCATGCGTTTACTAATAATGGGACCTCCTGGTGCGGGGAAGGGTACTCAAGCTGAGTTAATCAAAAAAGAGTATAAGATTCCGCATATTTCTACAGGGGATATGTTTAGAGACGCAATGGCAACCGAATCAATTCTAGGTGTACAAGCAAAGAAATATATTGATCGAGGTGAATTAGTTCCTGATGATCTTACTATAAGTATTGTTAAGGAAAGATTGACTAAGGATGATTGCCAAAACGGGTTCTTACTAGATGGATTTCCTCGTACAATTGTACAGGCTATTGCTTTTGATAAAATGCTCAAGGAGTTAAAAATAGCACTTGATGTGGTTTTAAATATTGAAGCAAGTTATAATCTAATCAAGAAACGTATTGCTGGTAGAAGAGTTTGTTCAAATTGTAAAGCAGGTTACCACATTGAAAACATAAAGCCTCTTATTGAAGGGGTTTGTGATAAATGTGGTGGGGAGTTAATTGTTCGTAAAGATGATCTTCCAGAAACTGTAGAACATAGATTGAATGTTTATGATAATCTTACTAGGCCGCTTGTGGCTTATTATGATAGTCAAGGATTAGTTAAATCTATAAACGGTGAAGAAGAAATTTGCGAGAGTTTCCTAAAAGTAAAAGATATTCTTGGAGGTATCAATGATAACCTTAAAAAGTAGTCGTGAAATTGAATTGATGAAAGAAGCTGGTCGAATTGTTGCTTTAGCTCATAGAAGAATAAAAGAAGCAATTAAACCTGGCATTTCAACATACGACCTTGATAAGTTAGCTGAAAGAGTTATAATTGAAAATGGGGCAACTCCGTCTTTTAAAGGTTATGGAGGTTTTCCCGGTTCAATTTGTGCCTCGGTGAATAATGTTGTTATTCATGGTATTCCCAGCAAAAAAACTATATTAAAAGATGGTGATATTATTGCTGTTGACATTGGTGCTAATTATAAAGGCTACCACGGAGACAGTGCAATGACATATGCTGTTGGACATATTAGCGATGAAAAACAAAAGCTATTAGATGTAACTCTAAAATCGTTATTTGTAGGTTTAGAACAAGCTAAGCCAAATAATCGTTTATCAGATATATCTCATGCGATTGAAGCTTATGTTGTGTCGGAGGGTTTTTCCGTTGTGAAAGATTTTACTGGACATGGTGTAGGTAGAAACTTACATGAGGACCCTTCTATTCCTAATTATGGGGAAGCAGGGCATGGGCCACTACTAAAGGTAGGCATGACCCTAGCAATCGAACCGATGGTTAATGTTGGCTCTCATAAAGTTAGGATTCTAAGTGATGACTGGACAACAGTAACCGTTGATGGAAAAGATAGTGCCCATTTTGAGCATTCTATTGTAATAACTGATAACGGATATGAAATATTAACGAAAGAAGGAGGAGACGTTGATGTCTAAAAGTGATGTAATTGAATTAAAAGGAACAGTTATAGATGCCCTACCTAATGCTGTATTTAAAGTGGTGTTAGAGAATGGCCATCAAATAATGGCCCACGTTTCTGGTAAAATCCGTATGAACTTCATAACCATTTTACCAGGTGATAAAGTAACTGTTGAATTATCACCATACGACTTAACACGTGGCCGAATTACTTACAGACATAAGTAATAATATTTTCTTGTTTACAAGAAAAAGGAGGAATTAATAATGAAGGTTAGACCATCGGTAAAACCAATATGTGATCAATGTAAAGTTATAAAGCGAAAAGGCAAAGTTATGGTTATTTGTAATAACCCTAAGCATAAGCAAAAGCAAGGTTAATTAGGAGGTGCAAATTAATGGCACGTATATCAGGTGTTGACATTCCTCGTGACAAAAGAGTAGTTATATCATTAACATACATTTTTGGAATTGGAAAAACAACAGCACAAGAAATATTAAAAAAAGCGGAAGTTGATGAAAACAAACGCGTAAAAGATTTATCTGAAGAAGAATTTACAAATATTCGTCGTGAAGTTGCTGCTGTAAAAGTAGAAGGCGATCGTAGACGCGAAATAGCAATGAATATTAAGCGATTAATGGAAATCGGATGTTATCGTGGGATTCGCCATCGTCGTGGATTACCTGTTAGAGGTCAAAATACAAGATGTAATGCTCGTACTCGTAAAGGACCATCTAAAACAGTAGCAAACAAGAAGAAGTAAAAGGAGGCTTAACTAAATGGCTCGTAAAATTCGTAAACGTAAAGTCAGAAAGAATATACCCGCTGGGATTGCTCATATTCATTCTACTTTTAATAATACAATCGTTACTATCACAGATGTTGATGGTAATGCAGTGGCTTGGTCTAGTGCAGGTGCATTAGGATTTAAAGGTAGTAAAAAATCTACACCTTTTGCAGCACAAATGGCTAGTGAAGCTTGCGCAAAGGTTGCAGTTGACAATGGGATGGTTAAAGTTGAAGTTTCTGTTAAAGGTCCAGGACCAGGTAGAGAAGCAGCAATTAGATCATTACAAGTTGCAGGTCTTGAAATTACATCAATTAAAGATGTAACTCCAGTTCCACACAACGGATGTCGTCCACCGAAAAAACCAAGAGGATAATTAAATTTAAGGAGGGCTCAAATGAGAAAATTTGAATTCATTAAACCTCAAACTAATGTAGAAAATATTGAAAATAACTATGCTAAATTTACTATTACTCCTCTTGAAAGAGGTTATGGTATAACAATAGGAAATGCATTAAGAAGAGTATTACTGTCATCTACACCAGGAGTTGCGATAGTGGCAATGGAGATAGAAGGTGTTGATCATGAGTTTATGGCTCTTGAAGGGATATTAGAAGATGTAACTAGCATTATTCTAAACTTAAAGAATGTTGTTTTGTCAATTGACGAAGAAGATTTGTTTAAGGCTATGCCTCAAGAACATACTGATTTGTATGAATTATCTATCATTAAAGAGGGTCCAGGTGTTGTGACTGCTGGTGATCTAGTTCATAGTAGCGAAATTACTGTAGTTAATAAAGATGCTGTTATAGCAACTCTTGCACAAGGAGCTAAGTTCAAAGCACGATTCTTTGCTAGACGTGGCGTAGGCTATGTGAGTGCTGAGGAAAACAAATTATTTTGTTTAAATAGAGTAGGAGATAGAATTATCAATCGTATTTCAATTGATTCTATTTATACTCCAATTCTAAAATGTAAATATGATGTTGAAAAGACACGCGTTGGAGAGAATGTCGATTACGACAAACTATTCCTAGAGGTATGGACTAATAATAGTATTAAACCTCAAGATGCTGTTAGTTTAGCGTCAAAATTCTTAATAGATCATTTCAACGTTATTGCTAATATTAATGAAGCAATCGTTGAACAAAACTATATGTATGAACCAGAAGAAAAAGTTGCAAATAAGAAATTAGAGAAGAAGATTGAGGATTTAGATTTATCTGTTCGTTCTTATAATTGTTTAAAGCGTGCCGGTATTAATACTGTGGGCGAATTAACACAAAAGAGTGAAGAAGAGATGATGAGAGTTCGTAATCTTGGCCGTAAATCACTTAAGGAAGTTATTCAAAAACTTCGTGAAATTAATTTACATCTAAAACATTCTTATGAGGGCGATTATCAAGGTTTAGATGCTGATGATTTTGATGATGAGTCATATGTATCAGATCAAATTCTCGAAAACGAGAATCCTGATTATGATGATGACGAATTATTAGATGATTCAAATTAGCATGAGAAGGAGGAAAACGAATGTCATTAGGCTACCGTAGATTAGGTCGTAATATGTCTCAACGTAAAGCATTACTTAGAGATTTAGTTACTGATTTAATCATTAATGAACGCATTGAAACAACATTGTCTAAAGCAAAAGAATTACAACGTTTAGCTGATAGAATGGTTACTTTAGGTAAAGCTGGCGATTTAGCTAGCCGCAGATTAGCAGCTACAATGGTTAGATTCGAAAAAGATGATAAAGATCAATTTGCAATCCAAAAACTATTTTCAGAAATCGCTCCTAAGTACACAAACCGTCAAGGTGGTTATACAAGGGTACTTAAAACAGGTCCTCGTCGTGGCGATGCTACAATGATGGCGATTATTGAATTTGTATAAAAAGATTTAAAACCAAGTTTAACTTGGTTTTTTTTAGCGTTTATTATATAATAATATTAGGTGTTAGATATGAAAAAAATTACTCTTATTATAATAGAAGCATTAATTTATATTTCATTTATGTTTTTTGATGAATATATAGATAGTAATATAAGGTTTATAGGAATTGTTATACTATTTATATATTTATTATTAGAAAAAAGTTCTAAAGATTTGTTTATATTAAGACTTGCTCTCTTATTTACTATTATTAGTGATTTATTCTTACTTGTAATTGATGATTTTTATATAGTTGGAGTATTAAGTTTTATTATTGTTCAATTACTATATTTATATCGTTTAAGAGGTTTTAATAAAAAGAATTTTTATATACCAATTGTATTGTGTTTTAACTTAATTTTGATTAAAATTATATTAAAAGATGGTTTTGATTATCTTTTGGGATTAACTGTTATATATTTTACTTTAATTGTAAATAATATGATTCTAAGTCTTATATCCTTCAAGGCTAACCCATTATTTGCCCTAGGATTGGTTTTGTTTGTTTGTTGTGATATATTTGTTGGTCTGTATAATCTATCATCCTACGTCCAAGTTGGAGAAATTGTGAATACAATTA
>Ga0172382_10002358_pt1 | contig 31853 bp, 23 predicted proteins | sample Leawel138RmetaG_FD_122245 | JGI IMG/M metagenome (GOLD analysis project Ga0172382, IMG submission 122245) | Leachate microbial communities from a municipal landfill in Southern Ontario, Canada - Leachate well 138R metaG | ecosystem: Engineered > Solid waste > Landfill > Unclassified | place...
GGAGTTGATCCATTTCGAGGTGACGGACACTGGCATAGGTATTCCCAAGGAGCGCCAGCAAACCATTTTCGATTCCTTTTCTCAGGCCGATCACACAACCTTCAGCCGATACGGCGGAACCGGTCTCGGACTCACCATCACGGCCAGCCTGGTCAGGATGATGGGGGGCGAGATCTGGGTGGAGAGTGAGCCGGGAAAAGGGAGCACCTTTCACTTCACAGTAGCGGCCGGGCCAGCCACCCCTCACGAAGAAGCGATGGAACAGGCCATTCATGCAGCCTGTCAAGGAGTGAAGGTTCGGCTGGTCTGCGATCACCCCACCCACCGAGCTAACCTCGTGGAAACATTGACCCAGTGGGGGGCGGTGCTTACCGATGAGGAGAGCCCTGACCTCACCGTGGTAGATGGCCTGGCTTCCCTGGAGGGCAGGCTGGCCAGTCTGGTATTACTGACTTCCGAACAACTGGAAGCCGATATCGCTCTGGCCCGGGCTCAGGGCTGCACCGGTCACCTGGTCAAGCCTTTTCGCCGGAGTGAGTTGCGCCAGGCCATGCTGTCTTTGTTAGACGCGGACAAGGCCCGAGAGTTTGCTCGCGAAGCTCCCGAACTCCAGACCTATTTCCCTGGCCTACGGGTCCTGGTGACCGACGATAACCCCATTAATCGCAAGCTGGCCAGCTTGATGCTGGAAGAGATGGGTTGTGAAGTGGCAGAGGCTGAGGACGGGCCGGAAGCCCTGGAGAAGTTTGCGGAGTACGATATTGTGTTATTGGACATCACCATGCCGGACATGGATGGGTTTGAGTGCACGAAACTGATCCGTGCCCGGGAGGCGGACAGGCGGATTCCCGTGATCGCCCTGACCGCCCACGCCCTGGAGGGGTTTGCCGAGACCTGCCTGGCTGCCGACATGGACGGTTATCTCTCCAAGCCTCTAGAGGCTGATAAGCTGAGGGATGTCCTGGCTCGTTTCGCTCCTGACAAAATAAGGAGTGCCAATCGAGCCGTGGATCTGGAAGCGGTGCTGAGGAGGATCAACGGTAAACGAGATTTTCTGGGCACCCTGGTGGAGAAGTTTTTGGAAGTCAGTGCCCAACAGGTACGGGCGGTGGAAACGGCGGTGGCCGGCTCCGACACTGAAGCCTTGCGCTTTTCGGCCCACACCTTGAAGGGTTCGTTGTTGAACTTCGGAGCCGACCGCGCAGCGGAATTGGCAGGATTACTCGAAGACCTGGGGCGCCGGGGCGTGGTGGACGAACAGACGGAGAAGTATCTGGTCCAACTCAGGGACGCTTACCAGGAGGTGCGGGCAGACCTGGCGGCTCAGCAACTGGTCCTGACCTCTGGATAGAGTCCGCTAAAGCAACCTCTCATTGAAATCCTGACCCATGGACAAGTTTTGTCACGGCCTTCTAGTGCGCTGTCAAACTTCAAAATTCGGCCGAGGGCGGAGTTTAGTGGGCCCACGATGTCGCACCGTCTGTCTGCATCAAGTCGCCCGTCTCTTTGGACCTGCGAAATAAGTTTCCGGTAAAGTTAAAACGCTGGCCTCGTCAAGGATCACTGGTGGCTATTCGTGACCAAGAGATGAGATTTGCGCAGAAAGTCAGTCCTCAACATTTTCGCTTTTTAGGTCCGGTGTTTCCAGCGATTCCTTCACTCTCATCGCTCAATGAACCAATACTGCTTGTTCGCCACCTCGTCGAAGAGGTGTCTATGGAGTATGCTGCACAGTTCGTAGGTCGTTCCCTTTGTCTTGGGTAGCGAGTGGGATAAAACTCACGACGAAAGCATATGCTTCATATTAGCCCGGATAGTCTGGGCATCGGTTTGTTCAAAGCTCAGTCCCACCATCCATTTTCCGTTTTCGGTGGCCCGGGAGGACTTCACCACGGCCTTACCCGAGAGTGGCTGAACTGAGTCTCCTCGGGGGCTGGTCTTAAAGCTCACCGACTCACCCGGGGCAAGCTCCTGGTCTCCTTCAAAGAGAGCGCCCCCGGCGGAGAGGTCCAGCATGAACCCCTGATGCACGGACCCAGCGGGCCCGGTGAGTTCGCACGGGACTCGGCCCGGAACCCTCAGGAGTCGCCGTCTTTCCCCCACAAACGAAGCCTCGAATCCAGCCTCGATCAAGGCCGGCTCCAGCCAGGAATTGATGAGTTTTTCTTCGTCCAGCTCACACTCGATACCCAGCAGAAAATCGCCTTCCGGCTTCCCTTTGCACCACCTGACCGTTCCGTTGAAGGGCGGCCCCATACTATCCCGGTGAACCGTGACCTCGGTCCCTCCAGGGAGAGCTCTCTTCATTTCCAGCGAGAGCCCGGTGAAGGTCAGATCGTGGGTCACGGCCTCGAAGGTTCCCTGGGGAGTCTTCAGGCTTACCTCCTGGCGGAAGTTTAGCCTGACTGACGAGCGTCGCTCGTCCACCGCGAGTGGCTCATCGGGGAAGAACCGGTTGAGTAGATTCTTAAGAAGCTGCATTTTCATAAAGTTTGACCCGCGTAGCTTTCGACCTCTTGAAGGAGAGCCTGTTCGGCTCGCCGGAGAAACCGGAAGAGATCGTCGAAGCTCTGTGCTCGCACCAATTCTTGCCGCAGGGTCTCTTCCAGTTCGGTCCGTTCAGGGGCTTCCTCCGGAGCACCGAGCCGATAAGGCAGCAGTTGCCCTCGAAGCTCCCGCACCAGGATCGATTCCGGTTTGGTGATCAGCTCTCGGGCGAGTTCCACCTGTCGCCGGGCGATGTTGACCGGATTGAAGTTCTCTTCCGGTGCCGGGCGGCCACAAAGAGCAGCCGATAGGTGGGCCAGGACCCAGGGCCGTCTCAGGCACTCCCGACCTACCATGATGCCGTCGCAGCCGGTCTCTCGGACCACCGCTCGAGCCGAGGCTAGGTCCACGATGTCGCCATTGGCCACCACCTTCATACTGCTTCCCACGGCCTCTTTTACGGCGGCCGTCACACTGTGATCGGAGACCCCCTTGAAGCCCTGCCGGGCATACCGTCCGTGCACCGTGACCAGACTAGCCCCCGCTTCCCAAGCTGCTCGGGCGAAGTCCACGGCCGTGGGTACCTCGGGCTCGTAGCCGATGCGGATTTTGACGGACACCGGAACCTCAACGGCTTGGCAGACCGCGGCAACGACTGTGGTGGCCTTGTCCAGGTCCCTGAGCAAGGCCGCCCCACAGCCTTTTTTGGCTACCTTGGGCACCCAGCAACCCATGTTGATGTCCACCACGGGGGCCCCGGCTTTCTCCACCACTCGGGCCGCGTGAGCCATCTCCTGGGGGCATGAGCCAAAGAGCTGCACCGCAAAGGGCCACTCCTTCTCCGACCAATCGAAAAGTGCACGGGTCTTTCGCGCCCCGGGGTTGGCGGTCAGGACGTGGCTGGAGATGAGTTCCGAGCACACCAGCCCACAGCTTCCCATTTCTCGGACCAGGGTCCGGAAGGCCACGTTGGTGTGCCCCGCCATGGGTGCCAGTAGTACCGGAGGATCGATCGGCACGGTCTCTAGCATGAACGGTTGAAGCATGGCCCTGATGATACCATGGGTGCGCAAGAGAGTGACTGGCGGAAGGTTCTAGAACCTTCCCAGGGAAGCGCTCAAGCCATGAGCAAGGAGAAGATCTTGACCTCCGAAGGTAGGCTCGAGGAACTGCAAGAGGGCAGTCTGGCTGCCCCCAAAGACTCGGAACTGAACCTCACCCTGGGGGAGGCGTTTTTGCGGGTCAACCGGGTGGATGAAGCAGCGGCCGCTTATCAACGCGCGGTCGAGCTTGATCCTCGCTCAGATTTGCGAGCGCTCTTCTGGGAGTGGCTGGGCTTGGTGCGAGAAATGGAGGGGCGTTTGGAGGAAGCGCTGGAAGCCTACTTCCAGTGGCTGGATGCCGATCCCGTGGCTATCAGCCCCCTCGATAGGCTGGGCTCCTTGCTGGTCGTTTTGGGGCGCTGGACCGACCTACGTCTGCTCGAGCAACAGTTCGAGAGGCGAGTGGAAGTCTCGGGTCACGCCCGAAGCCGGGAGTCGCTGGCGCTTTATACCTTCGTTATGGAGCAGTTTGGTCAGAGGGACACGGAGGGAGCAAAGGTAGCCACTCTGGCCGCCCTGGAGTCTGACCCCGACTCACCGGCCATGCGCTTTTTGCTGGGACTCATCACCTATCAGGAAGGTAGCCTGGAGTTAGCTCGGGGGGAGTTTGAACGGGTGCTGGAGCTGGACGCCGAAGGGCTCTGGCAGGAGCCTCGATTCGCACTGGATTGGAACGGCTCCAAGGCTCGGGTGATGGTGGCCAAGCTGGCCCGGCAGCAGGGCGATGTAGAGACCGCCCTGAGACTGCTCATCGAGGCGGAAGATCTGGACCGGTCGGATTCAGAAGGTCTGGCAGAAGTGGCCGAACTGTTGATCGAGAACGAGCGCTACGATGATCTCCTGAAAGTACTGCGCAACGTACCGGAAGGCCCTTCCAGACTAAAGAGGATGGAGGCCGAAGGTCTGTTGGGGAGAGGCCTGTTGACCGAGGCCGATTCTATTTTCGAGACGGAAGCCTCTCTGTTTGGAGTCCATCTCCCCGAGGAGCCGCTCGAAGCAACTCTTTCCGATCCGGCGGTTTCCAGTGAGGTCTTGTTAGGCCGCTTGAGCAAAGGGTTGCTCACCTTCAAAAGTGCCGAGGAAGAGGTTTTGGGGCTCTGCCGGACCTACCCGCAAGTGGAGCAGGTTTGGGAGACAGCCAGGTTGGTCTACGAGCAAACCGGTCAGTTGCAGCGGGCTCAGATCGCGTCGTTGGTGAAGAGCAAACTCAGACACGGACCCTATCCCGATCCGAGCGGCGCCTATACCAAGAAGGGAGCCGACGGAACTCGCGTCCTGGTGGGCCTAATCACCGAGGGTGGGCCATTGATCTTGAAGCTGGAAGCGGACTCCGGTCGCAAAGACAGAGACCAACTCTTCGGCTGGGGTCGAGACGCTCTCATGCCGGGTTTGGAGCTTGCCAAAGGTATTCTAGAAGACCTGGTCGATGACTGTCCCCGCAGCTTTCGAGTCATGATCACCCCGGTCTCAGTCCCGCAAGAAGGTGAGACCCTGAAGATACTCCTGGAAGGGGAGTTGGGAAGTATTCCTCTGGGGTTCTTGGTAGCCATGCTCTCATTCAAAAAGGAACCCGAGGGCGAGGATATCGCGGTGCTTGGACGGCTTGGCCTGCGGGGCGATATCGGCGGAGTTTCTCACCTGGAAGAAACCTTGATGGCCCTTCATCAGAGCGGAGCCCACTGGGATCGCCTGGTGGTGGCTGAAGCCGGAGGCTTTCGTTTACTGAGAGCACCCGCCTGGCTGTGGCACGGAAGGAAAGTGACCATGGTGGATTCGGCCGATGCTCTGGCTACCTGGTCGAAGGAGGTGACGCCTTGAGAAGGACCCCGGAATTCGAAGCGACCCTGGAGCGGGCCAAGGAAGAGTGCCGCTTACTGGGCCACGGTTTCGTCAGCAGCGAGCACCTTCTGCTGGGGTTGCTGGGTTATCGTGAGGGGGCCGCCGCCAAGTTTTTACGGGAGCGGGAACTCAGTCTGTCCAAGCTGAGACAAGAGGTGATTCAGCAGGTGGGGAGGGGAGATGGCGGGTTCGCCCGGGAGAACCCTCCTCCTACCTTGCGGGCGCTGGGTATCGTGCGCCTGGCTGAGGAGAGCGCCCGAATCGACGGATCCGAGGCCGACAGTTTGACCCTGCTCTGGGCACTCTTGAAGGACCGAGAGTCGGATGCGAGCCAGTTGCTCAGCCGCCTGCAGGCCGATCTTGGCAGCTGGGCGGCTGCGGTGGAGGAGCGGATCGGTGAGCGGACCCGGCGGCGCCCCCGGACCTTTTTCCGCAAGGGGGAACGACAACGTTCTCTGCAAGCCGAAATGCGTCGCTGGAAAGAACGCATGAAGGGTGCCCGGGATGTGCTCAACGAGCAGATGGTCGGCCAGCACGGGGCGGTGGATCGAGTGGTCTCGACTCTCACCCGGGCCTGGGCGGGGCTCGCCGAGTCCCGGCGCCCGCTCGCTTCCTTTCTGTTTCTGGGACCCCAGGGGGCCGGCAAGGCCACCCTGGCCCGACTCCTCGCGCAACTCCTCTACGGCGACGAGGAACGATTGCTGCGCCTGGATATGGAGGAGTTCGGTAGTGAAGAGGATGCCGATCGACTCACCGGCGCCACGACGGAGTCGCTGGGGCTATTGACCAGCCTGGCCCTGGAGTACCCTTATTCCATCTTCTTCTTGGAGAGCGTCGAACGCGCCCACCCTCGCGCCCTGACCAAGATTACTCAGATCTTGGGTCGAGGGTTTGCGGTGGATGGACAGGGACAGAGAGTTTCCTTCCGGGATCACGTGGTGGTCATGTCGGTGAACATCGATAGTGAATATATGGAGCGGACCAACCCGGTGGGTTTTCGCCAATCCACTCGGGGCCTGCGCGATATCGAGGAGATCGAGAAAGACCTCTTGCCGGAAGTGGAGAGGGGTATGGGGCGCGAGATCACGGAGAAGGTCGATGAGGTGATCATTTTTTGTCCTCTGGAGGAGCCGGAGTTTCGGGAGTTATTGAGCCGCTGGTCAAGGGAGTTGGAAAGCAAGCTCTGGCAGCGCCGATCCTTGAGCGTCGAAGTCACTTCCGAGGTCACGGAGGCGATCTTGGCTGAGTCTCACCCCACCCCGGACGCTCTGCGGAGAGCCTTCCTGCGGAAGGTGGAAAACCGCCTGGCTGCCGACATGCTCAACGGCAAGCTCAAAGCCGGAGAGAGCTACCGGGTCGAGGTCGCCGATGATGAGATCGTGGTGGTCAGGAAAAGAAGCTAGTTTTTAGGGGCTCGCCGCTCTTTGCCCTGGTTTACAAGCAGAGTGGAAACAGAAGGGACGCGGATTTTTCCTTGCTCGGCCAACCGGCAAAAGAGAGCCGCCGCCGACATCCCTACGGCCAGGGCCAGGCTCAGTTTTCCCATGGTCTCAAAGGTTTCACCTAACTCATCCCAGGTGGGCGGCCGGTGCGCCTCGAGGCCTTGCTGTTCGGCGATCCGCAGGCTATGCGCCTCTTTGCCGGCGGCCATTCCTATTCTTCCTCATCATCCGCGGAATCATCGCTCTCTTCAGGCTCGGGTGCGGGTGCGGGGCTGTAGATAAAGATAGAGGTAGGGTTTCTCAACATGCTTTCGATGTCTTCTTCATCCTTGTGGGTAAACTGTGCCACGATACTTCCATCGGCCCTTACCTCCAGGATCCTATCGTTGCCACTATCGGCGATGAAAAACCGTTGGCCGCTCTGGTCCACGGCGATACCTCCCGGGCGACTGAGCCGGAATCGGTGGTCATCTCGGAAGGCGAGTTCTTTCATGCGGCGGCCTTCCATGTTTTGCATGGCCACCACCCTCTGGCCGCTCTCATCGAGAAAGCGCAAACTCTCGGCACCGGTCGTCACCAGGCCGGAAGGACGAAAGCGCGACCCGGAGAGGCCCGTGCCTTCAAACATCAACCAGCGACGGCGATCTTTTTCTTTCCAGGTTTTAAAGATGCGCCCACCCGGCGGGTCCTCGCCGCAACAGATGTAGAGCGCTCCCTTGGCGTCGATCCAGAGGTTGGTGGGTCTGGTCATCTGCTGGCGGGTGAGCACTTCTTTGATCGGACTTCCCTCTACGACCTCGTCCAGCAGGATCACTCGATCGGCTTTGGTGTCCGCGATGTAGACACCGGACTTATCCACGGCGACTCCCATAGGAGAGGAGAGATCTCCGAACTCGGTCCATCCAGGAGCCGTGTCGTGGTCGATCCGTACCACACGGTTGTTGCCGCTGTCTGCAATGTAGAGGCGGCGTTTGTAGTCCACCCACACTTGAGCCGGACGAAGGAAGCGACCAAATCCGTATCCCGGCATTCCGACCGTGGTAAATCCGGTCCCATCGAGGCCCTGCATGACCACGATCCGGCCGTTGTCGGTGTCGGCGATGTAGAGGATGGGCTCGTCACTCAGGACGGGCTTGTCCTCTTCTTCCTCCGTAGCCTCGGTGGGTCTGTCAGGACCAAAAAGGGCTTCAATGCTTTCTTCTACGGTGGTGGTGGGGCCTTGAGATTGGGAGTTCTGGTCCTTTTCCTGGGCCCACCCCGTCGAGACGCACATCAGCGCCACCATCAACCAGATTTTAGCCTTTGCCATGATGCCGATTCTCAAAATAGATACGCTCCTTGAGGAGGGAAGTTTGGAGGGAGGCTTTTCAAAACCTTCCAACTAAGTTCATTGCCTATGAAGACAGCTTTCCAAACCTCCGTCATGGAAAATTTGCGACAACGCGCCGCCGCCAACCCTAAAACCATCATCTTGCCGGAATCGGAGGATGACCGAATCCTGGAGGCGGCCAGCATTCTCCACGGTCGAGGTCTGGCCAGGGTCAGCCTGGTGGGGGACCAGAGCAAGATCATGGCCAGGGTAGAGCAATTGGGGCTCGCCTGGGGCGACATCCCCATCGTCGATCCTAGCTACGATGACAACCGAAAACGCTATGTCGAGGCCTACCATCAGCGGCGCAAGCACAAAGGTCTGACCGCCGAGGAAGCGGCCAGCCAGCTCAAGGACCCCCTCTACTACGCGAACATGATGGTTTGCCTGGGGGAAGCCGACGGTACCGTGGCCGGTGCCACCAACACCACCGCCCACACTGTACGCTCGGCTTTGCACTGCCTGGGGCTTAAACGGGGCTTGCGCACTGTCTCCAGTTTCTTCTTGATGGAGAAGCCAGGGTCAACTCTGGGCCAGGATGGAGCACTGCTTTTCGCCGATTGTGGAGTGGTGGTGGACCCCAGCAGTGAGCAGCTAGTGGAGATCGCCATAACCACGGCCCAGAGTTGCCGGCAGTTTCTCAAGACCGAACCTCGCATCGCGCTCTTGAGTTTCTCCACCAAAGGGAGTGCCAAGCACAAGATGATCGACAAGGTGGTCCAAGCCCTGGATACCCTGAAGGCCCGGGCTCCCGAACTGATGGTCGACGGAGAGCTCCAGTTGGACGCGGCGATCATTCCCCAGGTCGCCGCTTCCAAAGCACCTCGCTCCCCGGTGGCCGGCAAGGCCAACGTTTTGATTTTTCCCGATCTCCAGTCCGGCAATATCGGCTACAAGATCGCCGAACGGATGGGGGGCTATACCGCGGTGGGTCCGATCCTCCAGGGACTCGAATCTCCCTCCAACGATCTTTCCCGGGGATGCAAGGCCGCCGACATCGTCGACGCATGTGTCATGACATCTTTACAGGCAGAGCGCTAGCAGTGTCGAACTAAAGATGGTGTGAGGAGCCGGGGGCCATCGGACGAACTCGTTCGCGAAAAGGCTAAGGTCCGGGTAGACCCGGACCTCGTTTTGCGCTATTACCGGGAGCTTGCCACCATGCTGGGCTCCGGTGTGCAACTGGCCCAAACTCTGGATACTCTGGCCCAGTTTTCTGAAGACCCGAAGATGCGGGAGGTCTTACACGACATTCACGAGATGATCTCGTCGGGGCGCCCCCTTTCCAACGCCATGTCGTTCTACCCCCGAGTTTTCTCTTCGGTGGCAATTTCCATGGTTAAACTGGGGGAGGAGACCGGACAGATCGTGGACTCCCTGGGCAAGCTCGCGACCTGGATGGAGCGAGATCAGGATGTACGAAAGCGGGTGAAAGCCGCTCTGATCTATCCGGCCTTTTCGCTTGGTCTGACCTTTCTCATGACCCTCGGCCTCTTTCTTTTCGTGATCCCGGAGTTTCTGGATATGCTGGTTCAGATGGGAGCGGAGATTCCACCCACCACCCGTTTTCTGGTCTTACTTACGGATTTCTTGACCAGTCCGGTGGGTTGGGCGGTCATGCTCATGTCGCTAGCTTTTGTGTGGTACAGCATGAAGGCGATCCTGGACTCCGAGCAGGGGAGGTTGGTCCTTTTTCGCATTATCTACGATATCCCGGTCCTGGGTCCAACCTTGCTGTCAGCGGCCCTGGCTCGCTACGCCGCAGCGGCCGAGTCGATGTTCGCTTGCGGGGTGGATATCTTTACCGCCACCCGGCTCTGCGCTCTGGCCAGTGGCAGTCCCTTGCTTTTGCACGACGTGAAGAGTGTGCACCAATCGCTGCAAGAAGGAGACTCCTTGAGTTCGCACATGCAGCGCAGGCCGAACATCTATCCCGGCTGTTTCGGGCAGTTCGTGCTGGCGGGGGAAGAGTCGGCTCAGATGGAGCCGATGTTTCGGAACATCCATCAGTTTTACGATGAAGAAGTCAGCCATCGATTGAAGTCTTTGACCTCCATGATCGAACCGATCATGATGAGCCTGATCGCGGTCATCGTGGGGTTCATCGTGGTATCGCTGCTGCTGCCGCTGCACAACTTTATCAGCCAGATCGGTTAATCTTTGTAAGCGTGGAAGACTGCGCGTCCCTGCACCAGCCGCTCCCGATGCTTGAAGGTGGGTCGCAACTTTCGCAACGCCTGGGCCACCGGCCCTCGGGAGCAGTCGACCATCTCGACCCGCTGGAAACCAACCGACTCTAGCATGGCTTTGACGGCCGGCGGGTTGGGGCCCCACCAGTTACTGGAGTCAGCACAGACCTCCACCCCGGGATAAAACGCCATGGCCGGTCGTTTGAGGTCTAAGAGATCGACGTGGGTTTCCAGAATGAGCTGGCCTCGGGTGACCGCTGCTACTCGCTCCAGGGAGAGGAGCGGGTGGCGCATGTGGTACAGCACCCCTAGAAAAAGCACCAGATCGAACTGGCCTACTTTGTCAGGGTCGAGGTCCATCAGGTCCATTTCCAGCTCTTCTACCGAGGCTCCCAGCACTCGCTTGGCCAGGTCGAAACCTTCCTTGGTGCCCGGACCTTCGCCACCCCAACAGTAGGAGTCGAGAGCCACCACTCGATCGGCGCCCCGTCTCTCCGATTCAAATGAGAAAAATCCGTTCCAGGCCCCGATGTCCAGGACGCTGCGGCCTTTCAGGTCGGGAGGAAGGCCAATTTTTTCTAGTTTTTTCGCCGACTCGTCAACGCCGGGGGTGACGATCCCGTGTCCCAGGTCGATCTGGTGAAACCAGTTGATGCGCTCGACTTCAGCTTTGATCTCTTCGGCTGTCATAGGGCCGCCCGTTCGTCTCCCTCTCTGGGGCACCTGCTGCCGGGGCCGCTACAGTCCACCGAGATCGTAGAAGTTGATCACCTTGCGGTAGTAGGGATTGGGATCGTCGAGGTCTCCATCGAGCGCATGGTCCTCGCGCTCATTGACCGAAATATCGATTTCAGCCCGGAATGCTCGGCGAGTGGTGGCCGACTGGGCGTCGGAGCCAGACTCACCCACCGAGGTTACTATCAAGATAAAGTAGGGTGCCAGGCGGTAGCGCCCGTCGATGGTCACTGTGTAGGTCCCCAGGCGAGTGGAGCCCTTTAGCACCTCTTCGGTATAAGACATAAACTCCTGGTCGATACTTATTTGGGGAAAGCTGATGTCGCGCTCGATCTTGGCCAGGGCGTCCTGTATCCCGGCCTGGGCCAGGACTCTGGACTGCGCAGCCTCCAGAGCGCCCCCCACGCGCTGATACTGGGCTGCCCGTTTTCCCAAGAACGACAGGCCGAGCACTAGCAGGAGGATGACGATCAGAAGACTCAGCACCAGCAGGAACCCCCGCCGTCTCAGGGCTCGATCCACAGCGGTACCTCCGTCCTGATCTCATTGAAGCTGCCTCGGACGTCAACGCTCAGGACAACCTGCACCGTTCGACCGTCCACAAACTCGGCTGTCAGACCCTGAAGATTTTCGCACAGCTGCTCCTGGCTGCTAGAAACGGGTCCCGTGGCCGCGCGGATTAGAGCACCGTTGGAGAGGGAGTAGCTGACCACCAGCATATAAGAGTCGTCGTAAGGCTCCCACTCAAAGGGCGGCGCAGTTGGATCGCCGAGCCTATTCACGGAGGCCGGATCGACCCGGTCGAAATTCAGTGTGGTAGAAACACCAGAGGCGGGCGGAGAGGTTATTGAAACGGCAGAAACGAGTTCACTTCGAATGCGCTCTGCACCAAACTCCAGGGCGTCTAGCAAAGTCTCTCGAGAACTTCCCTGTTTCAAGCTCTGAGAATAGTCGGTCACCAGCATGGCGGTCATTCCCAGGACCAAAAAGATAACCCCCATGGACAACATCATTTCCAGCAAGCCGAAGCCTCTGGTTATAGAGAAAGTGTGAGTACGGGAGACGATCCTCGACGCTCCTCTCCGCCGTAGATCGCGGTGGCCGTTATTCGACAATTGCCCGAGCTCGGGACCGGGCCGCTGACACTGGGAAGTTGGTTGTGAAATGAGCACGTTCGACCGCTTCGGCTGGGAGTGAGGGTTCCGGTGGCGGCACCCGGAAACACTGGTTCTACCGACCAGGTAAAGAAGAGATCTTGGATCTCAGCTCCGCTAGAATCATAGCCCCTGGCCTGTAAGTTGACCTCTGAACTGGAAGTCACCGGGCTGGGGATAGAACCGGTGATGACGATAGGATTGCTCGCTCTCCAACCGATCACGGGGGCACGAAGTAGCCCCACCAGTTGCACAGAGTTGTTGCCACCCCAGGAGACTTCGACCCTAGCTTTTCTCGCTGTCTCACTCATGATTCTTTGGTCGCCCGCGTGGAGGCTCTCTAGCTCTAGAGAGGGAGAGGCCAGTTCGACCGACTCGATCGTGACTTGAATAGCGTACTTGGAAAAGCCTGGTTCGTTTCCACTGGGAGGTGAAGTCCAGTCGGTACTGTCGCGGGCCCAGCGTTGGAGTTCGGCCATGCGGTTTTCTGCTAGATAGGTCGCCACTGCTTTACTTTCAACCCATGAACTGTAGCGCAGTGAAGAATGGAAAAGCCGGGAGACCACGATAAGTGCGGTGATTAGCACAAAACTTGCGATCACCGCTTCGGTCAGGGAGTAAGCTCGGGGCGATCTCACTGGGACCAGGCCGGAACGAAGTCTTCCGTGGACTCGGGAGTTGACACTCGGCGTCGATCCAAAGGACCTGTGACGTTGACTTGATACATGACGGACCCGTCGCTGTAGACCAATCTCTTACTGTTCGGCGACCAGTGAAAGTCGACCACGAAGTCCCCATCGGAGACGATCTTAGCCCCAGGCCCCCCGCCGCCCGGGATCATCCCGTCGGCCGTCGTTACATAAAGGTCGGAATCCATAAAGGCTATCATTGTACCATCAGGTGAAAAGCTGGGGGATTCGGGATAATACCCGTCTAGAAGCGTTTCTTTATTCGAGCCGTCCGCGTCCATAATTCGTAATTCATCGGTCGAGTCATTCGAAAAGACGTAGACGATCTGGTCACCTTCAGGGTGGTACGCAGGATCGAAAGAGTAGTCTCCTATGCCTCCTCCCGGAGTAAGGTTCTGGATACCACTCCCATCGACGTTCACCACATAAATGTCGCAGTTGTCCGCCGAGGTCCAGCGCTCTCGGTGGAAAACGATCTGGTTTCCGAGGGGTGGCCTCCATTTGGGGTTGTAGTCTTCTATGTCGGTGGGGGGGCTTGTCAATCGAGTGAGTCCCGAGCCGTCCGCATTGATCATCCAGATTTCACTGCGGAAGTCCAAGTCATCAGCCACCGCATAGGCCAGCTTGGTGCCCTGGGGAGACCAGGATGGTCCCACGACATTGTACCAATAGGTTGAAGACAAAAAAGACTGGTCACTATCCCAGGTCAGATTATGGAGAGTCCTCAGGCCGGTACCGTCACGGTTGACGACGTACAGAGACTCGAAAACATCCAAATCGTCCATATCCATGCCGAAGCAGGCGATCTGGTTACCTCCCCGCGACCAGGAGGGATAGTAGTTGTCGTGCGAGTCGCTGGGCGGAGTCGCTAATCTCATGTTCACTCCATCGGGGTGAATCACTCCGATCTCCTGGCTACCGCTGGATTGGAAGGTGGTAAAGCAGACCAGCCCATCCTGGCCTATCTGCACCTGCCCATTCGCGCCCAGTTGCCCGGTAGCTACACCCCCGTGCCCATCGGTCACTCGGTACCTCAGCTCATAGGAACCGGTAGCTCCGACAGGAGGGGTCCAAACCCACTCTGAGACCCAGGCGGCTTGCTGGGCGTCCCACTGCATCTGAGTGGACTCCTTAGAGGAAAAGGCGCCGTCACCGCTCCATTGCGCGTAGGGCGGTTGGCCATCCGGTTCGGCCACCTGCAGGCGCAGTGTCAAGTAGCCCTCGGGCGGAATGACCGCCGAGGTGCCACTGGGTAGTTCGAGGGGTAAGGGGTCGGTGGTGGCGCTTAACACGATGGGGTCGGAGTTGGTGTTTGAGGGGAGAGGCGGTGGGGGCGGCTGGCTGGTATGGATGGCGTCCGGCCGGGTGGAAACCAGCCCGTGCGGTACACCCATCTGCATGAAGATCCCCCCTCCGGAGCTAAGCCGGATGGTGTGGACCGAGGAGACGGCTTGAGGCTGAAAGTAGTTCAGGTTTGTGCTGAAGGAGCCCGGGGGTGAGCCGGTGCTCCCGGCTTCCACTCCTTCACTCACCAGGATGTGATAATTCCCCGCGTAGTTGGGTAGCCCATTGGTAACCAGATGACCGGAGGGCAAAAAGACGAAGAGATAGTCCTTGGGGTGCGGCACCTGCCAGGAAGAGATATCGAAATTGGAGTTGTTTCCCTGGAACGGAATCGGGTTCCGGGTCACGCTGTGCCCACCGGTCACCGGCCAGGTCCCCACGAAGGAGTACGCGCCCGGGTAGTCTCCGTTGAAGCGCCGACCTCCGGTGATGCGAGGCTTGTCGAACCCTTCCAATATGTAGAAACTTTGGGAGTGGGCCACCGCCCCGTTTCCAGTAGGGAAGCCTACTGCGACTGGGTGGCGCCGAGTTACAGCCAATCTTCGAGCAGCTTTGAGCTCCTCGGTGAGTTCTTCGGCCAGGCCTCGGGCTTCAGCGGTTTGCGTGGCGGGTCTGGTGTTGACCAGGCCCATGGTCACGATCAGGGCGGCCAGCATCATGCCCACGATCATTTCAGGGAGTGAATATCCGCGGATCTTCATTTCTGTTTGACCCTTCCTCGTCGCTGCTTACGCTTCTCCATCTGATCCGCACGACGTTTCTTCCGTTCTTCCCGGATTTGCTTACGCTTGTCAGCATTCGTGGTTGCTGGTTTAGATTTAAGGTGGGCCCTGGGGTCAGTCTGAGCAGCGGGGGGAGGCACCAGGGCGAGTTCGGCGATCTCCAAACTCGGACTATCGGTTTCTACCTTTTGCTGAGAGCGGGCGCGCCAGCGTGTACCGTCCTGACTGATATCCAGATCAAAGCTGTACTGCGGCTTGTCGGCGGGGAGTTGAAGGGGTATCTCAAAGTTACCCTCTTCGTCGGGAACCAGAGTCACGTCTTGCTGGTAGGTAAGCTCCGGGATGGAGAGATGCACCGTCACGGGTCTCGAGACATCCAGACTGTCCCGGCTGTCGTCGCTCCTGACGCTACCTTTGACGACCACGTCTCTAAAAGTTTCTGTCTTTTCTTCGACCTTACTGCCATCGCCACGACCGAACAACAACCACAGCAAACTCAGGACGACGATCAGCGCCATCAAGATGAGAGGGGGCCGGGCCTTTTCCTCTTGCCAGAGCTTGCTCAGAAATTCCACACTCAAGACCTTGAGGTATTATAGCACAGAAGTCCTAACCGTCGCTGAATTTGGCGAAACCCTATTCCTCTTGCAAAAGCGCCCGTTTCAGGAGACCGAGATCTTCTTGACCTTCAGGAAAAGAAACCCCCACGACGTAAAGGTTCTCACCCACCTCTTCCACCCATCGCGGTTCGCACAGCAAGCCGGCAAAGTCGTTGTCTCCGGTCTGGATGAGTAGCGGCATCTTCTCTTTGAGCGGTTTGGTGCTGTTGATCAGGAGTCGGGCCCCGTCCTCAGACAGGTTGATGGTCTTCACCATCGAGCGATGGAGGAGCGCCGGTACCTGCCTGGGCAGCCTCTGCTTGGCGCGCCTATCATATTTGGAACCGGACATTCTGGGAGTATTATAGTGTTTTTCCGAGATCTGCACTAGGGGAGCAATTTCCTAAGAAAGAATCTGCCCCGGCCAAACCGAAGGCCATCGGGTCATGGATACTGCGTACTTCATTTTAGCCACCTTTTTGGTCCTGGCGACTCTTCTTCCGCTCACTGCTTTTCAGCACTGGGCTGTGCGGGGGTTCGACTTCGGAAAGATTCAATTGACCATCCTGGAAAGCTTGACCATCCTCGGGGGCTTTCTCTGGGTGGAACGGTCAGCGGAGTTTTGGATCACTCAGGTGGTGCTCCTGGCCAGCCAGACATTCAACCTCTCGATCCTGCTCAAGTACTCCCGTTTCTACCCGATCAAGCCCAGAGATCGCCAGGGACGAAGTTCCCGAGCGATTACCCTCCTCTCGGCCAACGTGCTTCAGTTCAACACCGACTACCCCCGCTTCCTACGCCAGGTGCAGGAGCATAGCCCCGATCTAGTCCTCACTATGGAGTCGAATGAAGACTGGGATACGGCCATGCGCGTTTTGGAGGCGGAGTATCCTCACTTTTGCAAAGTGCCCCTCGAAAACACCTACGGGATGCACCTGTACAGCAAGATCCCCATGACTTTTCAGGTTCACTATTTCGTGGCCGATGATCTGCCGAGCATCGAAGCCGAGGTGAAGACCGAAGACGGATATCGGTTTACCCTTTTCTGTGTTCATCCGCCGCCGCCCAGCCCCACCGAGGAGGAAACCTCGAAGGAACGAGACGGCGAACTGCTCTCGGTGGCCCAGAAGGTCAGAGCCGATGGCCGGACCAGTATCATCGTGGGAGACTTTAATAACGTCGCCTGGTCTCGCTCATCGGTTCTCTTCCGGCGAGCATCCGAAACCATCGATCCCCGGGTTGGGCGCGGCTTTATCGCGACTTTCCACGCCCGCTACTGGTTCTTGCGCTTCCCCATTGATCAGCTGTTCCACACCCCCGATGTCTTCATCGAAGAACTCAAGACCTTGCCGTACTTCGGTTCCGACCACTTCGCCCTGTCCTGCCGTTTTACCATCGACCATCTCGACGATACTCAGGAAGAGCTCGTCGAGGAGTTGGAAGAAGGAGACGAGGAAGTTATCGAGGAGATGATCGAAGAGGGCATCGAAGAAGAGAGCGATCGCGAGGAGATCGCCACCGAATAGCTCCTTATTGAAGTTCGTTAAAGATCTGCAGGGTGTAGAGAAACTGGTAGACCGGCGCCTGCAAGTGATCGATCGGGATCCAGTATGGCCAGCCCAGGAGCTCGCTGAAAACCGAAACCGTCAGGATCTTGTTGTGATCGATCTTGATGGTGGACCGTAGCTTGGACGGATAGGTGGAAGCCAACAGGTCGAAGTTGTTGGGCACCACCACTGAGTCTTGAGCCAGGGTGATGATGCTGACGGCACCGTCAGGGCAGGGGGAAAGGTCTACATCTGCTGCCTTTAAAACGGCCTGGAGATCGGCCAGGGCCTCAGGCACGAGTAGGTAGGGGGAGATCAGCGAGCGGATGTTGTTATTGCTGGAAGTCAGTAGCTCAAAAGGGCCCGGATATCGCTCCTGATTGGCCATCTTGCCCAGTCCGGACATGACCAATTGGGCGGAAATATCGGTGTCAGGCTGGGTAAACGCCCAGGCGATGTCCACTTGCTGGCCGTTTACGTTGCAGGCCATCTGAGGAACCGGGGGAGTGGCCGTCATCAAGAAGAAATTTTTGTTGAAGATCGCCAGGAAATCGGAATTGGTGGAATAGGTGGCGTAAGACAGGAGAGCGTTGGCGCTGAGAGCCGGTTTTACGATGCTGACCAGAATTTCGCTCTGGACGTTGAAAGGGTTACCCCCGCTCACGCTCACGTTGTTAAAGAGGAAGTCATAAGTCACTTGAGAGGTGCTGTAGGCGCCCTCCATGCCCACGGAGTGAATCAACTGATAGAGTGGATCGAGCCTGCCCGGGTTGGTGGCGAGGTAGCTATTGAACCAGAGGGAATAGGCCCCCCCTTCCGAGTAGCCGGCCGAGAAGAGCTTGAGGGGGGGATCGCTTTCCTGCAAGCCAAAATGATCGACGAAAACCGGCTTGGCTGCACTGAGCATGTCGACGGCCGTCTGGGCCGAGACTTTGGGGTAGGTCACATAAGGGTGGACGTTTTGCCAGTCTACCCCCTGGCCCACGTAGTCTGGGATCAGGACCGCATAGCCCTGGGAAGCGAAGACCTGGGCACAAAGCTGAGTTTCAGGATTGCCGACATCGGATCCGACCTGCGAATTGTTGAAGGTCGTGCCATGAAAGTAGACCACCACCCCTTTGAGCTGGGTCTTGTCGATGTCCTGGGGTACCAGTAGTCCCCCAGAAACCTGGAAGGACCGCTCTCCATCCGGGAGGGGAACGGTGGTGGTGTAATTCACGGATTGGAAGCCGACAGCCTGGATGCCCAGGGGGTTATTGAGAATGGGTTGAGCGGTGAGATCAAAGTGCCCGGTTTCGGATTGGCCTCGAATGAAAGCGATGTTCGATACGTTTTCAGGGGACTTCAAGGTCACCCCCAGATCTTCGGACAGACTGCCGAAGAGCGTCTCGTAGTTGGCCTGGAGGTCGCTCACCGGAAGCAGGGCGAACTGGCCCTGTACAGCAGCAGGGGTTAGCTCCCGAAAATCTAGGTGTTCGGTGGGCAGTAACTGTAGCACCGCGGCCGGGTCGTCGACCATAGCCTGGTTGATGATCGCTTCCTCGGTACGTAGAAGAGGGGGCTCTTGAAACACAGGGGGGGCCTCGGTTTCTCCGCAACCCGACAGGGCGATCGAAACAAGAATGGCTGCCAGCAGCCTGTTAATAACAGTTTTCATAAAAGTACTCCTCCGGAAGAGTGACCCTAATACTTACTGATAGTTTCGTCAATTTCGTCGGCCCAGCGAAGGATGCCGCCGGCAAGATTCTTGACCTGGCTAAAGCCTGCATTCTGGAGCAACTCCTGGGCTTTGGCGCTGCGCCCTCCGGTCTTGCAGTGCACCACGATCTCACGAGTTTTGTCGAGTTCGTGTAAGCGCTCCGGCAATTCCTTGAGAGGGATCAATTGAGCATCGTAGTCTGAGAGGTTCGCGATGCTCCATTCGTGAGGGTTGCGTACGTCGAGCAACAGGGGGCGGTGTCCGGCTTGCCAGAGTTCGTAGAACTCTTGCGGGCTCATATCTTCTGCACCGATCGGGCCCTGTTTCAGGCCGCAAAACTCCTCATAATCCACCAGTTCCTTAATCCTGGGGTGGGCGCCACAGAGCGGACAGTTCTCATCCCGATGCAGCCTGAGTTCTTGAAACTTCATGGTCAGGGCGTTATACATGAGCAACCGATTGATCAGCGAGGTGCCGATACCCAGGATGAGCTTGATGACCTCGGTGGCTTGCAGGGTCCCTACCACTCCAGGCAAGACTCCGAGCACCCCTCCTTCGGCACAGGAGGGCACCATGCCCGGCGGTGGAGGGGTCGGGTAGATGCACCGATAGCACGGCCCGCCGGCGGCTGGATGAAAGACCGAGACCTGACCCTCGAACCGGAAAATGGAGCCGTAGACGTTGGGCTTTCCCAGCAGAACACAAGCATCATTGACCAGATATCGGGTGGCGAAGTTGTCCGTGCCATCCACAACCACATCGTAATCGGCCAGAATTTCCAGGGCGTTCTTCGAGTTGAGCCTGGTCGCGTGGGTGACGATCTCCACGTGGGGGTTGAGGTCGGACAGTCGATCCCGGGCCGACTCGAGCTTGCTGCGGCCCACATCTTTGGTACCGTGGATCACCTGGCGGTGCAAATTGCTCTGCTCGACCCGGTCGAAATCCACGATTCCGAGTGTCCCTATCCCGGCAGCCGCCAGGTACAACCCCAGAGGGCTCCCCAGACCCCCGGCCCCCACCAAAAAGACCCGCGCACGCTTGAGCTTCTCCTGACCTTCCAGGCCCACTTCGGAAAGCAAGATGTGACGATCATAGCGGCTCAGTTCGTCGGCTGAAAGATTATGATTTAGCATCTCTGGTCATCTTCACGATCCACGGTCGTACGTTCGTGCGCTCTCGGCAACCTTCCCTTAGCTCCTGCTGAAGATCCAGGATGGTTTAAAGACTACCCGGGTTATTGGCGATGGCTCTCAGCGATGAAGTTCCGCCCGCCGATTTGGTCGTTTGACAGGCTCTCTTCAAATGAAGAGTGGAGCCGGTCTGTGACGACAAACCGGCTCCACTCTTAATAAGTTCGGACCAAGCCTTAGGCCAGAGTTACGTTGCTATCCAGATACACGTCTTGGATGGCGTTCAACAGGGCCACGCCGTCTTTCATGGGCTTTTGAAACGCCTTGCGTCCGGAGATGAGGCCCATTCCGCCGGCTCGTTTGTTGATGATCGCGGTCTTCACGGCGTCGGCCATGTCGTTGGCGCCGGAGGCTCCACCGGAGTTGATCAAACCGGCCCGGCCCATGTAGCAGTTGGCCACCTGGTAGCGGGTCAAGTCGATTTCGTTGTCGGTGGTGAGGTCGCTGTACATCTTGGCGTGGGTCTTACCGAAACCGATCGCTTTGAAGCCACCGTTGTTTTCCGGAAGCTTCTGCTTGATGATGTCGGCCTGGATGGTCACGCCCAGGTGGTTGGCTTGCGAAGTGAGGTCGGCGGCCACGTGGTAGTCTTTGCCGTCTTTCACGAAGTCGGAGTTGCGGCAGTAGCACCACAGGATGGTGGCCATTCCCAGGTCGTGGGCGTGAGCAAACGCCTGGGCGATCTCGACGATCTGGCGGCGAGACTCCTCAGAGCCGTAATAGATGGTGGCCCCTACTGCGGCGGCACCCATTTCATAGGCTTTTTCCACGGTACCGAACATAACCTGATCGTAGCTGTTGGGATAAGTCATCAATTCGTTGTGGTTGAGCTTGACCACGAAAGGGATCTTGTGGGCGTACTTGCGGGCCACGGCACCCAGTACACCGTAGGTGGAGGCTACCGCATTGCAGCCGCCTTCGATGGCCAACTTTACGATGTTCTCAGGATCGAAATACATGGGGTTGGGGGCAAAGGATGCGCCAGCAGTGTGCTCGATCCCCTGGTCCACCGGGAGGATCGAGAGATAACCGGTGTTGGCCAGGCGTCCGGAGCCAAACAGCGATTGGAGCGAGCGCAGCACGGGGATGGGGCGATCGGAAACGGCCCACACCCGGTCAATGAAATCAGGTCCGGGAGCATGCAGGGAAGAAGCAGGGATGGTTTTGCATTCGTGGCTCAAAAGTGCCTCGGCTTCTTTCCCCAAAAGATCGCCGTAATTCGTTTTAGTAGCAGTTGCAGTCACAGTAATAAACCTCTCTTGAAATGGGCGCAAGTGTTGCGCGCTATAAGATCTGTTGCTACTCTACCCTCAAAACTTTCAGGGAAAACGTTTTTGGATGGTGATTTTGAGCCTCCCGGAGCAGGTCGGTAGAGGAACTCCGTTGCTTCACGTTGTAACGCCGTGACCCAGAGGACAGGATAGAGCATGAGCAAAGGTTTGGTCATTACGGAGAAGCCCAGTGTGGCTCGAGATATCGCCCGAGCATTGGGTGGTTTCGAGACGGGCGACGACTATTTCGAGAACGATAAGTACGTGGTCTCGTGGGCGGTTGGTCACTTATTGGAGTTTGTGGCTCCCGAAGAGATCGACCCCAAGTATAAGCGTTGGGTACTGGAGGATCTGCCGATCATTCCCGATGAGTTCCAGTATTCGCCGAAGTCCGGCCAATCCGAGCGATTGAAGGTTCTAAAGAAACTTTACGGTCGAAGCGACGTGAGTGAAGTGATCAACGCCTGCGACGCGGGGCGCGAAGGTGAACTCATCTTTCGGGAGATCCTGTGGTACTTTCACAAGTTCAAGAACGCTCCCACGCCCCGAGAGATGCGTCGGCTGTGGCTTCAATCCATGACCACAGGGGCGATCAAAGAAGGCTTCACCAAACTGGAGGACGGTCGCAACTTCGACGGGCTTTCCGATGCTGCGGTGTGCCGTTCGGAGGCCGACTGGCTGATCGGGATCAACGCCACCCGAGCCCTCACGCGGCGCATGAAAACTCGAAATGAACGCACCGCCTGGTCGGCTGGTCGGGTGCAGACTCCCACCCTCGCCTTGCTGGTGGACCGGGAGATCGAGAACCTGACTCACCGACCTACCCCCTTTTGGCGCTTGCAGGCAAAGTTTCAAGCGGGTGACCACGCCTACAGCGGCACCTGGTTCGACCCGAACTTTGAGCCTGATCCGGACCTTCCCCAGAAAGATGACTGGATCACCGATAAAAAGACGCTCGATACCATCGCAGAGACGGTGGCAAACAAGCCCGGGGGAGCCGAGGAGACTCGTAAACTTACCAAAGAGACGGCCCGCCAGTTGTTCGACCTGACCAGTCTGCAGCGAGAAGCCAACAGCCGCTTCGGATACTCTGCCCGGCGCACCCTGCAGGCGGCCCAACGCCTGTACGAGGGTTACAAACTGCTGACCTACCCTCGTACCGACAGCAAGTGCCTGCCCAACGACTACCGGGATCACGTGAATCAAGTCTTGCATTCGTTTTCCCAGGGAGGAACGTACAGTCGCTTTGCCGCTACCCTCAAGAAAGACGGGTTGCGCAATACTAGTCGAGTTTTTGATGACAGCAAGGTGAGCGACCACTTCGCCATCGTGCCCACTGGACAGCGACCTCCAGCCAATCTTTCCGGTGATGATGAACGGATCTTTGATCTGGTCATGCGACGTTTTCTAGCCGCCTTTTATCCCCCGGCCGAGTGGATGAAGGTAGAGCGAACGACCGTGGTGGAAGGTCACCACTTTCGAACCCGTGGTCGTTTCTTGCACGTACCCGGATGGTACGAGGTCTACGGCAAGGATGCCGCCGAGGAAACCGACGTTTTGGCAGAACTGGGCAAGGCCGGAGCCGGATGGAGCGACCGGGTAAAAGCCAGCGCAGGGAGTCTTCCTCAGCTCAAGAGCGGCCAGTCCTTGATCCTCTGCGACAGCACCGAGTCGGAGTCCGACCAGACCAGGCCACCCGCCCGATACTCCGAGGCGCGGTTGCTCTCTTTGATGGAGCACGCCGGTCGCCAGGTCAATGACGACGAGATCACCGAGGTTCTGCGGGGCAAGGGGCTCGGTACCCCGGCTACCCGGGCCGATATCATCGAGAATCTGGTTACCAAGCAGTACGCCCGGCGCGCCGAGCGTACCTTGCGGGCGACTCCCAAGGGGATTCTTCTCATCGATCTTTTGCGCCGAATGGGTGCCGACCGGTTGAGTTCTCCGCTCTTGACCGGAGAGATGGAGATGCGTCTGCAAGAGGTGGAGCAAGGCCAGCGAACCCGCGAGCAGTACATTCAAGAAGTCGTCGAGTACACCGAAGATATCGTAGAGAAGGCCAAGACCTTTCAGTACGATGAGCTTTATCAAGGCGACGCCCCGCTGGGCCCCTGCCCGATTGCGCCCCAGTTGCAGGTGGTTGAGCGTAGCCGCTTTTACTGTTCGGAAGACAACCTGGGCAAAGACTCCGCGGGAGTCGGGTTTATCATTTGGAAAGAACGCAACGGCCGCTACCTGGACCGGGTCACCATTCGAGAGCTCCTCGAACACGGCGAAACCCCACTCCTGGAGGGTTTTCTTTCGGCTAACGGCCAGGGCTATTCCGGAATCCTGAAACTCAACGAAAAGGGCGAGCTACAACTGGTCTCTGAGGACGGTACTCCCATGGGCGGTAGCGTGGCTGAGATCACAGAAGATAGCCAGCCGGTTTGCCCCTGCCCCTTCGGATCGGGGCGGATGATCTTTGAGACCGAGACCACCTACCAGTGCCAGTGCGACGACTCGTGCAAAGAGGCCTATCCCAAGATCAAGAAAGTGGCTATCCTGCCCAAGATTGTGTGCAAGCGCGAGATGAGCGTGGAGGAGGCGAAGAAGTTTTTTGTGGACGGGATCACCGAGGAGATCCCCGACTTCATCTCCCGCTACGGGCGGCCGTTTAAGGCCAAACTGAAGCTCAAGGATAACGGCAAGCACGGCTTCGAGTTCGCACCCCGCGAACCCAAGAAAAAGAAGGACGGAGCTACCAAGTCCAAAGCCAAATCAAAGACCAAAGCCAAGGCCAAGCGGAAGTCCACCAAAGGCAAGAAGAAAGCCGCCAGCAAGGCCAAAAAAACCAAAGCCAAGGCCAAAAAATCTAAGAAAAAAACGAGCGCCGGCGTGGCCGGGTAGCAGGCAGTTTTTAGGTCCTATTCATCCCACAACACCAAAGAATTTTCCCGGGTACCGAACCTTTTGCTTGCGGATTGGTTTGAGGGCCCGCTAAAAAGGCAGCCCCGATAGAGAGGGCTGCCTTTGGGTTGTGGATGCTTCACTCTTTGCAGAGTGGGATTAGGGGTGGCCGGGGGATTCAGCACGGCGTTGCATGATGATGCAGCGCCGCGCGGGGGCACTGCAAGTTAGCGGGTTCAAACCGCTAAGGTTAGCGAGTTCAACCCGCTAATTCCCGACGCACTGCAAGTTAGCGGTTTCAACCCGCGAAGATTAGCGAGTTCAACCCGCTATTTCCCGACGCACCGCAAGTTAGCCATTTCAACCCGCTAAGATTAGCGAGTTCAACCCGCTATGCCCCGACGCGCTGCTCGATCGAGCATGTGGCATCGCGGGGGCGCCGCATGCGGCAGCACGGGGCCGCCACAACACTCGCAGGCTGGGGGATTCAGCACGGCGTTGCATGATGATGCAGCGCCGTGCGGGGGCACTGCAAGTTAGCGAGTTCAACCCGCTATATCCCGGCGCGCTGCAAGTTAGCCGTTTCAACCCGCTAAGGTTAGCGAGTTCAACCCGCTATGCCCCGACGCGCTGCTCGATCGAGCATGTGGCAGCGCGGGGGCGCCGCATGCGGCAGCACGGGGCCGCCACATGCACCAGGCTGATTGCTCACTCGCTCTCGGAACTTTCTTCGCCTTCCGAATGGAGTTCCGCGGCCTCAGGGATGGCCGGCAGATCTTCCACCGTGTCCTCCTTGAGGAGGGCCGAGGACAACTCGCCTAGTCCCTCCGGGATCGGTAGATCGTCGAGTTCGGGAAATTCTTCTTCCAGGGCGGGTGGTAACTCGAATTCGTCGGCCGTCTCGGGGAGGGAAGGAGTAGGGGCAGCACCACCGCTCAACTCGGCGAGTTTCTGGTTTTTCTCCTCCAACTCGCTCAGCAACTGGGATATGCGGCGCCGACCTTTCAAATAGCGGTTGTTGAGATTTTCGAGTTCTTCTTCCAGGGATGAGTCTGAAGGGGGTCCCTGTTTGCGTTCGGCTCGATAGTTCTCCAAAAGTTCCGTTTTTTGCTTGAGTTCCTCTCGCAGGTTATTTAGCTCTTTCCAGGAGAGAAAATCGGCGTCTTCCGAGTGCACATTTTCTAGCTCGGTGAGTTTGTACTGAGATTCGTTGAGTTGGGCTGAAACCTGAACGAGTTCCTCCTCAAGCTCGGTGATCAAGACGTCCCGTTCTTGGAGTTGCAGGTTGAGTTCTTCAGTGGCGATTTCCGTAGGGGAGGCTTCGCCTGTCATCAACAGATCGAGTTGACGTCGCAATTTCTCGACCTGGGCTTCCGCTTCTCGCGCCTGCTTCATTTCAACCTCGACGATGGAGATGAAGCCGTCTAAGACCTCCCGAGCTTGCTCGGAAACGGCAGTTCGAAAGTCTGTCCATTCACTCTCCATTGCCTCCAGCAGTTCTTGCTGTTGCTCGAGTTCTTCCTCGCAGACTTTCAGTTCAGCGACCCGCTCGGTGAGGCTCTCCTTGTCTTCTGCCTGGCTCATGGAAGCGGTCACTTCATGGTGACGGGCCTTGAGCTTGAGCAAGTCGATCTGAGCGGTCAGCACCTGCACACCCAACTGGGCGCCGGTCGCAATTTCCGCTGCATGCTCGTTATCGGCTGGGGCTACCGGAGTCTCCGAACTATCCTGGAGTTCGGCCAGTTGAGCTTTGTCACGGACGTGCTGGGCGAGTGACTCTTGCAACTCGGTGAGAGAGCGCTGTAGTTCCAGTTCTCGGGATTGAGAGTCTTGTAGCTCCTGGCTCAGTTCTTCGATCTGAACCTTGTCCCGGCTAGCTTCCTCTTCGCTGGAGCCTGCTCGCCACTCGGAAAACTCCCGTTGGAGTTCCCGGAGTCGCTGCACCCTGCGGTTACGATCCTCCAGAGCATCGGTCAGTTGGGCTCCCAGTCGAGCAGACCGATCTTGCTCTTCGGTGAGATCGGTCAAGGTGCGGTCCAGACGAGTCCCGGTACGTTCCAGTCGAAGGTTGGCCCGCTCCAGCTCGGATTGTTGATGCTCGGATGTCTCGTGCAACTCGGTGAGCTGTTGCTCCAGGCCGTCACGCTCCTGGGTGAGCTGCTCGATTTCGCTCCGCCGCTTTTTGAGTTTTTTCTCCAGGCTTTTGATCTGGGAATCGCTCTGCTTTTTCAGGGCGAGTAGTTCTTCTTCTTTGCCGTCCAGATCCATCTGGCCGTCTTCCAGGTTTTGATAGAGCAGCCCCAGATGCCACTCCAGTTCTTCGACCATTTCGTCTTTGGTCATGATCTGAGCGCGCAGGTCGGTGAGGGCGCCTTTGAGGGCAGCTTCCAAAAGCTCGGAGCGCTCCTTACGCCGTAGCAAGCGCTCGTTTTCTTTCTGCTGCTCCTGAAAGGCCGCCATCTGATTGCGTAGTTGCTCGTCACGCTTTTCCAGAGCAACTTTGGCCTTCTCCAGACGATCCTTGGAGAGAGCCTGGAGCTTTTCGATATACTCCCGCAGGCCTAACGCCTCTTTCTGAGACCGAGCCACCATCTCCCGGAGGGTCTTGTTCTGCTTACCAACAGCCTCCAAGTTCTCGGTCAATTTCTGGCGATTCTCGGCGTAGCGTTTCAGTTCTTCCCGGCGTTGGGCGAGTTCGGTTTCGCGATCCTGCAAGCGAGAGGTGGATTCGTTGAGATTACTCTCCAGTTCTGAGACGTCGCTGGTCATCTCGATCAGCTCGTTTTCCAGCTTGCTACGAACCTCGGTTTGTTCTTGAAGCTCGGATTCCAGGCCCCCGATGGTCTCTTTAGCCGAGTCGAGTTCTCGGGTGAAGTCATCCACCCTTTCCAGGAGACTGGTCCGATCCCGGGAGGTCTCCTCCAACTCCGAGCGCAGATTTTCCAGGCTTTTCTCAAAGGATGCTCGCTCCTCTTGGGTGCGAGACTCCAGCTCGTCCTTTTCTGTCTCCAGTTCCTGAAGTTGCGCACTGGTGGTTTCGATCTGCTGTTGGAGTTCTTTGATCCGGTCGAGCCAGTTCTGGTTCACGCTGTCGAACTCGTTTTGCAACTCATCGAAGCTCTCCCGGACCCGGTCGCGCTCTTTCTCGGCTTCTTCGACTCGCTCTCGGAGGGTCGACTCTTTAGCCTGATAATCGGTGAGGGACTCTTCCAAGAGCCGCTTTGCATCCAGCAACTGGTTTCTTTGGCGCAGGAGTTCCTTGATATTGCCTTGAGCTTTGGAGACTTGCTTCTTCTCCACCGATAGCTCGTCGGTCAAACGAGCTTCCTGGGCCCGGCTTTTCTCCATTTCTTCCTGGAGGGCTTCCAATTCAGCGAGCTGCTCTTCCAGAGCTTGCTCGGTCTCGGCCAGCCGAACCTCAACCTCACCTTTATTCTGGCTGGTATTTTCTTGTAAGCGAACCAGCTTGTCCAACTCTTTCTGGGTGGCTTGCTTCTCATTTTCGGTGTTGTTGAGAGACTCGTTCAGCGTCTCCAGTTGTTCATTGAGTTGCTGAACTCGAGTTTGGAGTTCGCTCAGTTGCGCATCCTTGCCGGCCGATTCCTGGCCGCTCTGCTCCAGGGTTTCTCGCAGTTCTTCGAGCTGGCCGCTGAGATCCTTGAGCTGATGCTGCTGCTTCTTCTGTTCGTTCTGGCTTTCTCCGAAGGCCGTATGGAGGGTGCGATACTCAATCTGCAGCTGGGAAAACTTTTCTTTCAGCGTCTCGTAAGCCGGTCGTACCCGTTCGGCCCAGTGAGTCAGTTCGGCGACCTGCTTTTTCTTGGTCACCAGTTCGGCGCGAAGCGAATTGCGCTCATCCTTGAGTTCGCTGAGTTGCTCGCTCTCCTGTCGGCGACTCTCTTCGGCCAATTTCTGATTGGCCTCTTCCAGGGCTATCCGCTCTTCGTCTCGTGCTGCAACCTCCCGCTGGAGGGTCTCCACCTCCTCGGTGTGATACTGCTCGAGCGCCTGCATCTGCTCCATCAGATCTTCGATCTGCTGATCGCGCTCGGTCTGGCCGCGCTCGGCGTCGTGCAGTCTGGACTCCAGGCGAGCTAGCTCGGCCCGCGCTTCATCGCGATCCTGGCGGGCTTTGTCCAGGGCCTCTTTTTGGCGTTCCAGGCTGGCCTGGGTTTCTGAAAGTTGCCGGTCCTTTACGAAAACGGATTCTTCCAACTCGGAACGGTTGTCGCGTTGCGCTCTACCGGCTTTACGACTCTCGTCGAGTTCGGCCTTGAGGAGATCCCGCTCCTTTTCCAGTAATTCGTGCTTTTGCTGGGTGAGAGCCACCTCGGTGTCTTTATCGGAGAGTTGTCGCTGCAGACTTTCGAGCTTACCCTGGTAGAGTTCCACCCGGCTGGTAACCCGGGCCAGTTTGGTCTCCAGATCGCGATTTCGAAACTCCAGTTTGTCGGTGGTTTCATCTCGGTTTTGGGTCGTCTCTTGCAGGGCTTCCAACTTTTGGGTAGCCGCCTGCAGTTCGAACCGAACTTTCTCCGTGTCCTGCTGGGCTTTACTGAGCAGGCGTTCCAGGGTTTTTCGCTCCTGGCTGATCTTCTGCAGATTCTTTTCGGTGGAGGCGAGTTTGGCCGCCAGGGTGCGAGCGGTGTAGTCGGCTTCCCCCTCTTTTCTCACCAGATCTCGAAGTTTTTGTTCAGCTTCTTCCAGATGCTTGCGCTTTTCCTGAAGTTCGCTCTCTTTCTCCTCGAGTGATGCGCTCTGTCGTCGAACCTCGCTCTTCAGAGCATCCAGTTCGATCGATTGCGCATGTTCTGAAGCACTCACGGCTGTTTTTGCTGATTCGGACTCCACGCCCACCGGCTTCAACGCATGTCGAGCATTTTCTTCTCTGCTTAAGCAAAGATCTTAAACCTCGTGACGGTAGAGCCGGATCACTTCGACCGAAGGGTAGGTCTGGCCGTCGATCCTCATGGGTAGCCATTTCCACCTTCGTAAGACGTTGAGCACCCTGGCGTCTTGATGAATATCCCCGGTTCCATCCAGCATTTCCACCTTAAATGTGCCGTTGGCCGCTACCTCGAAGCGGACCAAGATCCAGTCTCGACCGGTTCGCCCTTCCAGAGTCACGGAGGGGTGGTAGTAGGGCAGGGCCGGCCGATCAGCGGATTCGGATTCCCCTTTGAGATTGATGGGATCTTGCCCCGAAGCCCCGGCCACTGAGATCGGTTGGTGGGTGGGATAGTCGGCTTCCGGGAGCAGAAACTCGGGCGGCTTGCTCTTTGCCCTGGGGGCCTCGTGACCGGCCGGCGGGGGGAGGGGAGAGGTCGGGGAGACGGGCTTTTCCTCAACCGGAGCGGGTTGGGGGGGAAGGGGCTCGGGGGCTGCTGTCTCGTTGCCGGCCTTGAGTTCAGGAGGTTCGGGCCTGGGCGCCACAGCCAGGGGGCGTACCACGAGCCGATTTTCTTCCGGAGCAGGCGTGTACTCCTCGTTTTCGGAGAACAACCAGAGCAAGCCCGCCAGTAGCAGGGTGTGAAGGAACAGGCTCCAGGTCAAGGATTGCTGCAAGACTAAGTCTTCAAGGTCTCGGGTTGCGACCCCTCGCGGGGAAGGCTGGCCCTGGCCGGGCGAGAAGCGAGCATTATGAAACAGCTTTTCCTTACCTTCCTGCTTATCGGCCTTTGCGTGGGTTCAGCCTGGGCCCAGAGCTCTGAAGATCTCAGATTTGAGCAACTCCTGGATCGAGAGTGGGAGCGTCTGAACCAGAGACAGCCGTTACTTGCTATCTATCTGGGTGAAGAGTCAGACCGACTCTGGCCCGACAGCAGTGCAGAGAGCAGAGAACAAGAGGCGGACCACTATCGACAAGTGCTCAAAGAACTGGAGGGGTTCGATGTGGGTGCGCTGTCGGCGGCCAATCTGATCAATCTCAGGCTCTTTCGCCAACAACTGGAGTGGCAAACCAGCGCCCACCAGTACCGGCTTGATCTGTTCACGCAGAACCAGCGGGAGGGGCTTCACACCACCGCAACTCTGAGCAGTTCGATCTCCTTCGTCGAGCTTGAAGACTATCGGTTATGGGTGGAACGATTGGAGTCGTTCGGAGACTACGCCGAAGCGGAAAGAGCGGTCCTGGAAGAGGCCATAACGCGGCAGAGGGTTCAGCCCCAGATCATCGTGGAGCGCATGCTCCAGGCCTTCCGGATGCAGCCGGATCTTCATCGCCAGGCCAGGAATAGTCCGTTTTTTCGCCCCTTTCTGGAGGCTAAAGAAGAGTGGAAGTCTCAACCGGAGTTCTTGGCGCTGCAAGAGAGGGCGAGAGTTGCCATCGAGACCGGGGTGGGACCGGCTATGCAGCGTTTCAGCGCTTTTCTGGAAGGCCCCTACCTGAGTGCCGCTCCGGAGGAGATCGGTCTGGGGCGCCTACCCGGTGGGGCAGAGGCTTATTCTTTTTTGATCAAACGATACACCACCACGGAGTTGGGAGCCGATGAGATTCATCGTTTAGGATTGCAGGAGGTGGCCCGGATCCGAACCGAGATGGAGAGGATCAAAGAGGACGTGGGCTTCGAGGGCACTTTGGAGCAGTTTTTCAACCACCTCCGCCAGGCTCCGGAGCATTATCTCAAGGAGCCCCAGGAGCTGTTGATCCGCTATCGCGCCTTTTGCAAGAAAGTGGACGGGCAGATGCCCAACCTGTTTAAGACGCTCCCCCGCAAGCCGTACGGGGTGAGTCCGATCCCTGATTACATCGCCCCCAGCACCACCACCGCTTACTATCTTCCAGGGGCAGGGGAGCTGGCCGGTACCTACTGCGTCAATCTGTACAAACCGGAGACCCGGGCCCTTTTCGAGATCCCGGCACTTTCCATGCACGAGGCCGTTCCCGGGCACCACCATCAGATCGCCCTGGCCCAGGAGTTATCGCTACCTCCCTTTCGACGGCACAGCGCCGGATTCGGCGACTACACCGTTTTCGTAGAGGGGTGGGCGCTGTACGCGGAGAGCCTGGGCGAGGAGATGGGCCTGTATGAAGACCCGTATGATCTCTTCGGTCGTTACACCTACGAAATGTGGAGGGCCATCCGACTGGTGCTGGACACCGGGATCCACACCAAAGGTTGGACTCGCCGCCAGGCCATCGACTACTTCCTGGCCAACAGCCCCCGCAGCGAACTGGACGTGATGAACGAGGTCGATCGATACATCGCCTGGCCCGGCCAGGCCCTGGCCTACAAGATCGGTGAACTGGAGATTCGCCGCCAGCGGAAACGAGCGAGCGAAGCTCTGGGAGCTAGCTTTGACCTGAGGGAGTTTCACGATGCGGTGCTGCGCGAAGGTGCCGTCCCCATGAACCAGCTAGACCGGCAGATCACCGAGTACATCGAAGAGGCGCGGCTGGGGTTGTAGCTTCAAATCTTCGCGGTTTGTCAGGTCGGACACCGATTGATAGAATAAAAGCATGCTAGGAGCTTGTCGGAGTAGTCGGACCGAGCAGAGCGAAGGGCATTTTGGCCAGGCGGATAGTGAAATTTTGCCCCAATATCGGGTCATATTCGGGTGAAATGAGGTATTCGCATGGACAATA
>Ga0172382_10002362_pt1 | contig 31815 bp, 30 predicted proteins | sample Leawel138RmetaG_FD_122245 | JGI IMG/M metagenome (GOLD analysis project Ga0172382, IMG submission 122245) | Leachate microbial communities from a municipal landfill in Southern Ontario, Canada - Leachate well 138R metaG | ecosystem: Engineered > Solid waste > Landfill > Unclassified | place...
ACCGGTTTGGTGGAATGGCCGGTGGCCGTCACCGGCAAGTTCGAGGAGCGTTTCCTGGAGGTGCCGGCGGAGGCGCTGATCTCCACCATGAAGGGCAACCAGAAGTACTTCCCGGTGCAGGATACCGACGGCAGGCTGCTGCCGTACTTCATCACCCTGTCCAACATCGAGAGCCGCGATGTGCGCCACGTGCGCGAGGGCAACGAGCGCGTGGTGCGCCCGCGCCTCACCGACGCCGATTTCTTCTGGAATCAGGACCGCAAGCAGAAGCTTTCCGCCCACGGTGCGGCGCTCAAGAACGTGGTGTTCCAGAACAAGCTGGGCACCCTGGCCGACAAGAGCGCTCGCGTCGCCAAACTGGCGGCGGCCATCGCCTACCACATCGGCGGCGACGCCAAGCTGGCCACCCGTGCCGGCGAACTGTCTAAGTGCGACCTGCTCACCAACATGGTGGGTGAGTTCCCGGAGCTGCAGGGCATCATGGGCCGCTACTACGCCGCCCACGACGGCGAGGATGCCGAGGTGGCCGCCGCGCTGGACGAGCAGTACATGCCGCGCTTCGCCGGCGATCAGCTGCCGGAAACCCGTACCGGCCAGGCCCTGGCCATCGCCGACCGTCTCGACACCCTGGTCGGCATCTTCGGCATCAAGCAGCCGCCCACCGGCGACAAGGATCCCTTCGCCCTGCGCCGCGCCACACTGGGTGTGCTGCGCACCATCATCGAGAACAATCTCGACCTCGATCTGCAGACCCTGCTGCAGGCCGCCTTCGACAATTTCGCCGCCAGCGGCGTCAAGCTGGAGGGCGACACGGTCAATCAGGTGCTGGAGTTCATGCTCGAACGCCTGCGCGCCTATTACGCCGACAGCGGCGTGGCCCACGACACCTTCGATGCGGTATTGGCCCAGCGCCCGACGCAGCCGCGCGACTTCGATGCCCGCGTGCGCGCCGTAACCGTGTTCCGCAAGCTGCCCGAGGCCGAGGCGCTGGCGGCCGCCAACAAGCGCATTGCCAACATCCTGCGCCAGGCCGGCGGCAACATCGGCGACACGGTCGACAAGGCCCGCCTGGTGGAGACGGCGGAGAAGACCCTGGCCACCGAGCTCGACGCCATGGCCGCCAAGGTGGCGCCGCAGTTTGCCCAGCGCAACTACACCGAGGCCCTGTGCCAGCTCGCTGGCCTGCGTGGTGCGGTGGATGCCTTCTTCGACCAGGTGATGGTCATGGCCGAGGATGAGGCGCTGCGCAACAATCGTCTGGCGCTGCTGCGCCGCCTGTCCGACCTGTTCCTGCAGGCGGCCGACCTGTCGCGCCTGCAGGGTTGATGTTTCGTGGGGTGCGCATGGCGTACCGGACACGCCGTGCGGCCCGGATAGATAAGGTGCGCGGTGCGCACCCTGCAAGCCATATTGGGTGCCTGTGATGACCGACCGCAACGCCGACTCCTACACCGCCATGCTCTCCGCCGTGCAGGCCTTTCACGACAAGCACGACTTCCGCAATCGCGGCGGCGAGGAGCTTACCTACCGCATGGCCCTGATGGCCGAGGAGCTGGGCGAGATCGGCGCCGCCATCACCAAGGGCAAGCCGAGGAACAGCTGGCGGAGGAGGTGGCTGACCTGTTCATCCTGCTCATCGGCACCGCCATTGCCGCCGACTTCGATCTCAAGGATGCCTTCTGGCAGAAGATGGACAAGATCATGCAGCGCGAGTCGCGCATGGTGAACGGCCGCATCCGCGTATCGGAGTTCCGTGACTGATGCTCAAGCTCATCGTGCTCGACCGCGACGGCGTCATCAACGAAGACTCCGACGATTACATCAAGTCGCCGGAGGAGTTCATTCCCATCCCCGGCAGCCTGGAGGCCATCGCGCGCCTGACCCAGGCCGGCTGGCGCGTGGTGGTGGCGACCAATCAGTCGGGGGTGGCACGCGGCTATTACGACCTGGCGACCCTGCAGCGCATCCACGACAAGCTGCACCGCCTGCTGGCACCGCTGGGCGGCCAGATCGAGGCGATCTTCTACTGCCCCCACGGCCCGGACGATCAGTGCGCGTGCCGCAAGCCCAAACCGGGGCTGCTGCGCGACATTGAGACACGCCTGCAGGTGTCGCTGCAGGGGGTGCCGGCGATCGGCGATTCCCTGCGCGACCTGGAGGCGGCCCAGGCCGTGGGCGCCGCGCCCATCCTGGTGCGGACTGGCAAGGGGGAGCGCACCCTGGCGAAGGGCAAGGGCCTTGACGGCATACCGGTCTATGCCGATCTGGGCGCCGCCGTGGAGGTGCTGCTGCGATGATCATCGTCCTGCGTTCGGTGCTGTTCTACCTCGGCATGGTCAGTGCGCTGATCCTGCTGCTGCCCTTCATGCCGCTGGTGTTTCCCTTTTCCTACCACGTGCGCTACTGGGTGATTACACGCTGGGCCCAGGTGGTGTTGTGGTGGCTGGCGCTCACCTGCGGACTGCGCTACCGGGTCAGCGGGCAGGAACACATCCCTGCCGGGCCGGCCATCATCCTGGCCAAGCACCAGTCGGCCTGGGAGACGCTGGCCCTGCAGCGGGTATTTCCGCCGCAGACCTGGGTTTTGAAGCGCTCGCTGTTTTACATCCCCATCTTCGGTTGGGGTCTGGCCCTGCTCCGGGCCATCGGCATCGACCGCGGCGCCGGCCGCAAGGCGCTGCAACAGGTGGTGGAACAGGGGACGGATCGGCTCAAGGCTGGCATCTGGGTAGTGATCTTCCCGGAAGGCACTCGCACGGCACCGGGCACCCGGGGCAAATACAATATCGGCGGTGCCATGCTGGCGAAAAAGAGCGGCTTTCCGGTGGTACCGGTGGCCCACAATGCCGGCGAGTACTGGCGGCGCAACAGCCTGCTCAAGCATCCGGGCGTTATCGACCTGGTAGTCGGACCGGTCATCGACCCGGCGGGCAAGGACACCGGCGAGATCAACACTCTGGTGGAGAACTGGATCGAGGACACCATGACCCAGATCTCCACCTTCCCCGCGGCCTCTGGCCCTATCATCAGTCCATGATATACTGATATAACTCAAGTTTTGGCGGCTCCCCTGCCGCAGACTCCAGACCCTGCCGTCAGGCAACAGTGGGCAACGGGATTGCATAGTCCCGGGAGCAGGTTTTCTTTTGCAAACTTCAGGAAGCATCGACATGCACAACCACCGCACCACCATTACGCAGTTCATCATCGAGGAGCAGCGCCACATCCCCGGCGCCACCGGCGACTTCACCTCGCTGCTCAACGACGTCGTCACCGCCTGCAAGGTGATCTCCAACCTGGTCAACCACGGCGCGCTGGTCGGCGTGCTGGGCGCCGCCGGCTCCGAGAACGTGCAGGGCGAAGACCAGAAGAAGATGGACGTGATCTCCAACGAGGTGTTCCTCAAGACCAACGAGTGGGCCGGTCACCTGGCCGCCATGGCCTCCGAGGAGATGGAGGAGGTCTACCAGATCCCCAGCCAGTACCCGCGCGGCAAGTACCTGATGACCTTCGACCCGTTGGACGGTTCCTCCAACATCGACGTCAACGTCTCCGTCGGTACCATCTTTTCCATCCTGCGCTGCAAGGGCAACTGCGTGAACCCGACCGCCGAGGACTTCCTGCAGCGCGGTACCGAGCAGGTCTGCGCCGGCTATGCCCTGTACGGTCCCTCCACCATGATGGTGCTGACCACCGGCCGCGGCGTCAATGGCTTCACCCTGGACCAGAATATCGGTGAGTTTGTACTTACTCACCCCAATATGACCATTCCCGCCGACACCCGCGAATTCGCCATCAACGCCTCCAACATGCGTTTCTGGGAAGCCCCGGTGAAGCGCTACGTCGACGAATGCCTGGCCGGCAAGGAGGGCGCGCGCGGCAGTGACTTCAACATGCGCTGGATCGCCTCCATGGTGGCCGAGGTGCACCGCATCCTGACCCGTGGCGGCGTGTTCATGTACCCGCTGGACAGCAAGATGAAGGCCAAGGGCACCGAGGGCAAGCTGCGCCTGATGTACGAGGCCAACCCGATGAGCTTCATCGTCGAACAGGCCGGCGGCGCCGCCATCACCGGCCAGCACCGCATCCTCGACATCCAGCCGAGCGACCTGCACCAGCGCGTACCGGTGATCCTCGGTTCCAAGAACGAGGTGGAGCTGATCGGCAAGTACCACCAGGAAATGAAGTAGGCGTTTCCGGGCCCACGGAAAGCAAAAGGGGAAGGCGGTGACGCCTTCCCCTTTTTTGTTGCCCGGCTTTCGCCGTATTAAACGTCGAGATTGCTGACGTACAGTGCGTTGGCCTCGATGAAGTCGCGGCGCGGCTCCACCTGGTCGCCCATCAGGGTGGAGAACACCTCGTCGGCGGCGATGGCATCCTCGATCTGCACCTGCAGCAGGCGGCGACTGTCCTGGTTCAGCGTGGTTTCCCACAGCTGTTCCGGATTCATCTCGCCCAGACCCTTGTAGCGCTGGATGCTCTGGCCGCGGCGGGCATCGTCCAGCAGCCACTCCAGCGCCTGGCGGAAACTGGACACCTCGGTGCGGCGCTCACCGCGCTGCACATAGGCGCCTTCGCCGATCAGGCCGTGCAGTTCGCTGGCCAGGCGGGCGATGGCCTGGTATTCCGGGGTGGAGACGAAATCGCCGGTATAGCTGTAATCGCTGGATACACCGTGACGCCACTCGGCAATCTGCACACCCTCCACGGCACCGTCCGGGGCGTGCTCGATGTTGAGTTCATAGCGCCGCTCGCCGGCATCGTCGCCATTGAGGCGTGCGGTGAGTTCCTCGAACCAGGGTACCGTCTTGGCGGCATCGCGGAACTCACCTTCCAGCAAGGGCATCAGGCCGATCATCTTTTCCAGGATGCGGCTGTTGTAGCGGCGCCCCAGACGCTGGATGCCGCTCATCACGCCCTGGTACTGGCGGGCCAGGTTTTCGAGCGCCACGCCGGCCAGCGGCGGGGCCTCGGCCGTGACAAAAAGATTCGCATTATCAATGGCTTGCTGCAAGAGATGGGCGTTCAGCTCGTGCTCATCCTTGACGTAGCGCTCCTGCTTGCCCTTCTTGACCTTGAACAGCGGCGGCTGGGCGATATAGATGTGGCCACGCTCGATCAGCACCGGCATCTGGCGGTAGAAGAAGGTCAGCAGCAGGGTGCGGATGTGGGAGCCGTCCACATCGGCGTCGGTCATGATGATGATGCGGTGATAACGCAGCTTGTCCGGATTGAACTCGTCGCGGCCGATACCGCAGCCCAGGGCGGTGATCAGGGTGCCGACTTCGGCGGAGGACAACATCTTGTCGAAACGCGCCTTTTCCACATTGAGGATCTTGCCCTTGAGGGGCAGGATGGCCTGGGTACGGCGGTCACGGCCCTGCTTGGCGGAACCGCCGGCGGAGTCACCCTCGACCAGGAACAGTTCGGACAGGGCGGGGTCTTTCTCCTGGCAGTCGGCCAGCTTGCCCGGCAGGCCCGCCACATCCAGCGCACCCTTGCGGCGGGTCATTTCGCGCGCCTTGCGCGCCGCCTCACGGGCGCGCGCGGCATCCACCACCTTGCCGGCGATGATTTTGGCGTCCAGCGGGTTTTCCCACAGGTATTCCTGGAACTTCTCCGCCATCAGGGATTCGACGGCCTGCTTCACCTCGGAGGAAACCAGTTTCTCCTTGGTCTGGGAGGAGAACTTCGGGTCACGTACCTTGATGGACAGCACCGCGGTAATGCCTTCCCGGGCATCGTCACCGCTGGTCGCGACCTTGGCCTTCTTGGCCAGGCCTTCCTGTTCGATGTACTGGTTCAGCATGCGCGTCAGCGCGCTGCGCAGGCCGGCCAGATGGGTGCCGCCATCGCGCTGGGGAATGTTGTTGGTGAAGCAGTAGATATTCTCCTGGTAGGAGTCGTTCCACTGCATGGCCACCTCGACGCCGACGCCGTCACGTTCGCCACTGACGTAAAACACCGTATTGTGCAGCGGTGTCTTGTTGCGGTTCAGGTGTTCGACGAAGGCCCGGATGCCGCCCTGATATTCGAAGGTATCTTCCTTGGCGCTGACCTCATCCACCAGGTGGATACGCACACCGGAGTTGAGGAAGGACAGCTCACGCAGGCGCTTGGCCAGGATGTCGTAGTGGAATTCGGTCTGGGTGAAGATGGTAGAGGAGGGCTTGAAACGAACCTCGGTGCCGGTTGCCGTGCTCTCGCCCACGACCGCCAGCGGGGCAACCGGGTCGCCCATGCGATATTCCTGCTGGTGCAGCTTGCCGTCGCGGCGGATCGTCAGCTTCAGCGTTTCGGACAGGGCGTTCACTACGGATACACCCACGCCGTGCAGACCGCCGGAAACCTTGTAGGAGTTGTCATCGAATTTACCACCCGCATGGAGGATGGTCATGATGACCTCCGCCGCCGAGCGGCCTTCCTCCGGATGGATATCGACCGGGATGCCGCGGCCATTGTCGCGCACGGTCACGGAGCCGTCACTGTGGATGATGACGTCGATCTGGGAGCAGTAGCCGGCAAGGGCCTCGTCGATGGAGTTGTCGACCACCTCGAATACCATATGGTGCAGGCCGGTGCCATCGTCGGTGTCACCGATGTACATGCCCGGACGCTTGCGTACCGCATCGAGGCCTTTGAGGACCTTGATATTGGAGGAATCGTAGGTTTTTTCGCTCATCGTCAACTCCATTGTAAGGGCAGCATTATACCACTTCCGCTACTGCACCACGTTCCACGTGGAACACCGCGACCTGGCTCCACGGCGCAAGGTCGATGAGTGCACTGTCCGTAGCGGTTATGAAACATTGCGCGCCGGAGTCTGCCACCGCCTGCAGCAGCAAGCGCCGCTTGTCCGCGTCCAGCTCCGCAGGCAGATCGTCGAGCAACAGCGTGCACCGCTTGCCACTGGCCGATTGCAGGTGCTGCATTTGCGCCAGCCGCATGGCACATACCACAAGTTTCTGCTGGCCGCGCGAGAACGTGTCCGCCGCATCCCGACCGTCTCCGAGCACCAGGCGCAGGTCGGCCCGATGGGGTCCGGACATGGTATAGCCCACCGCTTGCTCGCTTCCCCGGTTGCGCACCAGTGCGTCCCGCAGAGACTGTTCCTTGGACCAGCCGCGCCTGAGTGTCAGCTGCGGTAGGTCATCATCCACAAGGACGCTATATATATGGTTGAAGAACGGGGCTATCTGCTCCAGGTACTGCGTGCGCAGATGCGCTACCGATTCGCCACATTCCGCCAGCCCCTGTTCCCACTGCAGCATCTCGGCAGGGGAGGCGCCGCTCCGCAGCCCCGCGTTACGCTGCTCGAGATAACGCCGATAGCGCTTCCACAATTCCAGGAAACCATGTTCCACGTGGAACAAGCCCCAATCCAGATAGGCGCGTCGTTCACGTGGCTCACCCTGCAGGAGGCTATGTGATTCCGGGGTGATCAGCTGGAGCGGCAACAACCCGGCCAGCGCCGACGCGGAGTCCAGCCGCTCGCCATTGACGCGGATCTGCGTCACATCACCCAGCTGCTTCTGCACGCCCACGCCATAGACCATGGCGCGGGTATCCACGCGACCGAACACCGTCGCCGCCGTGAGCCCGGCCTGAATCAGCTTGCGTGCCTGAGTGGTACGAAAAGAGCGGGCCATGCCCAGCAGATGGATCGCCTCAAGCAGCGAAGTCTTGCCGCTGCCGTTGGCGCCGAACAGGAGATTAAGTCCGGAGGAGGGGGAGAGAGAAGCCGAGGCCAGGTTGCGTAACGCGCTGACCTCGAGAGAAATTAATGCCATGGATTATTGGGAACGACCTCGCCAGCCTAAAGGCGCATGGGCATGACAACGTAACGCGAATTTTTGTCGTCGGCGCCGTAGATCAGACAGCTGCTGTTGGCATCCGTCATGCTCAATACCACCTGATCCTGCTTGACCACGTTCAGCGCATCGAGCAGATAGGAAACGTTGAAACCGATTTCAAACTCCGCTCCGTCATAGGAAATTTCAACCTCTTCTTCCGCTTCTTCCTGCTCCGGGTTGTTCACTGTCGCCCGCAGCAAGTTCTGATCAAACTGCAGGCGGATACCGCGATACTTCTCATTGGACAGGATAGAGGTACGCTGCAGGGCCTGACGCAACCCTTGCCGATCGGCTCTCACCAGGCGATCACCCGCCTTGGGCACCACGCGATCGTAATCGGGAAAACGACCGTCCACCAGCTTGGAGGTCATCACGACGTCACCCAGGGCGATGCGAACATGATTGCTGCCTACCGCCAGTTCGCATTGCGCCTCGCCATCACCGAGCAGGCGGCTCAATTCGAGTACACCCTTGCGCGGGATGATCACCTGTCGCTCTTCACCGGCAATCTCCGGACAATCAGTTTCACTGATCGCCAAGCGGTGCCCATCGGTCGCAACCGCGCGCAGTTGCCCAGCCTTCATTTCCAGCAACATGCCATTGAGGTAATAGCGCACGTCCTGATTGGCCATGCAGAACTGCGTTTGATCGATCAGACCCTTCAAGACTTCCTGTGCCACCGTCAACCGGAAAGCCCCCGCCACATCTTCCGTTGCCGGATATTCCGTGGCTGGCAACGTGCTGAGCGAGAACCGGCTTTTGCCAGAACGGATCACCGCCTTGTCCCCGTCTATCGATACCTCGACCATGGCCTGCTCGGGCAGTGCGCGACAGATATCGTTGAACTTGCGTGCCGGCAGGGTGATCTCGCCGTCGCTGCCATTTTCCACCGTGGTAGTGGCAGTGAGTTCGACCTCCAGATCCGTGCCGGTCAGCGTGAGCTTGCCGTTGGCGACCTGAACAAGGACGTTGGCCAGGATGGGCAAGGTCTGTCGCTTTTCCACGACCCCGCCGACTACCAGTAATGGTTTGAGCAACGCTTCACGAGAGATGGTGAATTTCATGTCCTTGGCCCCGTCGCTTAGTTATTTCTTTTTTAATACGTAAACCAGTTGTTAAACCTATTACGCTGAAAAAATCTGTGTATAAATTGAAATTCAAATTATTTAACAGCCAGTTATGTAACATCAAACACCACCGCAAAGAGGTGCGCAAGCCGGTATTACATGTGGATAACTTTGGCTTTTATCCACAGCCTAGAAATCGAAAATCTTATCCACACGTTACCCCGTCTATGTCGACAGGGTTCTCAACAGGTTTGCATGGTCCTCCGCGATGCGCGGTTCGGATTCCTTCAATTCCTGTATCTTGCGGCAGGCGTGGATCACCGTGGTATGGTCCCGGCCACCAAACGCATCGCCTATTTCCGGCAGGCTGTGACTGGTCAACTCCTTGGCCAGCGCCATCGCCAGTTGGCGCGGCCGGGCCACGGAGCGGCTGCGCCGCTTGGACAGCAGGTCTGCCACACGGATTTTATAATACTCCGCCACCGTCTTCTGTATGTTTTCGATGGTAACCAGCTTTTCCTGCAGCGCCAGCAGATCGCTCAATGCCTCCTTGGCGAAGTCCAGGGTAATCGGCCGCGCGGTAAAGTGGGCATTGGCGATGACGCGGCGCAGGGCACCTTCCAGCTCGCGAATATTGGAACGGATGCGCTTGGCGATGAAGAACGCGACCTCCGGCGGTAACGCGGCTCCCGTCTGTTGCGCCTTGCTCATCAGGATCGCCACGCGGGTCTCCAGCTCCGGCGGCTCTATGGCAACGGTCAAACCCCAGCCAAAGCGCGACTTCAGCCGCTCCTCCAGACCATCCACCTCCTTGGGATAGCGGTCACAGGTGAGGATGACCTGTTGTTGCCCCTCCAGTAACGCATTGAAAGTATGGAAAAATTCTTCCTGAGAGCGTTCCTTGCCGGCAAAAAACTGGATATCGTCGATGAGCAGGGCATCCACCGAACGGTAATGGCGCTTGAACTCGTTGATGGCGTTGTGCTGCAGGGCCTTGACCATGTCGGCGACGAAACGCTCTGAATGCAAGTAGACGACGTTGGCGCCGGGCCGCTGGGCGAGGATCATATTGCCGATGGCATGCATCAGGTGGGTTTTGCCCAGCCCGACGCCGCCGTACAGAAACAAGGGGTTGTAGGCCACCCCCGGATTGCCGGCCACCTGTCGGGAGGCGGCGCGCGCCAACTGGTTGGATTTGCCCTCGACAAAATTATCGAAGGTGAAATTGCTGTTCAGGTTGCTGCGGCGCCCGGCGGTACCGCGAACCGGGGCGGGCTCACCGAGCCCCGGGCCGGGCGCGGTGGCGGCAGGTCGCAGCGGGGCGGGATCCGGCTCCACCTTCTTGCGGCTGCCGATCTCCAGTACCAGGCGCAGGGCGGCGTTGCCGCTCAGCTGGCGGGCAAAGGCGATGATCTGCTCGCCGTAACGATCCTTGACCCAGTCAAGCACGAACCGGTTGGGCGCCAGCAGGCGCAACGCGTCACCGTCCCGTTCTGCATGCAACGGACGAATCCAGGTGTTGAATTGTTGCGCCGGCAACTCGTCTTCGAGATGATCGAGACACTGCTGCCAAAGGGGCTCAGCCACGAAAGATTCTCAGGATGGAGGAGAGAAAGAGGGGCAAGTCTATACCCGAACGGCAAAGTTATCCACACCCCGGCAGCGACGCCAAGCCAGCGCCGTTATTGACAACCAGGGTGGATTCGCTGTAATTTGCGCCTCTTTTTTCCATGGCCCGAAACCGGGCCTGGCCGATCACTGAAAACCAGGCGAGTCCTATCATGAAAAGAACCTTTCAACCCAGCGTGCTGAAGCAGAAGCGCACCCACGGTTTCCGTGCGCGCATGGCAACCAAGAATGGCCGCAAGATCCTGGCCGCCCGCCGTGCCAAGGGTCGCGCCCGCCTGACCGTCTGACCGCGCCCGCGTCTTGCACGGCGCGTTTGGATTTCCGCGTGGCCTGCGGCTACTGCGGCCCGCGGAATTCCAGCGGATCTTCAAGGGGGCGGAATGGCGCGTAGCCGGCACCGCCTTTACCTTGCTGGCCGTTGCCAATACCCTGGAGCATCCGCGTCTGGGGGTGGCTCTGGCCAAGCGACAGATACGGCACGCGGTGCAGCGTAACCGCATCCGCCGTCAGTTGCGCGAAAGTTTCCGCCTGCACCAGCATCAGCTAGGCGGCGTCGATATCGTAGTCCTCGGGCGCGCCGGCATCGATGCACTTTCCACACAGGAGCTGCGCGCGGCGATCGACAGGAGCTGGGAAGAGCTGGCAAAGCGATGCAAAAGATCCTGATCCTGCTCATAGGCGCCTACCGCTACCTTATCAGCCCGTTTCTGGGCAACAATTGCCGTTTTCATCCCTCATGTTCCTGCTACGCCCATCAGGCGGTCGAGCGTTTCGGCGCCTGGCACGGTGGCTGGATGGCATTGCGCCGCCTGGGCCGTTGTCATCCCTGGCATGAAGGCGGTTTCGATCCGGTACCCGAAAAGAAAGACTAAACACCCATGGACTTCCAACGCCTGCTGCTTGTTGTCGCGCTCTCTTTTGTCCTGCTCATGCTGTATCAGGCCTGGCAGAAGGACTATGGTCCCCAGCCCCCGGTGCCGGTAGCGACCGCACAGGCCCCGGCACAGGCCCAAGACCTGCCCACCGCCAGCGCGCGCAACGGCGCCGAGCCGGAGATGCGTGAGGGCCTGGTCAGCGCCAAGCGCGTGCGCGTCCATACCGATGTGTATGCCGTCGAGATCGATACCCAGGGCGGCGACCTGCGCCGTGCCGACCTGATTCAGTATCCGGTTTCGCTCGACAAGAAAGACCAACCCACCCGCCTGCTCGATGACAGCAGCAATCTGTTGTTCATTGCCCAGTCCGGCCTGCGCCCGGCCACTGGCACCGAAGCCGGCCAGGTACCGGACCACTACGCCGTGTACCAGGTTGCACAAGAGGAATACCGCCTGGCCGAGGGTCAGGACGAGCTGCAGGTGCGCCTGCAGTGGCGTGATGGCAACGGCATTGAGGTCGACAAGATCTATACCTTCCGCCGCGGCAGCTATGTGGTGGATGTGGACTACGCGGTGCGCAACCAGTCGCAACAGCCGTGGGCCGCCCACGCCTACTATCAGCTGCAGCGCCAGCGCCCGACGGAAAGCACCGGCGCGTTTGGTATCTACACCTATACCGGTGGCGTGGTACATGGTCAGGAGTTGAAGTACGAAAAGGTCGATTTCGACGCCATGGATCAGGCCGCATTCAGTCGCACCCTGACCGGAGGCTGGGCCGCCATGATCCAGCATTACTTCGCCGGTGCCTGGATTCCGCCGCAACAGGCCAGCCAGGATTACTACAGCCGCGCCCTGGGCAACAACCGCTACCTGCTCGGCATGATCGGTGAAGGTGTCCAGGTGGCGCCGGGCGCCAACGGCACCTATCAGGCCCGCCTGTACATGGGTCCCAAGCTGCAGGACGAGATGAGCGCGATAGCAGACGGCCTGGCGCTCACCGTCGATTACGGCAAGCTCACCATCATCGCCGACCCCATCTTCTGGCTGCTCAAGCAGATCCACAAGCTGGTGGACAACTGGGGCTGGTCCATCGTGATCCTGACCCTGCTCATCAAGCTGGCGTTCTTCAAGCTCTCTGCCACCAGCTACAAGTCCATGGCCCACATGCGCAAGATGACGCCGCGCATGCAGGCACTGAAGGAGCGTTTCGGCGACGACCGCCAGAAGCTCAATGAGGCCATGATGAAGCTGTACAAGGAGGAGAAGATCAACCCGCTCGGCGGCTGTCTCCCCATCCTGGTGCAGATCCCGGTGTTCATCGCCCTGTACTGGGTGCTGTTGGAGAGCGTTGAGCTGCGCCAGGCACCGTGGATCCTGTGGATCAACGACCTGTCCACCATGGACCCGTATTACGTGCTGCCGATCCTGATGGGCGCCAGCATGCTGATCCAGCACCGCCTCAACCCCACGCCGATGGACCCGATCCAGGCCAAGGTGATGATGGCCCTGCCCATCGTGTTCACCTTCTTCTTCGCCTTCTTCCCGTCGGGGCTGGTGCTGTACTGGGTGGTCAACAACGTGTTGTCCGTGGCCCAGCAGTGGTACATCACCCGCTACGTCGTAAAAGCCTGATCACGCGAGGGCGGGAAATCGCAACCGCACACGCAGTAGACACCATCGCCGCCGTTGCCACGCCTGCCGGGCGTGGCGGCGTCGGCATCATCCGCATCTCCGGACCGGCCACCACGCGGATCGCCCGTGCCCTGCTCGGCGAGTGTCCCCCGCCACGCCGCGCCGATTACCGCCCCTTCCGCACCACCGACGGCACCCTCCTCGATCAGGGTATCGCGCTGTTTTTCGCCGCGCCTCATTCCTTCACCGGCGAAGACGTGCTCGAACTGCAGGGCCATGGTGGACCGGTAGTGATGGACCTGCTGCTGCAAACGGTGTTGCAGCTGGGTGCCCGCGCCGCGCGGCCGGGAGAGCTTTCGCAGCGTGCCTTTCTCAACGACAAGCTGGATCTGGCCCAGGCCGAGGCCATCGCCGATCTCATCGACAGCACGTCGGCCCAGGCGGCGCGCAGCGCGCTGCGCTCGCTGCAGGGCGAGTTCTCGCGCCGGGTGACGGCGCTGACCGAGGAGCTGATCCAGCTGCGTCTGTATGTGGAGGCGGCCATCGATTTTCCGGAAGAGGAGATCGATTTTCTCGCCGACGGCATCGTCACAGCGCGTCTCGACGCGTTGCGCCAGCAACTGGCCGCAGTGCAGGAGGCGGCGCAACAAGGCAGTCTGTTGCGCGAAGGTATGACGGTGGTCCTGGCCGGCCAGCCCAATGCCGGCAAGTCCAGCCTGCTCAACGCCCTGGCCGGGCGTGACAGCGCCATCGTCACCGATGTCCCCGGCACCACGCGCGATGTCTTGCGCGAACAGATCAGCATCGACGGCATGCCGCTGCACATCATCGACACCGCCGGCCTGCGTGACAGCAGCGACGCCATCGAACAGGAGGGCATCCGCCGCGCCTGGGCCGAGATCGAGCGGGCCGACCGCGTGCTGTTGCTGGTGGACGATCGTCTGGGGGTCGGGCAGGTGGAGCAGGGCATACTCGCACGCCTGCCGCCACGCCTGCCGGTGAGTTTCATCCACAACAAGATTGATCTCAGCGCACGCCCCGTGGCCATCACGCAAGAGGCCGGCACAACGCACATCTATCTGTCGGCCCGCTCCGGCGACGGCCTGGAGGTGTTGCGCGACCACTTGAAGCAAAGCATGGGATTTCACGCGGCGGCGGAAGGCGTATTCAGTGCGCGCCGACGCCACCTGGATGCATTGCGCCAGGCCGCCGCGCACCTCTGCGCCGGCGATGAACAGCTGCGCCGTTACCGTGCCGGTGAACTGCTGGCAGAGGAGTTGCAGCTGGCCCAACAGGCCTTGGGTGAAATCACCGGGGCCTTTACCGCCGATGACCTGCTGGGACGGATCTTCTCGAGCTTTTGCATCGGCAAGTAAACGCCAGCCGACCCATCACGGCATAGCTGCAGCTAGTCAGAGGTCCGTCGCCCGGACGGACGGAAGCGGGCTAGTGCCGCGCGCAACAGCGGCAGCGCGGTCGCCGCATCGCCCTTCCCGTAACGTAATTCGATATAGCGTGCGACGATCTCGTTGCTGATGTCGGCCAGATCGGGCCGCTGCGCAGCGACGCGCCGGGCAAAGTCATCGGGGCCTTCATGCGGCGCACGGCGCAGACCGACCGTCGCCAGCTTGTCGCAATAGCGCCGATAGATCCGCACCAGCGGATCGCGCCGCCCGCGCATGCGCAACAGCAGATAGATCATTACTGCACCGAGCACCAACGCGATGGCGCCGGTCAACAGCGCTATGACCCCCTGCCAGCCAAAGCGCAGCAGCCCCAGTCGATCCAGCAGTTCCTTCTGGCGCTGGTGGTTGTAGCCCAGGATCCATTGATTCCAGGCATCGTTCACCGCGTCCCAGCGGTAGCGCAGTTCCGCAAGCGCGCGTTGCGCCCAGCCGAGGTCGAGATTGAGCGTGGCCGCATCGGTGGAGCGGAAGCGTTGTGCATCGGTGCTGGCCTCGACGCGCTGCGGCGGGATCGCGGCCGTCGGGTCCACGCGCACCCAGCCGTCGCCGTCCAGCCAGACCTCGGCCCAGGCATGGGCATCGGATTGGCGCACGATGAGGTAATCGCTCACCGGGTTCACCTCGCCGCCCTGATAGCCGGTGACCACGCGTGCCGGCACGCCGGCCCCCCGCATCAGGGTTACGAAGGCCGCGGCATAGTGTTCGCAAAAACCGCGTCGCGTGGTGAAGAGGAATTCATCGACAGGGTGGTCACCCAACGGCGGCGGCCGGCGCGAATACCAGAACGGCTGGTCGCGGAAATAATTGATCGCGCGGTCGACGATGGCCGGCGCCGGCAGCTGCGCCCATTGCGCCGCGAGGGCACGGGTGCGCGGATTGGCGGCCGCCGGCAGGCGCAGGCCGAGGCGGTACATTTCATCGGACAGGGGCCCGGTGACATAGCGGGTGTGGGAGGCAAGGTCATAGCGCTGACGCGCGATGACCTTGCGCTTGGACAGGAGCTGGAAATCGGCCGTCAGGGCCATGCCGCTCGGCACGACGGCGGGCAGGTCGAGGGCGAATATCCAGTGGGCGTTGTGCGGCTCCAGCGTGAGGGCATACTGCACCGGGTCGTCCAGGCTGTCGTGCCGGCCGGGCACGGTAAGCCAGCGCGGCGTAAAGTCCCTGGCAACCAGGTCCCAGCGGCGACCATCGGTAAGCCACAGCACCGGGCCGCGCCAGTACAACTGGTTGGCCGGCGGCACGGGCCCGGCGAAGTGCACCCTGAAGGCGACCTCCTCCGAATCGACCAGTTCGGAGATGTTGTTCAGGGTCATGTGATCGGAGATGCCGGTGCTGGCGCTGCTGCTGGTCTTGGGCACACCCCACAGCGGCTCGGACAGGCGCGGGAACAGCACGAACAGCAGCACCATGATGGGCAGTGCCTGCACCAGCAGCAGGCCGGCGCGGCGCAGGTAGAGCGGGTGCTGCGGACCGGCGGGATGGCTCAGGGCGATGAGCGCGGCGGTGAGCAGCAACACATTGACCAGCAGATAGACGCCGACGTAGATCGACTGATCGACCAGGAAGCCGCCGGCGACCACGAAGTAGCCCATGAAGATCACCACCATGGCGTCGCGCAGGCTGCGCAGTTCCAGCAGCTTGAGGCCCAGCATCACCGTGAGCAGGGCGAGGCCGGCGTCGGCGCCAAACAGGGTGCGGTAGCCGGTCAGTATGCCGCCGATGCCCACCAGGGTCAGCAGCACACGCAGCCAGCGCGGCGGCAGCGGCCAGTCGCGCAGGTCGATGGCGAGGCGCCAGCCGAGGAGGGCGATGCCATAGGGTATGAGCCAGAGCGGCAGGCGCAGCAGTTGCGGCAGCAGCGCTGCGGCAAGCGCACCGAGCAGCCACAGGCGGCCATGGCAGGCCAGCATCATGGCTTGTCACCGAACAGCGCCAGGGCCTCCAGGCAACGGCGGCGCTGGCCCGGACCGAAGTCCGGTGCAATCACCCGCGTCGGCAGGCGCAGACCATAGCGGATCCCGGCGGCGTCCGCCTCCAGCACCCAGCGGCACAGGCGCGACAGCCGTGTCTCGGTGTCCAGCCCCGGCAGCAGGTCCCAGGCCAGCCACAGCTCCTGCGCCGCTTCGCCGCTGAACAGCTTGGTGTGGATGCCCTGTTCCCGCGCCGCCGTCTTCCAGTGCACGTGACGCAGCGAGTCGCCGGCGTGGTAGGGACGCAGCGAGGCGAAATCATCCTGCCCTTGACCCTTGTCGCCACCGCTGCCGCTGGCACCGGCCTCACCCGGTGGCAGACCGCGCTGTGGCGCCGGTGCCGGGTAGACCAGGCAGTCCATGGCGAGCTCCAGCGGGGTCCAGGCGCGAAACAGACTGAGCGGAAAGCGCGTGGCGACATGGAAGCGCCCCAGCGCCAGGCGGCCGCGCCGTGTCGCGGGGCGCGCCACCTCGACCCAGTTCAGTCCCGGGCCGAGATCGTGCACCGTCTCATCGCCGCCGGCCGGCGCCAGAACGATGGCCGGGCGCAGTTCGACGCTGTCATTGCGCAGGCCGAGGGGAAAGTGTGCCTGTTCGCCGGCAAACACCGCCGTGCAACGCCCCGCCTCCACGCGCAAGCCCAGCAGATTGCGCCAGGTGTGCAGGATCGACACGATGCCGAGACTGGCCAGCAGAAAGGCCAGGGCGAAGGCCAGACCATTGTCGTAATTGATGGCGCCCAGCAGGATGGCGATGATCACCGCGCCGAACAACAGCCCGTGCCGTGTCGGCAGGATGTAGACCCGGCGCCGATCCAGCACGATCGGGCCAGTTTCTGCGCCCAGGCCACGGAGAAAACGGGCCAGACTGAAGCGTTGGCGCAGGGAGAGCGGTGTGGCCATGGTGCTCAGGGTACGGCAACCTCGTTGAACCAGGCGGCCACGGCGGCATTGCCGCGTGCGCCTTCTGCCTGTACCTGCTGCAGGCGGTGGCCGACCACATGGGGCAACACCGCCTGCACGTCTTCCGGCAGTACATAGTCGCGTCCGGCCAGCATGGCCCACGCCCTGGCGCCGGCCAGCAGCGCCAGGCCGGCGCGGGGCGAAAGGCCGGTGAGGAAGTGGGGCGAGTGGCGTGAATATTCCAGTAATGCCTGCACGTAATCGAGCAGCGCCGGACTGACCGTGATGGCGCGTGCCTGCGCCTGGGCCTGCACCAGCTGTTCCGGCGTCATCACCGGGCGCAGCTCGGTCAACATGTCGCGGCGGTCGCGCCCGGCCAGCAACGCGCGCTCGGCCTGGGCATCGGGGTAGCCCAGCTCGATGCGCATCAGGAAGCGGTCCAGCTGTGACTCGGGCAGCGGGAAGGTGCCGATCTGGTTGGCCGGATTCTGCGTCGCGATGACAAAAAACGGCTCCGGCAGGGGCCGGGTTTCCCCTTCGCTGGTGACCTGATGCTCTTCCATCGCCTCGAGCAGCGCGCTCTGCGTCTTGGGGGTGGCGCGGTTGACCTCATCGGCCAGGATCAGCTGGGCGAAGATCGGTCCGGGATGAAAACGGAACTCGCCCGATTCGCGCTCGTACACCGCCACGCCGAGGATGTCCGCCGGCAACAGGTCCGAGGTGAACTGGAGGCGATTGAAGCGCAGCCCCAGGGTGGCGGCCAGCACATGGGCCAGGGTGGTCTTGCCCACGCCGGGCAGGTCCTCGATGAGCAGATGGCCGCGCGCCAGCAGGCAGGCGAGGGCGAGGCGGATGGGATGTTCCTTGCCGAGGATGACGCTGCCGGCCTGGGTGATGACCTGATTGAGCTGGGTGTGCATGACTGTCCTTGGATGGCAGAAGTCGTGGGTTAACTATACCTTGCGCGGCCGATTTTCGCGGTTGGCGTCGTTGCCGAAGTCTGTCTAGACTTGCTGCAGGGCCGGGAGTTTCCGGAGGTAGTACCATGATCGACAGCAGTTTTTCCACCACCGCGACGAACACCGCCGGTTCCGCCCTGCGCGAGCGGCAGCTGCGCGGCGAGAACAGTGCGCTGGTGCAGCAGAATGCCCAGTTGCAGGGCGAAAACCGTGACCTGCGCGCGGAGCAGCGCCGCCTGGTCAGCGAGAATGCCGGCCTGCAGCAGACGGTGGGCGATCTGCAGCGTGAGCTGACCCGCAGCGAACGAGCTGCCGATCCCGACAGCACCAGCGGCACCCTGCTCGACGTCTACGCGTGATCGCGCTGCGCCCCCAGCGTCTCCCTGAGAACGCGAATCTCCTCGCGCAGTGCGCGCAGTTCCCGGCTCACCTGTGAACTTTCCTCATGCACCGCCTCCTCGATGGCGGCCTGCTCCTGTTTGAATTCCGCCTCATGCATGGTCTGCATGGTGTTGACGATGATGGCGATGAACAGGTTGAGCATGGTGAAGGTGGCGATGAGGATGAAGGGGATGAAGAATGTCCAGGCCCAGGGATAGGCCTCCATCACCGGGCGCGCGATGCCCATCGACCAGCTCTCCAGGGTCATCACCTGGAACAGGGTGTACATGGAGGCGCCGATGCTGCCGAACCATTCCGGGAACTGCGGGCCGAACAGGCCGGTGGCCATCACCGCCGCCACATAGAAAATCAGCAGCATCAGCCCGGCGATGGAGGCGATACCCGGCACCGCCAGCAGCAGGGCCTCCACCACCAGGCGCAGGCGCGGCATCATGGAAATCAGGCGCAGCACACGCAGCACGCGCAGGGCACGCAGCACCGCCAGCGGCCCGCTGGCCGGCACCAGGGCGATGCCGACGACGACGAAGTCGAACACATTCCAGGGATTGCGGAAGAAACGCCCGCCGAAGGCCGCCAGCTTGATGGCGATCTCCGCCACGAATACCGCCAGGATCACGCGGTCGAGCAGGTGCAGCACATCGCCCGCCTGCGCCATTACCGCGGGCGAGGTCTCCAGGCCCAGGGTGATGGCATTGATGACGATCAGCATGATGATGAATTTCTGTAGCGGCAGCGATTCGATCCAGTGGCCCAGCTGCGTGCGCTTCAAGGACTGCTCCATGGGGTTTCCTCTGTCATGAAAAGTACTCATCTTTCGGGGGATGGTCACGGCGCCGGAAATGGGGCTACAGTTAGCCCTCCGCAAGTGTGCGAGGGCTGCCCATGTCGGTGCGCCATCCCATCGTTGCCGTGACCGGTTCGTCCGGTGCCGGCACCACGACCGTCAAGCATGCCTTTGCCGAGATCTTCCGGCGCGAGGGCATCAACGGCTTTTTTGTCGACGGTGAAAGCTTCCGCCGCTACGACCGCGCCGGCATGAAGCAGGCCGTCGCCACCGCCCGGGCCAGCGGCCGTCCCATCAGCCACTTCGGTCCCGAGGCCAATCTGTTCGAGCGGCTGGAGGGGCTGTTCCAGGAATACTCCCGTACCGGCAGCGGCCTCTACCGCCACTACCTCGGCAGCCGCGAGGTGGCGGTGCGGCACGGCGGCGAGGAGGGCAGCTTCACGCCGTGGCAGGAAATACCCCCCGGCTCTGACCTGCTGTTTTACGAAGGGTTGCATGGCGCCTGCATCGAATCCACCTGGAGCCGGCGCGAGATGAGCCCGTCGCATAACCCGCTGATCATGAAGCTGCGCCAGCAGCAACAGGAGCGGGGTGATCGCGGCGTCGACGTGGCGCGCTGGGTGGACCTGCTCATCGGCGTGGTGCCCAGCATCAATCTGGAGTGGATCCAGAAGATCCACCGCGACTGTGCGGTGAAGGGCAGTTCCGCCGAGGCGGTGACCGCCACCATCCTGCGCCGCCTGCCCGACTATCTGCGCTACATCACGCCGCAGTTTTCCCTCACCGACATCAACTTCCAGCGCGTACCGCTGGTGGATACTTCCAACCCGTTCATCGCCCGCGATATCCCGACAGCGGACGAAAGTATGGTGGTGATCCGCTTCCGCGAGCCGAAGCGCCACGATTTTCCCGACCTCAAGCGCCGCCTGCCCAACAGCTTCATGTCGCGGCCCAACACCCTGGTGGTGCCGGGCGGCCACATGGGCCATGCCATCGAAGTGATCTGCGCGCCGCTGGTGCAGGAGTTGCTGGAGCGCCAGCGCTGCCATGGCTGAGCCGCCGCCGTTCCGCTGCAACCGCCCTTTGCAGTGGATGATCGCCTGGCTGGCCGGGCTGTGGCTGGCGACGGCCATCGCGCCGTTCAACCGTTTCGACTGGCTGCTGGAGAACCTGCTGGTGTTCATCTACGGCGTCCTGTTGCTGGCTACCTGGCGCCGCTTTGCCTTCTCCAACACCTCCTATGGCCTGTTCACCGTGTTTCTCAGCCTGCACCTCATCGGCGCCCATTACACCTACGCCGAGATGCCATTCGGCTTCTGGCTGCGTGATGCCTTCGACCTGAGCCGCAATCACTACGACCGCATCGTCCACTTTGCCTATGGTTTGCTCATCGCCTATCCGTTCCGCGAAATCCTGCTGCGCGCGGCGCGGACGCGGCCGGGCTGGTCGTACTTCCTGGCGGTCACCGCCGTGCTGGGTTTCAGCGGCTTTTACGAGGTGCTGGAGGCCGTGGTGGCGATGATCGTCAGCCCCGAACTCGGTGACGCCTATCTCGGTACCCAGGGCGACATCTGGGATGCCCAGCGCGACATGGGGCTGGCCTTTTTCGGGGCCATCCTTGCCATGCTCGCCACCGCCTGGCGGCAGCGGAAAAACGCTTGTGCCACCAAGGGGTTCGGGGCGGTGGCAGAGGGTCAAAAAAACACTTGATCAGCGGGACGTTTGTTCTAGAATACCTGCCACTTCTTGAGGGTAGCCCGCTCACGGCACGACCAGATACGGCTTGAGAATCTATCCAAAGAGAATGAATTTGTCCTGATTCAGAGAGCGCTGGCTGAATTGGTATGGCGCCGCTCAAATTCAGATCTCTTGTGGCTCAAAGTCGGTCGTGTCTCGTCCACCCTTGAGAAGAGGAGCGGAGGCGCGGCCTGGAGGTATGACCATGGTCGATGCCCGCAGTGAAACCGCGTCCATCGTCGCCGGCGACAAGGCCGACGAACCCCCCGAAGCCGAGCGCATCCGTCGTCTCGTTGCCATTCACGGCGCCCCCCTGCTGATCCTCGACTGCGAGGCGGTGCGACGACAGTACCGTGCCTTGGCCGCGGCCCTGCCCGGCGTCGATTTGCACTATGCCCTCAAGCCGCTGCCGCACCCGGCGGTAGTCACCACCCTGATGCAGGAAGACTCCTGGTTCGACCTCGCCACCAGCGGCGAAGTGGACCTGGTGCGCGGCCTCGGTGTCGCCCCGGAACGCTGCATCCACACCCATCCCATCAAGCGCGACCGCGACATCCGCGATGCCCTCGACTTCGGCGTCACCACCTTCGTGGTGGACAATCCGGATGAGCTGCGCAAGTTCGAGAAATACGCCGATCAGGCGGAGCTGTTGCTGCGCGTGTCCTTCCGCAGCCCCGACGCCAAGGTCGACCTGTCGAAGAAATTCGGCTGCACCCCGGAGGCCGCGCGCGACCTGCTGGTGCTGGCGCGCGACCTCGGCGTCCGCATCAAGGGTCTGTCGTTCCACGTCGGCTCCCAGGCCGCCGATCCGCGCAAGCACGTCGAGGCGGTCAATGCCTGCGGCGCGATCATCGCCTGGAACAAGGCCGCCGGTCTGCCGCCGCTCACGGTGCTCGACATCGGCGGCGGCTTTCCGGTGGAGTACAACGAGGACGTGCCGCCGATCAACGAATTCTGCCGCCCGATCCGCGAGGCCCTGGCGCAGATCCCGAGCGATGTGCGCCTCATCGCCGAGCCCGGCCGCTTCATCTCCGCCCCGGCGATCACCGCCGTATCCTCGGTGATGGGCAAGGCCCTGCGCGATGGCCGCTGGTGGTATTACCTGGACGATGGCGTGTACGGCTCCTACAGCGGCCAGATGTTCGATCACGCCAAGTACCCGGTGGACTGCCTGGACTGGGCCGGGGAACGTTTCCCCAGCGTGCTGGCCGGCCCCACCTGCGACAGCATCGACGTCATCGACGAAAACATCATGTTGCCGGAACTGAACGAGGGCGATCTCATCGTCGGCCGCATGATGGGGGCCTACACCTGGGCCAGCGCCACGGAATTCAATTTCTTCCGCAAGGCGCAGATCGTGGTGATCAACGAGTACGTGGGCGAGGCCTGCGAGGTCGTGCCGCTGGTGGGGTAGGGTAGTGCTGAGTGCTGAGTGCTGAGTGCTGAGTGCTGAGTGCTGAGTGCTGAGTGCTGAGTCGTCGTCGGCCCGCCGGCGGATGGTCGCATTTGATGGCCGCGCTGGTTTGACCGCGGCGTAGCGGTCATACTTCTGCCAACCCGAGCCGACCACCATGCGCCTGCACCGAGAATCCCGCCAGCTGCCCTACACCTGTGACCAGCTCTTTGCCCTGGTGCTCGATATCGAACGCTACCCCGAATTCGTGCCCGGCTATCGCCACACCCGTATCCTGCGGCGCGAGGCGGCGGCGCTGATGGTGGAGCAGCGCGTGGGGTTTGGCCCGGCCAGCATCACCTTCCACTCCCGGGCCGAGTTTGCCGCGCCGGAGCGCATCTTCGTCCGCGCCAGTGACGGACCCTTCCGCCGCCTGGAGGTGGAGTGGTGTTTTGCAGCGGAGGGGGCAGCTTGCCGGGTGACGGCGGAGACACGTTACCAGCTGGACGGCCTGTGGGCGCCAATGCTGAGCGGCTGGCTGACCCTGGCCGCCACCCGCCTGCTCGATGCCTTTGCGCAGCGCGCCACAGAAGTTTATGGTGCGGGCGCCTAGCCTGCGCATTATCATCACCCATCACCACGACCTATACACAACAGGAGAATTACCATGGCGTATTCTGCAGGGAACGGACACGGCCTGTGCGGCCGTAAGTTGAGCGGCATGCTGGCAGCCGCTGCGCTGCTGGCGGGCATGACCTTCGCCCCGCTGGCGGCCGCCGACTGGTTTGTCGGCGCCAAGGCCGGGCCGATGATGGTCGATGTCCCCGGCATCAGCGACCCCACCAATGCCGGCGTGATGATCGGCACCGAATGGGGCGTGGTGGTGGGTGACGTGGGCGTGCAGGCCGAGCTCACCGATACCATCGACGACGGCTCCATCGGCGGTAGTGCCGTCAGCGCCAACACCCAGGCCCTCTATGGCGTTGTCCGTACCGCCGGTCCGATCTATTTCATCGCCAAGGCCGGCGTGCTGCGCGAGGAAGTGACCGTGGGTTCGGCCTCGGAGAGCGATACCGGCAGCTCGGTTGGCCTGGGCATCGGCTTCAGCATCGGTCTGGCACAGTTCGAACTGGAATACACCCAAATCGAAGAGGACGTCGATTTCCTCAGCCTGGGCGTCCGTTTCTAGGCATCAGGGCGCGTACCGCATTCAGCGGTACGCGCCTTTCTTCTCCCATTATTTCCTCACCACAGCCCCAGCTGTAGCGCCGGACCGGCACACGGCACTGCGCGCAGTCCAGCGGCGGGGTCTCCACAAACTCCAACTCACCACAGACCCGACGAAGGCGCCGGCTGAACAGACAGGCGTAATCCTCTTCGCCGCGGCCATGCAGGGGGCGGGAGGGGGAGTGTGGCCATGACCGAAGCGGGTCGGCGGCGGCGAGCATGATATCCGCCGCGCTTGAGCCGGGACGCGGCAATGGTTACAGTCTGGCGCAGTCTTGCGATAAAGGAATATGACATGGCCATGCCGGAAGAGCGCCGCAATGCCCCGCGGCTGCTGCGTGACGAGAACGTAGTGGTGAAGATCCTGGCGGCGCCGGCCCGGCCGGAGCTGGTGGGTACGGCGGTGGAGTGCTCCACCGTGGACGTGTCGGCCACCGGCCTGCGCCTGTTGCTGGAGACGCCGGTGGCCGCCGGCAGCCAGCTGGGGCTGGAAGTGGACGTGGCGGAGCACAGCGGCCGCTATTTTCTCGGTGGCGAGGTGATGTGGTCCCGGGAGACCGAGGCCGCCGGCCTCTACCTCATCGGCGTGCACCTGCTGGAAGGCAATGGCTTCGAAACCGGGCGCTGGAACACCCTGTTTCGCTAGGCGCTTGCCGATTCGGCCCCGCAGCCCCATCTCGTCAGCAGGCGATACAACCACAGAGAGACGGGTCCATGAGCTTTCCCACCATCACTACCGCCATCCCCCTGCGCCGCTACCAGTACGGCGAATTCGTCATTACGGTGCTGGGCGATATCCAGAGCCCCGACCCGGTGACTTACCGCTACATCCTGGCGGTGGCCCAGGAAGGCAATTCCCAGCCCGGACTGTTCCTCTCCTCGGAACGCGGCGCCGGAGGGGGCTGCGACCTGCGCGTGTCCATGGCCGACGGTTCCCAGGTGCTGGAAAGCGCGCCGGCCTTCTGCGACCTTGACCTGTTCGTGAAGGAGGCCTTGCAGGTCATCTCCACCATGCTCGACCTGAGCGACGAGATGCCCCATCGCCTGATGTAGCTCCGGCGCCGTCCCAGTGGCCCAAGCCGCGGCCACGCCGTAGAATAGTCGCCCTTGCGACACAGCCGGTGCGGGCGCCCATGCAGTATCAGGACAAATTCGATGTCATCGTGGTGGGTGGCGGCCACGCCGGTACCGAGGCGGCGCTCGCCGCTGCGCGTCTGGGTGCGCGCACCCTGCTGCTGACCCACAACATCGAGACCCTGGGCCAGATGAGCTGCAACCCGGCCATCGGCGGAATCGGCAAGGGCCATCTGGTCAAGGAGATCGACGCCCTCGGCGGCCTTATGGCGCGCGCCATCGACCGCGCCGGCATCCAGTTCCGCATCCTCAACGCCAGCAAGGGACCGGCGGTGCGCGCCACCCGCGCCCAGGCCGATCGCCAGCTGTACAAGCAGGTGGTGCGCAGCGCGCTGGAGAATCAGCCCAACCTCACCCTGTTCCAGCAGGCGGCGGACGACCTCATCGTCGAGAATGGCCGTGCCGTGGGCGTGGTGACCCAGATGGGGCTGCGCTTTGCTGCCGCTGCCATCGTGCTCACCGTCGGCACCTTTCTCGCCGGCCGCATCCACATCGGCCTGAACAATTACGAAGGCGGCCGCGCCGGCGACCCACCGGCCAATGCCCTGTCGCGCCGCCTGCGCGAACTGCCGGTGAACGTAGCGCGCCTCAAGACCGGCACACCGCCGCGCCTCGATGGCCGCAGCATCGACTGGTCCATCCTGCAGGCGCAGCCGGGCGATGACCCGGTGCCGGTATTTTCCTTCCTCGGCAGCGCGCAGGAACACCCGCGCCAGATCGCCTGCTACATCACCCACACCTCGGAGCGTACCCACGACATCATCCGCGGCAACCTGGACCGCTCGCCCATGTACGCCGGGGTGATCGAGGGGGTGGGGCCGCGCTACTGCCCGTCCATCGAGGACAAGGTGGTGCGTTTTGCCGACAAGGACCAGCACCAGATCTTCCTGGAACCGGAAGGGCTGACCACCCACGAGGTGTATCCCAACGGCATCTCCACCTCGCTGCCCTTCGATGTGCAGTACGCCCTGGTGCGCTCGATCCGCGGCCTGGAAAACGCCCAAATCGTGCGGCCCGGCTATGCCATCGAATACGACTTCTTCGACCCGCGCGACCTGCACCCGACCCTGGAGACCAAGCACATCCCCGGCCTGTTCTTCGCCGGCCAGATCAACGGCACCACCGGCTACGAGGAGGCCGCGGCGCAGGGGCTGCTCGCCGGCCTCAATGCCGGTCGCCAGGCCCTGGGTCGGGAAGGCTGGTGGCCGCGCCGCGACGAGGCCTATCTCGGCGTCCTGGTGGACGACCTCATCACCCGCGGCACTTCCGAGCCCTACCGCATGTTCACCTCCCGCGCCGAGCATCGCCTGCTGCTGCGCGAGGACAATGCCGACCTGCGCCTCACCGCCATCGGCCGCGAACTGGGCCTGGTCGATGACGGGCGCTGGGCGGCGTTCGATACCAAGCGCGAGGCCATCGAACGCGAACAGCAGCGCCTGCATGACACCTGGATGCGGCCGCAGACCGTACCCGACGCGGAGGCCACCCGTGTCCTCGGCCAGCCCCTGGGCCACGAGTACCGCCTCGCCGACCTGCTGCGCCGGCCCGACGTCAGTTATGACTCACTCATGAGCCTGGCCGCGGCGGGCGAGGGCGTGGCCGACCCGGCGGTGGCCGAGCAGGTGGAGATACAGGCCAAGTACGCCGGCTACATCGAGCGCCAGCAAACCGAGATCGAGCGCCAGCGCCGCAATGAGGAAACCCTGCTGCCGGCCGACCTGGACTACCGCGAGGTGAGCGGCCTGTCCGCCGAGGTGCGCGACAAACTCACGCGCCAGCGCCCGGACACCCTGGGGCAGGCGGCGCGCATCCCCGGCATCACGCCGGCGGCCGTTTCCCTGCTGCTCGTTCACTTGAAGAAGCGTGACTTGGCGAGGCGTTCCGCATGAGGATTGCCGGCAGGGGAGGCGCCGCGCTGCTGCTGTGCGCGGCAAGCAGCGCTGGCTGGGCCGCCGGCTTCGCCGTCAGCGACAAGAGCGTGGGCAGCCTGGGCAGCGCCTTTGCCGGCATGGCGGCGCAGGCCGGGGATGCCAGTGTGGTGTACACCAACCCGGCGGCGATGCAGCGGCTGTCCGGCTCGACCCTGAGCCTGGCCGCCCACTACATCACCCCGAGCGCGCAGTTTACCGATCAGGGCTCCACCACCAGCGGCCCCAACCCGGGCGATGCCGGACGCAGCAAGCTGGCGCCCAACCTGTATTACGTCGGCGAACTGTCGCCGGAGGCGCGCTTCGGTCTCGGCGTCTATGCGCCCTTTGCCCTGGGGCTGGAGTATGACGATCTGTGGCCCGGCCGCTACCACTCCATCAAGTCCGACATGACCACCCTCAACATCAGTCCGGCCCTGTCCTGGCAGCTCACCCCGGCCCTGGCCGTGGGCGGCAGCATCGATATCCAGTACCTCACGGCGGAGATGACCCAGGCCGTGGATTTCGGCGCCATGCTCGGCTTTCCGGAGACGCTGGACGGCAGGCAGACCCTGAAGGGGGATAACTGGGCCACCGGCTACAGCCTCGGCCTGCATTACGCGCCCACGCCAAAGTGGCAGCTGGGCGCCACCTACCACAGCGACACGCGCCAGAACATCGACGGCACCTCCGACTTTGCAAATGTGCCGGCGCCGCTTGCCGGGGTATTCACCGACAGCGCCGGCAAGACCCGCGTCCACCTGCCCGAGTCGGTCAGCCTGAGCGCCGCCTGGGCGGTGAATGAGCGCCTGACCCTGCTGGCGGATTACACCTGGACCGCCTGGAGCCGCCACCGGGAATTCCGCGTCGACTTCGCCAACACCCTGCCGGACAGCGTGTCTACCTACGACTGGCAGGACACCGGCTTCTATGCCCTGGGCCTCAATTACCGTCTCGGCCCGCAGTGGTTGCTGCGCGCCGGCGTGGCCTACGACGAATCCCCGGTACCCGATGCCGAGCACCGCACCCCCATCGGCCCGGACAACGATCGCCGCTGGTATGCCCTGGGCGCCCGTTACGCGCCGGTGGCCGACTTTGCGGTGGACATCGCCCTGGCCCATATCGATATGGACGCTGCCACGATCAACAACACCGACAGCCTGGGCCACACCCTGAACGGCAACTACCGCCTGAGCGGCCGTTTCCTCAGCGTCCAGGCCAGCTGGCAATTCTGATTGGAAAACTGGGTCCGCCAATGAACGCCAAGCAACGCCCCTGCAACTCGATACCTGCTTGCGCCAGGCGGCCATCCATGGGCGTATATTTGCGCGCAATCGCGGACTGATTCTTTATGGCTGCCGACTCGAATACCAATCTGCGCCGCCGGCTGGACGACGGCATCGCCGCCCTGGGCCTGCCGCTGGACGCGGACCACCAGGAGCGACTGCTCGCTTACCTGGCACTCCTCGTCAAATGGAACCAGGCCTACAACCTGACCGCTATCCGCGACCCGCTGGAGATGGTCACCAAGCACCTGCTGGATTCCCTGGCGGTGCTGCCGCACCTGCACGGCACCCGGGTGCTGGACGTGGGCAGCGGCGCCGGCCTGCCCGGCATACCGCTGGCGATCTGCGACCCGGCGCGTGAGTTCACCCTGCTGGACAGCAACGGCAAGAAGACCCGTTTCCTGCTCCAGGCCAAGGGGGAATTGCGGCTTTCCAACCTCTCTGTGGTACATTCGCGCCTTGAACAATACCGGCCCGGGCAGCTGTTCGACACCGTCACCGCCCGGGCCTTCGCGTCTCTGGCTGACATGACCGCAGGAACCGCCCACCTGCTTGCCCCCGGCGGCTCGCTGCTGGCGATGAAGGGCGAGTATCCGCAGGATGAGCTGGACGCACTGCCGCCGGGCTTTGTGGTGCGGGAGATCATTGCGCTGACGGTGCCGGGACTGGAAGCACAGCGTCACCTGGTGCGTATCGCACCCGCCGCCTGAGGTGGAAGGGAGAAACGAGATGGGCCGCATAATTGCCATAGCCAATCAGAAGGGTGGGGTCGGCAAGACCACCACCTGCATCAACCTGGGCGCCTCACTGGCGGCGACCAAGCGCCGTGTGCTGGTCATCGATCTCGACCCGCAGGGCAACGCCACCGTCGGCAGCGGCGTCGACAAGAACAGTTTCGAGCAGAGCAGCTACGACATGCTGCTGGGCCACGCGGCGGCAGAGCAGGTGATCGTGCGCGCCGAACAGGCCGGCTATGATCTGGTGCCCACCAACGGCGACCTCACCGCCGCCGAGGTGGAGCTGATGAACAGCCCGCAGCGCGAGCGCCGCCTGCGCGAGGCCCTGGCGCCGGTGCGCGAGCGCTACGAATTCATCCTGGTGGACTGCCCGCCCTCGCTCAACATGCTGACGCTGAACGCGCTGGTGGCGGCCGACTCGGTGATGATCCCCATGCAGTGCGAATACTATGCGATGGAAGGCCTGTCCTCGCTGCTCAACACCATCGAGCAGATCCGCAGCACGGTGAATCCGCAGCTGCAACTGGAAGGCCTGCTGCGCACCATGTTCGACCCGCGCAGCAATCTGTCCAACGACGTCTCCGGCCAGCTGATCCTGCACTTCGGCAGCAAGGTGTACCGCACCTCGATCCCGCGCAACATCCGTCTGGCCGAGGCCCCCAGTTTCGGCCTGCCGGCCCTGGCCCACGACCGCGCCTCGCGCGGCGCCGTGGCCTACCTGGCACTGGCCGGCGAGATCCTGCGCCGCGAGGAACAGCCGGCGGCGACGGGCTGAGCCACTGCACGCAGCACAAATTGTTTTGATTACGTTGTAGGAGCCGAGTCATCTCGGCGAACAGCGCCTGACTGGGCGCGGCTTTCGCCCACGGAGCGGGCTCCTACGGTGGTTGGATTCATGGCAGGTGAAAACATGGCAGTGAAGAAAAAGGGTGGATTGGGACGCGGCCTCGAGGCGCTGTTGGGCAGTGCCGCGGTGCCGGCGGCCAGCGGCACGGATGCGGCTGAAAAGAGCGGCAGCGCCCAGGACGGCGACCTGCGCAACCTGCCGGTGGACATCATCCAGCGCGGCAAGTACCAGCCGCGCATCGACATGCACCCCGACACCCTGGAAGAGCTGGCCGATTCCATCCGCGCCCAGGGCGTGGTGCAGCCCATCGTGGTGCGCCCCATCGGTCCCAACCGCTATGAAATCATCGCCGGTGAACGCCGCTGGCGTGCCTCGCAGATGGCCGGGCTGCACGAAATCCCGGCGGTGATCCGCGAGGTGCCGGACAACGCCGCCATCGCCATGGCGCTGATCGAGAACATCCAGCGCGAACAGCTCAACCCGATGGAAGAGGCGCGCGCCCTGCAGCGCCTGATCGACGAATTCGAACTCACCCACCAGCAGGCCGCCGAGGCCGTAGGCCGCTCGCGCGTGGCGGTGTCCAACCTGCTGCGCCTGTTGTCCCTCAACGACGACGTCAAGCGTCTGCTGGAAAACGGCGACCTGGAAATGGGTCACGCCCGCGCCATCCTGGCACTGGATATCACGCAGCAGAGCGAGGCCGCGCGCAGCGTCACCGCCAAGGGCCTGTCGGTGCGCGAGACCGAGCGCCTGGTCAAGCACATGCTGGAGGGTCCGGCCGCCAAGGCCGCCCCCAAGACCGACGACCCCGACGTGCGCCGGCTGGAGCAGGACTTGGGGCAGAAGCTGGGCGCCCAGGTGCTTATCCAGCAGGCCGGCAAGGGCAAGGGCAAACTGGTGATCCAGTACAACAGCCTGGACGAGCTGGACGGCATCCTGGCCCACATCCGTTAGCAAGTGCATCGCGAATACGATACGCTCCTACCGGCACGAAACATGTAGGAGCGTATCGTATTCGCGACAGCAATATCTCCTGCCCCCATGCGCAACACAGAAAAATCCTCAACATTTATCAATAAATAGCCCTAATGATGAGTATTTGCTTTTACTTATATAGAAGCGATTTATTGATATATCATTGACCCTAGGGGCGACGCTCTATATACTTCCGCGCCGCTGACGGCACTAACTTTCCCCCACTCAGTACCAGCGTCTTCGACCGGCGGCACCGAGCGCCGCGCGCGGTGAGAGACCTTATTTACGCATGAGTACAGCCGACCTGCAGTTGCGGCGCACCATGTTCCGGCTGCTGGCCCTCCAGCTGCTGCTGACGGTGCTGCTGGCCCTGGCGGCCCTGGCCTGGCAAGGCGTTCCGGCGCTGCGGGCCGTACTGTTTGGTGGCGCCGTCGCCATGGCCGGTACCCTGGTGATCCTGTGGTACGGCCGCCGCGCCGAGAGTGCCGGCGCAAACCTGGCGCGCAACGCCAGCCTGATTTATGGCAGTGCCATCGTGCGTTTTGCGACCACGATTACGCTGCTGGCAGTAGGCATCGCTGCCCTTCGCCTCCAGCCCCTGTGGCTGTTTGCGGGGTTGAGCGCGGGCCTGCTGGCACAAACGGTTCTAACAGCATTGATCCCTGAGACGAGAAAATGGCGAGCGAAGAACTGACCTCGACTGGCTACATTCAGCATCACCTGACCAACCTCACCTATGGCCAGTTTCCTGACGGCCACTGGGGCTTCGCCCACTCTGCGGCGGAGGCCAAGGCCATGGGCTTCTGGGCCATCAACGTCGACTCCATGGCGTGGTCCATCGTCCTCGGCCTGTTCTTCTTCTTCCTGTTCCGCGGCGTGGCCAAGAAGGTCACCGCCGGCGTGCCCAGCGGCATGCAGAACTTCGTCGAATGGATCATCGAATTCATCGACACCTCGGTGCGCGGCTCCTTCACCGGCAACAACCCGCTGATCGGCCCCCTGGCGCTGACCGTGTTCATGTGGGTCTGGC
>Ga0172382_10002365_pt1 | contig 31783 bp, 23 predicted proteins | sample Leawel138RmetaG_FD_122245 | JGI IMG/M metagenome (GOLD analysis project Ga0172382, IMG submission 122245) | Leachate microbial communities from a municipal landfill in Southern Ontario, Canada - Leachate well 138R metaG | ecosystem: Engineered > Solid waste > Landfill > Unclassified | place...
ACATGATATGGGCGTGGATCATCTGTGCGGCGCGGTCGGGGTCGCCGGCGAGGATCACCTCCAGCAACGGGACATGCTCCTGCGCCACCTCGGCCATCTCGGCGTAGCGCGCATTGTCGATGACCAGCGCGAGCCGCATCTGGGCCGCGAGCGTCTCGTTCATCGCCACGACATAGGGATTGCCCGACAGTTCGCAGAGGATGCGGTGGAAGGCCACTTCGGCCTCGACCAGCCGCCGCAGGTCGCCCGCCCGGGCCATCCGGCCCATCTCGTCCACGCAGGCATGCAGCGGCGCAAGGTCGAGCCGTTCGCGCCGCGCGACCACCTTGCGGATCGCCAGCCCCTCGATGGCGGCGCGCAATTCGTAGAGATGGCGGATCTTCCCGGGCGTCATCCGCACCACGGTGGTGCCGACATGGGTATGCGCCTCGAGCAGCCCGTCCCCGAGCAGCCGGTTGATCGCCTCGCGCACCGGCGCGCGGCTGACCGAGAGCTGCCGGGCGATGCGCGCCTCGACCACCCGCTCCCCCTGCCCCAGATCGCCGTCCAGCACCGCCTCGCGCAGGTAGTCGTAGACCTGATCGCCAAGCAGGTTGCGCTCGATCTGCACGCCCTTGGCCAACGGCATTCCACCCCTCCGCACGATACCGCCCCGATCCGGGCCCGGGCCCGGGCCCGGGCCAAGCACGATCCGGGCCCGGGCCGGCCGGTTTCCCCGCCGTCTGGCGGCGCTGTCCAGCAGTTGACAGAGGCGGGGCGCCCTGTCAAGATTGTCGACAGTCGGCAGATTCGCCACCAGCAGGCGGGTCATTCATCCCGGAGGAACAGAGGATGTCGGACACGGTCACGGACATTCACGCCGCGCTTATCAGGTATTTCGATGCGCTCTACACCGGCCGGGCCGACTGGTTCGCGGAGCTGTTCCATCCCGACGGGCTGCTCTACTGCGCCACGGACGGCACCCGGCTGACGGTCGCGCGCTATCTCGAGATCGTGGCCGGCCGCGCCTCGCCGGAATCGCGGGGCGATCCGCGCCGGGACGAGGTGCTCTCGATCCAGATCGCCTCGCCGACCACGGTTCACACCCGGGTGCGTGAAATCTTCCTGCCGCGGCTGTTCACCGACGAGCTGACCTTCGTGCCGGTCGATGGCCGGTGGAGGATCATGTCGAAGATCTGGCACTTCGAGCCCGCGGCCGACCCGCGCCGGAACTGACCCCCGCCCAACGGAGAATGCCCGTGACCGCCCCCGTTTCCGCCGCCGCCCCCGCCACCAGCGCCGAGGTGCTGGACGCCTATGTGCAACGCTCGTGGCGCTCGAACGCGCAGCGCCAGTTGGACAAGGGCGTGCCCTTCGTGATCGGCCGGCGCGAGGGCATCTACATGTGGAATCTCGAGGGCACCCACCGGGTGATCGACTGCGGCTGCGCGGGCGGCGTCCACAGCCTCGGCCACCGCCACCCCGAGGTGCTGGCGGCACTGAGGGGCGCGCTGGACGAGGGCCGCGATACCGGGCTGTGGGCGATCCCCAATCCCGAATACCTGAAGCTGCAGGACAGGCTGGCGCGGCTGGCGCCCTCGCCGCTGCTGACGCATTCGGTGGTCACGCTGGCCTCGACCACCTCGGTCGATGTCGCCACCATGTTCGCCTTCCGCTTCACCGGCCGGCAGCGCATCCTCGCCTACCGGCACGGCTACCACGGCCATTCGGGCTTTGCCGCGCTGACCACCGGCTCCGAGGTCGAGGGGATCGGCGATTACTACAACCTGCCGCAGAGCGAATATGTCTCGTTCTTCGAGCGTTACGGCGATCTGGACGAGATCGCCGCCAGGCTCACCCCCGACATTGCCGCGATCATCCTCGAGGCGATGGATTACGAGACCTTCGCGCCCGCCTCGAAGGACTATTTCGAGGGGATCAGCCGCCTGTGCGACGCGCGCGGCATCCTGTTCATCGTCGACGAGACCCGCACCGGGCTGGGGCGCACCAGCAGGCTCTGGGCGTCGGAATGGTATGACATCCGGCCGTCGATGATGGTGACCGGCAAGGGGCTGTCGGGCGGGCTCTACCCGGCCAGCGCGCTGCTGATGCGGGGCGATATCTACGAGAAGTGCATGAACGAACACGCCTTCTCCTATATCAGCAGCCTCGGCGGCAACGAGATCAGCTGCATCGTCGCCGGCCGGGTGCTCGATCTGGCCAGCGCGCCGGCATTCCTGGCCGGGGTCAACCGCGTCTCGGATTACCTGACCGCGCGGCTCGGGGAGGTCTGCGAGCGCCACCACAACCTGCTGTCCCCCGGCGTGGGCCGCGGCGGCCTGTTTTCCGTCAATGTCAACGATCCGGCAGCGGTGCCCGGGCTTTACCGGGCGCTCTACGAACAGGGGGTGCTGGGCCACAGCGCCTCGGTGATCGAACCGGCGTCGATCAAGCTCATGCCGCCGCTGGTCCTCGACGAGGCCGGCGCGGACGAGATCGCCGGGGCGCTGGACAGGGCGGCCGCCGCGGCCGGCGCGGCGGGCTGAGCGACGCGGGCAGCATCACCCGCGAGGCGGCGCAGCCGCCGCGGCAATCCACGCACCCGGACCGCGGGCGAATCCATCCGCGGCCCGCGATGACGAAGGCGCGGCCATGTGCGACCGCCCGGCCCTCGGGCCGGCGCCCCGCTACAGGTAAAGGTGGCGCACCACGTCGTCCTCCAGAAGCGCCCTGCTCGGACCCTCGGCCGCGATCGCGCCGCGCACCAGCAGATAGCCGCGGTCGGCCACGGCCAGCGCGGCCTCGGCATTCTGCTCGATCAGCAGCACCGTGGTGCCCTGTTCGCGCACCGCGGTGACGATGTCGAAATATTCGTCGATCAGCCGCGGCGAGAGGCCCAGCGACGGCTCGTCCATCACCAGCAGCTGCGGCGCCCCGATCAGGGCGCGGGCCAGCGCCACCATCGCCTGCTCGCCCCCGGACATGGTGCCGGCGGGCTGGCCCAGCCGCTCGCGGATGCGGGGGAACAGCTCGCCCATCGCATCGAGCCGCGCATCGAACCCCGCCGTGCTGCCTGAGGCATCATAGGCAAGCTTGAGGTTCTGCCGCACGGTCAGGGTCGGAAACAGCCGCCGCCCCTCGGGGACGAAGCCCGCGCCCAGCGCGGACAGCCGCTCGGGGCCCAGCGCGGCGACGCTCCGGCCCAGGATCCCGACCTCGCCGCGATCCAGCCGCAACAGGCCGCAGATGGCCTTGAAGGCGGTGCTCTTGCCGGCGCCGTTGGGGCCGAGCAGGCAGACGACCTCGCCCCTTGCGACATGCAGCGTGACCTCGCGCAGCATCGGCACCGGGCCGTAGCTGGTGCAGACGCCGGAGAGTTCCAGCATCGGCCGGGTGCCCTGGGCCGGGTCAGGCATGGACGGCCTTGTAGCCAAGATAGGCCTCCTGCACGCGTGGCGCCACCCGCACGGCGGCGAAATCGTCCTCGATCAGCTTCTGGCCGTGGTCGATGACCATCACCCGCTCGGGGAAGGCGCCGACCAGCCGCATGTCGTGCTCGATGATGAGGAACGACAGGCCCGGCCGACCGGCCATGACCGCGCGGATGTCGGAGATCAGCGCATCGGTATCGCGGTCGTCCATCCCCGAGGAGGGTTCGTCCAGCATGATGAGCCGCGGCTCCGAGGCCAGCGCGCGGGCGATCTCGAGCCGGCGGCGATCGGCCTGCGGCAGCGCCGCGGCCTGCTCGTGGCGCCGCGCCCAGAGATCCTCGGAAAGGCTGCGCAGCAGGTCCGCGGCACGGTCGGCGGCTTCCCGCAGCTCGGCCCGGGCGCGGCGGGGGCGCAGCAGGGCGTCGAGCACCCCCGACCTGGTGCGCGCATGCATGCCGATCACCACGTTGTCGAGCACCGTCAGCGCCCCGAACAGCCGGCTGGACTGGAAGGTGCGGGCGATGCCGGCCACCGCGACCCGGTGCGCGGGCATGCCGGTGATGTCGCGCCCCTCGAGCGCGATGGTGCCGGCGGTGGGCCGGTAGATGCCGGAGATCATGTTGAACAGCGTCGACTTGCCGGCGCCGTTGGGGCCGATGATGCACATCACCTCGTCATGGCCGAGATCAAAGCCGACCTCGCTCACCGCCACCAGCCCGCCGAAGCGGATGGTCAGGTCGCGCACCTGCAGCAGCGGCGCGCTCACTTGCGGCCTCCGTAGACGCGCAGCCGCTGCGGGAACAGGCCCTGCGGGCGCAGGATCAGGAACAGGATCACCAGCGCGCTCACGAACAGCAGCCGGTAGTCGTTGAACACCCGCAGCTTCTCGGGGAGCATGGTCAGCAGGAAGGCCCCCACGATCACCCCGAAGGCGTTGTCCATGCCGCCCACGATCACCATGGTCATGATCGTGACCGATACGAGGAAGGTGAAGTTGTCGGGCGAGATATAGCCCACATAGAAGGCATAGACGGTGCCGGCGAAGGCGGCGAGGAAGGCGTCCACGCCGAAGGCCAGCATCTTGAACCAGACCACGTTGATCCCCTGGCAGCGCGCCGCCAGCTCGTCCTCGCGCAGCGCGTTCCAGGCCAGCCCCACCCGGCTGTCATGCAGCCTGCGGGCGCTGACGATCGACAGCACCATCAGCGCCACCGCCAGATAGTAGAAATTCGCCTGCCCCGGCGCGCGGTAGCCGAAGATCTCGATCGGGCTGTTGAAGGAATGCCCGAACAGCGACGGGGCGGGGATGCCCACCAGCCCGTTGGGGCCGCCGGTCCATTCGAAATTGTTCATCAGCTGATGCACCACGACCGCAAAGGCGATGGTCACCAGCGCCAGATAGGTGTCGCGGGTCCGCATCGAGGGGAAGCCGATGACGAAGCCGAAGAAGGTCGCCACCGCCGCCGCCGCCGGCAGCGTCAGCCAGAAGCTGACGCCGAAGGTCACCGCCAGCAGCGCCGAGGTATAGGCGCCGATCCCGTAGGAGGCGCCGGTGGCGAAATTGGGGATATTGGCGCTCCCGAGCTGGAAGTTCAGCGCCAGCGCCAGCACCGCATAGAGCTGGCCGATGATCAGGATATGGATGGCGTAGCTGTTGCCCCCGAGCAGGAACGGGTAGGCCAGCACGATGGCCCCGCCCAGCACCAGCGCCGTGATCCGGGCGCGGCCGAAGGCGGCGACGATGCGCTCCTCGATCGCCGGGCGCAGCCGCATGACCACGAGGGCGGCCCCGAACAGCGCCAGCACCAGCACGATCAGCCAGGTGGTGCGCGACAGCAGGAATACGGCCAGCAGCCAGGCGCCGACCAGCTCGATCGCGGCAACGATCAGGTGGTCCGGCAGGCGCCCCCCGCGGGCGGCGGCGGCGGGTGCTCCCGGGGCGCGGGGGGTGGCCGTTTCGGGGTTCATCGCTCAGACCTTCACGAACACGGGCTTGCCGAGGATGCCGCTGGGCCTGAGCACCAGCACCAGGATCACCGCCACGAAGCCGAATACCAGCCGGTAGGAGGCACCATCGGCGAGAGTGGCCTGCACCAGGGTCTCGATCCCCGCGATCAGCATGCTGCCCAGCACCGCGCCCGGCATGCTGCCCAGCCCGCCGATCGCGGCCGCCGAAAAGCCGATCAGGCCCAGCTGCACCCCGAAGTCGAACCGCACCACGCCGGCGTAGCTGGCGTAGAACATGGCGCCGACCGCGCCGACCGCCGAGGCGATGAAGAAGGTGATCGCGAAAATGCGGTTCGGCCGGATCGCCATCAGCCGCGCCACGTCGCGATCCTCGGCCACGGCCCGGATGCGGGCGCCGAGCATCGTGTAGCGCAGCAGCAGCGCGACCCCGGATACGAGAACGATGGCGGTCACGATGATGAACACCCCCAGCGAGGTGACCACCACCCCGCCGATCCAGGTCGATCCCTCGATCAGGGCCGGAAAGGGCTTGGGGTTGCTGCCCTGCGGGTAGAGGGTGCGGATCAGCTCGCGCACCACCGCCCCCAGCGCCACGGTGGCCACCAGCACCATCATCGCCGGCGCGTGCCGGAAGCGGCGGATCACCAGCCAGTCGATGACGATGCCCAGAAGCCCGGTGGCCACGATCGCCAGCAGGCAGGCCAGCAGCAGCGCCAGGCCCGAACCCGGCGGCAGGACGCTGGCGAGCAGATACTGCATGCTGCCCAGCGCCACGAACGAGGCCACCATCGAGATGTCCCCGTGCGAGAAGTGGATGACGTCCAGCACGCCGAACAACAGGCTGAAACCCAGCGCGATCAGCGCGTAGATGCTCGACAGCACCAGCCAGTTCAGAAGCTGCTGCGCGATGAAAGGGTCCATGACGGCTCCTCCTGCCGGGACTGCCGGCCCCGGACCTTGTTCATCCCCGACCGGAGCGGGCGGGCGCAAGCGAAAAGACAGGCCCGCGCCGGCCGGCCCCGGGCCGGCCGGAAAGTCCCGCTGCTCCGGCCGCCGCACGGCCCCTGCGGGTGCGGCGGCCGGGGCAGCGTTCCGGGCGGCGGCTCAGTCCTCTCTCGAGACCCATTCGCCGTTGCGCACTTCCTTGATCTCGATCTCGACCGGCACCTCGGTCTGGCCGTGATCGTCGAACGTGGTCGTGCCGAGCACCCCGTCATAGCTGATGTTGCGGATCGCCTGCGCGAGCGCCTCGCGGTCCTCGTAGCCGACTTCGGCGATGGCGGCGATGATGATGCCGGCCGCGTCATAGGCTTATTTGGTGTAGGGGCTGGCGGGGTCCGCGAAACCGCGGGCCTCGTAATCCGCATCCAGCTGATCCAGCTTGGAGCTGGACGCGGCAGCCGGGAAGCTGACCATCGTGCCCTCGGCCGCCTCTCCGGCGAGGTTGATGAACTCGGGGTCGTAGAAGCCGGAATTGCCGAGCATCGCCAGGTCCACGCCCAGTTCGATCTGCTGCTTGCGCAGGATCCCCGCCTCGGTGATGACCCCGCCATAATAGAGCACGTCGGCATCGCTGTCCCTGATCCGGGTCAGCACCGCGCGGAAGTCGGTGGTGCCCACCGGCAGCAGGTCGGTCGAGACCACGGCGCCGCCGGCCTGCTCGAAGAACTGGCCGAAGTAATGGGCATTGGCGGTTCCGTAGTCCGACGTGTCCGAGACGATCGCCACCCGGCTCACGCCGAGCGTGTTCACCGCCCATTCGGCCAGCGGCAGGTCCTCGTTGACGAGGGTGGGCGTGTTGCGCGTGATCTCGGGCAGGTTCTGCTCGGTGATCTGCGGGCCGATCGCCCCCCAGATCATGAAGGGGAGCTGGAAGCGGTTGAACACCGGGATCGTCGCCAGCGCCACGGGGCTGTTCCAGTGTCCGGTTCCGGCAACCACGTCGGGATCGTTGACGAGGCTGAGCGCCGCCCCCACGCCGGTCTGCGGATCCGAGGCGTCGTCATAGACCACGCCCTCGATCACGAAGGGCAGCTCGCCGGTGGCGTTGGCCTGCTCGATCGCCAGCAGGAAGCCGTTGCGCGCCCCCAGCCCCTGCGGCGCGTTGCCGCCGCTGATCGGGCCGATGAAGCCGATCTTGATGACCGGCCTGTCGTCGGCGAATGCCTTCATCGAAGTCATCGGCACGAATGCGGTCGCCGCGGTCGCGACAAGCGCATGGCGCCGGGTCAGTGTGATACGCTTCATGTCGTTCTCCCCTCATGTATGTTGTCACCGCCCTCGCGAGGCGCGTGTCGTCTCACCCATCAGCCTGCGCCCGCCCCTCCCGGCCGGCATGCCTGCTGCCACACTCACAAGATGTATCTCCTGCCGTAATAACTGTAATGTGAAATACGAAACAAGCCTCATGTATTTCCGGTGCGGGTCCCTGCCCCCTCCGGCCCGGCATCCGCTCCCGGGCGTGTCGAAGCCGCTCCCGGGCGGCCGGTGCGTGGCGGTCCCGCAGGGGCTGTCTCGCCATGCGGCCCCACCTGTTGCCGGGAGTCTTGCACCCCGGCCGGCATAATAAAAATATGTATTGGCTCTCTTATGCACAGCGCGGCTCTATGCTATGCCGAACGCACATCGGGACGGGCCGCCGGCACCGGCGGCGCAGGCGGAGAGGCCCGCGGCCATGCTGAAGATTTCGCTGCGCCAGATCACCTATTTCACCGCCGCCGCCGAGACCGGCAGCATCGCCGAGGCCGCGCGGCTGCTCAATGTCGCGCAGCCCTCGGTCTCCTGGGCGATCCTCAAGATGGAGGAGATGCTGGGCCTCGACCTGTTCCTGCGCCAGCATGCCAAGGGGGTCACGCTGACACCGGCCGGGCACCGCCTGCTGCCCGAGGCCCGCGCCATCCTGCGCATGGCCGAGGAGTTCGAGCACAAGGCCCTGTCCCAGGCCGAAGAGCTGGGCGGCGTGCTGACCGTGGGCGTCTACTCGACGCTGGCCGCCGTCTTCCTGCCGCCGGTGATCGCCGAGCTAGCGCGCCGGCATCCCCGGATGCGCATCGAGATCTTCGAGGATACCGTCGACCGGGTGCTGGCCGAGCTGAATGCCGGCCGGGTCGAGATCGCGCTGGCCTATGACGTGGACCTGCCCGCCGAGATGGTGAAGCTGCGCATCTGCACGGCCATGCCCTATGTGCTGTTGCCCGGGGGGCACCGGCTTCTCGAGCGCAGCGCGGTATCGCTGACCGAATTGCAGGACGACCCGTTCGTGCTGCTCGGCTCGCGCCCGGCCGGGCAGTATTTCCTCAGCCTGTTCGATATCGTCGGCGTCCGGCCGAACATCGTGCTGACCTCGCCCTCGTTCGAGGTGGTGCGTTCGCTGGTGGCGCAGGGGCTCGGGTATTCGGTGCTGGTGACGCGGCCGCAGTCGGACCTGACCTATGACGGCGCGCGGGTCTATCCCCGGCCGCTGAAGGACGACCTGCCCGAGCACAACGTCTGCACCGTGCGCGCCGGCGCCACCCGCATGACCCGCCGCTGCGCCGCCTTCCAGGAAACCTGCCTGCAACTGTTCGGCGGCCGCGTCAGCCCGATGCACTACCCGCCCTGAGCCCGGGGCCCGGTGTCATGCCCCCGCCGGTCCGGCGGTGCCGTAGCCGCCGCCGCCGCTGGTCCTCATGATGACGAGATCGCCCGCGAACAGCCGGATATGGGTCTTGCCGTGGACCGGCTCGCGGCGGCCGCCGGCGCGTTCGAGCATGATCTCGAAGGGCTGTCCCGGCTCTCCGCCCTCGAGGCCGTAGGGGGGCACGACCATCCGCTCGACCATCGAGGTCATCGACATCTCGGGGGCGAGGATGCGGTAATGGCGCTCCTGCCCCGGGCCGCCCTCATGCGCGCCGCGCCCGCCCGAACCGTGCCGCAGCGCCTGGCGCTCGACCCGCATCGGGTAGAAAGCCTCGATGATTTCGGCGGGGGTGTTCATGACGTTCGACATGTGCGGGCGCACCGCCGGGCCGCCGTCGCGGTCGATACGCGCGCCCTCGCCGCCGCCGTGAACCTCGTAGAGCGTGGTCCAGTCGCCGGTGCGCGGATCGCGGCCGGCAAAGAGCAGCAGCCCCGAGGTGCCCGAGCCGCCGGCCGAGAGCCGCTCGGGGACGACCGCCGCGAGGGCCTGGATGATCGCATCGACCATGCGCTGCGTGGTGTCGTGGTTGCCGCCGACCACCGGCCGGTCGAGCGGCGGCTGCATGATCGAGCCCGGGCGGGTGATGACCTTCAGCGGCCGCTCCATGCCGGCATTGGGCGGGATGTCGGGCCCGGCGATGGCCTTCATCGCATAGAACACCGAGGCGCCGGTCGAGAACGGGGTCGAGTTCAGCGGCCCGAGGAAGGCATCGTCCGATTCGCTGAAATCGAAGGTCGCCTCGTCGTCGCGGATGGTGACGGTGACCCGGATCGCGGCGCGTTCGTCCACCACCCCGTCGTTGTCCATGAAGTCCTCGCCCCGGTAGACCCCGTCCGGGATATCGCGGATCGCGGCGCGCATCCGGGCCTCGGACTGGTCGTGCACATCGGCGATGGCGGCCTGCACCGTGGCCGCGCCCCGGGCGCGGAACAGGTCCTGCAGCCGCTCGTCGGCGGAACGGGTCGCGGCCATCTGGGCCAGGATGTCGCCCTCGCGCTCTTCGGCGCCGCGGACATTGGCGAGGATGATGTCCAGCTTCTCGCGGTCGACCCCGTCCGCGGTGAATACCCGCAGGGGCGGGATGCGCAGCCCCTCCTGCCAGGCGTCGCGGGCGTCGGGGACATAGCTGCCGGGTCGGGCACCGCCGATATCGGCCCAGTGGGCCAGGCTGACGGCAAAGGCCTGCACCTCGCCCTCGGCAAAGACCGGGCGGATCGCCTTGACGTCCGGCAGATGGTTGCCGCCGGCTTCCGGCAGGTTCATGAACCAGACGTCGCCGGGTTGCAGCCGCTCCTTCGGCACCCGCCTGAGGAAATGCTGGACGGTCGAGCCCATGATCCCCAGATGGGCCGGAATGTCGCGGCCCTGCGCGATCAGCCCGCCCCCGGCATCGGTGAGCGCCGAGGACAGGTCACCGGCCTCGCGCAGGAGCGGCGAGCGGGCCGAGCGCATGATGACCAGCGACATTTCCTCGGCGATCGCGGTCAGCGCGTTGCGGATCACCTCGACGGTGAACGGATCGGGGCGGTTGCTCATGTGGCGGGAGCCTCCAGGTCGATATGCAGATGGCCGAGCGCGTCGGCCCAGGCGGTGGCGCCGGGATCGACCACGGTGGTGGACCAGGCGTCCTCGATGATGGCGGGGCCTTCGATCCGCCACTCCGCCGGCAGCCGGTCACGGTCGTAATGCGGGGTATCGAGTTCCACCGGCCCCTCGAACCAGCAGCGGCGCAGCGCGACGGGCTCGCGGCCGGGCGCGGCATGGTCCTCGGCGAGGGTCAGCGCCCCCTCGCGGTGCGGCGCCCGCACGGTCACGCGCAGGGTGTCGATCTCCCAGCGCTCGTCGGTGGCAAAGCCGTAAAGGCGCTGGTGGGTGGCCTTGAAGCCGGCGTCCACCCTGTCCAGCGCATAGGGCGGCTCCAGCGCCACCTCGACCGCATCGCTCTGGCCGTGGTAGCGCAGCAGCCCCGCGACCTCGACCTTCAGCAGTCCGGGCGGGGTGCCGCCGGACAGCAGCGGCTCCTTGAGGCGGGCGGCGATCCCGTCGATCATCGCGGCAAGCGCGGCCACGTCCCAGGCGGTGCTGGCCATATGCAGGGGGCGCTGCTCGGCATAGGACAGGTCGGCCGAGAGGCAGCCGAAGGCGGAAAAGCCGCTCGAGAAGCGCGGCACGATCACCTTGCGGATGTCGAATTCGCGCGCCAGCGACACCGCATGCATCGGCCCCTGCCCGCCATAGGCCATCAGCGCGCAACTGCGGGCGTCGATGCCGTGCTCGACCGTGACCCGGCGCAGGGCGCGGGTCATGTTGGCATTGGCGACCCGGCGCACCCCCAGCGCGGCCTCCACCACCGAGGTGCCGAAAGCATGGGCCAGCGGCCGGAACGCGGCTTCGGCCTTCGCGGCATCCAGCACCACCGAGCCGCCCAGCCGGCGCCCGTCCTCCATGTAGCCCAGCACCAGATTGGCGTCGGCCACGGTGGGCTCGGTCCCGCACAGCCCGTAGCAGGCGGGGCCGGGATTCGAGCCGGCACTGTCGGGGCCGACCCGGACCGCATTGCCGTCACGGCGCGCGATCGAGCCGCCGCCGGCGCCGATGGTCTCGACCGCCACCATCATCTGCCGGATCGGATAGCCGGCCATGCGCTGGTTCGAGTCGATCTGCACCCGGCCGCCCGCGATCACGCTGACATCGGTGGTGGTGCCGCCCATGTCGAACGAGATCACGTCGGGAATGCCCAGTTGCCGGGCCGCCTCGGCCGCGGCCGCAACCCCCGCCGCCGGGCCCGAGAGCGCCAGCGCCAGCGGCCGCGAGGCGATCGACCGGGCCGAGGCCATGCCGCCCCCCGAATGGAACAGGTGCAGCCGGGTCCGGGCGCCGATCCGGTCGAGCAGCCGGTCCAGATAGCGCGCCACGATCGGCATCAGCGCCGCGTTCATGGCGGTGGAATTGGTGCGCTCGAACTCGCGCGGCTCGGGGTTCAGCTCGTGCGAGAGGGCGACATAGGGCACCACCCCCGCCAGGCCCTTGCCGATCCGGGTCTCGTGGGCGCCGTTCATGTAGCTGTGGATCAGCGAGATCGCGACCGATTCGACGCCCAGCGCCTTTACCTCCTCCGCCAGCCGCGCGATCTCGGCTCCGGTCAGCTCGACCAGCACCTCGCCCCCGGCGGTCATGCGCTCCCGCGCTTCCAGACGGCGGGTGCGCGGGATCAGCGGCTCGGGCCGGCCGGTGACCGGCAGCCGGTATAGCTCGCGCCGGTTCTGGCGGCCGATGTCCAGCACCTCGGCAAAGCCCTCGGTGGCGATCAGCGCCGCCGGGGCCAGCCGGCCCTCGACGATGGCGTTGGTGGCCATGGTGGTGCCGTGCATGATGTCCGAGACATCGGCCAGCGCGATGCCCAGCGCCTCGCAGGCGGCGCCGATGCATTCCACCGGATCGGTGCGGGTCAGCACCTTGCGCATCCGCACCGCGCCGGTCGCGGGCCGGACCGCGACGGCATCGGTGAAGGTGCCGCCGATGTCGATTCCCAGAAGCCAGGAGGCAGTCATCATCCCATCCTCTGCATGGGCCGGTTTCCGATCAGGCCGCGCGCCGCCCGTGACGGACGGCCGGGCAGGACAAGGCTGGCACCGGCGGATGCAAAGGTAAAATGTTCTTTGGCTCTGCCATAAACAGCTATTGCCTATTCAACGCCGTCACCATGCGGCCCGGATGCCGGGCCCGGCCCCGCATGGCCCCGGAGCTGCTGGGCCATCGTGTTGCCGGCGGCGGTCAGGGCCTCGACCATCCGGCCCCTCTCGTGCCGGCGCATCCGCTCGGACAGGCCCAGCAGGCCGATCGAGAACACCACGCCCCAGTCCTCGCCCCGGACCGGGACCGCGAGGCTCATGATTCCGGGGTCCAGCTCGTTGTCGACCACCGCATAGCCCTGCTCGCGCACCCTTCCGAGCGCGGCGCGCAATTGCGCCGCATCGGTGATCGTGTCGGCCGTGAAACGCTGGCGCGGCGCGGCCAGCATCTGCGCCACCACCGCCTCGGGCTGGAAGGCGGCAATGGCGCGGGCCGAGGCCGAGGCGTGGAAGGGCATCACCCGGCCGGGCTGTACATAGGTGGTCTCGCTGGCCTGCGGCACTTCCATCGCCACCGACTCGACCGTGGTGCCGCCCAGCTTGGCCAGATAGGCGGTCTCGCCGAAGGTGGCGACCAGCCCGCGCAGCAGCGGCCGGGCGAGGTCCACCACCGAGGCCGGGGTCAGCGCGCTCAGGCACAGCCGCATCAGCCGCAGCCCCGGCAGGTAGACCCGGGTCTCCTCCTGGCGCCGCAGCAGCCCCACCTCGACCAGCGAGTTCACCAGCCGGTGCGAGGTGGCCGGCTGGAGGCCCACGGTCTCGGCGATCATGGCAAGGGTCATCCCCTGCGGCGCCGCGGCCACCGCCTCGAGGATGCGGGTATAGCGGGCCAGCGGCCTGTCACCCATGGCACTGACTCATGACGGCATGCTCCTTCGTGCTGCGGAACGGCTCTGCCCCGCCTGTCCATTCCCGCCCGCCGGACGGCGCGGCAGGCACACCGGCTGCGACAAGAGCGCGCTTGACAGGTGAAAGCGAATCATCCACGTTTTCGTTATTCGATATATCTTTCCGTTTTTCGGAAACACTGTCAAGACCCGCCATGCTGCCAGCCGCCCCGGACCGGGCGCGACCCCGGGCAGCACCAGCATGAAAGGCAGCGGCACATGAAACTGGCGAACAGGAAGGCGATCATCACCGGCGCGGCCAAGGGCATGGGCGCCGCCATCACCACCACGCTGGCGCGCGAAGGCGCCGACGTGGTGGTGACCGCGCGCGACACCGCCGCGCTCGAGGACGTGGCGGCCGAGGTGCGCGCGCTGGGCCGGCAGGCGCATGTGGTCGCCTGCGACGTGATCGAGGAGGACCAGGTCGAGGCCATGGTGAAGAAGGCGCTCGAGGCCTTCGACGGCCGCATCGACATCCTCGTGAACGTGGCCGGCGTCACCGGCCCGATCGAGACCCCGGTGCAGGATATCAAGGTCGAGGATTTCGATTACGTCATCATCGCCAACGAGCGCGGCACCTTCCTGCCGATCAAGCATGTGGCGCCGACCATGATCGCCCAGAAATCGGGCAATATCGTCAATATCTCGGGCACCTCGGGCCTGCGCGGCTATCCGATGCGCACCGCCTACAGCGCCTCGAAATGGGCGGTGCGCGGCATCACCCGCACCGTGGCGCTGGAACTGGGCAGATACGACGTGAACGTGAACGCGGTTTGCCCCGGCATCGTGGAAACGCCGCGCATGCGCAAGCTGTGCGAGGGCAAGGCCCGGGTGCGCGGCTGGACCGTCGAGGAGGTCTATGACGAATACGTTCAGGACATGGCGCTGAAGCGGGTCACCATGCCGCAGGACATCGCCAATGCGGTGCTGTTCCTCGCCTCGCCCGATGCGCGCCAGATCACCGGCCAGCATATCGCGGTGGACGGCGGCTGGGACGTCTGAGTCCCGCCGCCGCGAACGGCCGGCACGACAGGAAACCGACAGGGAGTCGCGCAATGTATGCACGCTTTGACCTGAGCAGCCCGCGCAGCCTCGACGAGGCGCTGGCCGCCTGCGGCGCGGCCGAGCCGCCGATGCTGCTGGCCGGCGGCACCGTGGCGCTGGTCGAGATCCGCGCCGGCAAGAGCGACCCGCGCGCGCTGCTCAGCCTCGACCGGCTTTCGGACCTGCGCGGCATCGGCCGCGAGGGGCCGGCACTGGTGCTCGGCGCGCGCACCACGGTCACCGACCTGCTGGAATCGCCGCTGGTGGCCGGGCTGGCGCCCGCGCTGGCCGATGCGGCGGGCCGGTTCGCCGGGCTGATGGTGCGCAACGCCGCCACGGTGGGCGGCAACATCGCCGCGGGTTCGCCCGCCGCCGATCTGGTGCCGCCGCTGCTGACGCTCGACGCGCAGGTGGAACTGGCGCGGCAGGGCGCCACGCGGCAGGTGCCGCTGTCGGAATATTTCACCGGCTACAAGCGGACCCTGCGCCAGCCCGGCGAGATCATCACCCGCGTGATCCTGCCCGATCCGCGGCCCGGGGATTTCAACGCCTTCTACAAGCTGGCGCGGCGCAGGGGCGACGCGATCACCGTGGTGGGGGTGGCGGTCACGGTGCGGCACGAGGGCGAGGTCTGCTCGCATGCGCGCATCGCGCTGGGCTCGGTCGGCCCGATGCCGCTGCGCGCCCGCCGGGCCGAGGCGCTGCTCGAGGGCCGGCCGCTGGATGCGGCGGCGATCGAGGCCGCAGCCGCAGCCGCCGAGGCCGAAAGCACACCCATCGACGATGTGCGCGCCTCGGGTGCCTATCGGCGCCGGATGGTGCGGGTTCTGGTGCGCAGGCTGCTGGGCCAGGCGGCCGGCAGGCCCGAGGGAGGGGACGGACGATGAGCAACGAACGCAAGATCACCCTGACGGTGAACGGCAGCAGCCGGACCATGGTGGTGCCCGCGCACCGCACCCTGCTCGAGGCCCTGCGCGACGCGGGCCATTACGACGTGAAACGCGGCTGCGAAAAGGGCGACTGCGGCGCCTGCGCGGTGCTGGTCGACGGGGTGGCGGTCGATAGCTGCCTCACGCTGGCGGCCACGGTCGAGGGGCACGAGATCACCACGCTTGCCGGCCTCGGCGACCGCGAGAGCCCGCATCCCCTGCAACAGACCTTCATGGACACGGGCGCGGTGCAATGCGGCTACTGCACCCCGGGCATCATCATCGCCGCCAGGGACCTGCTGTCACGCAACCCCGACCCCGACGAGGATGCGATCCGGCTGGCGCTGAGCGGCAACCTCTGCCGCTGCACCGGCTACGGCAAGATTTTCGAGGCCGTCGAACAGGCGGCGGCGCTGCTGCGCGAGGAAAGGGCCGAGGCATGAGCGACATCGACACCCTGGGCCACGACACCGCCAATGTCGCCTTCCGGCAGGTCGGCAAGCCGCTGACCCGCACCGATGCGCCGGGCAAGGCGGTGGGCAAGACCCGCTATGCGGGCGACCACACCATGCCGGGGATGCTCCACGCCAAGGTGGTGCGCGCCGACATGGCCAGCGCCCGGCTGGTGCGTCTCGACGTGTCACGGGCCCGCGCGCTGCCCGGCGTGGCGGTGGTGCTGACCGCGGCCGAGATGTCGGACCGCACCTCGGCCACCGACATTCCCGGCCAGACCGGACGGCAGCGGCTCAAGACCAACCAGCAGATCCTCGTGCGCGAGCAGGTGCGCTACTACGGCGAGCCGCTGGCGCTGATCGCGGCCGAGACCCCGGACATCGCCGAGGAGGCCGCGCGGCTGATCACCTTCGAGCTGGAGCCGGTCCCCGGCATCTATACCCCCGAAGACGGGCTGAAGCCCGATGCCCCGGTCATCCAGGGCACCGACAACGTGGTGTCGGAATACAGGATCAGGAAAGGCGACGTGGACGCCGGCTTTGCCGAGGCCGACGTGATCGTGGAGCGCACCTACAAGACCCCGTTCCAGGAGCACGCCTTCCTCGAGCCCGAGGCCGGGCTGGCATGGGTGGACGAGAACGAGGTCATCAACATCCGGGTCTGCACCCAGGTGATCGAGCATTTCCGCGCCATCGCCGATGCCGTGGGCGTGCCGCACAACAAGGTGCGGATCATGGGCTCGCTGGTCGGCGGCGGCTTCGGCGGCAAGGAGGATATCACCGTCGAGGTCTATCTCGCGCTCCTGACCAAGGCGACCGGCCGCCCGGTGCGGCTCGAATTCTCGCGCGAGGATTCCTTTGTCGGCCACGGCAAGCGCCATCCCTTCACCATCACCCACCGCACCGGGGTGACCAGGGACGGCAGGATCACCGCGCTCGACGTGCAGATTCTGGGCGATGCGGGGGCCTATGTCTATCTCAGCCCCTATGTGCTGCTCTACTGCGTGGTGAATGCCCCCGGCCCCTATCGCGTCGACAACCTGACCGTGCGCGGGCGCGCCGTGGCGACCAACAACATGTATACCAGCGCCTTCCGCGGCTTCGGCGGCTTGCAGGCCTGCGCCGCCTACGAGCAGCAGATGGACGAGGTGGCCAATGCGATCGGCATGGACCGGCTCGAGTTCCGGCGCCGCAACTTCCTCAAGACCGGCGAGCCGATGGCCACCGGCTTCGTGCCGCCCAGCGCGATCTGGACCGACCGCTGCGCCGAGGCCGCATGGGCGGCGCTGGGCGAGCCCACGCCCTCGCCCGCCCCCCATATCCGCATCGGCCGCGGCATCGGCTGCTCGCAGCAAAGCTACGGCCGCCTGACCTTCCTGCACGACACCTCCGAAGCCTGGGTCGGGGCCGAGATGGACGGCACCGTGGTGGTGCGTTCGGGCGTGACCGATATCGGCGCCGGGCAGGCTTCGGCGCTGGGCCAGATCGCGGCGGAACTGCTGGGGGTCACGCTCGACAATGTGGTGGTCTACAACAGCGACTCGGCGGTGACGCCGCTGGCGGGCACCACCACCGCCACCCGCGCGCTCTACATGACCGGCAATGCCGCGCGCCTCGCGGCCACCGCCGTGCGCGAACGGCTGGTCGCCCGCGCGGCGCAGGAATTCGAGGTGGCGCCAGAGAACATCAACCTCGGCGACAACCGCGCCTTCGTGATCGACGATCCCGAACGCGCCATGCCGTTTCGCGACCTGATCGCCATCTGCGCCTCGGAAGGCATCCACCGCTCGGAACTCTCGATCTTCCGCGCCCCGTTCACCGACATGCTCGACCCCGAGACCGGCCAGGGTCAGGCCCACCCGGACTATGCCTATGGGGCGCATGCGATCGAGGTCGCGGTGGATATCGAGACCGGCGAGGTCACGATCCTGAAAAGCATCGCCGCCCATGATGTCGGCCAGTGCATCAACCGCGCCGCGGTCGAAGGGCAGATCGACGGCGGCGCGCAGAACGGCCAGGGCTATGCGCTGAGCGAGGAGCTGCTGTTCGACGAGGGCCGGCTGCTCACGCCCTCTTTCGCCGAATACCTGACGCCGACCGCGATGGACGTGCCGCGCGTCGAGCATATCATCTTCGAATCGCGCTCGGGTCTCGGGCCCTTCGGGGCCAAGGGCGTGGGCGAGCCGGCGATGACCCCGGTGGCCCCCGCCATCGCCAACGCGGTCGCCGATGCCATCGGGGTGCGGGTGTTCGAGATGCCGATCACCCCGGAACGGGTGGTCGACGCGCTCGCGGACGCGCGCGGCTAGGCGGCTAGGCAGGGGCGCGGGGGGCCGCAAGCGGTGCGGGGCCCGGGGTCCGGTGCCGCATCACCGGAAGACGGCCGCCGGCACCGTGCAGCGATGCGCCTCGCCGGGCCATGGCTCCGGTGCGGACTCGCAGGTCGCGGGCCTCCGGCCCCGCATCTGTTGCCCGCCACCACGAGACCGCCGGGGCAGAGGGCGGCGCCGGGCGAAATCGTCGGCGCGCCGGCACCGCATCCATGCGGCCACGGCTCGCCCGTGGTTGCGGGTCACGGGCATTCCGCAGCCGGATGGAACCGCCGGCGCCCGCGACGATGCGACAGGGCAACCGGCCGGATCAGGGCCGCCGGACCGGGTCGGGCGCGACCCGCCGGTGCCGTGAGGGTCCCGGCTCGCGCAGCCTCTCCGGCTGTTTTCCCCGACCGCCGCTCCGGGGAGCGGCAGCCCCGATGCCATCCGGTCACATCTTCCGGTCCGGATTCCCGGGCTCCGGCCTCATGCGCCCGCCGGGCGCGACGGTCTGGGAGCGACGTGACGGGGCGACGGGGGGCGAAAGGGCGCAGACGGCAGGGGGGCGGTCGACAGGGACGGCCGACAGGGGGGCGAAGGCGCGCCTCCGGCGGCCGGTCCCGCCCGACAGCCCCTTTTCGCCACCGGCGCGGAGGCCGCCGTGTTCGTCACCCGCGCAAGGGCCGCCGTGGCACTCCCCCGGCCCGGCATGGATTGCGCCCCTCCGGCGCGCAACGACGCGATGCGGGATGGATGCGGAACCCTGCGCGCGCTTTCAGGGGAATCGCATCTGGCCACCCTCGCCGAGCTCAGCCCGAACGTCACCTGCCGATCGCTGCGGGCACACCCGCCGCGCCAGACATTCACCCCGCGTTCACGCAAACGGCAGCGTCCGGTTCAAATGCGATCTTCCTGCGCGCATTCCATGCCCGATTGACTCCGCCCGCACAAGAACAGAAAGTGAACAACCGTTGGAATCACGCACCCCGCCATGCCCCGCCCCGCCTCTCCTGCCGTCCTCGCCGCCCTGCGCGCCCGTATCGCGCGGCTGGAGGGTGACGCGCGGGCGGCCGGGGTGCTGCCGTTCGGCATTCCGGCGCTCGACCGGCACCTGCCCGGCGGCGGGCTGGCGCGCGGGGCGCTGCACGAGGTGGCGGGCGGCGGCGGCGATACCGCGGGGGCGGCGGCGGCGCTCTTTGCCGCGGGGATCGCGGCGCGCATCTCCGGCCCCGTGCTCTGGTGCGTGACGCGGGCGGACCTGTTCGCGCCCGGCCTCGCGCAGGCGGGGCTGGCGGCGGCGCGGGTGATCCATGTCGAGGCGGGCGACAACCGCGCGGTGCTCGCCTGCATGGAGGAGGGATTGCACCACGGCGGCCCCGGCGCGGTGGTGGGCGAGGTCGCGCGCCTGCCGATGGTGGCCTCGCGCCGGCTGCATCTGGCGGCGCGCGAGGGCGGGACGCTGTGCATCGCCCTGCGCCGCTGGCACCGGCAGGCCGAGGCGCATGACTTCGGCCGGCCCACGGCGGCGATGACCCGCTGGCGGGTGACGGCGCTGCCCTCGGCGCCGCTGCCGGTGCCCGGCGTCGGCCGGGCGCGCTGGCGGGTGGAACTGGTCCGGGCGCGGGCCGGGGAATGCCTGGATCTGGAACTGGAGGCTTGCGATGGCACGGGTCATCTCGCTCTTCCTGCCGCTGTGGCCGACGGAGCGGCTGCGGCGGCGGGCGGACAGCGGCGCGCCGCCGGCTGAGGTGCCGCTGGTGCTCGCCGGCCGCGAGGGCGGGCGGCGGGTGGTGACGGCGGCCGACGGCGCCGCCCGCGCGCTGGGGCTGCGGGCCGGCATGACGGTCGCCCGGGCACAGGCGCTGGTGCCGGAACTGGCAATCCGTCCCGCCGCGCCCGCGGCCGACCGGGCGGGCCTTGAACGGCTGGCGCTCCGGCTTTCGCAGCGCATCGCCCCGGTGGCGGCGGTCGACGAAACGGGCGACGGGGCGGGCGGAGAGGCGGACGGCATCGTCATCGACGTGACCGGCGCCGCGCATCTGCACGGCGGCGAGGAGGCGCTGCTTGCCGGGCTGGTCGGATGGCTCGCCGGGTCGGGCATCACGGCGCGGGCGGCCCTGGCCGACACAAGGGGCGCGGCCCATGCGCTGGCGCGGTTCCGGGCCGATCCGGCGATCATCGTGCCGCCGGGCGAGATCGTGGCGCATCTCGCCCCGCTGCCGCCTGCGGCGCTGCGGCTGCCGCCCGGCACAATCGCGGATCTGCAGGCCCTCGGCCTTGGCCGGATCGGCGATCTCGTCGGCCAGCCGCGCGCGCCGCTGGCCCGGCGCTTCGGACCGGCGCTCTGCCTGCGGCTCGATCAGGCCCTCGGGCTGGCGGCAGAGCCGGTCGCGCCGGTCCGGTCCGCGGAGCCGGTCGCCGCCCGGCGCCTCCTTGCCGAACCGGTCGCGGCGCCCGGGACCATCGCGCGCCATGTCGACGGGCTGGCCGCGGCGCTCTGCGAGGGGCTCGAGGCGCGCGGGCTGGGGGCGCGGCGGCTCGAGCTGCTCTGCCACCGCACCGACGGGCAGGTGCAGACGGTGCGCGCGGGGCTGGCCCGGCCCTCGCGCGAGGCGGCGCATCTGGCGCGGCTGCTTCGGGCGCGGATCGAGCGCATCGACCCCGGCTTCGGCATCGACTCCATGGTGCTGACCGCCAGCCTGGCCGAGCCGCTGGAGGCGCGGCAGGCGGTCCATGCCCTTGTCGAGGCGCAGGCGCCCGACCTCGCGGGGCTTGTCGACACGCTGGCGAACCGGGTCGGCCCGGACCGGGTCTATCGCCTTGCCGCGGTTGCCTCGGATGTGCCCGAACGCTCGGTCCGCCGCATCGCGCCGCTTGCCGGGGACAACGATGCCGTGGAGCGGGAGGGGCGCACCCCGGGCGGGGCGGGCGCCGATCCGCACCGCCCTGCCCGCCCGGATGCCGGCGACCCCCTCGCGCCCGTCCCGGGGCGGGCCCCGCTCCCGGGGGCCGCGGCCCGGCGCGGCGGGGCAGCGGTCCCGGCCCCCGCCACCTGGCCCGGCCACTGGCCGCGCCCCGCGCGCCTGCTGCCGCGCCCCGAGCCGATCGAGACCATGGCGCTGCTGCCCGACCATCCGCCGGTATGGTTCATCTGGCGCGGCCGGCGCCATACGGTCGCCCGTGCCGACGGACCGGAGCGCATCTTCGGCGAATGGTGGAAACGCGATGCCGAGCTTGCCGCGGTGCGCGACTATTTCCGCATCGAGGACGGCACCGGCGCGCGGTTCTGGGTCTTTCGCGCCGGGGATGGCGAGGATGCGGCCACCGGCCCGCAATGCTGGTTCCTGCACGGATTCTTCGGCTGATGCGGGGGTAACGGCGGCATGAGCGGGGGAGCAGGAGACGGGAGCGGCGGGCCGCGCCCGGGCGGGCCGGACGGGCGCGACACGGGGGCCGCGGGCAGCCGGCACCCGGGCTTCGGGACAGCCGCCGCGCCCCGCTATGCCGAACTGCAGGTGTCCTCGCACTTCTCCTTCCTGCGCGGGGCCTCCTCGGCCGAAGAGCTGTTCGCCACCGCCGCCGCGATGGGAATCGAGGCGCTGGCGATCACCGACCGCAACACGCTTTCGGGCATGGTGCGCGCCCATGCGGCCGCCGAAGCGACCGGGGTGCGGCTGGTGGTGGGCTGCCGGCTCGATCTTGCCTGCGGCACCGGCGTGCTGGTCTATCCCGTGGATCGCGCCGCCCATGCGCGGCTCTGCCGCCTGCTGAGCATCGGCAAGGCGCGGGCGGGCAAGGAGCGCTGCCATCTGGAATGGCCCGACCTCGAGGCCCATGGCGAGGGCCTGATCGCGGTGCTGGTCCCCGACCTTGCCGACGCCGCCTGCGCCACCCGCCTGCGCCGCCTGAAGGCGGCATTCGGCGACCGCGCCTATCTTGCCCTCACCCTGCGGCGGCGCCCGAACGACCGGCTGCGGCTGTGGGAGCTGGCGCAGCTCGCGCAGGCGGCCGGTGTCCCGACCGTCGCCACCAATGATGTCCTCTTTCACATGCCCGCGCGGCGCATCCTGCAGGATGTCGTCACCGCCATCCGCCTGAACACCACCGTCGAGGCGCTGGGGCACCGCCGCGAGCGCCATGCCGACCGTTACCTCAAGCCGCCGGCCGAGATGGCGCGGCTGTTCGCGCTCTGGCCCGGGGCCGTCGCCCGGAGCGCCGAGATCGCGGACCGCTGCCGTTTTTCGCTCGGGGAACTGCGCTACCAGTATCCGGACGAACGCGACGACCCGGACGAGACCCCGCAGCAGGCGCTCGAACGCCTGGCCGGGGAGGGCGCGGCGCGGCGTTACCCGGCGGGCGTGCCCGACAGGGTGCAGGCCACCCTGCGCCACGAGCTCGCGCTCATCCACAGGCTGTCCTATGCGCCCTATTTCCTGACCGTGAACAATATCGTCCGCTTCGCGCGGTCGCAGGGCATCCTCTGCCAGGGGCGGGGATCGGCTGCCAATTCCGCCATCTGCTATGTGCTCGGCATCACCGCCATCGACCCCGCGCATAACAACCTGCTCTTCGAGCGCTTCATCAGCGAGGAGCGCCGCGAGCCGCCCGATATCGACGTCGATTTCGAGCACGAGCGGCGCGAGGAGGTGATCCGGTGGATCTACGGCCGCTACGGGCGCGATCATGCGGCCCTGACCGCGACCGTGATCCGCTATCGCATGAAGGGCGCGCTGCGCGACGTGGGCAGGGCCATGGGCCTGCCGGAGGATCTGCTCGCCACATTGTCGCGCCAGCTGGGGCGCTGGTCGAAGGGCGGGCTTTCCGACGATGACCTGCGGGCGCTGAACCTCAACCCCGGCGACCGGCGCCTGCGGCTGACGTTCGAGCTTGCGGCGCAGCTGCAGGGCGCGCCGCGGCATCTGTCGCAGCATCCGGGCGGGTTCGTGCTGACCCGCGACCGGCTGGATACGCTGGTGCCGGTCGAGCCCGCCGCCATGGCCGGCCGCCAGATCATCGAATGGGACAAGGACGATATCGACACGCTGGGATTCATGAAGGTCGATATCCTCGCCCTCGGGATGCTGTCCTGCCTGCGCCGGGCGCTGGAACTGCTGGCCGGGCACAAGCGAATCACCCTCGACCTGGCCGCGATCCCGGCCGGGGATCCGGCCACCTATGCGATGATCCGCCGCGCCGACACGCTCGGCACCTTCCAGATCGAGAGCCGGGCGCAGATGGCGATGCTGCCGCGCCTGCGGCCCGCGACCTTCTACGACCTTGTCATCCAGGTGGCGATCGTGCGCCCCGGGCCGATCCAGGGCGACATGGTGCATCCCTATCTGCGCCGCCGCCAGGGCCTGGAACCAGCCGATTATCCGACGCCGGAACTGGAGGACGTGCTTGGCAAGACGCTGGGCATCCCGCTTTTCCAGGAGCAGGCGATGCGCGTGGCGATCACCTGCGCCGGGTTCACCCCCGGTCAGGCCGATCTGCTGCGCAAGAGCATGGCGACGTTCAAACATACCGGCGGTGTAGCGCAATTCCGTGAACAGCTCGTGAACGGCATGGCGGCGCGCGGATACGCGCCGGAATTCGCCATGCGCATCGTTCATCAACTGGAAGGATTCGGCTCCTATGGTTTCCCCGAGAGCCATGCGGCGAGCTTCGCGCTGCTGGCCTATGCGTCGTCCTGGCTGAAATGCCATCATCCGGAGGTGTTCTGTGCCGCCCTGCTGAACAGCCAGCCGATGGGATTCTATGCGCCTGCCCAGATCGTGCGCGATGCCCGCGCGCATGGTGTGGACGTGCGCCCCGTCTGCGTGAACGCGAGCCATTGGGACTGCACGCTGGAGCCGGCGGCGGGCGGCACCTTCGCCGTGCGACTGGGGATGCGCATGGTGAAGGGGCTCTCGAACGCCGATGCCGCGCGGATCGTCATCGCGCGCCAGGAGCCGTCCGCCCCGCCCGGATTCGCCTCGCCCGAGGATGTCCGGCACCGCGCCGGGGTGCCGGTGGCGGCGCTCGCGGCGCTGGCCGGGGCGGATGCGTTCCGCGAGGGGCCGGGCCTCAGCCGCCGCGCGGCGCTCTGGGCGGTGAAGGGGCTGGACGACGGCGAACTGCCGCTGTTCGCGGCCGCCCGGGGCACGGGGCAGGCCCCCGGGCCGCAGCCGGCCGGCCCCGCCCCCCTCACCATCGAGCCCGCCGTCACCCTGCGCCCGCTGACCGCGGGCCGCGAGGTGGTCGAGGATTATGCCCGCACCGGCCTGACGCTGCGCCGCCACCCGCTCGCCTTCCTGCGCGCGCAGCTCGCCCGGCGCCGCATCCTCCCCTGCGCCGAGGCCATGGCCGCCCGCAACGGCCATCTCCTCACCACCGCCGGCCTGGTCCTCGTCCGCCAGCGTCCCGGCTCGGCGAAGGGCGTGGTGTTCCTGACGCTGGAGGACGAGACCGGCATCGCCAATGTCGTCATCTGGCGCAAACTGTTCGAGCGCCACCGCCGCACGATCATCTCCGCCCCCCTGCTGGCCGTGCATGTCCGGGCCCAGCGCGAGGGCGAGGTGGTGCATCTGGTCGCGCGCGGGGTGGTGGACCTGTCGGCGGAACTGGCGAGCGTGGGTGCACGGGAGGATGCCGACGGCGCGAGCGGAGAGCCGGGCATCACGGTCCGGGGGCGGAATTTCCACTGAGGGGGAGACGGGCGGCCGGCGGCCGGGACGCCTCAGGCCCCCCGGCCATGCGCCGGCATCGCCCGGCCGGGACCGCCGGGCCGGCGGGGAGCGCCACCCGGCGCCCCCCGTCAGCTCACTTCTCCCCGCCGGTGATGGCGAACCAGGCCCCCTGCGGATCCTGCGCGACCGCGATCCAGGCCGGGCCCGGCACTTCCGACGGGCCGTGGTGGAGGGTGCCGCCGGCCGAGCGGATGTCCTCGACGGCCTTCGTCACCGGGGTATCGACGCCGAAATAGGGCAGCCACACCGGCACCGGCGCGTCGCCGAGGCCCATCATGGCGCCGATATCGACACTCCGGTGCCGGAACAACTGGTAGCTGCCCGCCTCGCCCATCGCCATGGCCTCGCCCCGGGTCCAGCCGAACAATCCGGCGTAGAAGGCGAAACCGGCCTCGGGGTCGCTCGACATCAGCTCGTTCCAGTTGCCGTGCCCGGCCTTCTTCCGGTTGAAGGCGCCCTCGCCGGCCTCGGCCCTGGCGCGGTCGGCGGCGCTCATCCCGGTCATGTCGGGCTGCAGCAGGCCGAAGGCCGCGCCCTGGGGATCGGCGGCCACCGCGAAGCGGCCGGTTCCGGGAATGTCCGCCGGCCCCCTGAAGATCCGCCCGCCCGCGGCCCGGATATCGGCCGCGGTCCGGTCGCAATCGTCGGCGGCGAAATAGATCAGCCAGTTCGGCGGCGGGCTGCCCTCCTGCCCGGCCCCCGCCATCATCCCGGCCACCATGTCGCCGCCGGATTTCGCCAGGCGATAGTCGAAACCCTCCATCCCGCTGTCCACGACCTGCCAGCCCAGCACCTTCGCATAGAAGGCCGCCGCGCCGTCCGGGTCGGTGGTCTCCAGCTCATACCAGCACGGGTTGCCCTGAAAGTTCATGATCCTTCTCCCCCTATGGTTCCGGCCGCGACCGCCGCCCGCGCGGGCCTGTCCCCGGCACCCTGTTCCCGGGCCCGAGCATGTCACCCGCGGTATCGGGACAACAACTGACAACCTCGAGACGGGGCGGGATTCGGCGGAGCCCGGCCCATGTGCCGGGACGGGGCTGCGCGACGGGCGGTCGTCGGGTTCCGGCCGGGCCCGCCCCCACCCCGGGGCTTGCGATGGGGGGGCGGTGCTTCTAGATAGGGCCGTCACACCGGGCCCGGAGAGCCGCGACCATGGAAAATGTCGTCCTCGTCATCCATCTTCTGCTCGCGGTCGCGCTGATCGGCGTGGTGCTGCTGCAGCGTTCCGAGGGCGGCGGCCTTGGCATCGGCGGCGGCGGCGGGGTCATGACCGGGCGCGGCGCCGCGACCGCGCTCGGGCAGGCGACCTGGTGGATCGCCGGGGCCTTCCTCCTCACCTCGCTTGCGCTCACCATCCTGGCCGCGCATGGCTCGGCCACCGGCTCGGTCGCCGACCGGATCACCGATGCGCCCGCTCCCGCGGCCGAGACCCCGGCGCTGCCCGATCTGGGCGGCGGCAGCCTGCTGCCGCCGGGCAGCGACAGCGCGCCGCTGGTGCCTGCGCCAGCCGCGCCCGCCACGGATGCGCCCGCCGGCGAGACCCCGGCCGAGTGACCGCGGCGCCTTGCGGGCGCCGGCGGTTCCGGACTAGAGGGAAGTCCCGTGAGGTGCGCGGCACCGCACCGATTCCAGCCGCCGCGGCCGCGCGCCGGGCGGCATCTGCTCAGGCTGATCACGGGGGGCCATGATGGCGCGCTATATCTTCATCACCGGCGGCGTCGTCTCCTCGCTCGGCAAGGGCCTGGCCTCGGCGGCGCTCGGGGCGCTGCTGCAATCGCGCGGCTATGCGGTGCGGCTGCGCAAGATGGACCCCTATCTCAACGTCGATCCCGGCACGATGTCGCCCTTCGAACATGGCGAGGTGTTTGTCACCGATGACGGCGCCGAGACCGATCTCGACCTCGGCCATTACGAGCGCTTCACCGGCGTCGCGGCGCGGCGCAGCGATTCGATCAGCGCCGGGCGGATCTATTCCAACGTCCTCGAGCGCGAGCGGCGCGGCGACTATCTGGGCCGCACCATCCAGGTGGTTCCGCATGTCACCGACGAGATCAAGGATTTCCTGCGCATCGGCGCCGACGAGACCGACTTCATGCTCTGCGAGATCGGCGGCACCGTGGGCGATATCGAGGGGCTGCCCTTCTACGAGGCCATCCGCCAGTTCACCCACGAGCGGCCGCGCCACCAGTCGATCCTGATGCATCTGACGCTGCTGCCGTGGATCGCCGCCGCCGGCGAGCTCAAGACCAAGCCCACCCAGCATTCGGTGAAGGAGCTGCAGTCGATCGGCCTCGCGCCCGACATCCTCGTGTGTCGCGCCGACCACCAGATCCCCGACCGCGAGCGCGAGAAGATCGCGCTGTTCTGCAACGTGAGCAAGGATCACGTCATCCCCGCCTACGACCTGAAGTCGATCTACGAGGCGCCGCTGTCCTATCACCGCGCCGGGCTCGACCAGGCGGTGCTCGACGCGTTCGGGATCACCCCGGCGCCGCGGCCGGACCTGTCGCGCTGGCGCGACGTGGTCGACCGGCTCGAGCATCCCGAGGGCGAGGTCCGCATCGCGGTGGTCGGCAAATACACCCAGCTCGACGATGCCTACAAATCCATCGCCGAGGCGCTCACCCATGGCGGCATCGCCAACCGCACCCGGGTCGAGGCGGAATGGATCGATTCCGAGATCTTCGAGCGCGAGGACGTCGCGCCCCGGCTCGAGGGCTTCCACGCCATCCTCGTGCCCGGCGGCTTCGGCGAGCGCGGCACCGAGGGCAAGATCCGCGCCGCGCAATATGCGCGCGAGCACAGGGTGCCCTATCTGGGCATCTGCCTCGGCATGCAGATGGCGGTGATCGAGGCGGCGCGCAACGTGGCCGGCCTCGCCCGGGCCGGTTCCGAGGAATTCGAGAGCGACCCGGACGGCCGCCGCTTCGAGCCGGTGGTCTATCACCTCAAGGAATGGGTGCAGGGCAATACCGCGGTGCAGCGCCGGCGCGACGACGACAAGGGCGGCTCGATGCGGCTCGGCGCCTATCCGGCGGTGCTGGCCGAGGGCTCGAAAGTCGCCGGGATCTACGGCAGCGCCACGATCGAGGAACGCCACCGCCACCGCTACGAGGTCGACATCCGCTATCGCGACCTGCTCGAGCAGCACGGGCTGATGTTCTCGGGGCTGTCGCCCGACGGCCGGCTGCCCGAGATCGTCGAATGGCGCGACCATCCGTGGTTCATCGGTGTGCAGTTCCACCCCGAGCTGAAGTCCAAACCCTTCGCGCCGCACCCGCTGTTCGCGGATTTCATCCGCGCGGCGCTGGAGACGGCGCGGCTGGTGTGAGGGACGGGGCCGCCGGTAGGGGGCGGCCGTCGAGGGAGCCACCGCTGCCGGTCCCGGCTGCGCGCCCGAAAGCCCTTCGCCGGTGCGGCCGGTTTGCGGGATGGAAACCGGATGCGATCCCCCCGGCCCCCCCCGGGGCCGGCAGTTTGCGCAACCGGGCGCGGGAATGACGGCCCCGCCCCGTGCCGGCCGGCCGGGTGCGGACGATCCGGATCACGGCGCCCGGATCGGCGGAACCGGCCCGGCAGGGCCCGCGGATGACCATGACGCCGCGACCGCAACCCTCTGTCCGTGCAGGTCTTTTCGTGGCCGGCCCGTCACGCGAACGCCCGATGGCGCGCATCCCTGCCCTTTCCCCCCGCGCAGGACGGTGCCGCATGGCGGCGGGTCGATGCCCGGTGCGCCGGACGTTTCACGGGAATGCGGGCGGCCGAACTGATCCGCCCCCCGCGGGTCTTGCCGGGTCGACGGCGAGGCCGGCGATACCCCGCCCCCGGCACCTGCCCGAGGCCGGCAGGAGCCCCGGGAGCCTCGGCGGCAGACATGCCCGGCAGCCGGGCCCCGCCCCTCAGCCGCCGGCGGCGCCCGCCTTTTCCTCGAGCGCCGCGATCCGCGCCGCCAGCGCGGCATTTTCCTCGCGCGCGAGGCGGGCCATTTCCTGCACCGCCTCGAATTCCTCGCGGGTGACGAGCGCATTGTCGGCCAGCCAGCGCTCGGCCAGCGACCGGGCGGCATTCTGCGCCTCCTCGCGCGCCCCCTGGGCCACGCCCATCGCATTGGTGGCAAGCTGCATCAGGTCGTCGAGAAAGCGGTTGCTGGTCTGCATCAGTGATCCTCCGGACTGCCCCGGGGATATGGCGCCGCCATGATGCGACGACAAGGGCGGGAGCGGCAGGGTCGGGACGATGGCATCTGAACCAGATGCTGCCATTCGTGTGAATACCGCCTGAACGCCTTCGGCGCTGCCGGTGCATTCGCGGCAATCGGAAGGTGGAGTGCGGGCTGGGCTCGACGAGAGGGGGCCGGATGCGACTGTCCTGCGGAGGCGTGTCGGCCGGACGCCGGTCGGGGTCGGTGGGGGTTGGAAACACCGCCCGCCCGGGGGCTCCTCACCGCGGCGGATGCACCGCACCGCCTGCCGCCGCCTGCCCGGCCGCATCCGCCGCACCGCCTCGGCCACAGTGCGCCATGGTGGCGCCCACCCGCAATTGCCGCAGTTCTCCGCCGCGCCTTGCGCCGGCTTCCCGCAGGGCGCTGCGATCCGGCCCATGGCGCCACCCGCCTGCCGGCCACGCCTGCACCTGTCCCGACCCCCGCCCCGGGAGGCCCGCACCCGTCATCGTCCGAGCGCATGGCGGCGCGGCCGCGGCCCGTCAATGACAGCAGTTTCTCCGCCGCCCTGACCATCCGTCTCTCATGGTCGCCTGCCCGGCCGGTCCGGGCCCGGCCAACGACAGACACCTCCCTCGGCGCCCTGCTGCGCGGGCCCCGATAAAGCCTCGCCCCGAAAGCCGGGAGCCGCCGGCCAGCCGCCCCGACCATCCGTCTCTCATGGTCGCCTGCCCGGCCCGCCCGGGCCCGGCCAACGACAGACATCTCCCCCGGCGCCCTGCTGCGCGGGCCCCGATAAAGCCTCGCCCCGAAAGCCGGAAGCCGCCGACCAGCCGTCCCGACCATCCGTCTCTCATGGTCGCCTGCCCGGCCCGTCCGGGCCGCCGCCCGAGCGCCCCTTGGTGACATCCGGCTGGCAATGGCCGGCTCGTCTCCGTGCTCCGCGGCGCCGGCTCCAACAGGGCCCCGCACCCGGCGAACGCCGCCCCGTCGCCCGGACCCGCCATCTCCCGGCCGCCCGCGCCCGCGCTGCCCCTTCCACCTTTCACGACCGGCCCCGCCTGCCGCGGTCGGCGTGCATGGCGGCGTCCGGCCAATGCCAGCCTTAACCCCGCCGCTCCCCACCGCTCTGCTGCGCCGGCTCTACCGGAACCTCTGCCCCTCGTGTCGCGAACCCACTGCCCGCCGGCCATCTGCCCGGGTCGTCCGCACCCGCTGCTCCACAGCTGTCGCCAGTGCCCGAATCGGCACCGGACGCACCATGCACACGGCCGATCACCACCCTCGGCGGTTCGCGGTGCACGCCCGCCACCTCGGCCGGCGGCGGGCACCCGGCGCCCGTGGCCCGGGCCCGGGCCCGCAACCGCTCCGGGGCCGACACGCCCGGCCGCAAGCCCCGCCGCGGCGGTGCCCCCGGATCCCTGTCACATCTTCCGCACCTCCCTCTCCCGGCGCAGCCCTACCAGCTGCGGGTTGCCTGCATGATCTCGCCCGCGATGCGGTCGAGGCCGAGGACCCGGGCGGCAGCGCCGCGGGCGATCGCCTCCCTGGGCATGCCGAAGACCACCGAGCTCGCCTCGTCCTGGGCCACGGTATGGGCGCCGGCCTGCTTCATCTCGAGCAGGCCGCGGGCGCCGTCGTCGCCCATGCCGGTCATGATGATGCCGACCGCATTGGCGCCTGCCGCCCGCGCCGCCGAGCGGAACAGCACGTCGACCGATGGCCGATGGCGCGAGACCAGCGGGCCCTGCCGCACCGCGACGTGATAGCGGGCGCCGCGCCGCTCGAGCAGCAGGTGGTGGTCGCCGGGGGCGATCAGCGCCCGGCCGCGCAGGACCGCATCGCCATGCGCGGCCTCGCGCACCTCGATCTGGCACAGGCTGTCGAGGCGGCGGGCGAAGGCGGCGGTGAATTTCTCGGGCATGTGCTGGACGATGACGATGCCCGGCGCGTTGGCCGGCAGGGCCACCAGCACCTCGCGCAGCGATTCGGTGCCGCCGGTCGAGGCGCCGATGCAGACCACCTTTTCCGTGGTCTCGACCATGGCGCGCGCGGGCGGCGGCGGCAGCATCGCATCGGCGGTAAGCTTTTCCGCCGGGCCGCCGGCGGCGGCGCCCCGGGCCGGGAGCAGCCGGCCGGGCCGGGCCTGGGCGGCGGCGCGGATCACGGTCCGGATCCGTTCGCCGATCTCGCCCAGATGGTCGGCGGCGCCGATGCGCGGCTTGGTGATCACGTCGACCGCGCCGGCCTCGAGCGCCTGCATCAGCGTCTCGGAGCCCTGTTCGGTCAGCGAGGAGCACATCACCACCGGCACCGGATGCTGCGCCATCAGCTTGCGCAGGAAGGTGATGCCGTCCATGCGCGGCATCTCCACGTCGAGGGTGATGACATCGGGCACCTCCTCGCGGATGCGGCGCGCGGCGACGAAGGGATCGGCGGCGACGCCCATCACCTCGATCCCGGGGTCGGCCTCGAGGACCGAGACCAGCACCTGCCGGACCGAGGCGGAATCGTCGATGACGAGGACGCGGATCCTGCGGCTTGCGGGGGCGGCGGGGGGTGCGGGGATCATGGCGGCCA
>Ga0172382_10002369_pt1 | contig 31767 bp, 38 predicted proteins | sample Leawel138RmetaG_FD_122245 | JGI IMG/M metagenome (GOLD analysis project Ga0172382, IMG submission 122245) | Leachate microbial communities from a municipal landfill in Southern Ontario, Canada - Leachate well 138R metaG | ecosystem: Engineered > Solid waste > Landfill > Unclassified | place...
ATCCTGTCGCAACTTATAATCCAAAAGGTTGTAACCAACATCTACAGCATGGACAGCAGAGGCTCCGTGCTGTAGAAGTGCGTCGGTAAAACCTCCGGTAGACGAACCGGCATCTATTACAACCAGATTCTCCACTTCGAATGAAAAGTTTTTTAAAGCATGTTCCAGCTTTTCTCCTCCCCGTGAAACATACTGTTTTTTAGTGATTGCAATAGTACTTTCTGTTGGATATATCTGTTTATAATCAACCGCAGTCTCGTTGTTGACTTTAACTTCACGACAATCAACTAGTGCTCTTAATTTTTCTTTGGAATAATCGGGGTAGAGATTTTGCAGCAGTTCTATCAGTGGTTTTTGAGCCATATCAGAGTCCGAAAGAGTCGTTAATTCTCTCAATCGTCAAGGCCTTCCCGGTTTTAGAGTCAACTTTAACCACAACGCCCTGAAGGGTGCTCTCCCCGTCTAGGATCTCGCTTTTCAGAGGGAGTTGAGTCAGTTGCCTCTCAATGGCAATTGCGGCTTGGGAGCCTATGACACCGCCTAAGGGGCCGCACATTCCCAAGTCGGTGATGTAGGCAGTTTTATTGGGCAGTATTTTTTCATCGGCGGTTTGAACGTGGGTGTGGGTACCGACGATTGCCGAGACTTTTCCATCCAAATAGAGACCTAAAGCCTCTTTTTCTTGAGCGTTTTCGGCATGAAAGTCGACAAATATTAAGTTTGTCTCTTTCCTCATTTTATCGACAAGGGCAGAACCTACTTGAAACGGGCAATCTATAGGGAGCATCTGATGCCGCCCCTGCAGATTGATAACTCCGAATTTACGTCCTTTTTTCTCTATTATGGTATCGCCTTTCCCTATTACCTTTGAGTTGTAATTTGCCGGGCGTAATAGGCGGTTATCGCTTTTAAGGAGAGGATATATTGCCTCCTTCTGCCAAATATGATTGCCGCTTGTGATGACATCCACACCTAAAGAGTAAAATTGGCGGGCCAATTCTTGATTAAGGCCAAATCCGTTATCGGCATTTTCTCCGTTTAAAACAACGAAATCGGCCCTCAGACGTTTTATTAAATTAGGGAGCCCCATAAACAGGGCTCTAAATCCGGGTTGTCCGATAACATCACCGAGAATTAGAGCCGTTACTGTTTGATTACTAGACATGACATCCTTTATCAGCGGGCATATTCAACTACGCGCATCTCTCTAATAATAGTCACTTTGATTCTTCCGGGATACCTTAATTCTGCCTCGATTCGGCTTGCTATCCCTTTTGCTATCTCCTTTGCCTGTTCATCAGAGACACTTTCATTGTTGACCAAAATCCTAAGTTCGCGACCGGCTTGAATGGCATAAGCTTTTTCCACCCCTTCAAACGAAGCAGCGATTTGTTCCAATCCTTCCAGCCGTTTAATATAGTTGTCGAGAGTCTCTCTGCGTGCTCCGGGGCGGGCTGCCGAAATTGCATCTGCAATCTGAACTATTACCGACTCGACACTTGAAGGTTCAATATCGTTGTGGTGCGCTATAATCGAGTTGATTACCCGAGGGTCTTCCCCTAAACGTTTGGCTAAATCGGCTCCGATTTCGGCGTGGTTGGAATCACCGTCAGATTCAATTCCTTTTCCGATGTCGTGCAGTAATCCCCCTCTGCGGGCAATTTCTCTGTCAGCTCCCACTTCTGCGGCTATCATACCGGCAATGACTGCAACCTCTTTGGAGTGATTGAGGACGTTTTGTCCATAGCTTGTCCTGAAGTGGAGTCTTCCGAGTGCTCTTACCATCTCCTGACTCATGTTGTGCAAACCTAAATCAAAAATTACCTTTTCACCCTCTTCTAAGATTACCTGACCGATCTCTTTACTGACTTTGTTAACAATCTCCTCAATACGGGCGGGATGGATTCTTCCATCTTGAACCAGCCGCTCCAAAGCTACCCTGGCAATCTCTTTTCTCACCGGATCAAAACAGGAGATAACAACAGCTTCCGGAGTATCGTCAATAATTATATCTACACCGGTCAAAGTCTCAAGGGTTCTAATATTACGCCCCTCTCTTCCGATGATTCTCCCTTTCATCTCATCGCTGGGCAAACTTACAGTAGTCACGGTGACTTCGCTGCTGACTTCACCTGCGAGCCTTTGGATAGAGGTAACGATAATGTCACGGGCAATCTTATCTGCCCTCTGATGGGCATCCTGCTCAATTTTATTAATGATTGTTTGCGCATCGCGCTTTGCTTCATTTTGAAGCGATTCTGTAATTGCCTGTTTTGCCTCTTCCGAGGTCATGTTGGCAACTTTTTCCAATTCAGTTATCCAGCTCTTCTCTAACTCTATAAGCAAGCTCTCTCGCTGGGCACTTTCAGCCTCTTTGTCAGCCAGCTGTTTCCAATGAACATCTAGCTCTGTTTGCTTTCTTTCTAAATTCTCTTCCTTCTTTAACAGTCTCTGTTCTGTTCTCTGAAGTTCTATTCTCCGTTCTCTCGCTTCACGTTCTTGTTGTTGTTGCTCTTTCAGCAACTGATCTCGAGTCTCAATCAGAAGCTCTCTTTTTTTAGCTTCTGCCTCTTTTATCGCTTCCTGGCTCAACCGGGCAGCTTTTTGCTCGATTGAAGTAAGCTTGACCCTCGCATAAATCCAACGAATAAGCCAACCTAGAATGACACAAACCAGACAAAGAGGGATAAACAGAAATATATTCATAGCTTTTCCCCCATTGTAGTGAACCTATAATAGGCATCAAGAGTAGCAAGTGTCAAGTAACACTCTTTTTTAAAGAAGAAGTTAGAGGCTCATATATTTATGTAACTCTTTGCTCTGAAAATAATAAAGCCGTCTCACTTTGAAGACGGCCTTTATTTATAAAGGAGTTTTATTTCTCCCACTCTGCCTTAGCGTTTCTTTTGAGTCTTTTCGGTTTTTTCAACCAGTTCTAAAATAGCCATTTCAGCGGCATCGCCCTGTCTATACCCTGTTTTAATAACTCTGGTATAGCCACCGTTACGCTCAACAAACTTCGGAGCTATATCGGTAAACAGTTTTGCAAGAACCGCTTTGTCGTTGATATCACGGGCTATCATCCGACGGTTGTGTACTGAATCAACCTTGGCTCTGGTAATCATTTTTTCAGCCATTCTCTGAGCTTCTTTGGCTTTTGCCTTGGTTGTCTCAATTCTCTCATATTTAAAAAGAGAGGTGACCAAACCCCGTTTTAGCGCTTTTCTCTGGCCGCTTCTGCGACTCAATGCGTTGAATCCAATTCTATGCTTCATTCTCTTCTTCCTTCTCTTGAGGGAATCTGATTGATTCTTTCAGAACACTGTAATCGGTCATTCCCAAACTTAAGTTCCACTCTTTCAGTTTTTCTTTAATCTCAGAAAGAGACTTTTTGCCGAAGTTTCGAGTTTTAGCTATCTCTTCTTCGCTCTTGCGAGTAAGATCACCAATGGTTTTAATATTGGCGTTTTTTAGGCAGTTGCTCGATCTGACTGTCAACTCCAACTCCTCAACGGAAGTGTTAAGCAGTTTTTTGATTCTCTCTTCCTCTTCGTCTATCTCATCAGAGCTGTCGACTAAACTCTCATCAAAATTAATAAAAATGGAAAAATGGTCTTTTGCAATTTTTGCAGCCTCAGCCAAAGCATCTTCCGGTGCGATGGTTCCGTCTGTTTCAAGGTCTAAAATAAGTTTATCGTAATCGCTTCTCTGTCCTACACGAGTCGGCTCAATTTCATATTTCACCCTCAATACGGGGGAGAAATCGGCATCAACAGGGATAGTTCCGACCTCTTCGATATACTTTTCGTTAACCTCGGAGGGGACATATCCTCTTCCAAGGTCTATCTGAAGTTCAATCTCCAGATGTGAATCCTCCATCATTGTAAAGAGAACCAACTCCTTGTTTAGAATCTCAACATTGTTAAGCTCCAACTTAGCTCCGGTTATTGCTCCGGGTCCCTCACACTCGACTAGGATAACGCTCTCTTCTACATCTTGGGGAAGTCTGATTTGGAGCTTTTTCATCCTGGCGATAATATCGGGTATATCTTCGACAACTCCGGGAAGAGATTCAAACTCACTTGAAATCAGATGGGAGACTCCCTCCTCGTTAATACTGTTGAATCTAACGGCCGTAACGGCGTACCCCTGAATTGAAGAGAGTAATATTCTTCTGAGAGTATTACCGATTGTCGTTCCATAACCCCTTTCAAATGGGTATGCAATGAAGCGCCCCGAGGTCGGTTCGGCAAGTGAATGCTCAAAAGTTATCCCTTTAGGCTTCTTAAATCCTTTCAAAAGGTTTTTACGTGCCATGTTTACTCCTTAACGAGAATAGAGTTCTACAACCAGCTGTTCATTAATGTTGGCTACTTCAGCAACATCGGAACGTCTGGGAATTGCCAAGAATTTCCCTTTCATTGTATCGGGATTAAGACTTAGCCAAGGTGCAACACCGGACTTAGAGAACTCTTTCAAATTTTCCTTAATAATTAACATTTTCTGACCGTGGATCCCAATAGCAATCTCATCTCCCACTTTAACTCTGTAAGAGGGGATGTCAACTCTTTTGCCATTTACAAAGACGTGTCCGTGGTTAACTAACTGAGCTGCTTGGTTGCGACTGCAGGCAAAGTGGAGCCTGAAGACAACGTTATCGAGTCTTCTTTCAAGCAACATAATTAAGTTTTCACCGGTCTTTCCGGGTACTCTGGCTGCTTCGTTGAATGTCAGCTTAAACTGCTTTTCCAACATGCAGTACATTCTCTTTAGCTTTTGCTTCTCTCTGAGCTGTAAGCCGTAGTCGGTCATCTTTCTTTGCCGAGCTTTGGGGTCTTTACCCGGTGAGCTGGGGTCTTTTTTTGTCAGGGGGCATTTAGAACTGAGGCATCTTTGCCCTTTAAGAAAAAGTTTAGTCTTTTCAGCCCGACAATATCTACATTTTGGTCCTGTATATCTAGCCATCTTTACACCTACTAATAATTAGACTCTTCTGGTCTTTCTTGGGCGGCAACCGTTATGGGGAATCGGAGTAACGTCTCTGATGCTACGCACTTTCAATCCGAGAACGCCAAGTGTTCTGATTGCCGACTCACGTCCGACTCCGGGTCCTTTTACAAACACGTTGACCTCTCGCAGACCGTAATCAATTGCTTTTTTTGCGGCAGTTTCTGCTGCTGTTTGGGCTGCGTAAGGGGTAGATTTTTTAGCTCCCCTAAAGCCTAAGCCGCCAGCGCTGGCCCAAGAGACGGCATTTCCGTTAAGGTCGGTAACTGTAACAATCGTGTTGTTAAAAGTCGCCTGGATATAAACGTTGCCTTCATATACCGTCTTTTTGACTCTCCGTTTTGCTTTAGCCACTTTAAAATCTCCTTATTTCTTCTTCCCGGCGACGGTCTTCTTCCTACCTTTACGGGTTCTGGCATTTGTTTTGGTTCTTTGACCTCTTACCGGTAACCCTTTGCGGTGGCGCAGCCCACGGTTGGAACCGATATCCATAAGTCTCTTTATATTCAGAGCCACTTCGGTTCTTAATCTCCCTTCAACCTTGTACTCACTCTCAATAAGTTTTCGCAACTCGTTAACATCTTCGGCAGAGAGGTTGTTCATCCTCTCTTCAGGATTGATGTTAGTTTTACTACAGATTTCCAGTGCGGAGCTTTGACCGATCCCATAGATATATGTCAATGCAATCTTGACCGCCTTATTTGGTAAATCAACACCTGCAATTCTTGCCATTAATCGGCCTCCCTAGTTACTTCTGTCTCTGCTTATGCTTTGGGTTTTCACAAATAATTCGGACAACCCCAGCTCTGCGGATAACTTTGCACTTGTCGCACATTGGTTTGACACTTGCTCGTACTTTCATCACATAAATCTCCTATAGATTCCTTGCCTTAATCTTCCCTTTGCTTGAAGAGAGCCCATCGTGGTGGTGCATCTTCATAATCGCTTCAATTTGACTCATAGTGTCGAGATCAACACCGACCAAAATGATCAGCGATGTTCCTCCAAGAAGCATTGCTACCGAAGAAGGGAAGTTGAAAAACTTCTGAACAACTGTCGGAATCAATGCGATGAAGGCAAGAAAGAGAGATCCAGGTAGAACAATTCGGTTCAATATTTTTGTCAGATACTCTTCCAGTCTCTCGGTGCGGACACCGGGAACCGACCCACCGTTTTCTCTAATCTGTTTAGCCATCTCAACCGGGTTGAGGCTGACTTGGGTATAGAAAAAAGCAAATGCGATAATCAACAGGGTGTAGATAACCAAATAGGGGGCTCCCTGCGGATTAAGAAAATTTGCCGTTCTCTGCAACCAGCGCACCTCAGGGCCTAAAGAGGCCGCTATTTGAAGCGGAAATGAGAGGAGTGCTGATGCAAATATTACCGGAATAACTCCCGACGGGTTTATTTTAAAAGGGATGTAGGTACTCTGAGAGCCGTACATCTTTCTTCCGACAACCCTTTTTGCATATTGAACCGGTATTTTTCTCTGCCCCCGCTGTTCATAAACAACCAGAGCAACAACCACAGCAAACATTCCGAAGACCACTATTACAACTATTGGGTTCAAAATACCTTCAGAAACGCTTCTCCATAATGTAACTAAAGCATCTGGAATTCGGGCTACAATACCGGCAAAAATCAGAAGTGAAATACCGTTTCCAATCCCCTTTTGGGTTATCTGATCACCAACCCAAACAAGGAACATAGACCCAGTAGTAACACTCAACATTGCAACTAATGTAAATTGAAGTTGTCCCAATCTAATAACATCGGGAATAGATTTTGCATAAACAGTGACGACATAGGACTGAATCAAACAGACAAGTATCGTCCCGTAGCGGGTATACTGTTGCATTTTCTTTCTGCCTGAGGCATCTTCTGTAAGTTTTTTAAGGCTGGGAACAACCAACATTAAAAGCTGCATTATAATCTGAGTTGAGATATAGGGCATAATTCCGAGCATAAAAACTGAGAAGTTGGAAAATGCTCCACCTGCAAAAAAGTTAAGATACTCGGTAAGTCCAATCGTACTGGAGTTGCTTTGAGATAAGAAGTAGAGTTTAAGGACTTGTGGATCGATTCCCGGAATGGGAATAAATGTCCCTAACCTAAATATTACCAACATTAAAAATGTCCATAATATCTTTCTCCGAAGCTCTTCTATTTTGAACATACTCACTAAGGAATTAGCCATCACCGTCCTCTTTATCTAACTTGTCCGCCTGCTGTTTCGATTTTTTTTATCGCAGCGGCAGATATTTTAAGATTTTCAAAAACAACCTTTTTTGTCAGCTCTCCGTTAGCAAGAACTTTAGGAAGGGTATCGTGTCCTTTAAGGAGTTTTCTATCCTGCAATGATTCGACATTGACGATTTCTCCATCCTCAAAAACTTCAGATACAGCATCCAAAGAGATTGGTTGATACTCTTTTTTAAAGGGGTGATTTGAGAATCCTCTACGGGCAATCCGCCTGTACAGGGGCATCTGGCCTCCCTCAAAACCGACTCTGACTCCGCCACCTGAACGGGAATTTTGTCCATCATGTCCACGTCCGCATGTGCGCCCTTTTGAAGAGGCACCACGCCCAACAATCGTCTTTTTAGTGTTGGCACCGGCAGGTGCTTTAATTCGTCCCATGTTAAATCTCCTCAACTTTCACCATATGGGAGACAACTCTAACCATCCCCATTGTGGAGGGATTTGCTGCCTGTTCTACCGAACTCCCAATTTTTCTGAGGCCAAGTGCTTTAATGGTTCTCCTCTGTTTGGGAAGGGAACCGATTACACTTTTGACTAATGTTATTTTCACCATTTTCTCTTTTTCTTTAGCCATTTACTACCCCCACATCTCTTTGAGAGACTTACCGCGGCTGATAGCAAGCTTTTTTGCATCAAACAGGCTCTCAAGAGCCTCAAAAGTTGCTTTCACAGTGTTCACACTATTCTTTGAACCTAAGGATTTACTTAAAACGTCCTTAATGCCACAGGCGTCCATAACGTGTCTGACGGCTCCTCCGGCAATTACTCCTGTTCCGGGAACAGCCGGTTTAAGTAAAACACTTGCCCCTTTGAAGTTCCCCAGAACTCGGTGTGGAATGGTATCTTTAGCCATCGGAACAGCTATCATATTTGCTTTTGCTTTCTCGACAGCTTTTCTAATAGCTTCGGTAACGTCATTTGCCTTACCTGTTGCGTAACCAACCTTTCCGTTTTGATCACCGACTACAACAAGAGCCGAAAAGGAGAATCTTCTTCCCCCTTTAACAACTTTAGAAACGCGATTTAGCCTGACAAGTTTCTCGACTATTTCGTTCTCTTTTCTATCTGACCTATCCACCATATCCCCCTAGAATTTGATCCCGGCTCTTCTTGCACCGTCGGCAATACTCTTTACGACCCCATGAAAGAGAAACCCATTACGGTCAAATACTACAGTATCAATCTTTTTTTCAAGAAGGCGCTTGCCGATAACTTCACCAAGCTTAGAACCGTCTTCAACACTGTTCTTTAAATCCCTAAGGTCCTTTTCCAAGGTGCTGGCTGTAGCTAATGTGTGTCCGCTGACATCATCAATCACCTGTACGTACATGTGGCTGTTGCTTCTGTAAACACTCATTCTTGGTCTGGCTGCAGTTCCGCTGACATGTTTTCTAATATGAACCTTGCGCCTAGCGCGTTTTCTTTTTTTGTCCAAAACTCTGTTCATCTCTTATCCTACCTATTTCTTGCTTCCAGACTTACCAACTTTACGCCTAATAACTTCTGTATCATATTTGATTCCCTTACCCTTATAAGGCTCTGGCTTTCTAAGGGAGCGAATTTCGGCACTGACTTGACCTACACGCTGTTTGCTTATCCCTGAAACCACAACAATTGTAGGGGTCTCACAGACTATCTGGACATCCGACGGAATCATAAACTCAATCTGAGTAGCCATTCCTAAATTTAACAACAAGATATTTCCTTTCACTTCGGCTCTGTAACCAACTCCGCTGATTACAAGCTTCTTTGAAAAGCCCGTCGAGACTCCAACTATCATATTGTTAACCAACTGGCGATACAGTCCATGAAAACTTCTAGCTGCCTTTGATTCATCGGTTCTGGTAATAACCACGTTATCACCGGAAACGGCAATGCTTACTTCAGGACGGTAATTTTGAACCAGTTTCCCTTTCGGTCCTTCAACAGAAATCATCCCGTCAACAGCATTGACGGAGACTCCTTTGGGCAATGCAATCGGTAACTTACCTATTCGAGACATAGTTCACTCCCCTACCAAATTGAACAGATCAGCTCGCCACCGACCTTTTTCTCACTGGCTTTCTTCCCAGTAATAATTCCGGAAGAAGTAGAAACCACCACAACACCATAACCGTTGAAAACTCTGGGCATATCACGATAGCCGGAGTAAACTCTTCTACCTGGTGTCGAAATTCGATCGATACCATGTAAAACAGGGTTTTGATGTTCATCGTATTTTAAAAAGATACGGATGGTACTTAAGCCCTCTTTATTAACCACTTTTTTGAAATTCTTAATATATCCTTCATTTTTCAGAATCTTCACAATCTGAAGCTTCATCTTTGATGAGGGAATTTCAACCTTTTCATGCTTAGCCATGCTTGCATTTCTGATTTTTGTCAGCATATCGGCAACAGGATCACTTATAGCCATATTACTCTCCTACCAGCTGGATTTGGTAACGCCCGGAATTTGCCCTTCATTGGCAAGTTTCCGAAAGCAAATCCTGCACATTTCAAATTTCCGCATATAGCCGCGGGGTCGTCCGCAAATTTTGCAACGATTGACTTTCCTGGTACTGAACTTAGGCGTTCTGTTCGCCTTTATAATCATTGATTTCTTTGCCATCTTACTCTTCTCCACCTTGTTTAGCGAACGGCATTCCCAACTTCTTTAATAAGGCATATCCCTCTTCATCGGTTTTAGCCGAAGTTACGATAGCAACATTCAAACCGCTAACACGCTCGATTTTATCGTAATCAATTTCAGGAAAGATAATTTGCTCGGTTATCCCTAAAGCGTAGTTTCCATTCCCGTCAAATGCGTTTGGATTAGTTCCGCGGAAGTCTTTTACCCGGGGTAAGGCAATACTTATCAGACGCTCCAAGAAGAACCACATATTGTCTCCTCTTAGAGTGACCATTGCCCCGATTTCCATTCCTGCTCTGACTTTAAAGTTAGCAATTGACTTGCGGGCTTTTGTCCTTACAACGTGTTGACCGGTAATTTGCTCCAACTCTCTGACTGCCGATTCAAGCAGCTTCTTGTTGGTTATTGCATCACCCACACCTACGCTGACTGAAATCTTCTCCAGCTTGGGAATTTCCATTTTAGATTTATAACCAAATTCACTAAAGAGCTCTTGGGCAATTTCATCACGGTACTTTTTCTTAAGATTAGGTAAATACTTTTCCATCAGACTTCTTCCCCAGTTTTTTTGGCGTAACGAACCTTGGTGCCTTTTTCATCAAAACGCATTCCGATTTTAGTCGTTTCACCGCTCTTTAACAGATAGGCAACATTGGAAACATGAATGGGTGCCTCAATCTCCCTGATACCACCCGGTTCTTGTTCAGAGCGTCTTTTTATGGTCTTTTTAACCATATTGACACCTTGGACGACAACCCGTTGTTTATCGTGGTCAATTTTCAGAATTCGCCCACTTTTTCCTTTGTCTTTACCTACAAGGATTTTGACAGTGTCATTCTTTTTAAGTTTCATCACTTACTCCTACAACACTTCCGGCGCAAGGGAAACAATCTTTACAAAACCATCCTCACGAAGCTCGCGAGCCACAGGCCCAAAAATACGTTTCCCGCGCGGGTTATTGTTGGCATCGATAACAACACAGGCGTTATCATCGAAGCGGATATAGGTACCGTCAGCACGGCGGTACTCTTTTTTTGTCCTTACTATCACAGCCTTAAGCACATCACCTTTTTTGATGGCGCCGTTTGGCAGTGCATCTTTAACGGCAACAACAATGATATCCCCAACTCCAGCGACCATCCTGTGGGTTCCCCCCAGAACTTTGATACACTGGACTCTTTTGGCGCCACTGTTATCGGCTACATTCAAATATGTCTGCATTTGTACCATAAATTATGCTCCTACCTATTTAGCTCGCTCAATGATCTGCTCGAGGCGCCAGGTCTTCTCTTTGCTGATTGGACGGCACTCAACTACCCGCACAGTATCGCCGATATGGGCATCATTTCTCTCATCGTGTGCTTTCACTTTCTTTGTGTGAGTCACATATTTTTTATAGAGAGGGTGCAGTCTTCTTTCAGAAATAGCCACAACAATGGTTTTGTCCATTTTGTCACTTGTCACCAAACCGGTGAATCTTTTTTTATTTGCCTCCATGGGTCTCGAACCTCACTTTTAGTTTGATTTGGTACGTATGCCTAGTGCATATTCGTGAATGAGGGTATTTAGGCGGGCAATCTTACGTCTAGTTGTCCTCAATGCAAGGGGATTCTCTATATGTCCAAGCACTTTTGTCATCCTCAAATTCAGAGCTTCTCTTCTAAGCTCATCCCTTTTGGCAACCAATTCAGCATAGGTCAAATCTGCAAATGAATCTTTCATAACCTACTCCATTTCCCTTCTCATGATGAACTTAGTCTTGATTGGAAGTTTGGAAGCGGCAAGACGTAAAGCCTCTCTGGCTAACTCCTCTTGAACTCCTCCCATCTCAAACATGACAGCTCCGGTTTTCACGACTGCAACCCATCCGTCGGGGTTCCCCTTTCCCTTTCCCTGTCGGGTTTCGGCCGGTTTCTTTGTATAAGGCATATCGGGAAAAATTCTGATCCAAACTTTTCCGCCCCTTTTTATGTGACGGGTCATCGCAATACGGGCTGCCTCTATTTGACGGTTCGTAATCCACTTGGGTTCAGCTGCAATTAAACCGTACTCTCCGAAAGCCAGATAGTTACCACGTGTGGCAACACCGTCTACCTTTCCCCGTTGTTTCTTTCTATACTTTATTCTCTTAGGACTGAGCATGTTCTACTAACTCCTTGCCTCAACGCCTTCAGCTCGCTCCCGTGCACTTTTACGCACCAACAAACCTGCGTCGTCTTTTTTCGACTTATCGAGAATCTCTCCGTTGTAAATCCAAACCTTTACACCTATGGTTCCAAAGGTGGTCTCAGCAGTGGCAAAACCGTAATCGATATCGCTGCGCAGAGTGTGAAGGGGAATTCTTCCGTCTTTAAGCCATTCGCTGCTGGCAATCTCTCTTCCACCCAATCTACCTGAAACCTTAATCTTGATTCCCTGGGCACCGGCTTGCATTGCTTTTGAAATAGCCATTTTAAGGGCTCGGCGGTGAGAACCGCGGTTGACCAGCTGGCGGGCAACGTTTGTTGCAACCAATTGGGCATCGGCATCGGGTTTCTTTATCTCTTTAATCTTGATCTGAACCTTTTTGTCGGTGACAGACTGGAGTCTTGTCCCCAGTTTTTCAACGTTTGCCCCTTTGGCTCCGATAATGATTCCGGGACGGCTGGTGGAGATAGTTAAAGAAATTCTCTGTGGTTTACGGACAATCTCAACATCACTTATCTCTGCCCCCTGAACTTCGGGACAGGTCATCAGAACTCTGCGAAGCTCTAAATCTTCATGAAGAGTAGCTGCATACTCTCTTGGATCGACATACCACTTTGACTTCCACGTCTTGTTGACTCCTAAGCGGAGACCGATAGGATTAACTTTTTGACCCATTTACTTTTCCACCTTTTCATCAAGAACAACAGTGATATGACACTGTCTTTTCAAAAGAATGTCGCGCCGTCCATGTGAGCGGGGCCATACCCTCTTTAAGCGGGGACCGTCATCAACATAGAGTTGTGATATTACCAGTTGCTCTTCATCTAGTTTCTTGTTCTGGCTCATCGCATTGGCAGCTGCCGATTGGGCAACTTTGCGGATAAGTTTTGCGCCTTTTTGGGGCATTGCTTCAAGGATTGCCATTGCCTCGACATAGGGCTTCCTTCTGACCAAGTCGGCTACTGGCCTGACTTTGGAAGGAGATGAGCTCAGATATTTTGCGCTAGCTTTGAAACCTTTTTTTTCTTCCATAATCTACACCTAACTCTTTCTAGCTTTTCTGTCGCTGGCGGTATGTCCCCTGAATATTCGCGTAGGAGCAAATTCACCCAGTTTGTGTCCCACCAAGTTTTCAGTAACGAAAACCGGAACCCATGTTTTACCGTTGTAGACAGAAATCGTATAACCAACCATCTCGGGAATGATTGTGGAGGTGCGCGAGTATGTCTTAATCATCGGTTTCTTTCCCGATTTATTAGCCTCTGTAATCCTCTTGTAAAGCTTCTTCTCAACAAAAGGACCTTTTTTAATTGACCTTGCCACTTTCTCTACTCCTACTTCCGTTTCTTAACAATGAAACTGCTCGAAGGTTTGTTCTTCTTACGAGTTTTATACCCCTTAGTGGGAACACCCCAAGGAGATACCGGATGACGACCGCTAGTGGTCTTACCTTCACCACCGCCATGGGGGTGGTCAACCGGGTTCATGGCGACTCCGCGAACCTTAGGTCTCTTTCCCATCCAGCGGCTTCGGCCGGCTTTACCGAGAGTTACATTCATATGATCTTCGTTTCCAAGTGATCCGATGGTGGCAATACAACCGCCAAAAATCATCCTAACCTCACCGCTGGGGAGGCGCAGAGAGACATAATCGCCCTCTTTGGAAACTATTGTTGCTCCGAGACCTGCACTGCGAACCAGCTGTCCCCCTTTTCCCATCTGCATCTCAACGTTGTGGACAGTTAATCCTAATGGGATGTTTTTCAGAGGGAGTGCATTACCCACATCCAAAGGAGCATTGGAACCGCTTATCACTTTTGATCCTACTTTGATTCCTTTGGGAGCCAGAATATATCTTTTCTCTCCGTCTGCATAAAAAAGGAGAGCAATATTGGCAGATCTGTTTGGATCATACTCGATTGTCTTGACGGTTGCCGGGATATCGAACTTATCTCTTTTAAAATCGATTATTCTGTAAGCCCTTTTATGACCGCCGCCGCGATGTCTGGAACTGATTCGCCCAAATGTATCGCGTCCCCCCTTTTTTGATAATTTTACAGTAAGAGATTTTTCACTCTTGTCGGTTGTAATTTCATCAAAAACCAAAGTCGTCTTCTGACGCATTGCGGGAGTTAGTGGTTTGTATTTTTTAAGTGCCATAACTGTCCTCCTAAACTCCTTCGATAGCCTGGATAACTTCGCCTTTGGCTAAAGTAACAATTGCCTTTTTCCATGCGCCGGTTGTTCCTGCTATGTGGCCGCTTCTTGTACGAGTAAACTTAGGTTTCCCTTTAACTGAGATGATGCGACAATTTAAAACATCAACATCAAAAAGCTCTTTAACAGCTTCCATAATCTCAAACTTATTGGCTCTGGGATCGACCTTAAATGTGTACTTCTTTATCTCACCTTCCCGTGCCAAATTCGACTTTTCAGTCAGCACAGGTTGAATAATTACTTGATCGGCTCTCACTTTTGAACCCCTTCCTCTTCACCATAAAACTCGTTTAGGTTTTTAACGGCGGTTTCAAGCATGATTACTTTCTTTCCGTACAACAACTCTTTAGCAGAGAGTCTGTTGTAACTTTGGATGCGTAAATTAGGAATGTTCCTTCCGGCTCTCCTAATCATCTGATCGTCATCTTTAAGAATCAGCAGTGTTCTTCCGTTATCCTTAACAAAATTATCTAATATGATTACTAAATCTTTAGTTTTGCCACTTTCGATGGTGAAATCTTCAACGACAGCCATCCGTTGCTCTTTATAAGAGAGAGCCAGCAGTGACTTCATTGCCAATCTTTTTACCTTCTTGGGAAGAGTATAACTGTAATCGCGTGGTTTCGGTCCAAAAATAGTTCCGCCACCTACCCAAATTGGACTCTTCTTATCACCGGCACGGGCTCGTCCGGTTCCTTTCTGTCTATAGGGTTTGGAGTTGCTGTAGTTAACCTCTCCCCTTGTTTTAGTGCTTGCGGTTCCGACACGTCGATTAGCCAGCTCGTTATTAACGGCATGGTAAATTGACCCGTCGCTCACCTCTCTACCAAAAACATCAGCGTTGAGAGTGATGGTTCGCAGCTCTTCTCCTTTTGTTGAAAAGACTTTTGTTTCCATTTCTCGCCTCTACTTCTTCTTCGCTTTCTTAACGATGACTACGCTCTGTGAGGGGCCTGGAATAGCACCTTTGACCAAAAGCACCTGCATCTCTTCATCAACGCGAATTACTTTGAGATTTTGAACGGTTACCTGCTCTGCACCCATATGACCGGCCATCTTGCGCCCCTTGAAAGTTCTTGAAGGGGTGGCACTCATGGCAGTTCCTCCGATATGGCGGTGAAACTTGGATCCGTGGGAGGCTCTTCCTCCACCAAAACCGTGCCGTTTCATAACGCCTTGGAATCCTTTGCCTTTACTGGTGCCGGTAACATCGACAAACAACACATCCTTAAAAAGGTCTACACCCAGAACATCTCCGATGTTTGTCTCTTTCTCAAAGTCGCGCAGCTCCACCAAAGTTTTTTTGGGTGGGCACACATCTTTAAACTGACCGCTATAAGGTTTTGTTGTTCGACTCTCTTTTTTATCAAAAGAACCTAGAACACACGAACTGTAGCCGTTCTTCTCTTCAGTTCTGTGCTCAACAACAACGTTATCCTCTATTCTTATTACTGTCACAGGTACCAATCTGCCTTCCGCGTCAAAGACCTGCGTCATTCCTATTTTTTTTCCGATAAGCCCTAACATCTCTTACCTCAACTATTACTGTCTAATCTCTACATCGACACCAGCGGGAAGCTCAAGCTTCATGAGGGCATCCATGACTTTTGATGTAGGGTCCAGTATGTCAATAAGCCTCTTGTGGGTCCGCATCTCAAACTGTTCACGCGATTTCTTATTTACGTGGGGCGAGCGGAGAACAGTATACTTGTTGATACGAGTAGGAAGGGGTACAGGGCCAGAGACTTTGGCACCAGAAGTTACTACCGTCTGAACGATAGCCTTAGCGCTTTGCTCAACTAACTCAATGTCAAAACCCCTCAGCCGTACCCTAATTCTTTCCTTAGCCATCATTCCTCCAAAAATCTATTCTTGCCCGCATTTGATATACGGGCAAGAGAGTTGACAAATTTATTCGATAATCTCGATTACCTGTCCAGATGCAACGGTTTTACCACCTTCGCGGATAGCAAATCTAAGACCTTTGTCCATTGCGATTGGGTTGATAAGCTCTACATCGATTTCAGTGTTATCACCGGGGAGAACCATCTGTTTTCCCTCTGGCAGATTAACTGTACCGGTAATGTCAGTTGTTCTGAAATAGAACTGGGGTCTGTAACCACTGAAGAATGGGGAGTGTCTTCCACCCTCTTCTTTGCTCAGTACATAGACAGTTCCTTTGAATTTTGCGTGGGGTGTAATTGTTTTGGGTTTTGCCAAAACCTGCCCACGGAAAACATCGTTCTTATCGACTCCTCTTAAGAGTGCACCGATGTTATCACCGGCCTGACCTTCATCAAGAAGTTTGTTGAACATCTCAACTCCGGTACAAACGGTGTCTCTGGTTGCTCTAATACCGACAATTGAGACAGGGTCGTTTACATGTAAGATACCGCGCTCGATTCTTCCGGTAACAACGGTTCCACGACCTGAAATTGAGAATACGTCCTCAATCGGCATCAAGAAGGGTTTATCGACATCACGCTCTGGGAGCGGAATATAAGTATCCATTGCATCAAGAAGATCTTGAATCGGTTTGGTTTTCTCTGGATCATCAATATTTTCCATTGCTTCATAAGCAGAACCCTTAATGACTGGGGTGTTATCCCCGTCAAAGCCCTGAGCGTTAAGAAGATCTCTCATCTCCTCTTCAACGAGCTCAATCAAATCGGGATCATCAACCTGGTCGGTCTTGTTAATAAAAACAATGATTGTGGGAACCCCAACCTGTCTAGCTAACAAGATGTGCTCTTTGGTTTGAGCCATAGCACCGTCTGTAGCTGCAACAACTAAAATAGCACCGTCCATCTGGGCAGCACCGGTAATCATATTCTTAATGTAGTCTGCGTGTCCGGGGCAGTCGACGTGGGCATAGTGCCTATGCTCTGACTGGTACTCAACGTGACGGGTATTGATTGTGATTCCTCTTGCCTTCTCTTCGGGGGCGTTATCAATCTCGTCATACTTCATGACCTTATCACCACTTTTGTTACCACAATACATAGTAATAGCTGCAGTGAGGGTGGTCTTGCCATGGTCTACGTGACCGATGGTGCCTACGTTTACGTGTGGCTTTGTTCTAGCGAATTTTTCTTTAGCCATCAGTTCCTCCTTGTGACTCTTTAGTCACAAAAATTTTGTATCATGCTCCATAAAGGCAAGACGCCTTTACCTTCACAATTAAGAGACAAACTAATTTCCGGAATGGTGAAACAAGCGGGGTATCCAGAGGTCGATTAGGTATCTAGTACCTACCGACGTAGTACAGATTAAAAAAAACATCTGCAAACTGGAACCACCTTACCATCTTTAATCCAGACGATTGGTTTGGCCCTGGCAATGTCCATTTAAGGACACCCCTGCAAATATAGGGGCTTTGCCAAAATGTGTCAATACCAACACAAAATATTATTAATAAAAATCGGGCGCCGAAAGAGACGCCCCTTTTTATTACCGGTTTTGGGTTGAGAATGCTTTGTTTGCCTCTGCCATTCTGTGGGTATCTTCTTTTTTCTTAAAAGCAGATCCCGTATTGTTAACGGCATCAAGCAGTTCGGCAGAGAGTTTCTCACTCATCGACTTTCCGCTTCTGGAGCGGGCTGCGCTGATAATCCACCTCATTGCCAAAGCTTCACGGCGATTCTCTTTTACCTCGATAGGGACTTGGTAAGTAGCCCCACCGACTCTTCTCGACTTAACTTCGACAACCGGTTTGACGTTCTCAACGGCTTTTAAAAATACCTCAAGGGGATTTTCTCCGCTCTTCTGTCCCACCATTGTCAAAGCTTCATAAGTTATCCTGGTACTGATGGATTTTTTACCGTCCAGCATCATCCTACGGATAAACTTCTCTAAAGTAACACTGTTATAAACCGCATCGGGTAGAATTTCTCTAACCGGAGCGACTGTTCTTCTTGCCATACTTTACCCCCATTAAGCCTTTGGTTTTTTGGTACCATATTTGGAGCGACTTCTCTTTCGGTCATTGACACCTAAAGTATCTTTTGCTCCTCTGACAACGTGGTAGCGTACTCCGGGAAGGTCTTTAACTCTTCCCCCACGCAAAAGAACAACCGAGTGCTCCTGCAAGTTATGCCCGATACCCGGAATGTAAGCCGTTACTTCTATCCCGTTTGAAAGTCTCACTCTGGCAACCTTTCTTAAAGCAGAGTTGGGCTTTTTGGGTGTGACAGTCATTACCCTAGTACAAACTCCCCTCTTCTGAGGACAGCCTTGCAAAGCGGGAGACTTAGTCTTTTGGACTTGGGCCTTCCGCCCTTTTCTTATCAATTGGTTAATAGTAGGCATCTATCGATACACTCCCTCTTTTTTAAATTAACGAACCCTTTTTTGGGCTTTAATTTATTAAAATCTCCAAAGTCAGCATGCGAAACCTTCAAAAGCCACAACCTAAAGGTCGTAATCGGCAGTTTCACCTTCGGATAATATTTCATCATAATCGTCGGCGTCAAACTGATCGTCGAACATCTCAAATTTGCGTGAAGAGATAAGGGACTCAACTTTTTGCCCTAAATCAATAGAGCTTTCCTCTTTAACTTTGATGTTTCGATACCGTTTCATTCCGGTACCGGCAGGAATTAAGTGCCCAATAATAACGTTCTCTTTCAAGCCTCGTAACACGTCTCTACTACCAGCAATTGCGGCATTTGTCAAGACCTTCGTTGTTTCCTGGAAGCTGGCTGCCGAGATGAAGCTGTCTATGCTTAAAGAGGCTCTTGTGATTCCCAACAGCATCGGCCGAGCATTGGCAGGTTCTCCCCCTTCGGAAATAACCCGTCTGTTCTCATCATGGAAGCGGTATTTATCGACCTGTTGACCTTGGATAAATCCGGTGTCCCCCACGTTGATGACCTCAACTTTTCGCAGCATCTGCCGAACAACGACACCTAAGTGTTTGTCGTTGATATCGACTCCCTGTAATCGGTAAACCTCTTGAACCTCATCCAGCAGGAACGACTGAAGTGCATTCTCTCCCAGAATATCGAGTATATCGTGGGGATCAATGGAACCGTCACAGAGTCTCTCGGCGGCTTCCACAAAATCTCCGTCTCGGACAACAAGGTGTTTGTTCATCGGAACAAGGTGTTTAAATTGAGAGCCAAAAGCATCCTCGATTATAATTGTCCGTTTGCCTTTCACCACGGCATCGAAGCTTACTATTCCCGATACCTGTGCTAAGACTGCCGGGTTTTTCGGCCTTCTGGCTTCAAACAATTCTCCGACTCTCGGTAATCCTCCGGTGATATCTTTTGTCTTGACTCCCTCTTTAAGAAGCTTTGCCAAGATTCGACCTTTTCTTACTTCGGAACCGTTTTCAACGTTTAAGTATGAGCTGGCCGGAAGGAAATAGGTGGCCAACGGCTCTCCGTTTTTGTCGTTGATGGTAAGTCTGGGTTGCAGTGTTTCACTGATATGGTCGGTGATTTTTTTCTCAATACTTCCTGTTTCAACGTTTATCTCTTCTCTGAGAGTTGTCCCAATCTTCACACCGATAATCTCAACTTTTCCGTCATGTTCGGCAATAATGGGTTCACTGAACGGATCAAACAGGACAATCGGGGTGTTTTCCGGAACAAAAGAGTTTTCACTTACCATAAGTTCACTACCGTTTCTGATGTCGATTCTCTGTTCTTGACCGACAATATAGATTTTATCACCCAGTATCTTAATAATCCCAATTTTATCGGCAGCGATTGTTTTTCCCTTTTCATCTTCATACAAGGGGGCTCCTTGGAAGATTTTTGAACCGTCTTCAACCAACAACTTCTGATTCTTTTTCAGTTTAACTTCCCCGAGAACGTGGGTGAAAAACAGAAATCCTTTCCGAGTAAACAGTCTGATTTTATCATCCGTTTCAACAATCATTCCACTGACGCTGTTGACTATGATCGGATGGTGCAAAGCAAGCCTGTTCTCTTCAGAGCCACTGGTAGCGGTTCCTCCGATATGGAACGTTCTCATCGTCAACTGGGTTCCCGGTTGTCCGATTGATTGAGCTGCAATTATTCCGACTGCTTCACCGATATCTACCGGGCGGTTGGTAGCCAAGTTTCTGCCGTAACACTTCTTACAGACGCCGTGGTGGGCTTCACAGGTCAAAACGGTTCTGATGTAAACCGACTCGATGCCAGATTCCTCTATCTCTTTGGCTTTTGCCTCAGTGATTTCGGTGTTAACGTCTAAAATCAAATCCCCGGTGATTGGGTGTTTTACCTTCTCCAGAGTGTAACGGCCGACGATTCTCCCGCTTAGAGGTTCCACAATGTCATCGCCATCTTTCATCGCAGTCCGTTCAATTCCATTGATCGTTCCGCAGTCATCTTCGTTAATAACAACATCTTGGGCTATGTCAACTAAACGTCTTGTCAGATAACCGGCTTCAGCAGTCTTCAATGCCGTGTCGGCCAATCCTTTACGGGCTCCGTTTGTCGAGATGAAGAATTCAATAATTGAGAGCCCCTCTTTGAAGTTTGAGCGGATTGGGAACTCTATGATGTCGCCACTCGGTTTAGCCATCAAGCCTCTCATTCCGCCGAGCTGTCTGATCTGAGTTTTGGAACCCCTTGCTCCGGAATTGGCCATTAAGTAGAGGGGGTTGAACCCGCTTTGGCTGCTTTCCAGCTCTTTCATCAGAGAACTTGAGATCTCTTCGGTTGTTTTGCTCCAAACCTCGATAACACGGTTGTAACGCTCGTCATGGGTAATGTGACCTTGGCGATACTGCTCTCTGATTTCACTCTGCCTCTGATCGGCTAGTTCAACAAGTTCGGCTTTGGCTTGGGGAACAATAATATCGGAAAGACCGATTGTAGCTCCGAAAATCGTTGCATATTTGAAACCGACGTCTTTAATCGAGTCGAGCATCTGAACAGCAACTGAAGCTTTTTGGTTTGCTATTGCTTCTCCGACTAATTCTTTTAGCTCTTTATCTCCAAAAGAGACGTTGTGAAACGGAATCTCCGGCGGCATCTCGGCGTTAAAGAGAACTCTTCCCGGTGTAGTCTCAATTCTGGTTCCGTCTTTCAGGCGATATCTTATTAGAGCATTGTAAGAGAGTGCCCCAACCTCTATGGCTTTTGTCATTTCAGCAATGTTATCGTAGTACTTGCCTGTCCCTTTGGCTCCCTCTTTTACTCTGGTCAAGTAGTTTATTCCCAGAACCATATCTTGGTAGGGGAAAACAATCGGTTTACCGTTGGCAGGGTCAAGGAGGTTGTTTACTGAGAGCATCAAAGTCCAACACTCTATTTGGGCAGCCTGTGTTAAAGGAACGTGAACGGCCATCTGGTCCCCGTCAAAGTCTGCGTTGTAAGCGTGACATACAAGGGGGTGAAGTTTAATGGCTTTTCCGTCAACCAAGACCGGTTCAAATGCCTGGATTCCCAAGCGGTGAAGAGTGGGTGCACGGTTAAGTAAAACAGGGTGCTCTTTAACAACGTCGTCTAAAATTGCCCATACTTCGGCTGTCTCCTGTTCAACCAGCGTCTTAGCCTTTTTTATGTTATAAACAATCCCTTTTTGGACAAGGCGTTTCATTATGAAGGGTTTGTAGAGCTCTAGAGCCATTTTTGAGGGCAATCCGCACTGATGGAGACGCAACTCGGGACCTACAACAATAACCGAACGTCCGCTGTAATCGACCCTTTTGCCGAGGAGGTTCTGTCTGAAACGTCCCTGTTTACCCTTAAGCATATCAGAAAGAGATTTTAAAGGACGGTTAGATGCTCCTTTAACTACCCTCTTTTTCTTTGAGTTATCGAAAAGGGCGTCAACAGCCTCCTGAAGCATCCTTTTTTCGTTGCGGATAATTATATCGGGAGCATGTAAGCTCATCAGGCGGGCTAATCGGTTGTTTCTGTTGATGACTCTCCGATAAAGATCGTTTAAATCGCTGGTGGCAAAACGGCCTCCGTCAAGTTGAACCATCGGGCGCAACTCGGGAGGGATAACCGGTATCACAGTCAGAATCATCCACTCGGGACGGTTTCCACTGTCGCGGAAGTTCTCCACTACCTCAATCCGTTTTAACAATCTTTTGTCCGACTTCTCCCCTTTGGCAATCATTATTGAGCGCAATTCTACCGAAAGTTCCTCTAGGTCAATATTCTCTAAAAGGTTTTTAACTGCTTCAGCGCCCATCATTGCCTGGAAAGCTTCTCCATATTGGTCTCGGGCGTCGTAGTATTCATCCTCACTTAAAAGCTGTTTGTACTTTAATTCTGTCTCTCCCGGGGCAACGACCACATACTTCTCATAGTAGAGAATTGACTGCAGTGCCGTGCGCGGGATGTCTAAAAGGAGACTCATCCGAGAAGGAACCGAGCGATAATACCAAATGTGAGAAACCGGAGAGGCCAAATCGATATGACCCATCCGCTCTCTGCGGACTTTAAAGTGGGTTACTTCAACTCCGCAGCGGTCGCAGATTACCCCTTTGTAACGGATAGATTTAAACTTTCCGCAGTAACACTCCCACTCTTTGGTAGTTCCAAATATTTTTTCACAAAACAGACCGTCGCGTTCCGGGCGCAGGGTCCGATAATTGATTGTCTCTGGCTTTTTGACCTCACCGTATGACCAGGCCTTAATTTGTTCGGGACTGGCTAATTTTATCATGATGCTGTCGAAATCCTGAATTTCTTTCATCCGAATTCTCCTGCTTAATTAATCGAATCTTGCTTATTGATAAGCTCTTCGTCTCTCTCGGTAAGGGGAACTTGGCGCCCTTTTGCATCGTAAACAGACATATCGAGTGCCAAACCGCGAACCTCTTGGACGAGAACGTTAAAGGCTTCAGGCATTCCGGCATTTGTTGCCAACTCCCCTTTAACGATGCTTTCATAAATCTTTACCCTACCGTTCATGTCGTCTGATTTAATTGTAAGTAACTCTTGAAGGGTATTTGCTGCTCCGTATGCCTCAAGTGCCCAGACTTCCATCTCTCCTAAACGCTGTCCGCCGAATTGGGCTTTTCCGCCGAGTGGCTGCTGGGTTACAAGTGAATAAGGACCGGTAGAACGGGCGTGCATCTTATCGTCGACAAGGTGATGAAGCTTTAAATAATAGGTGTATCCGCAGAAAACCGGATTAACAAACGGTACTCCGGTCTGCCCGTCATACAGGGTGACTTTGGAAGTAACCGGCAAGCCTGCTTCAACCATCAGTTTTTCAATATCCTCCAACGGAGATGACTCAAAGACTGGAGAAGAGTACCAGTTGCCGAGCTTATGGGCAGCCCAGCCCAATTGGGTCTCCATCAGCTGCCCGATGTTCATTCTGGAAGGTACCCCCAGCGGATTCAGACACACATCAAGGGGTGTCCCGTCTGCCATGTAGGGCATATCCTCTTCGGGAAGTACTTTAGCAACGACACCTTTGTTACCGTGACGTCCGGCCATTTTATCCCCTTGGCGCAGCTTTCTTTTCGTTGCAATGAGAACTTTAACCATCTCATCGACACCGGGGGGAAGTTCATCCCCTTCGCTTCTTTTTAATCTTTGGATATCGATTACAATCCCTTCTGTTCCGTGGGGAACTTTTAAGCTTGTGTCTCTAACCTCTTTGGCTTTTTCACCGAATATAGAGTTGAGAAGCTTAAATTCGGGAGTGGTATCCGATTCACTTTTAGGTGTTACTTTACCGACCAAAATAGAGCCCGGTCTTACCACCGAACCGATATGGACAATCCCATCGGCATCAAGTTGTTCGAGACTCTTCTCACTGGTGTTGGGAATATCCCTAGTCAGTTTTTCGGGACCTAACTTTGTCTCTCTTATGTCGGTTGTAAACTCTTTGATATGGATAGAGGTATAGATATCCTCTTTTACAACCCTTTCACTGATTAAAACTGAGTCTTCGTAATTGTACCCTTTCCAGGGAACAAATCCAACTAGGATATTCTGTCCTAAGGCTAACTCTCCGTTTTCGGTAGCCGGTCCGTCGGCAAGAACCTCCCCTTCCTTAACCTTTTGTCCAACTTTAACGGTTGGCTTTTGGTTGAAACAGGTATCTTGGTTTGTCCGTTCGAATTTCTGAATGGCATAGGTATCGATATCACCTTCAATTTCAGGGTTGTCCACTTTAATCTCAATTTTAGTTGAGGAGACATAAGAGACAACTCCGCCTCTGAGGGCTTTTACCAATACTCCGGAATCATAGGCTGTTTTGGCCTCCATTCCGGTTCCGACTAACGGAGCCTTGGGGAACAACAGCGGAACGGCCTGCCGTTGCATGTTTGAGCCCATCAAAGCCCGGTTAGCATCGTCATGCTCCAAAAATGGGATTAGGGAGGCTGCCACACTTATAACCTGCATCGGTGAAACATCCATGTATTTCACCTCTTTTGCCGTTCTGGTTGTGTAGTCTCCGCTTCTTCTGACCGGGATATCGGTCTCCAAGAAGTTCCCCTCATCATCAAGGGGAGAGTTTGCCTGTGCAATGAAGAACTTTTCTTCATCGTTGGCATCTAAAAACCTGACGTTATCGGTTACCTTTCCGTCAAGGACTTTTCTATAAGGAGTTTCTAAAAAGCCATGTTTATTAACCCGTGTGTAGTTAGCCAAAGAGACAATCAGACCAATATTTGGTCCTTCAGGAGTCTCGATGGGGCACATTCTACCGTAGTGGGTATAGTGTACGTCTCTAACTTCAAAAGAGGCTCTGTCACGCGATAATCCTCCCGGACCTAAAGCGTTGAGTCTTCTTTTGTGGGTTAATTCAGCTAAGGGGTTTACCTGGTCCATAAATTGGCTAAGTTGACTTGAACCAAAGAACTCCTTAATTGCTGCAACAATTGGCTTAATACAAATTAAATCTTGTGGTTTTACCTGATTGCTCTCTAAGTTCATCCGCTCACGGGCGATTCTTTCCATCCGTGCGAAAGAAGAACTCAGCTGGTTTTGTAATAGCTCTCCGACCGATCTGACGCGCCTGTTTCCAAGGTGGTCTATATCATCAACGTTCTCTTCGCCGATGTAGACTTTAATCAGAAATGCCATTGTGTTAACAATGTCCTGCGGGGTAAGAACAACTAAATCGGTGTTCAGTTCTTCATCCTCGCTCTCCTCTTCAGTGGAAAACTTTTTGTTAAATTTGTAGCGTCCTACGCTTCCCAAATCGTATCTTCGAGGGGAGAAAAACAGCTCGGGAAGCTCTTTTTCTGCCCTTTCAATTGCAATCATCTCCCCAGGTTGTAAGACGGCATAAATCGGAGACAGCACATCCTCTTTTGTCGGTTCATCGTATCCTTCTTGAGTATATTTTGCATCTTCGATTTCAAAGCAGTTAATGATGATTCTGGAGTGGAGAGAGTCGGGATTTTCCTCATCAATTATCTTGATTGAATCAACTCCCTCTTTTACCAGTGCCTCGATATAAGCGGGGGAAAGTTCGTCCCCTGCTCTGAGCAGTTTCTTGGGAGTCTTTGATTTGGCACTGAATATATCGGAAAAAGCAATGGAGCCAACGTATTGGTTGTTATCCTCCATCTTCTTAAACAACTCTATTGTTTTACCTTTGTAGAAATTGGCAACGATTTTCTCTCTCGAATCAAGACCGATAGCCCTTAAGAGCAGTGTCCCTAAAATTTTCTTCTTTCGGTCTATCTTTGCATAGAGGAGTTCTTTCTTTTTATCTTCGATTTCAAATTCCAACCATGAACCGCGATAAGGGATTATTCGGGATGAATAGATGCCTTTGTCATTGGAGAAAATGACACCCGGTGAACGGTGGATCTGACTGACGACTACTCGTTCGGCTCCGTTGATAATAAAGGTGCCGCGCTCGGTCATCAGTGGGATATCGCCAAAGAAAATCTCTCTTTGTCTAAGCTCCCCTGTCTGGGTCAGTTCAAGACTGATTGTAGCTTTAATCGGGACAGCATAGGTGCGTCCTTTGCGCTTGCACTCAATCTCGTTGAATTTGATATTGTCAAAATCGATTGTATAGCCGTGGTAGTGTAAACACATCTCCCCGTTTTGACTTTCGATAGGGAATGTCGACTGAAATACCTGTTCCAGTCCACTGTTAGAGTCGACTTCCAACCCTTTCTTCATCCTATCCAACTGCAGAAATTGATTGTAAGAATCAATTTGCACCCCAACTAAGTTGGGTAACTCAACAACTGGTTTGGGATGTTTTCCAATAAATTTTCTAGTACTTGAATTGCCTTTGGCAACCATTATTACCCTCCGGAAGGTCAGTGTTTCGAAAAAATCAGACTAAAGTCCGAATGCCAACACACAGCAACGGATAAGACACGATTGGCCACCGAAAAATTCTCGGTGGCTAATCTGTTGGGCATAAGCCCACTGGCACTTATAAGAAACGTTCTATTTAATCTCAATAGTTGCGCCTGCTGCTTCGAGCTTCTCCTTGATAGAATTGGCTTCTTCTTTGGAGACTGCCTCTTTAACTGTTCCGCCGGCTGTAACAAGGTCTTTGGCCTCTTTTAATCCTAATCCGGTAAACACACGAACTTCTTTAATTACAGGGATTGTTTTCCCTTCTGCAACCCCTTTGATAATGACATCAAATTCGGTCTGCTCTTCAACTTCTTCGGCAGGTCCGTTTGCGACACCAGCAACAGCTACAGGAGCAGCGGCTGTAACGCCAAATTTCTCTTCCATTGCTGAGATAAGTTCCGATATCTCCATCACAGTCATGTTTGCGATTGCTTCCAAAATTTCTTCTTTTGTTTTAGTAGCCATATTATCTTCTCCTTATTTCTTTACGACAGTAGCATGTCTACGCTTTCGTGAAGACTAATGTCGTTTTAATTTTCTTTCGAATCAACAAATGCCTGTAAAGTACGGGCAAGCTTTGCCAATGGAGCATTTATAGTCCCCATTAAAGAGGCGATTAACTCCAACCTTGTAGGAAGTTTACTGTAGGCTGCAACTTCGTTGGCATCAAACAACTTCCCATCCAAATAAGCCCCTTTTACCTTTAGTGGGGCATTTTTAGCCATCTCAAAGAGAACCTTTGCTGCTGCATTGGAAGCATCTTCCCCTTTGGTAAGGGCTATTGCTGTCGGTCCGATTAAGTTCTCATCGGGCCCGCTGTACGACAAATCTTCCATTGCCAATTTAGCAAAGCGGTTTTTAACAACCCGGTAAGCAGCCTCTTTTGCCCTAAGCTGGTTTCTTAGAGTTGTGATTTGCTCAACGGTCATTCCTCTGTAATCGGTGAAGAAAAAGCCGTTGTAGCTGGAAAACTCATCTTTAATCTCTTTGACAGCATCCACTTTATATTGTGCTTTTTTAGCCTCATATTTTGCCATAACCAACTCCTTTAGCTCTCTTTGACTGCTACCATGACGCCCGGGCCCATAGTGGAACTCAGGGCAATACTCTTTAAGTAATCTCCCTTGGCATCGCTGGGTTTTTTTCTTATAACTTCGCTTAATACAGCTTCGGCGTTTTCTGTTAAAAGGTCGGTAGCCATCGATACTTTACCGATAGCTAAGTGGACAACACCGGTTTTATCGGAGCGAAACTCCACTCTTCCCTGTTTCAACTCGGCTAGTGCCCCTTTGATGTCAAAAGTAACAGTCTGAGTTTTAGGGTTGGGCATTAAACCGCGCCGTCCTAAAATCGGTCCTAGTCTGCCGACATCTTTCATCATATCGGGAGTAGCCACAGCAACGTCAAACTCAAGCCAACCACCCCTAATTTTCTCAACCAATTCGACATCGCCGACGTAAGTTGCTCCGGCATCTAAAGCCTCTTGAGCTTTATCCCCTTTGGCAAATACCAACACTCTCTTCTCTGCCGAGAATTGATGGGGTAAAACAACGGTGTCTCTGACCGACTGACTTTTTTTAAGAGTTAGGTTGAGCGAAATCTCAACAGTCTCGTCAAACCTTGCGAATGCAACTTTCTTAACAAGCTCTGTAGCCTCTTTTAGGCTGTATTGCTTTGTTTTATCAACTTGCTTTGCAGCTTCAATATACTTTTTACCACGCTTCATACTAAGCCTCCACCTCTACACCCATGCTTCTGGCAGTTCCCGCAATAATCTTTTTTGCTGCCTCAATGTCGAGTGCGTTGAGATCGGGAAGTTTGGTCTTTGCGATTTCGTTCAGCTGATCTTTCTTTAATTTCCCTACTTTTTGAGTATGTGGAACTCCTGAACCCTTCTCTAAACCGATTGCCTTTTTAATAAGGACAGAAGCTGGAGGGGTTTTAAGGATAAAAGAGAATGAACGGTCTGCATACACTGTAATTACTACAGGAACTATTAAACCGCTCTCAATGTTTTTTGTCCGGTCATTAAACTGCTGAACAAACTGGGGTGCGCTGACACCATGGGGCCCTAAAGCGGGTCCGACGGGGGGCGCAGGAGTGGCCTTTTGGGCCGGACACTGCAATTTAATTATTGCAGAAATCTTCTTCTTTGCCATAATTATTCTCCTTACGCAACATCTCTTCAAAAAAGAGTTTGCGCTGGTATTAACGCCTCACAAACTGTAAGGCTCCCAACACCGTCTCGCGGTGGGATTTGTAAAAAAACGTCCTCAAATTTTTTCAACTTGAAGGAAATCTACTTCAACAGGAGTTGAGCGTCCAAAGATTCCGACAAGAACTCTCAGTCTGCCCTTCTCCAAATTAATCTCTTCAATCGTTCCGGTAAATGATTCAAACGGCCCTTCAATAATTTTAACATGTTCACCTTCTGAAAATGTCTGTTTTGGTCTAAGAACCTTTTCGCTCTTAATTTCACCGGTTTTCTGTAATATCCCTTTTAACTCATCGTCGGACAAAGGGGTCGGTCTTCTTCCGTCAAGCGAACCGACAAATCCGATAACTCCCTGAATCCTTTTAATCTGAGAGCAGAAATACTCCCACTGAAACTCAGGCAAATCCATTTGAATTAAAATATAGCTGGGTAAAATTTTCCTCTTTACGGTCTTTTTTACCCCGTCTTTTACTTCAACAACTTCCTCGGTAGGAACTTTTGCATCAGAGACGACCTCATTAAACTGAGGATCGCTTTCCATTATTTTGCGGATTGTTTTCTCAATTTTATTCTCATACCCTGAGTAGGTATGTACAACATACCAACTTTTTGCCATCTCTTCTCCCTAAAATATTAAGTCGACACCCTGAACGAGTAAAAAATCGACCAAGCCAAGAATCACGGCAATAATTGCAGTTGAAATAATGACAATTTTTGTTGAGGCAACAACCTCATCACGTGAAGGCCAAACAACCTTCTTCAACTCTAAGTGAGACTCTTTGAAATACCGAAATATTTTCTTCATCAACAAACTCCTTGACGGGAAGCCAACAGGCCAGGTAGGACTCGAACCTACAACATCTGGTTTTGGAGACCAGCGCTCTAGCCATTGGAGCTACTGGCCTATTCGCATCCCAACAGAACCTAGCCTATTTAATCTTCGTCTCGCGATGAAGGGTATGTTTCCGTTCAAACGGGCAAAACTTATTAAACTCAATCTTTCCTGGGATATTTCTGCGGTTTTTTTCCGTTGTGTAGTTTCTCCGTTTACATTCTGTACATTGTAAGGCGATTTTTTCAACCGGCCCCTTCTTTTTGCTGCCTGCCATGCAAAACTCCTTGCCGTTAAACGGCTCTATAAAGCCCCCGATCGGATTTGAACCGATGACCCCCACCTTACCATGGTGGTGCTCTGCCAACTGAGCTACAAGGGCATAATAAACCCATAATTTGCCTGCTGTTTTAGTCGAGCAGCTGTCAACGTAGCAAATCACCCCTGTTTTGTCAATATCAAGAGCGGATAAAAATAAGCCGCACCGATGTTGATTTGCATCACCTATTCAGTTACTATGGCGTTAAATAAAACCTTTTACAAGGTGTTAGGGGAATTATTATGCCAACAAATCAGGATCACACCCGTTTTAGCCCGACAAAAGAGGCTATCGCAGTTGATTTTGCCGAACATTTGAAATACACACTTGATGCCGATGAGTATCACAATACAGAAGTCAATCGCTATACCGCTTTGGCTTTAGCAATTCGTGATCGGATTATTCATCAGTGGCACCACTCAAGATTGACCCAGAGAAGAGCCAATGCAAAAAGAGTTTACTACCTCTCTTTGGAGTTTCTTATGGGAAGGGCAATGACTAATAACGTCATCAATCTCAACCTAAGCAAAGAGGTTGAACAGGCAATGAGCTCTCTCGGATATGATTGGGAAGAACTTGTTGAGGTTGAAAGCGATGCCGGTTTAGGCAACGGGGGTCTCGGCAGGCTTGCGGCTTGTTTTCTTGACTCAATGGCCACTTTAGATATTCCTGCTTTCGGTTACGGAATTAGGTACAACTACGGAATATTCAAACAACAAATTAAGAACGGGTGGCAGACCGAACAACCGGACAGTTGGCTCAGAAACGGAAATCCTTGGGAAATTGTCAGAAAGAATCTCAGCTATACTGTCAATTATGGAGGGGAGGTTCGCATAATCAGAGAAAAGGGGAAAGATTTATATAAATGGGTAAGTTCTGACCAGGTTCAAGGGGTAGCTTACGATATGCCCATTGTCGGCTATGGGGGGAAAACAATTAACACCCTCAGACTTTGGAGTGCCCAGGCAACCGAAGAGTTCAACTTTCAAGAGTTTAACGAAGGAGATTATGTTGAATCGGTTAGATCCAAAACTTTAGCCGAGACATTGAGTCAGGTTCTCTATCCAAACGATACCCGTTACATGGGAAAAGAGTTGCGTCTAAAACAACAGTACTTCTTTGTTGCCTGCTCTTTAGCCGATATCATCAGGCGCTTTAAAAGAGAAAATGTTAGTTGGAACAGATTACCCGAATTTGCGGCAATTCAACTTAACGACACTCACCCTTCTTTGGCAATTCCCGAGTTGATGCGCCTTTTAATCGACGACTACTTTTTGGAGTGGGACGAGGCTTGGAACATAACGGTTAACACCATGGGTTATACCAACCATACTTTAATGCCCGAAGCTTTGGAGAAATGGCCTCTTTCAATGATGCAGGCTATTTTGCCCCGCCATTTGCAGATAATCTACGAGATAAACCATCGCTTTTTACAGCATGCCGTCTCCTTTTTCCCGATGCACCCGGAGGCTGTTGCCAATTTGAGCATCATTGAAGAGGGAGAATCCAAAAATGTCAGAATGGCAAATCTCTCAATAATAGGATCTCACTCAACAAACGGGGTGGCACAACTTCACTCAACTCTTTTAAAAACAAGGATGTTTGTTGAGTTCGCAACTGTTTTTCCCAACCGATTCAACAACAAAACAAACGGTATCACCCAAAGAAGATGGCTTTTACACTCCAACCCACTGCTGGCATCGAAAATAAGTGAGGCCATCGGTGACGGATGGATTACCGATTTCAGTAAAATAAGAGAGTTGGAACCATTTAGTGAAGACAGTTCTTTTGTTGCCGATTTTCTCAAAATAAAAGAAGAGGCAAAAAAAAGGGCG
>Ga0172382_10002370_pt1 | contig 31731 bp, 46 predicted proteins | sample Leawel138RmetaG_FD_122245 | JGI IMG/M metagenome (GOLD analysis project Ga0172382, IMG submission 122245) | Leachate microbial communities from a municipal landfill in Southern Ontario, Canada - Leachate well 138R metaG | ecosystem: Engineered > Solid waste > Landfill > Unclassified | place...
GCTTCTCCCACCACGACCCACAGGATATGGTCGTCCTGGGTCCAGATGGCGGTACTGACGTTATCGGATGCATAAGAACCGAAAGCATCGTCTGCATCATAGCCCCACAGAAAATCTCCCTTGGTGTCCAGGGCGTATATCCTCAAGGAAAGATCCACGTTGGCCGTAAAATAAATTACCCGCGAGTCCTTGGGATGAACAAAAACGTTCGTGGCCGCAGTGTTGGAGGTCCCACTCTGAAGCTCCGCCCGGATGAATTTATCCTTCAACGCCGTCACGTAATGCCCGATCGGGCCGGTTGCATCATGGCAGCTCACCCTGTAGCTCACACCGTCTTTCAGGCCGTAGATCTTCGCCTCACCCTGGAAGTTCTGCTCGACTATCCCCTCGGACGGCTCTATCTTGAACACGGTGTAGTTGGTGAACCTGTCGGCCTTGAAATGGACATAGTTCTTTGTCGGGTCGCCGTGGACCTCTGCAAACCGGGTGTTCGCCTGAAGTACAGGGGTTTCCCATGTTTTAAGATACTTCCTGTCCGCCTCCGGTATGGTCTCATCCGCTATGAGGGACTTGAAGCGTTTCTGAGCCCATTTGTTCCAGTTGCCGGGCACGGGAAAGTCTTCCGCGTTCCGCCACCAGTACCAACCCTTGGGAGGCCCTGTCTCTATCTCCTGCTGCTCAAATGCGCCCCGCGGTCGGTCCCACTTGTTCTCCTTCACGTCCCACAGCTTTTTCTCCCCTGCCGTATCGGGAAGATCCCATGTTGCGGCATGGGAGGGGGCGGCAAGGAACAGAAGGATAAGAATTTTTATTATGGTTGTTCGCATAAGATTACATCCCCGCCGGGAAGTACCAGCCGTTTAGATATGCCTCTAAAGTATGTGCTTGACTAAGGCTGTATTTAACTTCAAAGATTCCATCAACATCAGTCATTACCGGAATGGAATTAACAGTAGTCACCATCCACTCAGCACCATTGTAAAAAGCTTGCCCAATTCGATGCCCGGTATTTCCGGTTTGCCCGTTAGTTCTCCAATAACCTCTTCCTGTGTTAGCCGTTGTTGCAGGGGTATCTGCAACAAAAGTAACCATAGCCTTTATAGAAAATCCTGGGATACCCGTTGTGACATCCGTCCAGGTTGTATCGATATCTGTTCGGGGTAGAATTTCTATTTCGTCGGCCAGCATCACCAGATCCCCGCCGTCATGCCAAAACTCAAGAATATTGGTCGGGGTATCATCGGTCTTGGCGGCGAAGATGCAGCGGTCATCGCCGTTGTACCGCCCCTTGTATGTGCCGTTCCAAGAGGGTGCGGTCGTAGACCAAATCAATTCATCTGCGGTGATCTCCGTATTGCTCGTAATGGCCGAATAATCCAAATATAAGTAATAGTGGGTATTGGCCGCCGGGGTGGAGATTGCACTTGTTGTGAGTTCCGAGTCCCAGTAAGCATACTTATCCTTGCAGTAATAAGCCGCCGCTCCGACGTTTACAGTGTAGGCGGTTACCCCGCCGTTATAAGAGAACTGGGGGCGTTGATAGGCCCATGTCACCTGTCCTGCCGTGGCAATGGCATCATCAATTCCCGCAAGGTGAGCCGTCAAATGGTCAGCGTCGGATGCTTCGGCAGGATCTGTTGTCGGGGTGTAGTTGCTCGGGGTAAAGTCGATATCGAGCTGGTCCCCGTCGATCTCATCCGCGCCGTCTTTTATGTGAGACGCGGCATGGCTTGCAGCGGTCCCAATGCTGTTTATCTGGTCCTGTACATCGTCCGTAACCCCCGAGAGATGCGGCAGGGTGGACCCCGAAGTCCAATCGATCATCGAACTGGTAACGCTGAGATTGTTGAACTGGTCCTGTACGTTGTCGGTGACCCCTGAAAGCCTCGGAAGGGTCACGCCAGACGTCCAATCGAGTTGGCCTTCGGTCAGGCCGGAGATATTGTCTCCGATATTGTTTATTTGAGTTTGAACATAACCCGTGATCCCGGCAAGGTAGGGCAAAGTAGAACCGGAGGTCCAGTCAAGTTGCCCCTCCGTAATGCCGGAAAGTGTGCCAAAAAGGCCGGATATGGTAGCCTTTTTTGTAATATCGTTTGCGACATCGACGACAGGAATGACATCGGAAGAAGAGGGGGTATAGGAATCAAAGTCGGTGATCTTCTTATCGTCTTCCGCCCCTGCGAACGAAGAAGCAAACAAAAGAAAAGCAAATAGAAATATGGAAAGGATTCGTTTCATGTCAGTAGAGCATGCTGTAGCCGTTTTGCTGAATGATTATGTCTCCGTTCTGGGCAAGGATATTATTGCCATAGTTGTTCTTGGCATATCCTTGCGCCCTTCTTACCTCGATAAGCTGGTTCCGCATGTAAACCCTGCCCGGAATCCTCAGCTTGATCTTATGGGCGAAGCCTATCCTTCCGGGGTCCGCCCCCGAAGGAGTAGCCACCACATAGCCGTCACCCCTCAAGGTCAAGCTGGTTTGATAGGTGGTTGCATTTTTCGATATGGAAGGAGTCACATAAAGGGACACGCCCGTGAGGGAACTTTCATCGGGCAGTTCATATTGAAAGGCGATGTTCCGGATCTCTTGGCGCTCAATACCGAAATTCCGGAAGCCTCGATCAAACACGGAAATAATATCGTAACCGTCATCATCCGTCCCGGAGTCGAGTTGCCAAACTTCTCCCGCATACCCGCCCGCAAGCATAAGGCGGTTGTTGGAATCATCCCGAATATAAGAAATAGAGCGAAGCTCCTTGTTTCCGTTCCTCGTAAAAGTGGTCCAACGGTCCCGGTCAAGCATGTAGACCAGTTCCTTGTTATAGGTCGTTGACCCGGAACCGGATGCGACAAGCCATCTAAGACAACTGTTTACCGGATCGTAGGCTCCTATAGTCTCATCAAGCCATGCCGCGGGAATCTCCTTTTCGTGGTCCTTTTCGAAATAATGGTCTATGTCCGATGAAATTTTCTTACTCTGCCCGTTGGGCCAAAGGGCATAAAAGCCGTCTATCCCCTGGTAGGCAACGAAACTCCCTTCCGGTCTTGTAACGGCAATCGCGCTCTCGGGTGCAATACAGGGGACAGTACCGGGAAGCTCTTCGGTGAACTGCATGTAGGTTTCAGGGTTATACCCGGATGTGACATAATTCCCGGTCTTTTTAAGCCAGAGAATGCTTTCGGAATTTACCGCCAACGCGGCTATAACCTTTTCGTTTTTGCCTATCCTAAAATCGTCCTCGTGGGCTATTGCATCTGCCCCTATGAAAACATCGGGCTGATTCAGGGCGCTCGCGCATATCCTTCCCTTGTCGGTCCCGTTATAAAGCCACAGCCTGTTGTGGGCGGACAGGACCCCGGTATATCCCCCGTCGTCAATGGGGCTTGCGTAATAGGGAACGGCCGTCGCCTTGAATATCCTGGTGTAGTTGTCGATAGTGGCGGAGGTCTTAAGATACATGGCATAGCCGGAATATTCCACCCCGCCTACGGCCCTTCTCTCCCAATCGGTCGCCTGGTCGAACTCAAGGTTTCCGTCCTGGGAGAAGGCAACCCCGCCGTGTGAGGTTCCATCCGAGAAGTTGGACAGAAGCGACCAATCCGTGCCGTTCCAGTAGTACCCTGAAACAGAGGATGCGGTCTCGTTTTTATTGGTCTCGGGAAATTCGAGCCGGATGGTCCTGGGCCTGAAAGGAAAGACGAAGAACAAAGTCCCTCCCGATTCCCACTCCCCCACATCCATGTAGGTCTCGGGAGAGGAATCCGCGATGAAAAGGCTTGAATCCTCGTAAGGGCTATCCCCTGATTTTGCAAGAAGGGCCACGTGGGCGAACTGCCATGTAAGGCCGTCCCAGTGGGTCCCGAGTCCTCTCGGCGATGTCTGTATGACCGGGGATTCAAACGTACTCCCGCCCGAGAGGTAACTGGTCCAGTAATAGGAAAACCCGCCCTTCAAATATTCGGTGGTCCCGCTTGCGGTCTCATCCCATGCGGCATCGTCCGTATCGGGCTTTATGGCGTCGAAGGGGCGGCTGTATCCTATATGAACGGTGTTCCCGCTCTGCAAGGTGTGCTCTTCCCCGTCATATATCCAGTCGCTCCGATTGGTGTAGGTCCCGGATTCTGTCTCTTCCAGGATGCAAAGGGGCGCCGTGGTGGTCCCGGACCAAAGGGTAACGCCCGAGCCGTCTCCTATTGCAAGGGTGTCCCGTACCACCCCGTAAGTAATGGGTGTTGCGGTCGTTCCGCTGTCCGCATACAGGGCCGATGAACCGAACGCTTGGTCTTCTACCTGGAAGTAGCTTGTCCCGCTTGTCGATACGGATGCTGCGATAAGGTAGAAGTCATAATCCGAGTCGAACGGAAATACCTTGATAACCTCGTACGTGTTCGGTTCCGTATCGGATGTGTAATCCTCCATGCCGTAGCGAGACCAGATATCGCGTTCGGAGGGCCAGAAATTCTCAAGGTCCTGAAAGTCCGCATTCCCCAAAGAAAGAGAGCTTCCCCTGTTTATCAGTTTCCCCGTAAAAGGAATCTGAACCACGTCTTCGGGATTTATAAATGCGCAAACAAGAAAAGCGCAGCAGACTACAAGGATTATCTTATTCAGTCGGGACATATCTTTCCTGCCTTGGGGCAATGATTTCCCATATGCTTTTCTTTCTTTCCAAAAAATCCATCCGATAGCGGTCTATTTCCTGGCTGTACTGACTCCAAAACCTGTCGGAACGGTCCATCTGCCCGTCTTTCAAGAAAGCCTGAGATATCGTATAGTAGAGTATGGCCCTATCAAAAGAAGCCGGGGTCGGAATAGAAGATGTGCCCGATAAGGTCTCCTGCATGGGGACGTAATATACATAGATAGTGTTTCCGGAAACCGTCGCATCCCGCGAGTCCTTCAGAGGAAAGACCCCGACCTTGCCGTTATATTCGTAAAAGTGCTTAGGCTCATCCCCCGGCACGTAACCCAATACATCAACGGAACTTGGAAGAAGCGCCCGGAACTCCGTCTCCCCGCTCTGATAAAGAACGGTTTTAACGAAAACGTAATCATTCGAAATGGTGTACTCCGATGTGCCCGAGTCCAGGGTATGCTGCTCGCTCGACTCCAAACAATGAGTCCGAGCAATGATGTTTCGGACCGCATCGTTTATCCATGTCTCTATCTCGGCATCAGTCCACATCTTGCCGGAAGCGGATGCGCTCTCGTTTAGGATGTAACGGGCTTCCGTCACCAGATCGTCAACGGTCTTCCCGCTTACCGTCTGCCCCCCGGAAAAGGCCGAAGACGGGGGCAGGAGCAAAAGGACAAGGGCAAGTAGAACAAGGATTAGCTTTTTCATAGGGCAAACTTTTTGTACTTCACCCTCATGTTCGGGGCAAAGCCTGACATGACGTTCATTTTTGCGGCGCTCCTATCGGCCAGGTACTCGTTCATCCAAAAAAGGCCGGTCTTGCGGTGATACCAGACGTTTTGATCGTTCGGGGGAGTAAGGTAGATCCGCCCGCGCACGAATTTCAAGATGGTGTCTGCATATTTTTCAAGCGCCCCCGGAATGGTGAACCTGGTGGAGGTGGGCGCAAGGGCCACTCTCACCTGCAGTCCGATGTTGGATGTCTCCGGCACCTTTTCAAGCCTTATGGTCTGGTAGCCGTCATAGAGAAGATAGGAGATGGAGTCCCCTTCGTTCTGGCGCCAGTACCTGGACCCCTCTTTTTTCCTGGCCTCGTTTATAAGGCCGATCTCCAGCATAAGGTTTGATTTTGCAGGCGGGGTGATGGAAGAATCGAGGCTGTCCGATCCGTCATCCGTGTAGGTGGCGGAGGTGGTAGAGGAAAGCCTCTGGTAGGTGGTCCCGCTAAGACGATAGATGTAGTAGCCGTCGGCGTTGTCTATGGCGTCCCAGGTGAGGGTAATAGATCCGGAGGCGGGGCAGGTATGGGTCACTACATCACAGGGAAGGGTCTCCCCGTAGGTGTCGACATATGCCGTCACCTTGTACGAATACTCCACGGCCTCGGTAAGGGCCCCCTCGGAGGTACCGTCCGCCGCAGACGGAACGGGCGTGTTGACGGTCGCTCTCTGCGCCCCGTTAGGCGGGATACCCAGCACCTCGGCATAGGTCTCGGAAGGACTTAGGGTGTACTCATAGGTTCCCGCCGTGGTAAGCATTGCCAGAAGCTCGGTCCACGTCCAGGTTTCCCTGCAAAAATCCTTGAACCCGCTCAGGATGTAGCTGTTCAGTATGGCGGAGTCTATTCCTGCAAATTCCTTCAGCTCGCCCCTGATCTCTTCAAAATCCACGGCCAGGCCCTCCTAGATGTCTTCACCCTCGAACATCCTCTCAACCCTTGCCCCTTCAGCCTGCTCCTTCAAGGCGTCCAGGCTCTTTCTGAGGTCGATTTTTTTCCCGAATTCGGCCGCCATGTAGTCTGCGACCTGTTCCTTGTCGGTCATGGCCCGAACGGCCCTCACCTGGTCGTCTGCGTCTATGCGCTCTTTTCTCAAGGTCTCGGGGTCTTTCTCCTGCTCGACCCGATCGACCGGGGTGATCTCCCCCTTGGCCTCTCTTAGGGCCTCGGCCTTGGCGGCCGTGATCTCCTCTTCGGTCAGCCTGTCCGCTTCGGCCTCGAGCCTGGTGAGCTCATTTGCCTGGTCGATCACCGACTGCATGGGGTTGGGGCCCGCTGCGCCGGCGGCGGCCCGGTCCCTTCTGGCCTTCATCTCCTCGACCCTTTTTCTCAGGGCCTCGATTCTTATGGCCGCGGTCTCATCGTCATAAGGAACCATATCCTTTCGTCTCGCCAGGGCCTCGGTCCAGTGATAGATATGCCCCGATCCAATCTGTCTCAGCCATTTTGTAGCCATTGGATAAAATCTCCTTTCCGTGTTTTTTGAAGGGGGAGGGAACCCCCTTTTATTCAGGGATCCCCTCCTTTTGGGCGGGCAGAAACCCGGCAACTACCCTATCCGTAGAAGCACTGAAAGCCGCAGGCAAACACATCGAACACCGCAGCATCGGTATTGTGACCGAACGTGATGTCAATGGTGCCGTCGGTGATGAATACGACGCCCTGGTAGGTGGAGCCGCCCAGGTCCTCATCTGCAATCAGGGTGATTTGAGCAACTGCGGAGTTCAGGTTGAACGTGCCCATATAACCGTCCGGGTTGGAGGCCAGTCTATGGGTTTGGGTGGCCGAACTGTTGCCTATGTCTGCGGTGCAAGTGTCCCCTTCCGTCGTGGTGACATACGCCCCCACCAAAGGCGTGAGAACGAAACCCTTTTTGACCTCGAATACCTGGAGTATATCGGCCGCAGTAAAGCCGCTTGTAAGCGACTGCTGCACATTGGAGGTATTTGCCAGAAGGTTTCCGGTTCCTGCCATCAGGTTGGGAAGGGAAATGTTTGCTCGATACGGGGCCTCTCCCGGAATGTGATGCTGTATCCCCGGACCCCCGTTATACCAAGTGTAAGTCGCCATTTTTAAAACCTCCTTGTCTTAATGAAGAGAAAGGGACCTCGAAAGATCCCCCGCTCTCCCTAAAAGGAAAAAGGGTTATCAGGTGCCTTTGCGGATGTAGAGGTCGATCAGGGCCGTGCCCTTCAGCACCTTGTAGCCGTAGACGTTCAAGCCCCGGACCACTGACCCGAAAGTGCTCTCCACCTTGTCCAGGTGCTCCACTTTCGACATCTGTGAGGCAAAGGAGAGGGCGTATCGCTGGCCCGCCAGTGCATGCCATACCGTGTAGTCGCCGTCCGTGGTGGAGTAGAGCAGGTTGCTCTCATAGATCGTGAACCGATCTATGATGCCGATCCGTCCGTTTCGCAGGATGGAGGTACCGTCTCCCGCAAGGGAGGCGTCCTTGAGGTCGGACTTGAGAATCATCCCGCAAAACCATACCGGAACAACCATCCAGCGCTGTTCCTCGGGTATGTTCTGCTCTGAGAGGACCGTTCCGCAATCGACTATCTGGTCCAGGATGTCGGCCTTGGTTACCGCAAGCGGGGTCCCGGAGACCCCAAGGTTGATGTCACCGGACTTGGCGCCGGCCGAAGAGCCCTTGTTGGAGCTGTCGGCATCGGCGTAGATGTTTGCGAACACGCCGTCGGAGTCCGAGCCGTCTTCGATCGCTATCTTCATCTGCATGGCGGCATCGTCGGCCCACTTGTTCTGGAGCGGGATGTCGCTCTGGTGGATGTCGATGTAGTCCAGGATGAAGTCGAAATACTTGCCGTACTCGATGGGAAAATCCACCACTGCGGCCTCAGGCCTCTGGTGGGTGAGGGTTGAATTTTTGGTATACGACCGGATGGTGATGTCCGGGGTCTGGCGGATCTTTACAACATCGCCGACGTTCTTGATTTCTCCTTCGTAATCGGTGTTGCTTATCTCCGCCAGGCAGGTGGACTCATAGAACTTGACCAACAGCCTATATACAGGCTTCCGACTGTCGCTTAAGTAGATTTTTGGTTATTATGCCTGATGTAATTATAACAATCACGACAATAACCCTTGGCATAATGGGGAATATCCGATCTATGACACCCCAAACAGGCATCTCCGATTTTACCGTGCCTTCCCCATTTTTTATCATTCACTATTTTCAGTAATGATGCCACATCTACTTCCGGCTCATTCAGTCTGTGCGGGTGGGCTTTTAGTTGCTTTAATGCTGATTTGATGCTCTTACCATCTCGGTAATGTCCCATCTCAGCGCAACCAAGAATAAAGTAAGCTTGATCTCTTTTGATAATCATATGTTTTGCAAAATATCCAATGAACTGCTTGGCCTTTGAAGGGGGTAAGCCAAGCCATAATTGATGAACATTGTTGCCTTGAGACATTATTCGTATGCTCCCTCCGAAAGACTTATGGATAATTTCAATTCCCTCCGTGTCATAATACGAACAGGCAATAGATGCATTAAGTTGACAGGCTCCTTTTATTTGGCTCCTTGAAAAAAAACACCCATCACCATCAAAATATCCAGCAAGCCATTTCCTTGGAGGAAAATTAGGCAAAGGCAATGATTTTATTCTGCGCTGTTCTTTTAAGTAAGCCTTTGCAGTAATTAAATCCATTGGTTTGCCCTTTTCAATAACATCAAGGCACACATTTGCATAATGTCTCTTTATCACGAGATGTTTTTTGATTCTGTTCAAGAGCTTTTCAGCGGGACCGGCACGAAGTGAAACACGGCTATATCTTCCATTGCCTATCACGTTAGTGCCAAACGAACCACCAAACTCTTTATGAATCAACTGTATCACTTTATCCTGTTCTTCTTTTTGCGAGAAAGAAATAGCAAGTTGAGGGGAATATTTACCGCCTCTCCAAATAACTGCTATGCAACCATCCGCATCAAGAAATCCTGCTATGTACTTAGGTGAGAGCATTTGGAATTAACCTTCCTTGTTCCTCTCTTATTATACCCTTCCCTCGGGTTGGCATCAAGTTGCTTTTTAGCATCATGTTGCTTTTCCCGTTCTTTAGAGCCAGTTTGCGTTGCTCAATCTATTTAAGCAACTTGGTGGACCACACCTCCGGTATGAAAGTACCGCTGTACTGCGGGGTTCCCGAAGCAGCAGAAATAGCCATTTTTAAAACCTCCCGTGGTTAGCGGAATGGGCGGGCAACCCCGGCAAATGTAAAATTCCGGAATCACTTCACCCGTCCCGCCTTAAAGTCTTTGTCAAACTGGTTGATGATCTTTTCGTACTGCTCGCTCGTAATCCGCCCCTTAACCAGGTCTTGCCCCGCCTTCACGACGTCTTCCCGGCCGTACTTGGGTCCGCCCGCATCAACGGGTTTTCCCGGGCCGCCCGTCTCGGGCAGAACCTGGGACTCGAGGGGGTTTTCCTTCGAGGGAGCAGGTTGCTTGTAGGCGTTGAAAAATGCCGCCACCCTGGACGCATCCCGCCTGTTAAAAGCGGCAAGAAGAAGATCCCGGCGGCTGGAGCCGAAGGTGTCTCCCTGCCTGAGCTCGACGGGTTCCGCAGGCTGATCCAGCCAGTCGTTGAAGTCCGGATCATGGTTCTGGGCCTGCCAGGTCGGGGCCTCGGAGGATAGCTCCCGCTCAAAGCGGGATCTGCTGTCCTGGGCCACGTTCTGGCTCACCGTATGAACCGACTGCCCCACCTTTGAGAGCTGTTCCTCCAGGTGCTTGTTTCGAGTCGACAAGACCTTAACGCTCTTGACCAGCTCCTGGATTTCAGGGTCCCAATCGGCGTATTTTGCTTCGTCGATCTCGGGCGCTTCGGCTACAGAGGGCTTTTTCCCTTCCTCTCCATCTTCTTTGGCGGACGAAGGGGGAGTCTCCCGGTGAAGCTGGAAATTCATGACAATGCCGTTCAGGGCATCGATCGTCTTTTGCTGCTTCTCCAGCTCTCCCCGGATCTTCCCCGTCTCGTCCTGCACCCGTTTTTCGAACATCCCCTGGAGAGTCTGGTATTTTTGTTTCCAGTACTCAGGGTCCTTGCTCTTGTCCGGAGCGGGTTGAGGAGGGGGCTCTACATTGCCGGGTTGATTCTCGGGAGGAGTTTCTTTTCCGGGTTCCTCTCCGGTGGGGGTATCCCCTTCTCCGGAGGCGGGTTTCCCTTCGAGCATCTCCTTCTCGATCCTCTCGGCTTCTTCCTTCTGTCTTTGTACTGCTAGGGGTAGTGGCATTGCTTGACGTTCTCCTTTCAGAAATGATGCGCTCCCCGCTGTCTTGCGAGGTCTGCGCCCCGCCTCCAAGGTCCGGCATCTGCGCGGTTGTCCTTGAATGGCGGCCGGAAAATAAAAAAGCCCCGCTGGAATTCTCCAGAAAGGCTTCTTCGCACTTCATATGCCCCCTAATAAGGGGGAGGATTATTTATTCAGGCACGTTGCTGAACACAAACCATCTCCTGCGACCGGGTATCACCAGCAATCCCACCCGGCCGCTCCTGTCCTCGGTAATGCCCGATATCCAGTAGGCAATCTCTCCGCCCTTGTAGATGTAGATGCCGGACCTCCAGGCGTCGTTGCCCCGGTATTTCCGGGGCTCCACCTTGACCTGCTTATTGAGAAGCTGCTTTTGCAGGAGCCGCTCGAACCATGCGTTCTGATCGGGGCTTACCTTCCCTCCCTGCTTCTTCGCAGTGGTCTGCAGATGATCCAGGGCATGAACGCCGAGCTTCATCAGCGCCCGTCTCAGGGCGTCCCCCTGGTAATGATTGGCCTTCCGGATATCGTCAAACATGTGGGCCTTGCTCGCCTTCATTACCAGTCCCAGGTTGTCGATATCGTATGCCCGGAGATCTTCGAGGTACATCTTCTCCGTAGGATCGTCCTGCCTGAGCTTCTCCGCGGCATCGGCCATCTCCCGGACAAGTTTTTCTTCCTGTGCCGGGAGTCGGCCGTGCTCATCCAGCGCGACCTTTATAGGGGAGAGTACGTTGGGGATCTTGGTCTCGCCTATTGCCATAACCGCTCCTAACTCACATCGTCATGGATCAACAACCACACCGGACTCGCCCCGCTCCTGTAATGCGCCTTCCAGCCCTTACAGTCCCCGGCGGCATCAAGAACGAAATCCGATACCCCGGTCAGTGTCCCCTGAGAGGTTTCGATTGCATCTGAGCCGGCCGTAGGGGTCACGTTGCAAGCCGTGGTTCCCGAATCCAGCTGCTTGAATATGTAAAGTTTCCCGTCCAGGTCCGACGTAATGGTCGGGAGATTGACCGTCAGGGATTCAAGCCCGGTGGCCTTGTTGATCAGGATCCAGTCAGAGATTGTTGATGTAAGCGTGTGAGTAGTTGTACCGGTAGAGGTCCCCACACTGTACCATCCGGAATTTATAATCCCATTCACGACTTTTGTGTTGTAATCGCTCTCCCCGATGGTGAGCGCGTGATTTTCGCTCAACCGCTTGATGTTCTTGACCAGAAGGTTGGTCACATCAAATGTTTCATACCGGGCGGCCAGGGCCACAACCGCAAAAAGAACCAGGACCACCCCCGCAATAAAGCCTTTTCCGAATCGTTTCATCGTCTTATTTCCTCCCCTTGTTTTTGATGAGCTCATATTGAGTCCAGGCGCCCTCGATGATCCCGGCAAGATCATTCAGGACATCGACAGCGCCCCCATACCGCTCTATCCGTTGAGTGTTTTTAAAACCTTCCTCCATGAGCCTTTTTTTTTCGCTTTGAGCGAACTGGAGGAGAAACTGTCCTTCCCTTGTCTCTCTTAGCCTGCTCAGGCTTAGAAGATCCTGCGGGTCTTTCGGGTACTGAAGCATTGAAGTCCGCCTTTACGATGAGAATCCAAAACCAGATATAGAAAATTGCTATCAGAGCCCATAGGAGCCATAACAACAATGGAACGCTCATCTCTTCTTCGTCCTCTTCCCGGAGGACATGGATACGCCCTGTCACTGATCGCCAAACTCCTTGACCCACTTCTTGGCGTACTTGGGGTCGGAGACAAACAGAGCCCTTTGCATCTCGCAGCGTTTTCTCTTTGAACCTTTGGGTACGGGCATAAGGTCCTCACTTCTTTTTCTTAAACACCCTGGAGTACCAATCCTGTTTGGGCAGCGCCGGGGTTCCCTTCAGCGCCATCTGATTTCGATACTTGCGATAGGCCATGTCCTGGGCCGCGGTGAATACCGAATGCTTGTACTTGTCCTGGGGTGTCTTGGATTTGGGTTTATTTGGCATGTCTAGGGTCCCTCCACGTCTGCAAACCATCCCTTCAACTCCGGGTCGTCCACGCAGTAATTGACCGACCCGCATGAGTCCTTGGTAAGGCCGATAGTGGTTTCAAAATGACCGGAACCGAACCTTTCTGTTTTAACCGGCGCCTCAGTGAACACCGTCCCTGCCGGGATAACGATGTCTTTCAAGAGAACCTTTTCCATAAATTACTCCTCCGAATTTTCCTCTATCACGTCGTGAATGTAATGATTCAGCATCCAGGCCGCCCCGAGGAAGTGAATCATCGTTCTCCGCTTGTCCTTGTTATTGCCGATGAAGAGGCTTGTGTTGTCTTCAGGGTCCAGGGCTACAACCAGAAAAGCCTCTACCTCTCCCGACTTGCATCTTTCGTAGAGTTCTTTGGCAATTTCGGAACATTCGTTCTCTTCATGCTTTTTGGGGTTAAGCTTAACTAATTTCACTATCTGTTCATCCTCACCTGCTCCCCGGACCTTCCCCCTGCCGCATCGACAGACGCCCCCTTCTTCCCCTGCGGGGGCGGACCGACTTCCATGGCAGCGGCCTGCCGCTCCGCAACTATCCGCCTTTGCTCCAGCTCCGCAGCCGTGGGGATCACCTCTTCCGGGAGTTTCAGGTTCTTTACTGCGGCCCGGTGAAGGGCAGCCCTTCCTTCCAACCCCATGATTTCGAGATCCGCCGGGTTGTTGGTCTCTCGCAGGTACTCGGTCAGCCTGAGTTGCAGCTGCTCCGCAATGATCAGGTACTCGGATGCCCTGACCACCACGTTGATATCGCCCTTCTTCGGTATGTGCTTGTCATAAAGCATGACGTGCAGCCAGTGCTCCATAATGGCGGGACGGATCACATCGTCGTCTATGTGGAAGATCACGCCCCGCAACGTCTTGGTAGCCGCATTCATAAGCATGCCGAGGCCCGATGCGGTCTTCCCCGCACCCTTGACGCCTTCCTCTGCCCCGTAGATGTATTGCGGGATGCCGGTCTGCTCGGATGCCTGGAGGAAAAAATACTCATAAACCCGGAGAAGGATTTCTGTAAGGGGATCGGGCTGGAAAAAATTTACCGCCGGCCGGCCCGTTCCCATGGGATCTTTTGTCTTCCAGACCTTCAGCGGGTAGACATTTTCAATGTCCTCACCCGGGTCCACCCGATCGGTGCTGATTTCCGCCTGCGGCCCGGAGGCAAACCCCATGTTCCTGACCATAGCACGGGCAACGGCGTTACAAATCCTCTGGACATCCCGCATGAGGATCGGCGGGCATTTCCCCCAGATCTGATTGTTTATCTTCTCGTAGGCGGTCGAATAATACGGCCGTTTCCCTAATGGGTGAGGGTTTATCCGCGCCATGACGACAAAATGGCCTACCAGCCATGCCGTCACGGCGTAGTCTTTGTTGGCGTCCGGCACGGTCTTTCTGTCCATGCCCCACTCCAGGAGTTTTCTGCCCTGTGCCGCGCCCCAGAACTCCAGCGCCTCGATAGGCGGATCCGGGTCGTCATGGACATTGGACCTGCCTTCAACGTCCGCCCGCTCCTGGTCTATGCCGAGCCAGTTCTCGAGCCCCCCTTCGCCGTAGAGCTGCAGCACTCCCTGGATGGCGGATCCGGAAAAGCCCTCCACCCCGATGCAGGATTCCAGGTCCGAGCGCCTGAGCCTTATCCGCTCGACAAGGGGGCCGTCCTGGATGTTTCTCGCCCCGGGCGAGGGGTAGATGTCATAGGGGGAGGGGGCGCAGTAGTTGCGGGTGAACTTTTCCGCTATGGCCGGGACCGTTTCTCCCGCTCTATTCGTGGTCCAGGTGAGGGCTTTCTTTTTTCGAACGATAGGACCCTTTAGAAACGCGGCCGGGTAGGTGGTCAGATCGGAGATAAACGAGCCTATGGCCTGGTAGAATCCGCCCTCGGTAAGCTCGTCGTCGATGAGGGTTTCCAGGCTTTCGGCATCCTTTTTCGCCGCCTCGATCTCGCGTTTTTTGATCTCCGCCTCGATCTCCTCCATTCGCTCCTGGACCATATCGGGGGTGAGGGCGTCGAAGCCGAACTGCATCATGTATTGAGTGAGCTCTGTTTCAACCTGCTGCACAATCTGTGCCTGGAGGTGTTCCGGGAGGTCGGGTACCGGGGTGTGGGTTATGGCCCACGGCTTATCCCCGGGGGGGAGTTCGACATCCCTGAGCCAGCTCTCTGCGGCCCTGCACTTAATATTTGTCAGCAACATGTAGATGGGGTCGGTATCGCCCTCCTCCCGAAGCTCAGCTAATACGCTTGGATCATACTCGCCGTTCCGTTGCCTTGCGCATTGAAGAAGCGTCTGCTCAACATCGACTTTAGCCCTCTGCGCCGCCTGCCAGACAGATTGTATGTGGGCCGCAAGGGAGAGCAGGGGCTCCCGGTTCTGCTCTCTCTCCGCTTCCACACGGGCCTTTTCGGCCTGCTGGATCGATGTGTATTCGGCCTCCGTGACTCGCCGTATGAACGGCCTCTCGGGTATGGCTGATCGGGGTACGGGCATCTATTCGGTCCTCAGTTCAGGCAAATCATCCAGAAAAAGACCACCGGGCCTGAGCGGTGCGTCAGCATGGCGTAGGGGCCAAACGGCGGTTTTATAGTTAAGATCCTCATGCCGCTATGTTCTTCCAGGCGCGCCGGGCCCTGGCTTTGTGGTCGCGATGAAGAAGTGAGGGCACCACATCGGATGAGTGCTTTTCAAAACCCGCGAGCAGATACCGCAGCGCATGAAAAGCATAGTGCTGCTTGTCGGTCAAATCCGTATCGGCGTGAAGGCTCCAGAGCTGCTCCTTCAGGGTTGTTTGCTCGTACTGAGGAAGCTCCAACGCCTTGTCACGTTGCGCCTCTTGAATCAGGACGGCCCCATAATCCACATCTGCATGAGAAGGCGCAGGCATCAGGCTTATCCCCTGCATGCGGCTGTCGGTCAAACGCTTGTGCAGATCGCGGTAGAATCCGTCGACCTCGCGGACGGAGCGCTCCTGCTTTGCGTAGATCACCCGGCACCTGAAACGCCTTATATCGTCCGTGAGAGACTCGTACAGTCCGGAAAGCGTCTTTTCCTCCCGCTCATGAATGAATATCAAAGGCCTTTTGCCGTAGTTGTTGAGCGCCGGCCGCACCCCGAGCATGAGGTAGTATCCCGGAAACACCCCCTGGGGCATGACCACGGCCCCCCTGACATCTACGAGCAGAAACGTGGTTCTCACCCCGGTGTCTGCAACCCCGGTGGCAAGCAGTCCCTCGGCGAACGTCTGTATGAAATCGATCTTCCTCATGATTCCTATGATTCCCTGAAAAGCCAGGCCGGTTCGCCGTTCCGGGCCATGGACTCATAGTTGAATGCAAACCTGAAATGGTCTTTCTTGTTCAACCGAATGTAGACGTATTCCTTGCTCCCGGTCTCTTCGTCCTCTTCCAGCCGCTTGGCTATGGCGGTACAGTGGGGGGCGAAGGCGTCCTCGATAATGTCGCACCGCCGGGGGAGGAGAACGTCCCTCCCGGATATCTCCTTGTGGGATGCGTCCAGGGCCTCCGTGCGGTTGCTCACTACGGTGTGCTCCCTCTCATCCCACTTATACGAACCCCTCTGGTGCTTGTTGAAGTAGGAGAGAAATACCCTCCCCGGGAATCTCTTGGCAAAGCTCCTAGCCGCCTCCTGGTTGGGCAGGCCGTCTATGACGCAGCGGGAGACACGGAAAAGGTCCATGAGGCGGTCCAATTCGGTCCAGCCCTTGTAGACCCCCAGGTGGACTATCTTTCCGGCCTTCACCGGATGCTTTTGGCCTATGACGACATGGAGCAGATCCCTCTCACCGCCGCCCTGATCGACCCCCATAGTGCAGGGGATCTTACTCTCCGACTGGATCCCGTCCCACCCGCAGCAGGCCAGGACCTCGGAAATGGACAAACGGTTTTCCGCCTCGATATAACCGCGGCCCAGGACCAAACGGTAGAAGTTCGCCCGGTTGGTATGAGGGTGATTCCACTTGTCGAGAATGGTTTTCGGATCGATCCAGACAGCGTTGAGTTGAGAGATGGTAAACCCCATCACGCCGCCTACGTCCGGGCGCTTGGCAATCCACTCGCCGAAACGAGGATCCAGGGCCCGCCCGCAATGAAAGCAGGCCCTGATCACCTCGCCGGAGGAGAGAGTGTGGAGGCACTCGGGAAAGGCCTGTGGGTGGTCCTCGTCGTCCAGGCAGGAGTATTTGCCGCAATGCCGGCACTTGATATGCCAGTACTCCTGATCGGAGATGTCGAATTTGGAGCATATGCCGTAGTCGGGTAGGGTGGGATTTGCGAGATAAACTTTGGTCTTGATCGTGCTGTGGGCCAGGCGGGAGTCAACGTAGTCGTCTACCTGGTCGCAGGGTATCATCTCGTCATACTCGTCCATGACGGCATGATCGCAGGGGTCGCCTTTCAACGATCCAGAAGACTTCATAATGCCACCCTGGATGGACTGAGCCAGCCTGCCGGAGCGAAAATAGATGAAGCCGCTGCCGATGTTTTTCAGATTTGCGCGGTTGGTATCCTTGACGAAAGCCGCGATGCTTTCGGGGTTACGGGAGATGAGGGGATTGAATCTCGAGGCTGAAAAATCGTTGACCTTGCCTTGGTTGGGGAAAAGGTAATATATTCCAACGGGATAATACCCGGTTATAAGGCCGTGAATGCAGTTTAAAACCTCCGACTCGGTAAATGCCATCTGTGTTGCCTTGCGAATGACCTTGACCGGAGGGCGTATCGACATAGGCCGCACCTGGAACTCATGGCCGTCAAGCTGAAACTGTGCACCTACCAGCTGAATCTGGTTGTAGTAAGCCCAGAGCCATGGGTCGTAGAGCTTCATCAGTTCGGTTGTACGATCTCCAACTGCTGATATCATTCCGCGCCCTTCAGATGCGAATTAATGATTTCGATCTTTATCCGATCGGCCACTTTTTCCAGCAATTTCCTGTCCTCGCCGGTTAGGGCGAATGCATGAGTGATCGGCCCGCCTCCGCCGCCGGTCAGCTCGATCGCCAGTTGCTGCTTTTCAAACAGCGTCCTGAAGTGCCCGGCAAACGCAATTATGGCATCTTGAAACTGCTCCGCCTCGTCGTTTTCGAAATACCCTGCGGCCTTGAGAGCTGATAATTTCAGGTAGATCCCCCTGGCGAGCTTCCCGGCTTCGTTCTGCCTGCGCACATCCCCGGCGAAATCTTTGTGATTGACCAGGCGGAAGAATTTCTTTGCCTCCCGCTTGCACTTGTGGAGCAAATCAATCATGTTGATCAGGTGATTTTCCTTTCCCCTTGCGTTCACCTGTCCTTTCTTTCTTGATCTCACTGCCTCATCTCGTATCCGGCCATTCGGCCCAGAACCCAGGCAACGGCCGGCTGTGTCACCTGGAGGATCTCAAACAAGCGCCATCCCGCAGTCGCTGTGTCATGAGCCTCCGACTGATCTCCTGAGAGTTGATACTGCTGCTCCTCGGTGCGGTCCTTGATCCCGGTGTAGTCTGGTTTTGACTTATTCATCCGTTGCCCTATCCGCCATCCTGCCGAGCTCGTGCCGGGCAAAGGCACATAAAATCATCTCGCATCGCCTGCGCGGCATCCAACCTGTCCGCTCAAAACGGCCAATCGACTCCACCGCCCCCAGGGGAAACAGTATGGCGATATCGGCTCTCCGCTCTGCGTAGTTGAGTCCGTAACCGCTGCCCCCGGCGCCATCCAGGGAAAGCGGCTTTGCGCTTGCCCCGCGCACCCACTCGGCTACCTTGTTCCAAAATCGCTTGATCCTGACCGGGCATTCGTAAATAAAAAAACCCTCAACCGTTACCGGCAGAGGGCACCAAAGCGTTTTGTTGTAACCGCAACGAACCTGCTTTCTGCTCTTGAGAGATTTGATCTGTTTACATAGCGCAACCACAGGTTATCAAAATCCTCTCAAAGTGATAGGTTTTTGTAAAGGCAACGCGGACTAACATTCATGGGTCGTTTGACCCCTATTGAGGCCACGTACTCATACCATTTCGACACTTTTTACGAGTGCCTCGTTTAATTGGCTCGGAAAGATCGCCAACGTCGGCTTGTACGCCTCGATGAAAGGAGCGTTGATCTTCTCCAGGATGGTCCTGGCGACCACAGGACTGCGCTTCAAGTATCTCGCAATATCCTTGAGCTCGACAAGCGGCTGCTCGTTTACAGGGATCGGCATTCCCGGGGTGAGAATAACCCGCAGACCCATAGCCACGGTCAAGCGGTTCATCTCCTCGTGGTACGCCCTTGTCCAGGCCGCTTTTTCCTCATCCGTACCCGACAGCACTGGTGCGACTGCATCTGCATACTTTTCCGCCTTCCTGATCTGGCTGTTGACCAACTCCTCTTCCTTGGCTGTCATTTTGCGCAGTACGATTCGGTTCATTTATATCCCTCCGTATTTTTATTTCCTGCTATATCCACCACTTACCAACAAAATGCATTTTACCTCAGAAATAATGAAAATATTTCTTGACATCCTTACCAAACTATATATAATGGTATCAACACTGACACTGACAGTCTGATTAACCCCAAACCCGAAAGGAGAGAGATCATGATCATCACGAGCCCCGCTATCCGGGAAACCAAAAACGGAAGCCTTAAGGCCGCCAAAGACGCCATCCAAAAAGCCAAAGGAGCCTAACATGCCCAAACCCAAACCCAAATTTAACGCCACACACACCGTACACGTCACCCCGATGTCGTCAGCCGACTGGTACACCCTCAGGCGGCTGGCATATGAAAACCAAAAACCTTTAAGTCACTACGTGGCCGAGATATTGACGGCGCACGTACAGGAGAAGAAAGGAGCGAAGTCATGAGTAAAAAAGTTAAAGACAATCTTGATGCCGGTCTTTGGGTGTCTTACTGCGATGATTATGTCGCCGCCGTCTATCAGGACACCGACTCAGGACAGTTCGTCATCACCTACCACAAAGAGGCGATGCCCGCGTTTAACAGCGAATCATTCAATTCGTTTGAAGAACTCATTACCGCCATGCGAGAAATCGAATCAGACCTCCGCAAATGGCGAATAAGAACTATTTAACCCGCCCGCAAGGGAGAAAGAGCATGGAGAAATTTTGGCCGGGAGTTCGATCACTGCAAGGCGAACAAGAAGAGTTTATAGTCCCCGGGCCTCAACCGCCTCAATGCACCGTATGTAAAAACGAATTGATTCCCGGCCAAACTGCCTACAGAAATGTTGTAGGAAATGTTTTCTGTCTCGCATGCTACATAGGTGATGCCGATTATTACGATTAACTCAAACGAAAGAAAGGAGCACATCATGAGTCAAGAAATCGAAGTCTACGCCATCGGCTGGCGTGAAAACCAAATGTGTAACGGGCATTTTGAATTCAACCGCCCGCTGAATTTGGATGACGAAAACGAAATTAAAGCCTTCGCTCGGGCCGCCTTCGACGGTCTGGGCGCACACCGGATCGCAATCAAAACGGCCCATCCCGATTGGGACAATGTCGACGATCAGGGTGTCATCCGGCGATTTAACAAAAGACCCCGTTAACCTCCCACACACCCCCGCTAGGGGGAGAAAGGAGATAAATTATTATGCCAGCCCTCATTGAACATTCAAAATCTCTACCGCGCTGCTGCGGGCAAGACATGATTGAATTCTATGCCCCGTTTGTAGTGCGTGGTGTAAGCGATCAAAAATTTTCGGCATGGCGTTATAAATGCGCCAAATGTGGGTTTGAATACACGACAGAAGATTACCGAAAAAAATTTTAGAACACCACCCTCACCCCCACCCCGCAGCCGCCTCCCAGGCGGCTTTTTTATGTCCCGGCACAGCTCCGCCCCTTCGGTTACATACCAAATGGTCTCAAACTGGTGATTCGACAACTACTGAACTATTTCCAGAAACCGCTTGAAGCTCCTCACCTCGTAGACCTCGTGGCCTAAGGCGAGGAACTGCAGCCTCAACTGCTTTTGCTCTGCGCTCATCCGGCCCGATGCGCTCTTGAGTTCGAAGAAAACCGCCCGGCCCCCGGGCAGAGCAATTAGTCAATCAGGCCAGCCCACAACTAAAAACCTGCGCGCCTTTGCCGATTGCCGGAAGCACTGGCAGGGATAACCGTGCTCTTTGGCCCACTTCTGGATCTTGCCCTGAAGGTCGGATTCGGGACCGGGGTCGGCTTCGTGCTTGTCGGCGATTTGCCGTTGGCGCCGTGCAACGTATTCAAGCCATTGAGTTTCAGTCCAGCTCATTTCCTGCCCTCGACCTGCTTATGTCTCTTGCCCTCAATGAGCTTCAATTTCGGTTTTTCACAAACATCGATAGGCGGATCAACGAAACCTGTATAATTTCGTGCCGTGTTCTGTGTCTCAATCAGTCCCGGCAGATATTCCAGGTGTTCATCTTTTCGCTCCATGGCTCTGTACCGGTTCACAAATTCCTTTTGCCGCCACGTCCATTCCTGCTCTGTGCAATCCTGGAACTTGCTCCACCCCCCCAAAGAGTCGATCACAGAATGAATCACCGGATCATCGAACCTGACGCTTACGTACTGACCGTGAACCTTGACCGCCCCATCTACCTTGACCCAGGCCATGAGCGCTCTTTCTTCCTGATTGCCCCTGAGCACACTCAGAAAATCCGCCGGCTTAGGGAAAAACCGCGCTTCGGAGATAACGAACTTAAATGCCTTTTCACATTCCGGATCCGTGTACGGCTCGAGTATTTTCCAGTAGGCGTCTCTTAGAATTGCAGTGATTTCCTTGTCGAAAAGCTCACTTAGTAGGGCTATGTACTCACTGAATTTCTTCCGGCTCTTCATCCAACCACTCCTGTAAATTCTGAATAGTTCGCGCTGTCTTTTCCGATACCCGCCCCCGTAACGGATTCGGCATCATAGGTTCATCTTCCCATCTTCGTTGATTCAGGTATGTCGCGGGGTAGGGGATGTATTGCCCGCCGTCTTTGGTCCATTGCTCGGATTGTTTTTGCCATTCGAGTGCGGTGAGGATTTCCTTCAGGGCGGTATGGGGCTGCCTGATCTTTTTCCAGGCTTTTTGAGTTGATCCCTTGCCGGCTTTTCGAGGATAGTGGTCCCAGAAAATCTGAAAGAGGTCATTTCCCGGTCGTGCATCATCGAAAGATGTGCAAGGGTTGTTTTTATCCTGCTCCTGTTCCTGCTCCTGTTCCTGCTCCTGTTCCTGCTCCTGATTAGGCATAGCCTTCGCGAAGGCTTCCGGTAAGGCTTTGCGAAAGGCTTCCGGTAAGGCTTCCAGGTAGGCTTTAACATTCTGTAATAGCAAGTCTTTCTCTTTGCATTCGGGGATATCGTCCAGGCACTTTTCCCATGAGATCACAACGTTTGGGGATTCCGGCGGATTGTATTTGAGGAACTTTGGAAGAGAGAGAAAACAAGCCTTTTCGTTGGCTATTACCATGCCTTTAGATAAGGCTTCCTGAAAGGCTTCCTGAAAGGCTTTCAGTGACCAGCCGAGTTCGGCTGCGAGGCCTGGTTGAGTAGTTCTCATGGCCCCGATAGGGGTCATGTGAGGGTGTGTCAGAAGAAATAGAAATACTAATTTACCTCGGTCACTGAATTGACTGAACTTTTCATCATTCCATATTTTCGGATCGACTTTACGGTACTTCGCCATCCTCTCTCCCCTACCCCTTGAGGTATCCCCCCTCTGTCAGAGTTGTATGCAGCGGTTGGTCATCTTCGCCCCAGCGCTATCCACAAGATCACCGCTCCACAGATAAGCCAAATTATTTCCAAGTCACTCAAACCCCCAGGTCCTCGAGTATCTGTCCGGCCACGGCCTTGTCGCTGTGCCACTTCTCCACGAATGCCCTTCCCCGCCGGCCGATCTCCCGCAGCTCCTCCCGATCCATATCGCATATCCGGATAATGGTTTCGGGCAGCTCCCAGGCGGCCGCGTTGATGAACGGGATCTCTTCCCACATCCCGGGCGGAAGGTGGGGGGCGTCCTGCTCGTTCAGGTAGACTACCACGGGCTTTTCCATAAGGGCGAATTCGCATGCCTGCAGGCCGTAAAAGCCTATGACAAATTGTTCAAGTAACACATCAACTTTCTGATAGATCTCCATGGCATCGGCATGGGCCAGTCTTTCGCCGAACAGGAAAGCGAAGTCGGCACCCTGCATCCGGGCTTTGTGAACGGCGTCCAAGACGAAGCGGGCGCCCTTGGGCTCCCGATGATTGCAGATCATTCCGAAGGTAAGGCGGTTGCTCATCTCAACCCCTCCCACATCATCTCAAACAGCACATAAAGCACTATGACGCCGACGATAAGCACAGGCACCAACGGCAGCAAAGGCACCAGCGCACATGCTTTAAGAATTGATTTCATCACTCCACCTCCACGGGATATGCTAAAAATTTGGATTTATTTCAACACGTACCTTTTTGACGTCTATTGTTTGCTTGCTCTTTTTTCGTTGCCCATTTGCAATTTTCTGGGCTATATCCAGAATTATTATCTATTCGTTCGATTGTATGTTTGTTAGATGGGCAAATCCCCATGTCTCTATAAAAATTTTCAAAATCAGCCCATTCCTTACAAATAAATATCCCCCGACCGCCATAATATTTATAGATTTTAGAATTAGGATTATTACATCTCGTTAAAATTCCCTTCCATATCCTATGTTCTCTGGTTCCAGATTTGCCGTGTGTAGTCATTAATTTTTTAGCTGAGGAAGATCGCAAACATCCACACGACCGAGTATGCCCTGATCTCAAAAATGCTCCAATGACATTGCTAATTTTCCCGCAATCGCACCGGCATTCCCAAAGCAATTCCCTTCCATTGTATTTTCTTTTTCCCGTATTTTTTACCACAGTTAGAAGGCCAAACCTTTTATTTGTTAAATCAATCAACTTTGGCATTTTTTACCTCCAGCGGATATCCTAAAAATTTAGATCGTTCAGGTAGGCCGTGCCACAAATCGGGATTGTGATAGTAAATAACTGAGGCATAGCGGTTCCAAAGTTTGGCTCTTCTTGTTTTTATTCTGTCGGTATAATCAGAATAATAGTTCGGCGGCTCTTCTGTGACATCAGGATAATTTAGCTTTCGTAAAATCCGCCCCTGCCTTGCATCTCCCCCTTGGAAAAGCACAACCAGCTTCTTGCCCAGAAAATGTAAAAGCCGCACATCCCACATAAAATAACTAAAAATGTAGGTTAATTTTGTATAAATAAATCGGAGTTTCGGACCAAACCGGGAACTTGGTCCGTAGCCTATAAAAATAGGGCTCGGCAGTATGGTGGACCCATACGTGAAGATCACGACATCATACTTAAGGGCATGATAGAGCACCCACCAGCGCTTAATTTCGAGCAGGAGCAGGGCCTTCACTCCCCTGCCGCCGATAACCTTGTCGGGCGGCTCCACTTTGTACCCCAGGTAGGATTGAGCGAAGATGATAGTCCGGGCATCGTGGCCCATCTCTCGAAAGCGACGAGCCATGAGGGGGGATACGTTCCCGGCGTCGTGTGGAACGAGTAGAATCTTGATGATTATTTCCTCCCCACCATGCAAATGTTCAATTCCCTTGTTAGCTTGACATCCGTGAATCCTTCTTCGGCAAACCAGCCCTCTATTTCCGCCGGCCGAAATCCATGGTTATATTTTGGATTCAGGGCATCCCACCAGCCGTGGAGGTTCGTCTTGTTTATCCTGTTCGCGCGGGGCCAGAGGTAAGCCGATACTGCAAGGAGCTTACAAAACGGCATCTTTAAGAATGAGGGCAGGTGACGGAAGATAAAGCGGAAGGGCCTGTACTTTGACTGCGTGCGCTCGTTATAGACCATCACAAAGAAATACCCGCCGGGCTTTACCAGTCTTGCGAGTTTCCGAAAAACTAAGTGCGGATTGCTGCAATGGTGGATAACCCCGAAGGAGAAAACAAGATCAAAGTACCCTTTATACTGTCCTAATTCCCACTCATCATTTTCAAGATCGACGCAGAACGTAAGGAGATTGATTTTCCGAGTGGCCCACACCGCTTCAACGCTCACATCGACGGAATAGACAAACGTCCCTAGTTGCTGCAACGCCCAGGTATAGCGCCCCGATCCACATCCGGCATCGAGACACATCTTGCTCTCAAACCATTCCCGGGGGATACCCGTCATTTCCAGGACCTCCGCAACCCGTGCCTGTGTGTGGGCGAGGGCGGGATGATCGGTCAGGTTCTTCCACTGAAAATCGAATTCTGTCATTAGAGTCTCCTCGATTCTACTGAGTTGATCCGGGCGCTGAGCATGGTTTCAATTTGTTTACAATTCAACCCCTTTAAGCCCAACCAACATCTCACTGTTTGAACATGAAGCTGTAGGGTCGGCTCAACCCCTACCCAGTACTGCATGTATTCAGGCACCCACATAAAAGCGGCATGATAAATCTGTGTGAGGCGTCGATAATAATATTCCGTCATCGCCCTCAGCGTATAGTCGGGCCATCCATAATACTCCGGGTCTCCCGGCCTCGGCCTCGGCCTTGAATAGTCCGACAGGTCCCGTCCCTCGTTCGCTCTTTCGTTTGCAAGGGCCTGTTCCGAGAGTTGCCCCCGATCCTTGCACTCTCTGTAGAGGCACCCTGTAATCTCTTCGTGCCACCTGATCATGCTGTCAACAGCGGCTTTCCGTTCCCTGATGAGATACACGAACCTGCACCCGAACTCTTGGTACAGCCAGGGAATCATGGGGCCGTATGTAACATCTTTCTCCCCATATACCTCGGCTTGCTTTAATCCTTGCTTTACCCGCTTGCGAACTGACCTAATCCATTTCGCAACATTGACTTGCTTTCCATCCATCATGTCGCGGGAAATGATTTTGCTTTCCCGGTCGGGTTCAATGGCGCAGATGCAATTTTCAGCCTCATTAAATATTGTTGCAACGGCTGTTGACGCGCTTCTCGGGGCCGATACGATGAAAAATACGCGGTTGTCAGTGTCCATACTCCCTCCGTGCAATGATCACCGTCTCACCGTCCAGGGGCCACGTTCCGATGTCGGTAAATCCTTCATCGACGAGGGCCTGCCGGGCTTGCGAGGGTGAGATGTCGTTGTACCAGCATTGGTGTTGCTTATTGTACGTGTAGGTGTGCTTTTTCAGCTTCGGGAAGAACCCCCGGTAGGCTGTTACGTAAATCCACTGGCGAGACAGCCGGGCATGGGTCCGCAAAAAACGGTCCATCTCGGGAGTGTTGTCTATTGTCCCTTGGCTGAACACCAGGTCAAAAAGGGGCTGTCGGGGATTCCACAGGGTCACATCCGCGCAGTAAAACTCACCGGGATGATTGGCTTGGCAGTATTCAATGGCCTTTTGGGATAGATCGACGCCGGTATAAATCATCCCCATGGACTCAAACCATTCCGGGTAGAACACGCCATACCCGCAACCTATTTCGCAGACTAACGGAAGGTGTTCCGATGGAAGAAAGGTCTTCTTGAACCATCTACAGAATCTTGTATGCTGTCTCATTCGTTCAAGGTGAATCTTCAGGTAGAAGCCCCGATCCGCTTCCTGCCAGAATTTGCCGTAGGGCTTCACTTCTTAATGCTCCTTGCCGGGTTCCCCGCCACTATGTCTCCGCTTTTTACTGACTTTGTTACGACCGCCCCCGCCCCGACCATGCAGCCCTTCCCGAGAGTGATTCCGGGCAGGATGGTTGCATTCGCTCCGATTACCGCCCCGTCCTCAACGATAGTCGGAGGACCGCTCTTCCATGCCCCCCGAGAAGGAGGGTACTTATCGTTTGTAAATGTCACATGGGGTCCGATAAAGACGTTATTGCCGACCTTGACTCCATCCGGGATAAAGGCGTAGGGTTGGATTTTGCAATTCTCCCCTATCTCCACATTGGGGCCGATGAAAATCAGGTCCCGGTATTTCTGATCGCTTCGCATATTCTCGTTGACTCCCTCACGTCTTCGATGCCAACGCCGTTTCCCGCCAGGATCTCCTGATAAACTTTTGTGTGTAGATCCGCAAAACCGCTGTTCAGATCGAACGGCCGGCCGTTTACCTCGAATACCCTTCGGGACTCTCCCTGTTGAGTGGATAACGTCCAATTGACTTTTGCTCGGCCGAAAGTAAGCACCCCGGAAACCAAGTCCTTAAACAGCCGTTCCACTTTAATGGATTCGCACTTGCCGAACAGGTAGGCACACACATCGAACAGATGACACCCGATATTGGTCGCGAGGCCACCTGATTTTTCAATATCGTTCTTCCAGGAATAGCCGTACCACTTGCCCCGCGGGGTCCGGTAATCGATATTGACGATGGCGGGTTCGTCCCAATAGGTGATGACCAGGTCCTTCATTCTTTGTACTTCGGGATGATAGCGAAGCTGATAGAGGCCCCACACTTTGTGGTCCGTCTCTTTTTCAAGCTCCAGGAGAGCGTCGAGGTTATGCTCGTGAGTGACAAGGGGTTTTTCACATATCGCGTTCATACCGTTTCGGAGAGCCCACCGGCAATTTGCATCATGCAGATAATTCGCCGTGACGATAACGCAATAATCAATCTTAACGCCCTGCCGTTGTAGTTTGTCTGCGTATCTATCAAATCGCTCAAACTCTGAAAAATATCGAGCCTGCGGAAAATAATTGTCAATCCATCCCACAGAATCACACGGGTCAATAAAGGCTAATAGATTTCCGCCCACGTCTTTTATGGCTTTAGTATGACGAGGGGCAATATAGCCCGCTCCAATCATTACAAAGTTAAGGCCCGCTCTACCGTCCATCCTTTTTTTATCCTCTGCTGTAAAGTCCCGTACGGGATATTTAACTTCCGTGCCCAGTCAGCAATACACATAGATAATCCATTAAAAGTTAAAACGACATTTTGGCGCGTGTTGGTTTGCTGTTTAGTAGACAAAATCCACCTACAATTCTCTTTGCGATAGTCTCCACTTGAGTCTATTCGATCAAGGCTTGTTCCCTTTGGCCTCTCACCCATGTCAGCAAGGAAGTTTTCAAAGTTTAACCATCTTTCACAGACCTTAATTCCTTCTTTGCCATACCATCTAAAGGCTTTATTTTTAGGGTTTAAGCATCTTTCTTTCATTCCGCGCCAACTCTGATATGTGGATGAAGGTTTATTTAAGCTATGCCCGTGCTTTAATTGTGTCTCTCTTGCCCGATCTCTTTGATAGCACCCACAACTTCGAGTGCACCCAGACTTTAGCCTCCCGGTAATAACCATAGTCTTTTGTCCGCAATCACATAGGCATTCCCAAATTACATGTCTCTTTTTAATTCTACCCGCGTCTCTTAAAACAGTTAATCTGCCAAATTTCCGACCTGTTAAATCCTCGTACATTTCAAAACGGCCTCCACGTCAAAGGATTCGGATGGATGGATAACTGCACCCGCGCCGGATGATATTTGAAGCAGTGAATCAGGGCTTCCCTTAATCCTGTGCGCATCGGATGGTCCCACAGTTCATGCTCAAAGATCTCTTCGGTGCTGGCTGTGGCAGACCAGACGCCCATGGAATCGGTGATAAAGAGATCCCATGGATTCAGGTACGACCAATTGTGCTCTTTTATAAGCCTTCTCTTTGCCCCCGCTTGGTAAAGTTTCGGGGTGCCGTGCGTCGAATGGAACAGGTGACACGCCCACGCAAAAAAACCGCTCTCATGCACCCCTATCAACGCCCCTTTGGCGATGAAGAGATATTCCTTGTCGGTTAACTCGAAGGGCGTAAAATACCTTGCCTGCCACCCCATGCGGCGCTCTATGTCGGCCATCTTAAGAGCCGTCCTCACATGATCCGGGCTGTCTATATCGTGCCGGATGTCCAGTTCCCCGCAATGGTCCTTGAGGGTCTGGACGAGATTTACGTAGCTCGTTCCGTCATAGAAGATGAAGTCCCGGGGGCGGAATTGAGATCGGATGTATCGTAAAGCGTTTTTTATCATAACGTCCTCCCTTCTCCTTTCCACTGGTCACAGGTTATACATGGTCCCTCCGGATAGTTCTCCCGCACTTCCCGCAGGGTATCCGAGCTCCAAATCTCCTCAAGGGTCTGCCTGTTTGCGTCCAGGACCTCCAGCGGCCAAGTGTGCCAATCATAGCAGCAGCGGGATATTGACCCGTCCCAGGCAATTACAAGATCGGTCAATAGGCGATGGCAGATTCCTCCTCTTTCCGTCTTTTCCGCTGGTATCTCCTGTCGAGCAAGTCGGCCAGCCACCCCGTCAGCAGTATGCTCCCGATAAATGCGTACAGAATCAGCACACCGCAGATCCTCAACAGCCACCCCAGTATCTTCTCCGTCAACCATAGAGCCTTGAACATGGGTATCACCCCCTTTCCGGCTGAGGATGTCCTTCAACCCCTCGAGACTTTCCTTGCCGTGAATCGATACGTTTATACTCCTCAGGCACCTGAACTCATCCGCCCCCAGAACATGCGGCATCGTGCCGTTGGTTGCCAATACGACATCTTTTGTCCTGAGATACGACCGTCTGATCATGTGGGGCAGGATTTCAGCCAGGGTGGGCTCTCCGCGCCAAACGAGTACGATAGTGGTTCCGGGTTCCACCTCTCCAAGGATCGATTCAAAGAGCGTGAGGGACATAACCCCCAGGGGCATTTCGACCCAATTCCGGGGACACATCTTACAACTCAGGTTGCAGATGTTCGTCGGCTCAAGAATGAGGTTCTTGATTTTTAAGTCCATGCGCCTTGCTCCATGCCAGGTTTGCGTAGTGCCTCATGGCTATTCTGGGATCACAGGAAGATGGCAGCCCGAAATGCTTTCCGAGCAGCTCGTTGTACTGCGTGAACGCAGGCGGTTTTGCCGTAAGCCGCAAGAACTGCTTTGGGATTCGCCCGACGTAGCAATCCCGGAGGATGTTCTTGAACGGCGGCTGGTTGAACTGGAGGAAACACTCGGGCGATTTATACCGGACGATCTCATACCACGGGGCGTAGTAATCGATGTCCACCAGGTCGGCCGAGACCTCCCATACCGGATTGATCCACCCGATCTGTGAGGCCCACCCCTCGAAGTATCCCCGATCCGGATAGCCAAATATCTCGTCCGCCCCCTCTCCGGTGAGGATTATGTCACAGCCGTCCTCTTTCGCCTTTGAGCATATGGCGGCCGGCCACACGTTGTAGTGCGGTTTCGGCATGAAGGCATTGACTTTGACCATCCAATCCCAGAGGTTTTCAAAAGGAATGTATTTGTGCTCTACCTCGTAGTAGTCTGCGATCTCTTTTGCCCGGCCATCGTCTGAGGAGGTCCCGAATTGGACGGTATAGGCGGTAAGCCCGATGTACATTTCGCTTTTGCTTACCTCATATAGGACGGTCGTACTGTCCAGACCACCCGACAGGCACACGGCAACCTTCTTTCCTTCGGTCACTCTACTTACAAACTCAGCCATCTTTTCATCGATTCTCATTTGCGTTTTTCTCCTTCTGTTCTTTGATGTATTCGTAAATTTCCCGGATATACGGGCCTCTCTGGGTGAACCAGAGGTTGTCCTCGTCAAAAAACCTACCCCGGTCCCAGATATAACCGCACAGGTACATCAGCGATAAAGCACAGGCGGCCAGGGCGGGGAGGATCCAGATATAGTGATTTGAAATACCAAAGACATTTCGAAGTGTGAGCCATACAAGCATAAGGGTATTGCCTATACCGATCAAAATGGCAAGTTCCTGATAGCCCTTAAGCAGGCGATTGCGGTGATGGACGTAATGGCGGCGGAGGGTGCGAAGCATCCTATGTTCCTTTTCTGGCTATTTTGAACGCTCCATTAACCCTTTTTCCTTCGATCTCGATCCCTTGTTTTTTCAGTTCTCTTCGTATCCGTTTTCCTTGCGGACACGCCCTGCAGTCCTGAAAGGATGGGGTGTCCGAGTCCGTTGATGAGTACACCTTGTAGGTGGTCTGAATCTGCCGTTGGACGAAACGGATCTTCAGCAGGCGACAGCGGTGACGTTCGCAAGTGAAGAATACGGGACGGGATAGAAGGGATTCCAAGTATTCGATTCTTGACATTTTCTCTCCCGATTCTATAATGCGCCCATACCGAGTCACCATGCGTGAAAAACCCCTTCTCACAATCATCAAGTGGACCCTGTTTGCCCTCTTCTGCGTAGCAGCTGTGCTGCTCGCCGAGGCGCTCTGGCTTGCGACAGGTCCATCTTGGTGATATCCATTCTTGGAGGTTGACATGAATCGTTCTGCCAACGCCCCCCCCTACCGATCTATCCGCAGATTTTTCAAATGGACCGCTTTTGTTATTATCTACCTGCTCGCGTTAGCGAGTGCGGTCTGGGTAGCTGTGTTTGTGTCTTGGTAAGTAGTTAAAATAATTCTTTTTGTTCCATGGTGCTTGATTGATGGTTATTTAGAATTACCGGGATATCATCTTTTAGGTTAATTAACCGGAATCCGACTTCCGCTTGGATAATCGTTATTGGAACACAAAAACCCCATGTATCATTAAGCTGGATATGCCTTTTTTGCTTTTTCAGTTCAAATTCAAATATTCGCCCCGGCCAGCCGAATCTATTTGTCTGACGAAATGCCCAATGGCGCAATTTTGGAAAAGACATACAGTAAAGGTGCCGTTCTTTTAAAAACTGGTAAAACAGAAGATCCGTGTTGAGCTTAAAAAGCCAGCCCGGATTAAACCGGCTCAGGTTGCTCCAATATTCTAAAAAGAAATTTCCATGCCTGTTTTCATCCTCAGTTTTCAATTCAAACGCCCAACACTTCTCATCCCTGTAATCATTGAACAGTCCGTCTCCTATTGTTTCTTGTAGAAATTTAGATAAATCACCCTTGTCGGTCACAACAAATTGTCCATTTCTAGCGTATTGCTTTAAGAATAATTTCAGGTCTTCCCATCCTCGGGCTTCGATTTTTCTGCAATCATCAAACGATGTTCCGAAGGGCTTGGTCATTAAATATTGTCCTCTCTATTTCATTTCCCCACACGGTCCA
>Ga0172382_10002371_pt1 | contig 31725 bp, 29 predicted proteins | sample Leawel138RmetaG_FD_122245 | JGI IMG/M metagenome (GOLD analysis project Ga0172382, IMG submission 122245) | Leachate microbial communities from a municipal landfill in Southern Ontario, Canada - Leachate well 138R metaG | ecosystem: Engineered > Solid waste > Landfill > Unclassified | place...
CATCAATCACGGCCGATCAAGGAGATCGACTATGTCTCTGCGCATCAACACCAACGTCGAGGCGTTCAACGCGCATCGCAACCTGTCCAACACGTCGTCGACGCTGGCGAAGTCGATGGAGCGGCTGTCGTCGGGCCTGCGGATCAACCGCGCGGCGGACGACGCGGCGGGGCTGGCGATCAGCGAGAAGCTCCGTGGCCAGATCGGCGGGCTGGAGCAGGCGCGGCGCAACGCCCAAGACGGCATCTCCCTCGTGCAGACCGCAGAGGGCCAGCTCACGGAGGTCCATGCGATCCTGCAGCGCGTTCGCACGCTCGCGGTGCAGTACAACAACGGCACGCTCAACTCGACGAACCAGTCGGCGATCAACGCCGAGGTCACCCAGCTCACGACCGAGCTCGGCGCCATCGGATCCCGTGCCGAGTTCAACGGCACGAAGCTCCTCGACAACACCAACGCGATCACGTTCCAGGTCGGCGCGAACGACGGCGAGACGACCGTCGTCAACGCCATCAACCTCGCGACGACGCTCGCGTCGGTCAGCGGCGTGACCGACCTCGGCACGCTCGCCACGGCCACCAGGCTCGAGGCGATCGACACCGCGATCAACAACGTGTCGACGGCCCGCGCCAACTTCGGCGCGGTGCAGAACCGGTTGGAGCACACGCTCAACCATCTGTCGGTGTACCAGGAGAACCTGTCGGCGTCGGAGTCGCGGATCCGCGACGTGGACATGGCGTCGGAGATGGTCTCGTTCACGAAGAACCAGGTGCTGCAGCAGGCCGGCACCGCGATCCTCGCGCAGGCCAACCAGGCCTCGCAGGGGGTCCTCTCGCTCCTGCGCTAGCGCAGGAGCGGCATGCGGGTGGTGGCCGGCGGCCACCACCCCCGTGGTGGGGCACGACGCCCCCGGACGCACCGCGCCCGGGGGCGTCGGCGTCCGTCCGACCCGCGTCCACCGCGACTCAAGGCCACGCCGCGGCGGCCGACTATCGGGACATGGCGCTCCGTCTGTCCGCCGAGCCCACGGCACCGACCCCGGGCGACGGCGACCCGATCCCCGACCCGGCCCCGACCGCGGAGCCGGCCGTCCCGTCGCTCGAGGCGTGGCGCACCGCGTGGCGCGCCGCCGAGGCCGACGCCGATCCGCAGCGTCGCCACCGCGCCCGGCTCCGGCTCACCGGCGAGCTGCTCGCCGTCGACGACGGCGACGTCCGCGCGCTCGCGGTGCGACTCGTGACGCTAGCCGGAGCGCTGATCGCCGCCCTGGAGGACGAGCCGCGAGAGCCGCTGCTGCTGAACCACGCCGGCGTCGCGCTCTACGAGCTCGGCGCGCTGCGGACCGCCGACGCGCTGTTCGCCGGCGCCGAGCGGCTCGACCCGACGCTGCCGTGGCTCGAGCGCAACCGGGCCGAGATCCGGCGGCGTCGACGCGCGGCCGGTGGCCGGCCCCCGCTGCCGCCCGCGGTCGCACGCGAGCTGCGTGCGCTGGAGCCCCGCGCCCGGCGCGTCGCCGGTCGCGCCCGCCCGGCCGAGGGCCTGACGATGTCGCTCTGCATGATCGTGCGGGACGAGGAGGCGATGCTCGGACGGTGCCTCGCGGCGGTGCGCGACGGCGTCGACGAGATCGTCATCGTCGACACCGGATCGACCGACCGTACCGTCGAGATCGCCGAGTCGTACGGGGCGCGCGTGCTGCACTTCACCTGGTGCGACGACTTCTCCGCCGCCCGCAACGTGAGCTTCGACGCCGCCACCGGCGACTGGTTGCTCTACCTCGACGCCGACGAGGTCCTGCACGACGGGCACGCGGCCCGGCTGCGCGCCCTCACCGGGCGCACCTGGCGCGAGGCGATGTACCTGTCGGGGATGAGCCACACCGGGGACGAGGGCGACGGCACCGCGATGGCCCACGAGTCGCTGCGGCTCTTCCGCAACCGACCCGGCCGTCGGTTCGCGGGCCGGCTCCACGAGCAGATCCAGGGCCTGACGGAGCTGTCGGACGACCGGTTCGAGGTCGCCGACGTGCGGTTCGAGCACTTCGGCTACCTCGGCGAGGTCCGGGCGGCCAAGGACAAGCGCAGCCGCAACCGCGAGCTCATCGAGCAGCAGCTCGCCGAGGGCGACGACGGCCCGTTCGTGCGGTTCAACCTCGGCATGGAGCACTGCGCCGACGGCGACCACGTCGGCGCGCTCCCGCACCTGCGACGGGCATGGGCGGGCGTCCGCGACGACCCGGCCAAGTCCACCCTGGGGTTCGTCCCGCTCCTGGCGCTGCACCTCGTCGACAGCCTGCGGCTCACCGGGGCGCCGGACGAGGCCCTGGAGCTCGCCGACGACGTCCTCGCGCGGTACCCGGCGTTCACCGACGTCGTGCTCCTCCAGGGGCAGATCGCCCGCGTGCGCGGCGACCTCGACGTCGCGGAGGAGCGGTTCGAGACGTGCCTGCGGATGGGGGACGCCCCCGGGGGCTACGGCGCGACGGCCGGCGCGGGGTCCTACCTCGCCACCCGCGCGCTCGCCGGCGTGCGGTCCGATCGCGGGGAGCACGACGAGGCCGTCGCGATGCTCGAGCGGTCGCTCGCGACGCACCCCCAGCACCTGCGGACCGTCGAGTCGCTGGCGCGCGCCCTGCGCGCCGCCGGGGTCGACGGCGCGACGACGCGCGACCGCGTGCTGGCGCTCGTCCCCGACCGCTCGCCCAACGCCCGGTACCTCCTCGGCATGGTGCTCCACCAGACCGGCGCGACCGCCGAGGCCGAGGAGACGCTCCGCGGCGTCCTGGCGGACCGCGGCGGCTCCGACGTCACCCGGGTCACCCTCGCGGAGTGCCTGCTGTACCAGGGCCGGCTGGAGGAGGCGGCCGAGGTCGCGGCCGGCGTCGCGCCGTCGTCGGAGCACGAGCCGGCGGGCGTCCGGCACGCCGCGTTCGCGACGATCGCGAGCGGGGCCGACCCCGCGGCGATCCTCGACCGGGCCGCCGGCGTGCTGCCCGCCGACGAGCACGCGCTGCTGGCCGCGTGGACCGGGCGGGACGTGCGGCTCGACCCGCGGGCCGAGGACGTGGCCCTCACGATGCTCAACGCGCTGCTGCGCCTGGAGCGGTTCGCGGCGTTCGAGGCGCTCGCCGCCGCGTTCGAGCGGATCGGCCTGCCGTGGCGGGAGCGCCGCGAGCGGCTGGCCGCGCTCTACCTCCGCCGGGGGTTCCTCGCGTCCGCCGCCGAGGAGTGGATGCGCGTCGTCGACCGCGACGGACCGGATGCGCGCGCGCTGCGCGGCCTGGCGCTCGTCGCCGCCGAGCACGGGCTGGACGAGGACGCCGCCCGGTTCGCCGCCGACGCCGAGGCCCTCGCCGGATGCGCGCTGGAGGAGATCCGGTGACCGTCGCGGTCACCATCGTCCTGCCGCTCACCGGCGACCCCGACGCGACCCTGGCGTGCCTCACGTCGCTGGCGGCGCTCCCCGACGACCCGGCCCACGAGGTCGTTGTCGTCGACGACGCCTCGACCGGCCTCGACGCGCTCCTCGCCCGGCTGGAGGGCGACGTCACCGTGGTGCGACGCACCGAGCGCGGCGGTCCGCGGGCGGCGTGGGTCGACGGCGTCGCCGCGGCGCGCGGGCGACGGCTCGTGCTGCTCGAGGACCCGGTCGTCGTGCCCGACACGCTCCTCGACGGGATCGGCGACGGCGCCTCCGCGACGACGATCACCGGCCGCGGCCTGGACCGCCACCCGCCCGGCGTCGATCCCGAGGTCACGATCGTCATCCCCACGCTCGACGCCGCCGGGGCGGGAGCCCGGTCGTGCGTGCGCGCGATCCAGGCGACGACCGACGCGCCGTACGAGATCGTCGTCGTCGACAACGGCGCGCCCCCACAGGGGTTCACCGCGCCCGTCAACGCCGGGGTCCGCGCCGCGCGCGGACGGTACGTCGTGATCTGCAACGACGACGTCGAGCCGCTGCCGGGCTGGTGGCCGCCGCTACGTGCCGCGATCGACGCCGGCGACCCGGTCGTCTTCCCGTGGACCGTCGACCATCCGATGCGCGACGACTTCGCCGCGTGGTGCTTCGCGCTGTCGCGCGACGCGGTCGAGCGGTTCGCGGCCGAGCCCGGCGAGCTCCTGCGCCCCGAGCTCCGCGTCTGGTACCAGGACACCGACCTGCTCCTGCGGCTCCGCGCCGCCGGCACGCCACCCCGGCTCGTGCGCGAGTCACGGATCCGTCACGGCCTGAGCCGCACCGTCGGCAGTCGCGACCCCCGGTTGCGGCGCTGGGTGCTGGAGCAGACCGAGCGCGATCGCGAATGGTTCGAGTCCCGCCACGGGGTAGGGGTCGAGGGGGCGCCGGCATGAGCCTCGCCGAGGCGATCGCCCGGGTCAACGAGCTCCGGTCCCTGACGCAACCGCAACCGGTCGCGCCGGCCGCCACCCCGACCACGACCGCGACGGCGGGGTCGGCCACCGGTGACGCGGCGACCGCGGCCCGGTTCGCGCAGACGCTCGCCCGGGCCCAGGGCACGACGCCGTTCGGCGCGGCGATGCCGGCCGCGGGCACCGGGCAGGCGATGGTCGCCGCCGCGACGACCCAGCTCGGCGTGTCGGAGCAGCCGCCGGGATCGAACGACTCCCCGCAGATCGCCGTCTACCGCCAGGCCGTCGAGGGCGCCCCCGGACCGGGGCCGTGGTGCGCGTACTTCGTGTCGTGGGCGGCCCGGCAGTCCGGCGCGCCGCTCGGCGAGACCGGGCAGGGGTTCGGGTCGGTCGACGCGATGTGGTCGTGGGCGCAGCGCGCCGGTCGCGGGATCGCCGCCGGCCCCGGCGTCGTGCCGCAGGTCGGCGACATCATCGTCCTCAACCAGCACACCGGCCTCGTCACCGGCGTGACGCCCGACGGCCGGATCCAGACGATCGAGGGCAACACGTCCAACACGGTGGCGCACCGCGAGCACCCGCCGGGCGCGGCGATCGGCTACATCCGGATGGGCTGACGACGCGGGCGGTCGCCGCGCTGCCGGCCCGGCACGGCCGACGGCCCACCCGTCCACCCCGTCCGTCGTGCGCTCAAGCGCAGGCCCCGGCGGTCGATGACGGGGGTGAGCGCCGATGAGCCTGGACCACTGCCACCTCGTCACCCTGCCGCGCGTCAACGACGCCCGCGGCAACCTCACCTTCATCGAGGGCGGCAACCACGTCGGCTTCGACATCGCCCGCGTCTACTACCTGTACGACGTGCCGGGCGGCGCCGAGCGCGGCGGGCACGCCCACAAGGAGCTCGAGCAGCTCTTCGTCGCGATGTCGGGGAGCTTCGACGTCGTCCTCGACGACGGCAACATCCGCCAGCGGTTCTCGCTCAACCGCAGCTACGTCGGCCTGTACGTGCCGCGGATGGTGTGGCGCGAGATCGACAACTTCTCGTCGGGCAGCGTCTGCATGGTCCTCGCGTCCATGCCCTACGACGAGGCCGACTACCACCGCGACTACGACGCGTTCCGGCGGGCCGCCCGCGCCGAGGCGGAGCCGGAGCCGGCCGGCGCGTCGGTCGTGTCGCTCGACCGCGCGGCATGACGTCCACCGCCACCGTCGCGCCGACGTCCGCGTCGCCGGCGACCGGGCCGGACCCCGGTGCTCCACCCGTCCCGAGCCCGTCGCGTCGCGACGCGGCGCCGGGCGACGGTCCGGATCGCGACGTCGGCTCCCGGGTGCCGTTCCTCGACCTCGCGGCCGCCTACGACGAGCTGCGCCCGGCGGTCGATGCCGCGTACGCACGGGTCATGGCGTCGGGCCGGTGGATCCTCGGGCCCGAGGTCGAGGCGTTCGAGGACGCGTTCGCCGCCCACGTCGGCGTCCGTCACGCGGTGGGGGTGGGGAGCGGGCTGGACGCGCTCGAGATCGCGCTGCGCGCCCGCGGCATCGGACCCGGCGACGAGGTCGTCGTCCCCGCCCACACGTTCGTCGCCACGTGGCTCGCCGTCAGCCGCACCGGGGCCGTCCCCGTCGGGGCCGACGTCGACCCGGCGACCCTCCTCCTCGACCCGGACGCCGCCGCGTCCGCGATCGGCCCGCGGACCGCCGCGATCGTCCCCGTGCACCTCTACGGCCGGACCGTCGCCCCGGACCCGCTGGCGGCCCTCGCCTCCCGGCACGGGCTGGCGGTCGTCGAGGACGCCGCCCAGGCGCACGGCGCCCGCCACGGCGACCGTCGGTCCGGGGCGCTCGGCGACGCCGGCGCGTTCTCGTTCTATCCGGGCAAGAACCTCGGCGCGTTCGGCGACGGGGGCGCCCTGACGACCGATGACGACGACCTCGCCGCCCGCGCCCGTCGCCTGCGCAACTACGGGTCGGTCGAGCGGTACCGCCACGACGAGGTCGCCGGCAACTCCCGGCTCGACCCGCTCCAGGCGGCGTTCCTCGCCGCCCGCCTGCCGCTGCTCGACGCGTGGAACGCCCGGCGCGCCGCGATCGCCGCGCGCTACCGGGAGGGCCTCAGGGACGTGCCGGACCTCGTCCTGCCGCCCGCCGACGATCCGGGCACGGTGGGGGCGTGGCACCTCTTCGCCGTCCGCCACCCGCACCGCGACGCGCTGCGCGCCCACCTCGACGCGCGCGGCGTCGACACGCTCGTCCACTACCCCGTCGTCCCGCACCGCACCGGCGCGTACGCGTCGACGCCGTCGGGCGCCGGGTCGTTCCCCGTCGCCGAGGCCGCCGCGGCGACGTTGCTGAGCCTGCCGATCGGACCGCATCTGACGGCGACACAGGCCGACCGGGTGATCGACGCGGTGCGCTCGTTCGTCCCGCCGTCGCGCGCCGCCCGGCCCGCCGTCGCGCCCGCGGAGGTCGCTCCCGTCGCCGCCCGGATCGGTGCCACGCCCGCGCCCTCCGCCGTCCGCTCCGACGACGCGCCCCCACCGGCCGACGAGCCGTGGCGGTGCGTCTTCAACCGCACGGCGTTCCACCGGCTCAACGTCACCGGCGACGACCGGATCCTCGTCCTCGACCACGTCGAGGACGGCCGCACCGTCGGGTCGCTCACCGGCGTCGTGCGCGATGGCACGCTCACCTGCGGCCACTCCGCGCCGTTCGGCGGGATCGACCTCGCCCGCCCGCGCGAGACGGCCGAGCGGATCGCGTCGACCGTCGACGGGGTCCTCGCGGCGGCGTGCGACCACGGGGTCCGCGACGTCGTCGTCAGCGGCCGGCCGGCGCCGTACGGCGACAACGAGGCGGGGGCGCAGTTCGCGCTCCTCAACCGCGGGTTCACCGTCGAGCGTGCCGACCTCGCCTACGTCGTCGACCTGACGCACGTCGCCGACGCCGACGCGTACGTCGCCGGGCTGCGCTCCCCGGCCCGCCGGGCGCTGCGCCACACCGTCGACGGGCCGTGGACGTTCCGCGCCGTCGACGACGAGCGGGACTGGCGCGCCGCCCACGCGCTGCTCGCCGCCAACCGCGCCGCCCGCGGCCGCCGGCTCGCGCTCGACGCCGACTACGTGCTGCGGGCCCGCGCCGCGCTCCCCGGCGTCCTGCGGACGTTCGTCCTCGCCCACGACGGCGCGCCGTGCGCGGCGGCGCTCGTCTACGCCGCCGCCCCGGGTGCGTGGTACGTCGTCGCCTGGGGCGACGCCCTCCACGAGCTGCCGCGGTCGCCGATGAACGTCCTGGCGCTCCGCGTCGTGCAGGCGGCGCTCGCCGCCGGCGTGCGGATCGTCGACCTCGGCGTGTCGAGCGTGCCCGACGGCGCGGCCCTCGCCGTCGACCCCGGCCTCGCCCGCTTCAAGCAGAGCATCGGCGCCCGCCCGCACCCGCGCCTCGTCCTGCGGTCCCCACCGATCGGCTGACCGATGGACTACACCGACGACTACGACCCCGACCGCGACTTCGACCGCCACTACACCGCGGCGACCGCCGCCCGGATCGCGCCGTGGCTGCGCCCGCGCGAGCGCGTCGTCGAGCTCGGCTGCGCGACCGGCGCGATGACGGGCGCGCTCGTGGGGGAGGACCGCCGGGTCGTCGCCGTCGACCGCTCCGACGCCTACCTCGACCGCGCGCGCGAGCGTGGCCTGCCGGGCGTCACCTGGCGCCGCGGCGATCTCGACGCCCCGCTGATGGACGTCGGCCGTGCCGACCACGTCGTGCTCGCCAACGTCCTCCACGAGCTCGCCGACCCCCGCGACGTCCTGCGCCGGATCGTCGCCGACCACCTGGCGCCGGGCGGCCTGCTCCACCTGTCGCTGCAGAACCCTCGGTCGATCCACCGGCTCGTCGCGCTCGAGATGGGGCTCATCGACGACCTCTGCGCCGTGTCGGGCCGCGGCGAGCGCTACGGCACCCGGCGGCTGTGGACGATCGAGGCGCTCGTCGACCTCGTCACCGACGCGGGGCTCGTCCCGCTGCACCGCGAGGGGATCGTCGTCAAGCCGCTGCCGAACGCCGCCATGGAGCGCCTGGACCCGGCGGTCCTCGACGGGTTCCTCGCCGCGGGCCGGCACCTGCCCGACCACGCCGCGATGGTCCTCCTCACCCTCGGCGCCGCCGGCGACCGGGACGCCGCCGCGCGGACCACCGACGGGGGCCGCTGACCGTGCGCGTCGACATCGTCCATCCGCTGCGGCCCGGCGACGGCGTCGCCGCCGTGTCGCCCGTGCGTCGTCGCGAGCAGGAGCAGGCGCCACCGCCCGCCGCACGGCGGCGCACGCCGGAGTCCGGGGAGCGCGTCGTCGTCGGCGGGGGGATCGCGGCGCTCGTCGCGGCCGACGCGATTGCCGCCACCGACCGGCCGGTCCGGCTGCTCCTGCCGGCCCGCGGCGTCGGCGGCGGGTTCGCCGCGATCCGCCGCGACGGGCACGTGCTGGAGCTCGGCGTCCGGCTGCTCGAGCTCGAGTTCGACGACCCGACCGACCCGCCGCCGCCGCTCACGGAGTACCGGCCCGACGTCGGCGGCCACCGCCGCTGGGCGGCGACCGTCGACCGCTGGGTGCGCGACCTCGTCGGCGACGACGCCCTGCGCGAGATCCGCCCCCCGCGGATGATCGTCGACGGCCGCGACGTGCCCGACATCCTCTTCACCGTCGACCTCGACGGGATCGCCGCCGTGCTGCCCGACCCGCTGCGACGGCGGATGCTCGACGAGGCCCGCGCCGCGCTCGCGGGCGCCGGGGACGACGCCGGCGTGCTCGCCGCCCGGCACGCGCGCCGCCTGGGCCGGATGACGCTCGCGGACGCGTCGGTCGCCAACCACGGCCCGACCTTCCACGCCCGCTACGTCGCGGCGCTCTGCGACAAGGTCCTCGCCGGGGGCGCCGACGCCGTCGCCGCGACGCTGCGCCGCCGGGCGTGGGCGCCGCTCTTCCACCCGCGGACCCTCGTCCAGGCGCTCGCCGGCGAGCCGGTCGGGTTCCGTCCGCGGCGGCCGCTGCTCACCGTCGCGCCCGACGGGTGCGGTGGGATCGTCGACCGGCTCCTCGAGCGGCTCCGCGCCCGCCCGACGGTCCGCCTCGACGCGGTCGGCGAGCTCCGCGAGATCACCGCGACCGACGACGGACGGGTGGCGATGCGGTTCGACGCCGGACCGCGGGTCGTCGCCAGGCGGCCGCTCGTCGCGTGCTCGGCGACGGCGCTCATGGCCGCCGCCGGGATCGACCTCGACCCACCCCGGGTGCGGACCGTCGTGTCGTGGCTCGACGGCCCCGCCGAGGACCTCGCCGCCGTCCCGGACCTCGTCCACGTCCTCGACCCGGCCAACCCGGTGCTGCGCGTGTCGCGCGGGGGACGGGCCGCCGATCCCGCCCGGTCGCTGCTCACCGTCGAGCTGCGCCACGACGTGCCCGCCGAGCGGGTCGCCGCCGACGCCGTCGCGGGCCTGCGCGCCGCCCGGCTCGTCGGCGAGGACGCCGCGCGCGCGCTCCGTCCGGTGCTCGCCGCCGCCCGGCCGTCGTTCCCGGTCCCGTCGCCCGACCTGCTGCCGGCGTTCGCCGCCGCCCGCGAGCGGCTCGACGCGCTCGGCCTCGACGTCGAGCTCGCCGCCGGGGCGCTGTCGCCGGTGGCCGACACCCTCAACGACCAGGTGGTGCAGGGCCTGCGCGCCGCCGAGAGGAGCCACGCATGACGACCCCCGGGACCGCCCTCGACGCCGACGCCCTCGACGGGTACGCCCGGCGCTACTACCTCGCCGGCGACGTCGAGGACCAGGGGATCGAGGACCTGCAGCAGGAGCTGAGCCTCGACCGGCTCGCCGACGCGGTCGCCGGCTCGGGCCGCGTCCTCGAGATGGGCTACGGGATGGGCCACACCGTCCGCGGGCTCCTGCAGCGCGGCGTCGCCGTCGAGGTCCTCGAGGGATCGCCGCTGCTCGCCGACCGCGCCCGCACGACCCATCCCGGCCTCGTCGTCCACGAGGGGCTGTTCGAGTCGTGGACGCCGGAGCGGCCGCTCGACGCGGTCCTCGCGCTCCACGTCGCCGAGCACGTCGACGACCCGACCGCGGTGCTGCGTCGGATCCGCGACTGGTTGCGGCCGGGCGGGATCGCCGTCGTCGTCGTCCCGAACGCCGAGTCGCTGCACCGCCGGCTGGCCGTCCGGATGGGCCTGCAGCCGCGGCTCGACTCGCTGTCCCCCCGCGACGACCTCGTCGGCCACCGTCGGGTGTACGCGATGGACGGCCTGCGCGCCGACGTCGAGGCGGCGGGACTCGCCTGCGAGCGCGAGATCGGCTGGTTCCTCAAGACGCTGCCCAACGGCATGATGCTCGACTTCCCGCGGACGCTGCTCGAGGCGATGTTCACCGTGTCGGACGAGCTCGACCCGCGGCTCCTCGCGAACATCGGCGTCGTCGCCCGCCGTCCCGCCTGAGCGGGACGCGGCGGCGCCCTTCGGCCGGGAACGGGAACGGGACCGAGACGCGGGTCCGACGTCGGTCCGGTGGGCGGGGGAGGCGCGTCGTCACGCCGTGCGCACGGGTCCGGGTGGCGTCCGGTCCCGGCCGGTCAGCCGGTCAGGACGAGGTCGCCCTCGCGCGCCACCGAGCCGACGTCGGTCGCGGCCACGAGCTCCACGTCGACGTCGCTGCCGGCGGCCAGGCCGGCCTCGAGCAGCGCGATCGCCCGGTCGACGTCGTCCGGGGGCACGACGACGACGCAGGTGCCGACGTCGCCGCGGGCGACGTGGCCGCGCACCGTGTCGAGCAGGCCGGCGATCGACGCCGCGTCGATCCGCGGGGCGGCGACGGCCCGCCGCGGGGGCGACGTGGCGCCGGCGTCCGGGGCGCCCGGGGTCGCGCCGGCCGCGAGGATCGCGTCGACGCGGGCCCGCAGCTCGGCCTCGTTCGCGGGACGGTCGGCGGCGGGGAGCGCCGGGACCGCCGCGAGGTACGCGTGGTACGGCGTGAACGCCACGTCGTCGTGGACGAGCTGCATCACCGCCTCGCCGTCCCGGACCCGGTCGTCGGCCGCCGACGCGGCGGGCGGGCGCGCCGCCCCGCGGTGGGCGACGGCGACCCCGACCGCGCGCTCCATCGCCGCGAGCCAGCCGTCGGGTCCGTGGACGTCGGCGACGTACCGCCGCAGCGCCGCGCCACGGCGGGCGCGCTCGTCCGGGTCGCCGAGCAGCGCGACGGTCCGGTCGACGAGCGCGTCGACGGTCCCCTCGACGACGACCGCGCCGCCGAGCATCCCGTCCGGCACCCGCACCGAGCCCTCGGCGTCGGGCGACGGGTCGCCGAGCGACACCGTCGTGAGGCCCGCGGCGGCCCCGTCGAGCAGCGCGGTCGCGCCGCTGATCGGCCACGTGTCGAGCATGAGGTCGGCGGCGGCGAGCACCGGGCCGATGTCGTCGAGCGTACCGAGCGCCCGCACCCGGGGGTGCTCGGGCACGAGTCCGGCGGCGGCCTCCGCCGGCCCGGGGCCGACGGCGACGTGCACGAGGTCGGGGATCCGCTCGACGAGCGTCCGCACGATCGACGCGAACGACGGCTCGAGCGTCGGGGCGACCTTGAACGCCGACCCGATGCTCACGAGCACCGGCGCCTCCGGGGCGATCCCGAGCGACCGTCGGGCCACGTCGCGGTCGGGCAGCGCACGGGCGGTCGCGGGCAACGGGAGCGGCGTCGACCGCTCCCGCGGCAGCCCGCGCCGGGTGACGCACGCGTCGACGTCGGGATCCCAGAGCGACGCGACGGCGTCGACGGCGCCGACGCCGGGCCACGGCAGGTGACCGGCGTGGTTGAAGAGCAGGACCGGGGGACGGCCGACGGGATCGGCGAGCGCGAGCGCGGGCACGACGTCGTCGGGGTGCGTGTGGAGCACGACGAGGTCGTGGAGCGCCGCCAGGGCCCGCAGGTCGCGGGCGCGCTCCAGCGGCGTCGCGTCGGCCGGGGGACGCACGATCGCGGCGCCCGCATCCCGGGCGATCGCGGCGGTGCGCGGTGGGAGGGGGGTGCGCTGACCGAGCAGCAGCAGGGTGGACGTCCGGGCCGCGTCGTTGGCGATCCACCGCTCCAGCACCCGGGTGTGCCCGCCGGTGGCGTACGTCTCGGTGGCGACGTGGAGGACGCGGCGGACGGCGTCGGCGTCGGTGGCGTGCGACGCGCCCGGGCGACCCGGGACCCGACGGCGGCCGACGTCGTGGAGCAGCCCCTCGAGCGCGGGGTCGACGAGCCGCCCCGGGTGGCGCTGGTACGACCAGTGGTAGGCGGCCTCGGCGAGCGCGACGGCGACGTCGTCGTCGGCGGCGGCCAGCGCGGCCGCGCGGAAGGCGTCGAACGTGCGGCCGTGCCCGGCGATCCGGGCACGGGCCGCGTCCAGGCGCTCCCGGTTGCCGTGGCGGTGCAGCGGGTGGTCCATCGCCCGCGCCGTGCTCAGGCGACGGCCGTCGCCAGCAGGTCGGCGTGATCGCCGAGGCTGTCGCGGAGCCGACGACGCAGGGCGCTGTTGATCTGGCAGACCCGCGACTCCGACACGCCGAGCATGTCGCCGATCTCGCGCAGGCGACGACCCTCGACGTAGAGGAGCATCGCGACGCGCCGCTCCCGCTCGGGCAGCTCCGTCAGCGCCGCGACGAGCCGGCCACGGGCCTCGCTCGCCATGACGGCGCGCTCGGGGTCGGTGTCCGGGTCGGACGACGCGATGGTGTCGGTCCGCTCGATCGTGGCCCCGTCGGCGTTGGCGGCGGCGACGGACAGCGACTCGATCTCGGCCAGGTGGAGCTGGTCGCGACGGGACCGCAGCTCGTCGGTCGTCATGTCCATCCGCAGCGCGACCTCGGCGTCCTCGGGCTCGCGGTCCAGCTCGTCGCGGAGCGTGCAGCGCGCCTGCTCGGCCTCGCGCTCCCAGCGCCGCAGCGAGCGGGGCGCCCAGTCACGCCGGCGCAGCTCGTCGAGCACGGCGCCGTGGATGCGGGTCCACGCGAACTGGTCGAGTGACGCGCCCTTCTCGGGGTCGAACCGCTCGATCGAGGCGACGAGCGCCTCGAACCCCGCGCCGGCGAGGTCGTCGATCTCGCAGTATGAGGGGAGTTGACGCGCCTTGCGACCGACGATGTGGCGGACGAGCGGCGTGAGCAGGAAGACGAGCTCGTCGCGGTGGGCGCGGTCGCCGGTCGAGCGGTAGAGCTCCCAGCGCTGCTGGAGCTCCTGCGCGGTCGCACGACGGGGCCGGGTGGAGTGGCGGGCGGTGACGGGGCGGCGCATGGTCCTCATGGTGGTCGTGGTGGTCGGGGTCCCGGATCGATCTCCGTGACCCTTCGGGGGACTCCTCGACATCATGGCCGGGAGGCCTCCACGCCTTGAGGGGTAGATGGACGAATGATCGACGCTCCACCGGCCTCGGCCTAGACGGGTGGCGCTCGCTCGGTCGGTCGTCCAGGTCGGACGGGCGGTCGCCGCCGACGCCCGAGCACGGGCACGCCGTCCGGTCACCGCGGCCGGAGGACCCGGCGGTGTCCGTCGCCGCCGCCCGGGCGTGCCGGCGCGGTCGTCGCCCGTCGCCGACCGACGTGGGCGAGGCCCGCGGCTCAGCGCCGTACGAGGATGACCACGAGGGCGATCGCGAACGCGATCTGGCCGAAGCTCAGCGCGGTGCCGAGGTTCGCGGCCCCGGCGAGCTCGGCGACGAGCGTGCCCCCGGCCATCGCCGCGACGAGCACCGCGACGTTCTCCCACAGCGGGCGGCTGGGCCGGATCGCCTCGGGCGCGTCGTCGCCGTCGCCGGCAGGCCGCAGGCGACGGGCGAGGCGTCCACCCCGGGCGTCGGCGTCGGTCAGGCGGCGGACCGGAGCCCCCGACCTGCCGCCGGAGGTGGCGGCGCCGTCGGACCGCCCGTCGCCGTCGCCCACCGGGCGCTCGGCGGCGCTCATCGGTCGCCTCCGTCGGGCGCGTCGACGCCGGCGGCGCGCTCCAGCTCCTGCACGAGGATCGGCACCGCCACATCATCGCCGGTCCGGTCGAGTCGCCGCAGCGCGGCCGTGCGACCGCCGATCGCGCGCAGGCCGCGGTCGCCGTGCTCGACGCGGAAGTCGTCGACCGCGGTGCGGCGCCGGGCGTCGCGACGCAGGCGCGGGACGTCCCCCGCCGCCCGGTGCGCGTCGAGGACCGCGACGAGCTCGTCGAACCCCGTCACCGGCGGGACGGAGCTGACGGCGACGACCTTCGTCGTGCGGTCCCCGACCGAGCGCAGCGCGGCGCGCACGTCGCTGCGGGCGCGCTGGGCGATCCGGCCCAGGTCGGCCTTCGTCACGACGAGCACGTCGGGGATCTCCATGATCCCGCTCTTGAGGAACTGCAGCACGTCGCCGGACCCGGGCTGCACGATGACCATGATGGTGTCGGCCACGTCGGCGACGTCGGTCTCGGACTGCCCGACCCCGACCGTCTCGACGATGACGACGTCGAACGCGACCGACAGCGCCTGGGCGGCCGCCCGCGTCGCCCACGCCAGGCCACCCAGGCGGTCCCCGGCCGCCGTCGAGCGGATGAACACCGAGCCGTCGCCGGGGTCGACCTCGATCCGCGCACGGTCGCCCAGCAGCGAGCCGCCGGTGCGGCGGCTCGACGGGTCGACGGCGAGCACGGCCACCGTCCTGCCCCGGTCGCGGTACTCGCGGACGAGCCGCCCGAGCAGCGTCGACTTGCCCGCCCCCGGCGGGCCGGTCACGCCGACGACGTGGCCGCGGGGCTCGTGGCCGAGGGCGGCGGGGGAGAGGGCCTCCAGCAGGACCGCGGTCTCGCGGCGGGCGTCCGGGCGCCGCGTCTCGACGAGGTTGAGCACCGCCGGCGCCGCCGTGAGGTCGCCCCGACGGAGGCGCGCGGCGAGATCCGATCCGGAGGCGAGCGGCATCGTGGGCATCGTATGAGAGCGCGCCCGCGGGGGCGGTGGGCGCTGTTAGCGTCGACGGCGCCGTGCGTCTGCCAGCCGTCCCGTCGTCCCCGGGGCCGAGCGGCCCTGCCGCGTCCCCGGCCGTCCCGCCCGTCCCGTCCCCCGCCGCCGGCGTCGCCGCGGTCGGTGGCGCGATGCTCGGCGTCGGCGCGCTCGCCGGGCTGCTCTGGATCGGCGAGCCGGGGGTCGCGCTCGCCGTCACGCTGCTCGCCCTCGTCGTCGCGGGCGGGGTGGCGATCGGCCTCGTCGCCTCGGCTCCCGCCGCCCCGGGGCTCGGCGTCTCGACGCCGACGGACGCGGACCCGCCGCCCGACCCCCACGGCCCCGCCCGGCGCGTCGCGAGCGGGGCGGCGCTGGCGGTGGCGATCGTCGCGGCGCACCTCGCCGGGATCGTGACCGTCGCGGTGCTCGTCGATCACGGCGAGCGGGTCGTCGTGGCCGTCCGACTGCTGCTGGCATACGTCCCGCCGTTGCTCGTCGCGGCCGGGGCGCTCGCGCTCGGGAGCCGGGTCGGCGCGGTGGGCGTCGGGTTCGTCGTGCCGGGCCTCCTCATGGGCGTGGCGCTCGCCTGGGAGGCCGACCCCGGGCCCGCGTCGATCGCGCTGGCCCTGCTCGCGGCCGTCGCCACCGCGGTCGTCGTCCTGCGACCCTGGCGCGGCGCCGCCGAGCTCGTGCTGACCACGTCGGCGGGCGCGCTCGTCGTGCTGGCGGTCCTGCCGTTCGCGTCGCCGGCGTTCGCGCTCGCCGTCGGGCCGTTCATGGACGTGCCGCACTCGCCGGTCGGCAACGTCGCCCCCGGCCCGGGACGGGCGCTGCTGCTCGCCGTGGCGCTCGTCGCCGCGATCCTGCTCGTCGTCGTGGCGGTCGGGCGGCGACGGCCGTGGGACGCAGCGCTGCCCGGCAGCGTGCTCGTCGTCCACGTCGCCGTGCTCGGCGGCGGCGGGTACATCGCGTCGATCGGTGGCGCCCGGACCGTGGTCGTCGTCGTGGCGCTCGCGGCGCTCGTCGTCGGATTGGCGCTGCTGCTCTGGGACGGGTCCTCGCGCGTCGTCGACCGGCTCCCGGCCGCGGTCCGCGACGTCGTGCGTCCGTCGGCCGACGGCCCGATCGCGTTCTTCGGCGCCGCGCTCGTCGGGGTCGCGCTGCAGGCGGTCCCGGTGCTCATGGATCCCGGTCGGGGGCGCGACGCGGCCGCCCTCGTCCTCCTGGGGCTCGCGGCGGCGATCGCCCTGGCGCTGCGCGGCTCCGCCGGGGCGCTCGTCGCGGGGGCGGTCCTCGTGGGGCTGGGGTTGCAGGACCCGGTCTCGGGCCTGCTCCTCGGCCCGCGGATGCTCTTCCCGGGGTTGATCGGGGTGCTGGCGGCCGTCGTGGCGACGGGGCTCGTCGCGGGCGCGCTCGTGCGCGCGTGTCCGCGCCCGGGAGTCGTGGCGGCGGCGGCGTTCGCGATCCTCGGTCCGCTGGCGCGCCTCGTGTCGTGGTGCGTGCGCGAGGGGGACGCGGGCCCGACCGTCGAGCTCCTGCTGCCGCTCTACCTGCCGATCGGGCTGCTCGTGCTCGGCGCCGGCGTGGCGGCGCTGCTGCTGCCGGGACGGCTCGTCGCCGGCGCGCAGGCGGCGGGGGCGGTGGGCCTGATCGTGGCGTCCGCGACGACGATGGCCCTGTCGCTCGGCCTGCCGCGGGCCCCGTCGACGATCCCGGGCCTCGTCGAGCTCGCGCCGACGCTACAGCGCGCCGGGCTGGGGCTCGGCGCGCCGTACGATGCGCTCGCGCTGGTGCTGACGCTCCTCCTCGTCGGCGCGCTCCCGCTGGTGGCGAGCGTGGGTCGTCGTCGGTCGATCGCGGTCGGCGCCGCGACGGCCTATGCCGTGATGGTCCTCGTCGGGGGCGCCGCCCCGGCGCTGCAGGAGCACCGGGCGGTCGTGGCGATCCTCGTGCTGCTCGTCGCGTCGGTCGTCGTGATGCTGGCGGTCGTCGTGGCGCTCGCCGAGGGGCGACGGACGACGACGCAGCCCGCGCCCCGCGGCCTGGGCTGAGGGCCGCGGCGTGGGTCGCTCCCTCGCCGGGCGACGCCACGTGGCGTCGGGTCATGGTCGCGGCGACGCCACGCGGCGTCGGGTGATGGTCGCGGCGCCGGCTGCGCGCCGGCGCCCGGCTTCGGCGTCGTCGCGCGCCCGGGCCGCTACCGGCCCGGCGTGGGGGTGGCGGCCGTGCCCTCGTCGGTCGCCGGCACGACCGAGCGCCACAGTCGCTCCACGGCCCGCAGGATCGCTTCGTCGCCGGCGCGGGGCGCCTCGAGGTGCTCGGTGAACGCCCGCTCGGTCATCCACACCAGGGCGTGGGCGAGGGCCTCGGCGTCCTCGTCGGGCAGATCGGGGTCGGCGCTCCGCGCGCGACCGACCGCGTTGTCGATGAACCACGCGTGGAACTCGCGCCAGAACGCGGCGACGTCCTCGTCGTACGTCGCCGCCTCGACGACGGCGCGGACCGTCTCGCGGTGGGCGGCGAACGCGTCGAGCACCGCCCGGAGCGTCGTCGGCAGATCGTCGGTGCGGTCCTGCAGCCACTCCTTGGCGGCCTCCCGCACGTCGACCTCGAGCCGCGCGCCGAGCGCGAGCACGAGCGCCCGCTTGTCGGCGAAGTACGTGTAGAAGGTCGGTCGCGACACGCTCGCCCGAGCGGAGATGTCGCCGATGCTGAGGCCGGCGAACGCGTGCCCCTCGGCCAGGAGCTCGATGGTGGCGAGCTCGATGCGCTCCCGGGTCCGGCGGCGCTGCTCGTCCGCCCCTCCGGGCCTGCGCGAGAGGACCGACGGCATGGGCCGACACTATCGGATGACACCTTCGATTGACAGAGTGTAAGGCGACGCGGGGTGGTCGCGGCGCGCTCGTGGGTCCCCGCGTCAACCCTGCGATCCGCCGAGCAGGTCGTCGATCGTCACCGGGGTGAGGTCGCGGTTGCGCAGCGCCTCGAGCATCCGGGGGATCGCCTTGGCGGTGTTGGGGTAGTTGGCGTGCAGCAGCATGATCACCCCGGGCTTGGCCCAGTGACGGACGGCGTCGACGAGGTAGTCGGTGGTGCGCGGGCTGGAGTCGGCGACCGTGCCCGACCACATGATCACCCGCGTGTAGCCCCGGGAGCCGAGCACCCGCAGCGTGCCCTCGTGGTAGGCGCCGAACGGCGGGCGCAGCCACGGCCGTCCGGACACGTGGAACGTCTTCTGGATCCAGCGCTCGTTGCGGTCGACGTCGGCGGCGAGCGCCGCGTCCGACAGCGTCCGCATGTCGGGGTGCGACCACGTGTGGCTGCCGACGGTGACCTGGCCCTCGCGGATCATCCGCCGGATCCGGGCGGCCTGCGGCTCCCACGACGACGCGTACTGCCCGTTGGGGAACAGCGTGGCGGGCATGCCGGTCCGCCGCAGCGTCCCGACGAGGTCGGCCACGCACGCCTTGCAGTACCCGTCGTCGAACGTGAACGCGATCTTCCGGCCCTTCGTCGGCCCGCGCTGGACGACCTTCGCGGTCCCCGGCCGCATCGGCTCGATCCGCAGCTCGCGCAGCGGGGCGCGGACGGGCGTCGGCGCGGTCGCGGTCGTCGTGGGCACCGGGGTGGGGGACCGATCTGCGGCCACCGGCGTCGCCCCGTCGCCCCCGCCGCCGACGAGCAGCACGGCGACGATCGCCACGACGAGCCCGGCGATCGCGAAGATCGTCCACGGTGGGCGTCGGCCCGCGCGTGCGGTGGCGCGGTCGGACGGTCGCGGCACGGAGCGGGAAGGGCGCGGCACGGCGCCATCGTAGGCGGGGCCGGGGGCGTCGGCGCGCGCCACGTCGGGGCCGGCGCGGGCCGTTCGTATAGTGGCCGGGTGTCCGCCGACGACTTCGCCGCCCTCCTCGAGCCGCTGACCCTGGGGGCGATCACCGTCCCCAACCGCCTGCTCATGGCGCCGCTGACGCGCAACCGCGCCGACGCGGACGGCACCCCCAACGCGCTGATGGCCGAGTACTACGCCCAGCGGGCGTCGGCGGGCCTCATCGTGTCGGAGGCGACCTGGGTGATCCCGCAGGGCAAGCCCTACCCGCGCACGCCGGGCCTGGCCACCGACGCGCACCGCGACGGTTGGCGCACCGTCACCGACGCGGTGCACGCCGCCGGTGGCCGGATCGTCGCCCAGCTCTGGCACGGCGGCCGGGTCGGCCATCCCGACACGTCGGGCGAGGAGCTCGTGTCGGCGTCCGCGGCGCCGTTGGAGCGGCTGACGGTGTTCACCGACACCGAGGCCAAGGCGCCCGTGCCGGCCCCGCGGGCGCTGCGGACCGACGAGCTGCCGGGCGTCGTCGCCGCCTACGCCGACGCGGCGCGGCGGGCGATCGACGCGGGCTTCGACGGCGTCGAGATCCACGGCGCCAACGGCTACCTGCTCGACCAGTTCCTGTCGCCGAACGTCAACCTGCGCGACGACGGCTACGGCGGGTCGCCGGAGGGCCGGGCGCGCCTCACGGTCGAGGTCGCCCGTGCGGTGGCGGATGCGATCGGCGCGGACCGGACCGGCCTGCGGATCTCGCCCGGCAACCCGGCGCACGAGATCGAGATGCCCGACGGCGGGGACGCGCACCGGGCGCTGGCGGACGCGCTGGCGCCGCTCGGCCTGGCCTACCTGCACGTGCTGCGTCCGCTCGACGGCAACGACCTGACCGCCGAGCTGCGCGAGCGGTACGGGATCCCGCTCCTGCTCAACAGCGGGTTCGCGGCCCGCACCGACCGTGACGAGGCGATCGCGATCGTCGACGAGGGCCTGGCCGACGCGGTCGCCGTGGGCCGCGCGTGGATCGGCAACCCGGACCTGCTGGAGCGCTGGTCGACCGACGCCCCCACGACCCACGCCGACGCCAAGCTCTTCTACGCCGAGGGCCCGCGGGGCTACGTCGACTACCCGACCCTCGCCGAGGAGGACGACGAGGCGGCCGCCTGACGCCGGGGCCGTGCGGGCCCGGGGCGCGCCCCCCCCGTCCGCACGTGCCGGACGGGCGGTTCGGCGCCTCCGGGCCCGACGTCACGACGCCGGGAGGCGCGCCTCCTACGGCGCCGTCAGGGCGTGACGTCGTCCAGCGATCCGCCGGTGGGCGCGGCGACGTCCGCCTCGTCGAGCACCCCCTGGTGCTCGGCGACCAGACGGGTGATGTCGCCCATGATCGTCGAGATGTTGAAGTCCTTGGGGGTGTAGACCCCGGACACCCCGGCGACCTGGAGCCCCTCGACGTCGGCGTCGGGGATGATCCCGCCGACGACGACCGGCACGTCGACGCCCTTGTCGCGCAGCGCCTCGATCACCGCCGGGATGAGCTCCTTGTGGCTCCCCGACAGGATCGACAGGCCGATGACGTGGACGCCCTCCTGCAGCGCGCTGTGGGCGATCTGGGCGGGGGTCAGGCGGATCCCCTCGTAGACGACGTCCATGCCGACGTCGCGGGCGCGCACCGCGATCTGCTCGGCCCCGTTGGAGTGCCCGTCCAGGCCGGGCTTGCCGACGAGGATCTTGATCCGTCGGCCGATCGCCTCGCTCACGCGCTCGACCTCGTCGCGGACGGCGGCGACCGCCTCGGCGACGTCACCGGTCGCGGCGGCCTCGCCGACCCCGGTCGGCGCGCGGAACTCCCCGAACGCGTCGCGCAGCGTGCGCGCCCACTCGCCGGTGGTCACGCCGACGCGGGCCGCCTCGATCGACGCGGGCATGATGTTCTCGTCGCCCCGGGCCACCTCGGCCAGCCGGGCGAGGGCGGCGTCGACGCGGTCCTGGTCGCGGTCGGCCCGCCACGCCGCGATGGCGTCCTTCGCCTGCGCCTCGACGGCGTGGTCGACGGTCATGATCCCGCCGTCGCCGGCCGCGGTCAGGGGGGACGGCTCCGTCTCGACGTACTTGTTGATCCCGACGACGGTGAGGTCGCCGGCCTCGATCCGCCGGATCCGCTCGCGGTGGCTCTCCACGAGCGAGCCCTTCATGTAGTCGACCGCCTCGACGGCGCCGCCGTGCTCGGCGACGACGGCCATCTCGGCGCGCGCGCCGTCGAGCAGCTCGGCGACGAGGCCGTCCATGACGACCGATCCCTCGAAGATGTCGGGGTACTCGAGCATGTCGGTCTCGTACGCGAGGATCTGCTGGATCCGCAGCGCCCACTGCTGGTCCCACGCACGCGGCAGGCCCAGCGCCTCGTTCCACGCCGGCAGCTGCAGCGCCCGTGCCCGGGCGTTGCGGCCCAGCGTCACCGCGAGCGCCTCCAGCACGATCCGCTGGACGTTGTTCTCGGGCTGCGCCTCGGTCAGGCCCAGGGAGTTGACCTGGACGCCGTAGCGGAACCGCAGCGCCTTCTCGTCGGTGATCCCGTACCGCGTGCGGCCGAGCTCCTCCCACAGCACGCCCATCGCGCGGAGCTTCGCGTGCTCCTCGATGAACCGCACCCCGGCGTTGACGAAGAAGCTGATCCGGGCGAAGACCTTGGGCATCACCGCCGGGTCGACCTTCTCCGCCGCCGCGTCGAGCACCGCGATCGCGTTGGACATCGCGTAGGCGATCTCCTGGACCGGCGTCGCGCCCGCCTCCTGCAGGTGGTAGCTGCAGATGTTGATCGGGTTCCACTTCGGGACGTGCTCGACGGTGTAGGCGATCATGTCGGCGATCAGCCGCATCGACGGCCCGGGCGGGAACGCGTACGTCCCGCGCGCGAGGAACTCCTTGATGATGTCGTTCTGCGTCGTGCCCTGCAGGGCGCGCTGGACCTCCGCGGGGTCGTCGTCCGGACGCTGCTCCTCGGCGGCGACGATGTACATCGACAGCATCCACGCCGCCACGGCGTTGATCGTCATCGACGTGTTCATCGTCTGCAGCGGGATGCCGTCCATGAGCGTCCGCATGTCGCCGATGTGGCTCACCGGCACGCCGACCTTGCCGACCTCGCCCCGCGAGAGCTCGTCGTCGGGGTCGTACCCGGTCTGCGTCGGCAGGTCGAACGCGACCGACAGCCCGGTCTGGCCCTTGGCGAGGTTGCCGCGGTACAGCTCGTTGGACGCCTTCGCCGTCGAGTGGCCGGCGTAGGTCCGCATGAGCCAGGGACGGTCCGGCTCGGGCAGGCGAGGGCTGCTGCTCATGCGCGGATTCTAGGCGTGCCCCGCCGGACGGGGGGTCCAGCGGGGCCGTCCGGTCGGACGTCGGCGGTACGGTGGCGGACGTGACCGCCGCGCTGCCCGAGACGATCGACCTGCTCCACCAGGGGAGGCCGAAGGCGATGGGGGCGCACTGGTTCGACGGGACGATCGTCGACCCGGGCGCCGAGAGCAGCATGGCGCGGCTGCTGGAGGCGCTCGGCGATCGGGCGCCGGAGCGGATCCTGCTGACGCACATCCACTTCGACCACGCCGGCGCGACCGGGGCGCTCGTCGAGCGGTTCCCCGACGTCGAGGTGTGGGTCCACGAGCGGGGCGCGCGGCACATCGTCGACCCCACCCGCCTCGTCTCCAGCGCCCGGGCCATCTACGGCGACGCGTTCGACGGGCTGTGGGGTCGCGTCGTGCCGGTGCCCGAGGAGCGGCTGCGCGTCCTGTCCGGCGGCGAGCGGATCGGGCCGTGGCGGGTGGCGTACACGCCCGGGCACGCCCAGCACCACGTCGCCTACCTCCACGAGGACGCCGGCGTGGCGTACACCGGCGACGTCACCGGGGTGCGGATCGACGGCGGGCCGACCGTCGCGCCGACCCCGCCCCCCGACATCGACGTCCCCGCGTGGCACGCGTCGCTCGACCTCATCGCCGCGTGGGATCCGACCGCGCTGGCGTTCATGCACTTCGGCGTCGCGACCGACCCGGCCGAGCAGATCGCGGCGATGCACGAGACGCTCGACCGCCAGGCGGCGGCCGTGCGACGGGGCGGGGTCGACGCGCTCACCGCGGTCGTGCGGGAGTGGACGACCGGCCGCGCCGGCGACGCCGGCCGACCGACGCTCGACGCGATGGGCGACATGACCGCCGACGAGGCGGGGCTGCGCCGCTACTGGGGCAAGGTCGCCGAGCGCGCCCGGCCCGACGGGGCGTGAGGAGGCGCCACCGCGCCCGGTGGCCTGCCGGCGGTGACGGGTCGGACCACGCGCGAGATGCGCCACCCCGGTCGACCGACCGCGTCGACCGCCTATGGTCCCCGGGGTGACCGCCACCCTCCCCGAGACGATCGACCTGCACCACCTGGGCTCGCCGGGCGCCCTCGGAGCCCACTGGTTCGACGGCGCGATCGTCGACCCGGGTCCGGAGCGGACGCTGCCGCGGCTGCTCGAGGGCCTCGGCGACCGCGTGCCCGAGCGGATCCTGCTCACCCACATCCACTTCGATCACGCCGGGGCGACCGGGGCGCTCGTCGAGCGGTTCCCCGACGTCGAGGTGTGGGTCCACGAGCGTGGGGCACGGCACATCGTCGACCCCACCCGCCTGGTGCGCAGCGCCCGCGGCGTGTTCGGCGAGGCGTTCGACATGCTCTGGGGCGAGGTCGTCCCCGTGCCGCAGGCGAGCCTGCGGGTGCTCGAGGGCGGGGAGCGGATCGGGTCGTGGCGGGTGGCGTACACGCCCGGGCACGCCCAGCACCACGTGTCCTACCTTCACGAGGACACCGGGGTGGCCTACACCGGGGACGTCACCGGCATCCGGATCGACGGCGGACCGGCGCTGCCGCCGACGCCGCCGCCGGACATCGATCCGCCGCTGTGGCACGCGTCGCTCGACCTCATCGCCGCGTGGGACCCGGCGGCGTTGGCGTTCATGCACTTCGGGGTCGTCACCGACGACGTGCCCGAGCAGATCGCCGGCGTGCACGGCGCGCTGGACCGGCTGGCGGCCGTCGCCCGGCGCACCGACGCGGTGGGCATGGCCGCCGAGCTGCGGGCGTGGATCACCGCGGAGGCGCCGGACGCCGTCGACACGTACTACGCCGCCGGGCCCTTCGAGGGGCTGTGGGGTGGCCTGGACCGCTACTGGGGCCAGGTCGCCGCCCGCGCCCGTCCGGACGACGCCGCCTGACCGTCGGCGGACCGCGCGCCACCCGCGTCGGGTCGGTCGCGACGACGGATCCGGACGGCCGTCACATGACGGCCGGTGGAGCGGGTAGCCTCGAGGCGTCGCGCCCACCCCGATCGCTACCCTGCACCGCCGTGAGCCAGACCATCGAGCAGACCCGCTCCGCCAAGCCGGGCACCGGCCTCGGCGGCGCCTGGAACGTCATCGTCCGCAACGACGACCACAACACGTTCGACGGCGTGGCCGTCGCGCTGTCGCGCACCCTTCCAGGGGTCACGGTCGAGGACGGCTACCGGATCGCGGACCGGATCCACCACAAGGGCCTGGCGATCGTCTGGACCGGCCACCTCGAGCTGGCCGAGCACTACTGGGCGCAGCTGCGCGACGCGGGCCTCACCATGGCCCCGCTCGAGCAGGCCTGAGCGGTCGGGGCCCCGACCGGGGCCGCCGATCAGGGCACGACCCGCCGGAAGCTCCGGTAATGGTCGGCCGTGTAGTACCGCGGGCCGCCACGGTCGACGACGAGCCGTCGGGCGCCACGGGTCCTCGCGCCGGGCGTCCGCACCGTGTACTCCCGGTACGTCCCGACCGGACGCGCCGGCAGCAGCCGCTCGCGGTTCTGGAACGTCGTCCCGTCCTGGCGGTGGGGGAAGGGACCGCCACGGTCGATGAGGTCCAGCGTCGTCCGGGCCTCGGGCGGCAGCGCCGACAGGCGGATCGTCGTCCGCGTCGCGGCGACGCCACCGGTGGTGGACGGGCCGGTGACGGTGCGGGCGACGGACGGCGTGCCGGTCGGGCCGGCGTCGGTGGCCGTGGGGTCGTCGGTGGCCCCGCAGCCCGCGAGAGCGACGAGCGCGAGGGACAGGGCCGCGATCCGGGCGACCGTGGGCGGGCGGCGCCTGCGCGGGCGCGCCGGACGTCGCGGCACGACGGCCCGCGGGCGCGGACCGTCGTTGGCGCAAGGGTGCGTCGTGCTCAGGAGGCGGCGACCGGCGTGGCGTCGACCGGCGCCGGCGTCGCGAACGGGTCGTCCGCGAACACGTCGACGACCCCGGCCCCGGTGCCCTGGGAGATCGTCTCGAACATCTCGTACGCCAGCGGCTTCTGGTACCAGGCCATCGTCACCGTGCGGAAGGTGATGAACGCCTCGGAGTTCCAGATCCGGGTCCAGTCGGCCTTGTCGGCGAGCAGCAGGACCTGGCGGAACTTGTAGGCGTCGTCCTGGGCACGGAAGACGCGGACCTCGAGCGCGCCCAGGCGCAGCAGCTCGGGCGTCAGGTCCGCCAGGGCGTCGGCCAGCTTGTCGTGCCGGAGGGCGGTGGCGTAGTAGGGGATGTGGACGGCTACGGCGCTCATACGGTCGTCAGGCTCCCACTTCCGCGAGAATCGCGCCAGGACCCTCGCCCGTGCGGCCCTCCTCGGCGTCCTGCGCGCCGACGAGGATGGCGATCTTGCCGAGGTGCTGGTTGTCGCGCAGGAGCTGGTGGGCGGTGGCGACGTCGTCGAACGGCAGGGTCCGCCAGAGGACCGGCTGGATCTTGCCCTCGTCGATCAGCGCGTTGGCGCGGGTCGACTCGTAGGCGTTGGCGAAGTGCGATCCGATGATCTGCTTCTGGCGCATCCAGAGGTGGCGGACGTCGAAGTCGAGGTCGAACCCGGAGGTCGCGCCGCAGATGACGACCTTGCCGAACGGCTTGACGGTGAAGACCGACGTCGGGAACGTCGCCTTGCCGACGTGCTCGAAGACGATGTTGGGGGAGTCGCCGAGGATCTCCTTGACGCGCTTGGCGAATCCCACGGAGGCCTTGAAGCGGGCCTTCTCCTCGTCGGGGGTCTCGTCGCCCTTGCGCATGATGCCGGGGAACTCGCTGCGGTTGATGTACCCGACCGCGCCGAGGCGCTCGACGAGCTCGCCCTTCTCGTCGCTGGAGACGATGCCGACGGCGTCCGCGCCGGCGGCCTTGCAGAGCTGGATGGCGAACACGCCCAGGCCGCCGGCGGCGCCCCACACGAGGACCTTGTCGCCGGCCTGGATCTTCGCCTGGTCGACGAGCATGCGGTAAGCGGTGAAGTACGTCAGGCCGTACGACGCGGCCTCGGCCCACGACAGGTGCGCGGGCTTGGGCAGGAGCTGCTGCGCCTGGACCTTGCAGAACTGCGCGAACGAGCCCCAGGTGGTCTCGTAGCCCCAGATCCGCTGGGACGGGGCGGCGAGCGGGTCGAGGCCGTGCACCTCGACGTCCTCGTAGGACGCCTGGTTGCAGTGGACGACGACCTCGTCGCCGGGCTTCCAGCGGGTGACGCCCTCGCCGACCTTCCAGACGATGCCCGACGCGTCGGAGCCGCCGATGTGGTGGCCGGTCTCGGGGTGGTCGCCGTACTTGAAGACGGAGACGGGCTGGCCGAGGGCGGCCCACACGTTGTTGAAGTTCACGCCGGCGGCCATGACGCGGAGGACGACCTCGAAGGGGCCGGGCTCGGGGACCTCGACCTCCTCGAGCCGGATCGCGTCCTTCGGCTCGCCCAGGCGGTCCTCACGGATCACCCACGCCGCCATCTTGGTGGGCAGGGAGCCGGGCTCGGTGGCCACGGTGGAGATCTGGGACAGGTCGACGGCCATCGGTGCCTCGCTCGCGTTCGGTGGTCGGTGCGGCGCGCAACGATACCCGCCGGACGGGGGGTCGGCGGCGTCCCCGCGCGCGGCGATCGGCGGCCGAAGGGACGACAATCCGACCGGACGGACTGTCCGTCGAGCGTCGTCCCGGGCCGACCGGGACGACGGTGCGTCGGTCAGGGCAGGAGCAGCTCGTCGTCGGAGCTCTCGCGCTCCTTGCCGACGGTGAGGGTGCCCGGGCGGATGCCCTGCGCGGACGACGCCAGGCGGTACGTGCCGCGCTCCACGACCGCGGTGATCGCCGCGACGCCGCCGGGCTCGATCGGCTTCGTCGACGGGCCGTCGTCGCCGGACGCGTCGGTCGCGACGAGGCGCGCCGTGACCTTCTCGTCGCTCTGGTTGCTGATGAGGATCCGCAGCGGACCACCACCGACGCGGGCGGGCGCCAGGTCGACGCCACGGTCGGTGATCGCCGCGCTGATCGAGATCTGGGACGGTGGGCGGGAGCCGCTGGGCCGGTCCTCGTCGTCCACACGACCACAGGCCAGCAGGCCGGAGGCGAGGGCGAGGACGGTCGACGTCATGACGATCGACGTACGTGGCTGGTGCATGCTTCTCCCGGACTCCCCAGTCTCGCGCGGACAGTGTGCCCGCGCGCGGTGTCCGCAACCCTACCCGAGGCGCCGGGTGCGGTCGCGGTCGGGTACGGCGCTCCGGAACGGCGGCGGCGTGGCGGGCGGCACGCGGTCGTCGCCCGTCGTCGCCCGCGGACGCGGGGATCAGGCGGGCGCGCGCCCGCCGGACGCGGCGAACGGCAGCGCCGTCACCGCGGCGGCCACCGGCTGCTCGCCGACCGGCCGTGCGCTGACCGTCGCGCCGGGCTCGACCTCGCGGCGCACGAGGGCGAGGGCGATCGGGCCGTGCCGGGGCGACGTGACGACGCTCGTCACGCGGCCGACCTCGCGGCCGTCGTCGACGAGCACGGTGCCGACGTCGACGGGACGCTCCAGCCGCAGGCCGCGCAGGTGGCGGTTGGGCCGACCGCGCCAGTGCAGGCGGGCGACGGTCTCCTGGCCGATGTAGCAGCCCTTGGTGAAGCTCACCGCCCGCTCGACGATCCCGGCCTCGGCCGGCATCGTCGCGTCGTCCATGTCGTGGTGCAGGCGGGGGCGGCCGTGCTCCACGCGCAGGATCTCGGCGGTCGCCTCGGGGATCGGCCGGGCCCCGGACCGCTCGAGCGCCGCGGCGACGTCGTCGGTGTCGGCGGCGTCGCAGAGGACGTCGACCCCGACGTCGGTGCGCACCAGGCGCACCGGTCGTCCCTCGACGGTCGCGGCGACGTGGTCGTGCTCCCCGGAGCCCGGCGCGACCCCGCCCGCGACGGCCGCGGCGACCGTGCCCGCGCGCGGGCCGACGATCGACAGCAGGCCCCGCTCGAGCGTGCGCTTGTGGAGCTCCACGTCGAACCCGATGAGGTGGCGACGTAGGTGGGTGAACAGCGCCTGCAGCCCCGACCGCTCGCAGAGGATCAGGAGCTCGTCCCCGGCCGCCAGCACCCGCAGGTCGGTGACGATCTTGCCCTTCGGGGTGAGCAGCGCCGCGTAGGCGCCCTCGCCGGGCCCGAGCGCGACGGTGTCGGCGGTGACCTGGCCGGCGAGGAACTCCGCCGCGTCGGCGCCGGTGAGCGCGAGCTTGCCCGACGCGGAGCGGTCGACGACGCCCGCGTCGGTCGTCGCGCGCCGGTATCCGTCGAGCGTCGCGGCGGCCTCCACGACGTCGTCGGCGGCGGGTGGTTCCGGCACGGCCGTCGGCCGTCGGGGCTCGTCGCTCATCCCGACCGACGATAGCGACCGTCCCGATCGGCCCCGGCGGGCGCGTCGATGCCCGGCGTCGATCGGGGAGATGTGCCGCGTTCGACGGTAGAGTCCCCCCGGATGGCGCTCGCTGACACCTTCCAGCGGGTCGTGGACTCGCTGCCTGATGACTGGACCGACCTGGAGCTCGATCTGCGGATCGAGGACGAGGACCGCTACGTGGAGGCCTCGACGTACGTCACCCCGACGTGCAACGCCCAGCCCTACAGCAGGTCCGAGTGGCACTGGCGGCTGCTCGTGGCGCACCGGTTCGGGCACGCCGCCGCACCGTCGGCGGTCCTCACCGCGTTGACGCTCATGGACCAGGCGGGCCTGGCCGGCGAGCTCGCCGTGCGCGAGGTCCGCGTCGGTCGCGCCGAGGCGGTGCAGCAGTGGGGGCGGGGCGAGTCGGTCCGCCGCGAGTTCCGGCACCTCCGCGCCCACTGAGCGGCATGCCGAGCCCGACCAACGCCCCCGTGACGACCGAGGCCAGTCGCGTCGGCGTCCTCGTGCCGGATCCCGAGCTCGGATCGGAGGTCGTGGACCTCGTCCGCGACGCCGGCCACGAGCCGATCCTCGCCGGCGACCTCGAGCGGCTCCACGACGCGGACCGCGACGCGCCGCTCGCGGCGATCGTCGCCGACCTCACGACCGACGGCGAGGACCGCGCCCGCGACCTCGCCGCCGGCCGGCCGCCCGGCGTGCCCGTCCTCGCGTGCTTCGCGCCGCCGGAGCCCGAGGTGCGGGCGGTCGCGATCGAGGAGGGACTGGAGCTCGTCGTGCCCCGGTCGCGGCTCATGCGTGAGACCGACGTCCTGCTTCGCGAGCTCCTCGCCCTGCCCTGATCGCGCCGCGGGCCGGGTCGCGGGGTCAGGACCCCGGGGCCTGCTCCCACACCAGCGCGTCGACGTCGGGAGCCCGGTCGGTGATGCCGACCCGGGCCTCCCACGCCGCCCAGCGCCGCAGCGCCGTGCGGTCGATCGCCACCCCGGGACGGCCGTCGCCCGTGCGCATCGCGGGCGCGACCGCCCGCAACTGCTCCGCGGTGGTGGCGGGGTCGATCGAGCGGTCGCCGGAGCCGTCCCGGATCGTCCGGACGATCCGGTCGACGGCCGCGTCGTCGTCGACGCTCACCGTGCGCTGACCGAGGTCGAGCGCCCGGACGAACCGCCCGACCGCGTCGCCACGATCGGCGAGGACCTTCGACGTCGACACGACGAGGAGCTCCGGGTACGACGGGGCCCCGAACCGGTCGACCCGGAACACCCGGGTGCCCGGGCGCCGCGATCGCAGGGCCACGCCCTCGGCGTTCCAGAACCCGATCGCCGCGTCGACCCGCTCCGACAACAGCGCGCCGACCGCGTCGAACCCGATCGTGCGCCGGCGCACCGTCGACGGGTCGCCACCGTCGCCACGGACGATCTGGTCGAACACCGCGTCGTCGCTCGGCAGCCCGGTCATCCCGACGGTGCGGCGCTCCAGGTCACGGGGACGCTCGATCCCCGGGCCGGCGATGACCGAGCCGAGCGGCCGGTGGACGAGCGCCGCGACCGCCACGAGGTCCGCTCCGGCCTGGCGCGCCAGGGCGATGTCGTGGATGGTCATGATCGCCAGGTCGGTGCGGCCGGCGGCGAGCAGGCGCGCCCCGTCCGCCCCGGACGACGGCACCCGGACGCGCAGGTCCACGCGGGCGTCGGTGAACCGCCCCTGGTCCTGCGCCAGGTAGATCCCCGCGTGCACGGCGTTGGGGGCGAAGTCGAGCGTCAGCGACAGCCGCTCCACCGCGCCCGCCCCGCCGGCGCTCCCGGTCGTCACCGGGTCGGAGCCCCCACAGCCCGCCAGCAGCGCGGCGCTCGCCACGAGCGCCCCGAGCCGGGTCCTCCACGGTCGCCGGGACCGCTCCCGCCGGCGCGGCCGCCACGGGTCGAGGATGGTCGGGCCATGAGGGTGACGCTGTCCAGACATGCCCCCATGTTCACCGGGTTCGCGCGCGTGCGCGGCGCGGGGGTGGGAGCGGCGGCCCGGCCTCGTAGACTCCGGGCGGGATGAGTCGCCGGGTGACGTTTTCGCGGAATCACACGTTGTCGTTGTCGCGGACGTGTTCGTCGGTGTGCAAGTACTGCGCGTTCGCCACGCGCATGGCGCATCTGCGCACGCCCGAGGAGGTCGAGGCGGTCCTCGACGAGGCGGTCCGGCGACGCGCGAAGGAGTTGTTGATCCTGACGGGGGAGGAGCCGGACTCCCATCCCGGGGTGCGTCAGCGGTTGGCGGAGCTGGGGTTCGAGGACTTCGTCGGCTATGTGGTGTGGGCGGGGGAGCGGGCGCTGGAGCGCGGCCTGTTGCCGCACACGAACCTGGGGGCGGTCTCCAGGGAGGACTTGGTGCGGTTGCGGCGCGTGACGGCGTCGCAGGGGGTGATGCTGGAGTCGATCAGCGAGCGGTTGATGGAGACGGTGCATGCGGGGTCGCCGTCGAAGCATCCGCAGCGGCGGTTGGCGACGATCCGGGCGGCGGGGGAGCTGCGGATCCCGTTCACGTCGGGGATCCTCGTCGGGATCGGCGAGACCCCCGCCGAGCGGGTGGCGTCCCTTGAGGCGTTGGCGGAGGTCCATGCGGAGCACGGTCATCTGCAGGAGGTGATCCTGCAGAACTTCGTGCCACACGAGCGCTACTACGGCAAGGACGTGGGGGAGATCGCGGACGCGTCCGCGCGGGCGTACTGGCGGACGGGGATCCTGGATGGGGAGCACGTCGGGTGGGAGCGCTCGCCGCACCTCGATCTTCCGGAGTGGGCGTGCCCGGTCTCGATCGAGGACATGGTCGAGCTCGTCGGGATCACGCGG
>Ga0172382_10002372_pt1 | contig 31724 bp, 35 predicted proteins | sample Leawel138RmetaG_FD_122245 | JGI IMG/M metagenome (GOLD analysis project Ga0172382, IMG submission 122245) | Leachate microbial communities from a municipal landfill in Southern Ontario, Canada - Leachate well 138R metaG | ecosystem: Engineered > Solid waste > Landfill > Unclassified | place...
ACCCTGGCCTCCACCGGCACACCGGCATTTTTCATGCACGCGGCCGAGGCTATCCATGGCGACCTGGGCATGCTCACCGGCCAGGACATCCTGCTGGCCTTGTCCTACTCGGGCTCCGCACAAGAGCTCATCACCATCATCTCGATCGCCAAGCGCATGGGCACGCAGATCATCGCCCTGACCGGCCACCCGGGCTCCGAACTCGCCCGCAGCGCCGATCTCGTGCTCGACGCGGCCGTCGAGCACGAAGCCTGCCCGCTGAACCTGGCGCCCACCGCCAGCACCACGGCGGCGCTGGTCCTGGGCGATGCACTGGCCGTCGCCTGCCTCGAAGCGCGCGGTTTCAACCGCGAGGACTTTGCCCGTTCGCACCCCGGGGGCGCCCTGGGCCGGCGCCTGCTCACCACCGTGGGCGATATCATGCGCCACGGCGCCGCCCTGCCGTGCGTGCAACCCGACACCCTCATTCCCGACGCGCTGGCCGAAATGTCCGCCAAGGGCATGGGCATGACGATCGTGCTGCAGAGCCGCACCCCCGTGGGGATCTTCACCGACGGCGATCTGCGCCGCCTGCTCACGCGCCTGGGCGATATCCGCCAGCTGCCGGTCTCGGCGGGCATGAGTCCACACCCGCGCAGCATTGCGCCACAGGCGCTGGCGATCGAAGCGGCCACGGTGATGGACGCCCACAAACTCAGCCAGATTCTGGTCGTGGACACCGACGGGCTATTATTGGGGGCATTGCACATGCACGACCTGCTCGCTGCCAAGGTCATCTGATGAACGAGCTACCCGGTTTCTCTCATCCCGCCGAAGCCCAGATCCTGGCCCGCATCCCGGCCGAGGTGGTACAGCGCGCCCGCGGCGTGCGCCTCATGGTATTCGACGTGGACGGCATCCTGACCGACGGCTGCCTCTGGTACGGCCATCAGGGCGAGGCGGTCAAGGCCTTCAACGCGCTGGATGGCCATGGCCTGCGGCTGCTGCGCGAACAAGGCGTGCGGGTGGCCTGGGTCAGCGGGCGCAAAAGCGAGATCACCACGCGGCGGGCCGCCGAACTGGGCATTTCACCCGCCCTGCAGGGGGTGCACGACAAAATCGGCACGCTCGAGCAGCTGGCCCGCGATGCCGGCCTGAACCTGCAGGACACCGGCTACATGGGCGACGACATCATCGACCTGCCGGCCCTGCGGGCCTGCGGGTTTGCAGTCAGCGTACCCAATGCCCCCTTCTATATCCGGCAGGCGGCCCATTGGGTCACCGAGCTCGGCGGCGGGCGCGGGGCGGTGCGCGAATGCTGCGATCTCATACTGGCCGCCCAGGGGCGCCTGGGTGCCTGCTTCACCACCCGCCTCTCTACATTGGGCGGGGCCATTCAGTGAAAGAACGCATGCCTGGCCTGGTGGCCATTCTGCTGCTGGGCCTGCTGGTGCTGGGCACGTGGTGGGCCTCGGACTACGCCCTGCAGTCGATCCAGGTCGACCCGCCGCGACGCCTGACCCATGAACGCGATTCCTGGTCGGAGCCTTTCGTCATGGTACGCAGCGACGCCCGGGGCCAGGCCATCAACCGGCTCGAAGGCAAGGCCATGGAGCATTTCCCGGACACCGACAGCTACGAAATCGACCAGCCCCGGGCCGTGGGCCACCAGGCTGGCTCGCCCGTCACGGTGGGTACCGCCGACCACGGCGTGCTCGACCAGAAAGGCGAACGCATCGTGCTCACCGGCAATGCGCATCTGCAGCGCCTGGCGACCCCCGAAAGCCAGCTGCTCGACGTGCGCAGCGAACAGCTCATCATCGAACCCGAACACGACCTGGTACATACCGACCAGCCCGCCGTGGTCATCCATGGCGCTTCCACCCTGCGCGGCACCGGCATGCGCTACGATAACCGCACCCGACAGCTGACTGTCACCGCAGCCAGCAACGTCAGGATCTCGGGCGAAGACCAGGCAGCCCGAACCTCTGGCCACAAGGACTCACAGCCATGAAATCATTGCTATCGACCCTGTTGTCCGGCACGACCGCGGCCTGTCTGATCCTGTGCGGTGCAACGACCGCAATGGCCCAGACCAGCGAACCCGAGCCCGAAACGGTCATTCTCGCCGACACACTGCACTACGACGACATCAACAAAGTCAGCACGTTCACCGGCAACGTCATCCTGACCCGGGGCAACATGACCCTGCACGGCGAAAAGCTGGTCACCCGGGAAGACGAACAGGGCAACCAGTTCGGCACCGCCACGCCGGCGCCAGGCAAGCAGGTCGTCATCCGCCAAGAAAACCCCGAAAAATACGAAACTCTCATCGCCACCGGCCAGCAGGCCGACTACGACGGGCGCAGCGGCGACGTGATCCTCACGGGCCAGGCGACCGTCACGCGCCAGATCTGCGGCGAGACGCTCGACAACGTGCGCGGGGCCCGTATCATCTATCACCAGAAATCAGGCACTTACGAAGCCTTCGGTGGCAAGAACTCGGCCGCGACGGGCGGGCGGGTGCGCTCGCTGGCACAGCCCCAGTCGCGCATCGACCAGGCCACGGCCCGCTGCAAGGCGGCCAAGGCAAAACCCTGAGCCTTCACGCTTCATGCCTGAGCACGTTCCTCTTGCGCACGCCAGCCGGGCCAACCTGCAGCGCGTGTCCGGCAGCCTGCAGGCCATCGGCCTGGGCAAGACCTTCGGGCGGCGCCCCGTGGTCCAGGACGTTTCGCTGGAGGTCGACAGTGGCGAAGTGGTCGGTTTGCTGGGCCCCAACGGCGCCGGGAAAACCACCAGCTTCTACATGATCGTGGGCCTGATCCCGGCGGACACCGGCCGCATCCTGATCGACGGCCACGAGGTCTCCGGGCTGCCCATGCATCGCAGGGCGCGCCTGGGCCTGTCGTACCTGCCCCAGGATGCATCCGTGTTCCGCCGCCTGACGGTCGAGCAAAACATTCGCGCCGTGCTCGAACTGCAGCGCGACGAAGCCGGCCGGGCCCTGTCGCCCGCGGCCCTCGAAGACCGCCTCGAATCACTGATCGACGAACTGCAGATCGGCCATATCCGCAGCAACATGGCGCTGTCCTTGTCGGGCGGCGAACGGCGCCGCGTAGAGATCGCCCGCGCCCTGGCCACGCATCCGCGCTTCATCTTGCTGGATGAGCCGTTCGCGGGGGTCGACCCGATCGCGGTGATCGAAATCCAGCGCATCGTGCAGTTTCTGAAAGGCCGCAACATCGGCGTGCTGATCACCGACCACAACGTGCGCGAAACCCTGGGGATCTGCGACCGCGCCTACATCATCAGCGAGGGCCGGGTTCTGACCAGCGGGCACCCCGGAGAGATCGTGGACAACGAAGCCGTGCGCCAGGTGTACCTGGGCAAGAACTTCAGGATGTAGCTGCACGCCGCAGCCCCACGCCGGCCGCGCACACCGGCCTTTGGGCGCGCCCGCTGGCCGGCCGGCACGATCGCGCGCACCCGCATATCCCTCCAGCATACAACGAAGCGGGGGGCTTGATGCAAACCCTGCTTTGGGTACACTGGGATGGCACTTTCACCGCGCAAGGAGTCCGCACCATGAGCCTGACCATCACTGGCCGCAATCTGGAAATCACCCCCGCTATCCGAGAGTACGTCAACACCAAGACCGCGCGCGTATTGCGCCACTTCGATCAGGTCATAGACAGTCAGGTCACCCTGACCATCGAGCCACTCAAGCACACTGCTGAAATCACCCTGCGCCTGCGCGGCAAAGACCTGCACTGCGAGGCATCCGACCAGAACCTGTATGCAGCGATCGACCTCCTGGTCGACAAGGCCGACCGGCTGGTCATCAAGCACAAGTCCAAGGCGCAGGACCACGGCAATGAAACCCTCAAGCGACAGGAAATCACCACCTGAAGCCCTCTTCGCTCCGGCCAGCGGGCACCGGGCCCGCTGCGGGGCACTCGCACTATAATGTGCGCCATGAATCTCACCACCCGTATCCTGCCGCCCGAGAACATCGTTCTCGACCTGGCAGCCACCAGCAAAAAGCGGGCTTTCGAACATGCCGGGCTCTTGTTCGAGAACCACCAGGGTGTGGCACGCATGTCGGTCTTCCACAGCCTGCTGGCGCGCGAACGGCTGGGCTCCACCGCGCTGGGGCACGACGTGGCCATCCCGCATGGCCGCCTCAAGGATTTGCGCGAACCCCACGCCGCATTCATCCGGCTGGCCGAACCGGTGCGCTTCGACGCGAACGACGGGCGGACCGCCCGCCTGCTGTTCTTTCTGCTGATGCCCGAAACGGCCACCCAGATGCACCTCGACCTGCTGGCCTGCATCGCACGGCTCATGTCGGATGCCGACATCCGGCACACGCTGGCCCGCTCGAACGACGTAGCCGAAGTGCACCAGCTGATCCTCTCGGGCGGCAGCGAGCCGCACCCCGACCATGCTGAGCATTCCAGAGCTGATCCATGACAACCACGAGAAGATCCCCTTCTCGTGGGTCACCGGCCAAGACACGGCCGACCAGCGGCTGATCCCCGACACCCACGGATCGGGCGCCGATCTCATCGGCCACCTCAACCTGATCCATCCGGCGCGGATCCAGGTGTTCGGCGCCGAAGAACTGGCGTATTTCGAACGCCTGAACCGGCCGCGGCGCCATAACCTGCTGGAAGATCTGCGGGCCGGCAAAGTGCCCGCCATCATCCTCGCCGCCGACACCCAGGCCCCGGACGACCTGCTGGCCTACTGCCGCGAACACGAGATTCCGCTACTCGCCACGCCGTTCGAGGCCGCGCTCCTGATCGATCTGCTGCGCATTTACCTGGGCAAGCGCATGGCGCCCAAGATGACGGTGCACGGCGTGTTCATGGACGTGCTTGGGCTGGGGGTGCTGATCACCGGTGAATCGGGCCTGGGCAAGAGCGAACTGGCCCTCGAGCTGATTTCACGGGGCCACGGCCTGGTGGCCGACGACGCCGTCGAACTGTCGCGCACCGCGCCCCACTTCGTCGAGGGGCAGTGCCCGCCGCTGCTGCAGAACCTGCTCGAAGTACGTGGCCTGGGCCTGCTCGACATCCGCACCATCTTCGGCGAGACCTCGGTGCGCCGCAAAATGAAGATCAAGCTGATCGTGCACCTGGTGCGCCTGAACGCCGAGCACTTCGAGCGCCTGCCGACGCAGGACGAATACCAGGACATCCTGGGCATTCCCATCCGCAGAGTCATGCTGCAGGTGGCCGCAGGGCGCAACCTCGCCGTGCTGGTCGAAGCCGCGGTGCGCAACACCATCCTGCAACTGCGGGGGATCGACACCATGGGCGATTTCATCGAGCGCCAGGCCCTGGCCATCATGCAGAACAGCCGCGACGCCCTGGCCGACAAGCCCGGGGCGCGCTGACGCAGGGGGCCGGCCATGCTGAACATCGTACTGATCACCGGTATTTCGGGCTCGGGCAAGTCCGTGGCCCTGCGCATGCTGGAAGACACCGGCTATACCTGCATCGACAACCTGCCGGTGCGCTTCCTGCAGGACTTCATCGCCAGCACCCAGGACACCGGCCTGCAGCAAGTGGCCGTATCCATCGACGTGCGCACCCCGGGCGACCTGGACGACCTGCCCGGCATCCTGACCAGCCTGCGCGCCATGGGCCGGGCACTGCACGTGGTCTTCCTAGAGGCCAGCGACGAGGCCCTGATTCAGCGCTACTCCGAATCCCGCCGCCGTCATCCGCTGACCGACCGCCTGCAGCGCGAAGGGCTGAGCGCGTCGCTGAAAGACTGCATCGCACGCGAACGCGAGATGCTGGCGCCCCTGCGCAATCAGGAACACGTCATCGACACCTCCGACCTGACCCCGGGGCAGTTGCGGGCCTGGGTACGGGACCTGGTGCGCGCAGACCACCGGGCGATCATCCTCACCTTCGAATCGTTCGCCTACAAGCGCGGCGTGCCCAACGATGCCGATCTGGTCTTCGACGTGCGCTGTCTGCCCAACCCCTATTACGATCGCATCCTACGCCCCCAGACGGGTCGCGATCCCGCCGTGGCCCAGTGGCTCGAAGCGTTCGATGCCGTACCGGCCATGGTGGCGGACATCGCCGGCTTCGTGCGCAAATGGCTGCCGCACTACATGCAGGATACGCGCAACTATCTCACCATCGCCATTGGCTGTACCGGTGGGCAGCACCGCTCGGTCTACGTCACCGAGCAGCTGGCGCGCCGCTTTGCCGATCACTCGCCCCTGCTGGTGCGCCACCGCAACCCGCTGTTGCAGGATACGGACCCATGACCCGGCCGGCCCGCATCCACCCTGTCGGCTGCCGGCCTTTCGCTCTGCCGGCCCCCCCGCCTGGACGGGCCGGACGGCTGCTGTTGGCGCTGGCCTGCGTGGCCATGCTGGCGGCCTGCGCCTCGCGCCCCGGCGGCTACTACCAAGACGACGGGCCCGGCGCCCAGGTGCCGCCCGACATCGCTGCCATCCCGAATGCCGTACCGCGCATCGAACGCCATGCCCCCGCCAATTTCCGGCCCTACCAAGTCTTCGGCGTACGCTATCAGCCCCTGGGCGAGAACCAGCCCTACGAGCAGGCCGGCGTCGCGTCTTGGTACGGCAGGAAGTTCCACGGTTCACGCACGGCCAATGGTGAAATCTACGACATGTACGCCATGACGGCGGCCCACCCCACCCTGCCCCTGCCCAGCTACGCCGTGGTGACACGGCCCGCCAACGGGCGCAGCATCATTGTGCGCATCAATGATCGCGGCCCTTTCCACGCCGGCCGCATCATCGATCTCTCTTGGGTGGCGGCGGCCAAGCTGGGCCTCATCGGCCCAGGCAGCGGCACCGTCGTGGTGCGGGCGATCACGCACTCGGACATTCTGGCGGGCCGGTATCCGGGCGCGGCGCCGGGGGCCGCCACCGCGGTAGCGGCCGCCTCTCCGGCGCCCGGGGCGATGGCCGCAGCACAGCCGGCATCGATACCGGCATCCGCGGCGCGCGCCGACGCCTTCGACCCGCCTGTGGCACCCGCTGCCCACGATGCGCTCGTGGCCGGGCCCGCGGTGGCCGGGGGGGGCGTATACCTGCAGTATGGCGCGTTTTCCTCGGCTGACAATGCACAGGCGCTGGCCACGCGGGTCAATGCCCGGCTAGAGGGTCTGGGCATCCCGGCCGCGGTCAGCCACCAGGCAGCGCTGTACAAGGTGCGTTCGGGGCCCTACGCCTCGCGCGACCAGGCTGCCCAGGAAGCGGGCCTGCTGCTGGAAACCCTGGGCCTGCAACCCGTCATCGCCCTCGATCAAGGGTCCTGATCCGCGCCACGCCGCTGGGCCAGCGCCCACGTATACAAGGCGTCCCGGGCGTGCCCGGTCAGGCGCGTCCCGATGCGCACGGCATCGCGCACCGACAACTCATCCAGGAGTACCTGCATGAGCCGCTGGTCGGCCTCGGCCAGCCCGGCGGGCGCGGCGGGCTGCGCCGGTGGCGCATGCACGACGATCACGAATTCACCCTGGCCGCGATGCGCATCGGCCTGCAGCCAGGCCATCACCTGGGCCAGCGGCAGGGTGGCGATGTCTTCGTGGCGCTTGGTCAGCTCGCGCGCAATGGTGACAATACGTGACCCGCCAGCCAGGTCCAGCAGGTCGGCCAACGCCGGACGAACACGGTGCGGCGCCTCGAACAATACCACCGGCATGGGCAAAGCGAGCCAGCTGGACAACCAGGCGCGCCGCGCCCCCGAACGGGCTGGCATGAACCCGGCGAAGGCAAAGCCAGGGGCCTCGTCGGACGTGGCGCCGCTGGCCATGAGGGCGGTGATCACCGCACTGGGCCCAGGCACCGGCACCACCCTGAACCCGGCCTGCTGCACCCGCCGGACAATGCGCGCGCCCGGGTCGCTGACGGCGGGCGCGCCGGCATCGGACACCAGCGCAATCCGCGCACCGGCCTGCAGGCGCTCGATGATTTTTACGGCGGCGGCCTGTTCATTGTGCCGGTGCGCAGCCAACAACGGTACGTCCAGCCCCCAGGCCTGCAGCAGGCTGCGCGTGGTGCGGGTGTCTTCCGCGGCGATGGCATCGCACTGGCGCAAGGCCTCGAGGGCGCGCAAGCTCAGGTCGGCCAGATTGCCGATCGGCGTGGCCACGACGTACAGACAGGCCGTCGGCCAGGATTGCGCAGCCACCCGTTGTGCGTGACATTCCCATGCCGATACGCCCTGCCCGCCGCCGCTTTTCGTCATACTGGCCCCCTGTTCGTCCTGTCTGCCTGCGCCGTGCCCGATCACCCCACAACCCCCCATGAAATCGCCCGACAAGCCCAGGAAAAGATCCTGCACCGCCGGCGCACCCCGCAGGGCCGGCCGCGTCGGCGCCAACTGGCCCTGGCCGGCGGGTCGGTCACCCAGCGCCAGGGCCACGCCGCAGAGCAGCGGGCCATCGAATATCTGCACCAGCAAGGCCTGCAGATCCTGGCCGCCAACCTGCGCTGCCGCTGGGGAGAAATCGACCTGGTCGCGCTGGACGGCCACGTCCTGGTGTTCATCGAAGTGCGCGAACGCCGTACCCAAAGCCACGGCGGCGCCGCCGCCAGTGTAAACCGCCGCAAGCAATGGCGGCTGATTCGTACGGCGCAAACCCTCCTGCCCGGGCTGCTTCGGCGGTTGGACACCGATCCGCGGGGCATGGGGCCGGTACCCCCCTGCCGGTTCGACGTGCTCGCCTACGAAAACGGCCGCCCACACTGGATACGCCACGCCTTCGAAGCCTGACGCCGCTTGAAATCTGTTACCTTGGCGCCGATTCACTCATGCGATAATCGCCCCATGGACATGACGCACCGCATGGCGGCGCACTTCGATGCCGCTATCCAGACCCTGCAGGCCAATGCCAGCGCCCTGGCCCCGGCGCTCGCCTCCGGGGTCGACCTGCTTTTTTCGGCCCTGACCAGCAACGCCCGCATCCTGGCCTGCGGCAACGGCGGCTCGGCCACTGACGCCCAGCACTTCGTGGCCGAGCTAGTGGGCCGCTTCGAGCGCGAACGCCTGCCGCTGGCCGGCCTGGCCCTGAACACCGACACCGCCATCCTCACGGCGGTCGGCAACGACTACGGCTACGAAACGGTATTCGAGCGCCAGGTCAACGCACTGGGCCAACCCGGCGACGTACTCGTGGCCATCTCTACCAGCGGCAATTCGCCCAACGTGCTGCGCGCCATCGAAGCCGCCCACGATCGTGAAATGTCCGTCATCGCCCTCACCGGCAAAGGCGGCGGCATGATCAGCGGGCTGCTGCAGGAAACCGATGTCCATCTCTGCGTTGCGCACGACCGCACCATGCGCATCCAGGAAGTCCACATCGTGCTCCTGCATGCCTTGTGCGACGGCATCGACGCCCTGCTACTCGGAGACTCAGCCTGATGTCCTATTTTGTCCTGCATTCCATGCGTGCGGCCGCGGCCCTGCTGGCCCTGAGCCTGCTGGCCGGCTGTGCCGCCGTCGTCGTAGGCGGTGCCACGACCACTGCGGTGGTGGCCAGCGACCGCCGCTCCACGGGCGAGCAGGTGGATGACCAAACCATCGAACTGCGGGCCGACAGCGAACTCGAACAGGCGTTCGGCGACCAGGCCCGCATCAGCATCATGTCGTATGCCGGGCGGGTACTGCTCGTGGGCGACATCCCCACCGAAGCCGACAAGCAAAAGGCCATCGACATCGTACGCGACATCTTCCGTGTGAAATCGGTCGACAACTTCCTGCGGGTGGGCGCCATCACGCCGTTCAGCGTGCGCTCCAACGACGCCTGGATCACCTCCAAGGTCAAAAGCCAGCTGATCGCCACCAAAGACGTTCCGTTTCGCACCATCAAGGTCATGACCGAGCGCGGCACCGTCTATCTCATGGGGAAAGTCACCGCCCCCGAGGGCGAGCGCGCGGCCAAGGCGGCCTCGGCTGTCGGCGGCGTCAATAAAGTCGTAAAATTGTTCGATATCGTCACCCCGGAAGTCCTGAGCGAAGAATACGCCGACACGCCCCCGACAGCCGCCAGCTCATCGGCCGCTGATCCCGGCGATCCGGAAACCCAGACACTGCCCGTCAAATGAAAAAATTGCTGATCGGCCTGGTGGCTGTGGTGGCCTTGGGTGCCGCAGCCATCTGGCAATTCCAGGGCGCGGCCCAGGCGGCGCCCCAAGTCACGTTCACCACACTCGATGGCCAGCAGATCACCACCCACGACCTGCATGGCAAAGTGGTGCTGATCAAGTTCTGGGCCACCAGCTGCACCACCTGCGTGGCCCAGATGCCCGAGACCATCCGCCACTACCAGGCTCTCAAGGGGCGCGGTTTCGACACCATCGCCGTGGCCATGGCATACGACCCGCCCCGCTACGTCAAGAATTTCACCGAAACCCGCGCGCTGCCCTTCCCGGTGGTGCTCGATGCCGATGGCACCCTGGCACAGGCCTTTGGCGACATCCGCCTGACACCCACCGCGATCCTGATCGACCGCCAGGGCAATATCATCAAACGTTATCTGGGCAACTACGACGAACAAGCCTTCATGGCCACCGTCGAGAAGGCCCTGGCCTCCTGATGCACACCCCGAATCCCGAACCCCCGAAGCCGACCCTGCCAGACGCCATCAAGGCCGAAGTCCTCTCCGAGGCCCTGCCTTACATCCGGCGCTTTCATGGCAAGACGGTAGTCATCAAGTACGGCGGCAACGCCATGACCGACGAGGCCCTGCAGCAAAGCTTCGCGCATGACGTCGTGCTGCTCAAGCTGGTCGGCCTCAACCCGGTCGTCGTGCACGGCGGGGGGCCGCAGATCAACAGCGCGCTCAAGCGCCTGGGCAAAGAAGGGGTGTTCGTCCAGGGCATGCGCGTCACCGACGCCGAAACCATGGAAGTCGTCGAATGGGTGCTGGGCGGTCAGGTGCAGCAGGACATCGTGATGATGATCAACCAGGCGGGCGGCAAGGCCGTAGGCCTGACGGGCAAAGATGGCTGCCTGATTCAGGCACGCAAGAAACTCATGCCCGACGAACAACATCCGGGCCGCATGCTCGACATCGGCTTCGTGGGCGACATCGAACGCATTGAACCGGCGGTGGTCAAGGCCCTGCAAGACGACCAGTTCATCCCGGTGATCTCGTCCATCGGCTACAGCACCGACGACGGCCAGGCCTACAACATCAATGCCGATGTGGTGGCGGGCAAGATGGCCGAGGTACTGGGCGCCGAAAAACTGGTCATGCTCACCAACACCCCGGGGGTACTCGATAAAAACGGCCAGCTGCTGCGCAAGCTGTCGGCGCGCACCATCGACGAGCTCTTCCAGGACGGGACGCTCTCGGGGGGCATGCTGCCGAAGATTTCTTCAGCGCTCGATGCCGCCCGTTTCGGGGTGAACTCGGTGCACGTCATCGACGGGCGCGTGCCCCACTGCCTGTTGCTCGAGATCCTGACGGATCGCGGGGTGGGCACCCTGATCAGCGCCCACTGACGCCGCGCGCACCGGGTTCGCGCGGTTCGCGCGGCGGCGCGCGCCCGGGCCGCACACCGGGCAGCCGGGGTCTTTCCGAAACCGGATCACCTGCCACTGCATGCGCAGCGCATCCACGGACAGCAGGCGGCCCGTCAGCGCTTCGCCCATGCCCACCAGCAGCTTGATCGCTTCTGCGGCCTGCACGCTGCCCACCATGCCCACCAGCGGCCCCAGCACGCCGGTGGTGGCGCAACGCAGCTCTTCGACGGAATCGGCCTCTGGGAACAGGCAGTGATAGCACGGCGCGCCGGGGTCGCGCAGATCGTACACGCTGACCTGCCCCGAAAAACGGATGGCGGCCCCTGACACCAGCGGCGTGCCCGTGGCGACGCAGGCCCGGTTGATGGCATGCCGAGTGGCAAAATTATCACAGCAATCGAGCACCAGGTCGACCTGCTCGGCGAGCTCGAGCAGGCGGGTTTCATCCAGGCGCTCGACCACGGCCTGCACAAAAACGTCTGGATTCAGTGCGTGCAAGGCATCCCGCCCGGATTCAGCCTTGGGGCGCCCCAGGCTGGCCGAACCGTGCAGAATCTGGCGCTGCAGATTGCTGAGCTCGACCACGTCGTCGTCGGCCAGAATCAGCTGCCCGACCCCGGCGGCCGCCAGGTACAGGGCCGCCGGCGAGCCCAGGCCCCCGGCGCCGACGATGAGCACCCGCGCCGCAAGCAGCCGCTCTTGCCCCTCGATGCCCAGCTCATCGAGCAGAATGTGGCGTGCATAGCGCAACAGCCGGGCATCGTCCAGGGGATCGGATGGCATCATGGCACCCGGATCATGCCGTCGGGCGTGATGCGATAACGCAATACCTCGGCCGGCCCGCCATCATTCAGGGTTTTTTTTTCACCCGCCGGCTCGGCCGTTTCGGTCTTGGACTTTTTGCCGCCCTCTGCGCTGTCTGCCTGATCGCGTTCGAGCTTGACCTGCGCCGGATCCGTCTTGAGCACCGGGTGGCCGAGCAAGGCATTGAGCGCCTGCTGAAGCTGCCAGTCGTCTGTGCCCCCGAATTCGAACATGCGGATTTCACCCTGAACGAAATCGTCTTCGTCGTCTTCGGCCTTGGGCGGTTCGGATGTGCCCTGGGTGTCCAGATGATGGCGCAGATCGACCTCGCGCTGCATGCGAAACAAGTTGCCGGCGGCGCTGTCTGCGACCTCGTAGTCTGGATCCACCCCGGTATTCTGGATGCTGCGCCCCTTGGGCGTGTAGTAGCGTGCCGTCGTCAGTTTGATGCCCGTGTCGTCGTCGAGCTGCAGGACGGACTGCACCGAACCCTTACCGAACGTCCGGGTGCCCACGATCTTGGCGCGCTTGTAGTCTTGCAGGGCCCCCGCCACGATCTCGGAGGCCGAGGCGGACCCGATGTTGACCAGCACCACCATGGGCACCGAGCGCGTCCAGGACGGCAGGGTGCTGCCCGCCCCGTCGCGGTCCAGGTGGCGGGCGTAGAAGGCTTCGTTGGAGGATGGAATACGACCCTTGGTGGACACCACGAGCGTGCCTGGCTCGAGGAATGCCGACGCCACGCCGATGGCGCCATCCAGCAGGCCGCCAGGGTCATTGCGCAGGTCGAGCACCAACCCCTTGGGCGCTTTCCCGGGCGAGAGATCGCCCAGCATGCGGATCAGATCGGCCGTCGTGCGGTCCTGGAACTGCGTCACGCGCACGTAGGCGATGTCGTCTTTCAGCATCTTGCCGCGCACGCTGCGCGTCTTGATCATCTCGCGCACGATGTGGAATTCGAGGGGCTTGCCGCTGCCGGCGCGCTGGATGGTGAGGTCGATGGACGTGCCGGGTTCGCCGCGCATTTTCTTGACGGCGTCATTGAGCGTCAGCCCCTTGGTGGGCTCGCCATCGATGTGCGTGATGAGGTCGCCCGTGATGATCCCCGCGCGCGCAGCCGGAGTGTCCTCGATTGGGGCGATGACCTTGGGCATGCCGTCCTGGGTGCCGATTTCTATGCCCAGGCCGCCAAAGCCCCCGCGCGTGATGTCCTGCATCTGCTTGTAGGCCTCGGCGTCCAGGTACACTGAATGCGGATCCAGGTCGGCGAACAGCCCCTTGATGGCCTCGTCGATCAGGGTCTGGTCGGTTACCGGTTCGACGTAGCTGGACTTGATGGCGCCATACACGTTGGCGAACTGCTGCAGCCCCTTGAGCGGCAGGGGTTCGCCTTTCTGTGCCGCAGCCGCGATCCCCAGGCTGACCAGGACACCGCCCAGAAAGCCCACGAGTATCCAGCCCCAAGATCGCTTGTTGTGCAGGTTCATTTCAAGGTCTCTGGCCCAAGTCGCCGACAAATATTGCATAGTACCGTACCGCAATCACGGCCGCAGCCACAATTGCGGGTTGAGCGGCGCCCCCTCGTGGCGCAGCTCGAAATACAGGCCGGGCTCGACTTGCCCGCCGGTGGCGCCGACCCGGGCCAATACGTCACCCGGCGCCACCACATCGCCCACCTCGCGCAGCAAGGTCCGGTTGTAGGCGTAGACGCTGAGGTACTGCTGGCCGTGATCCACGATGAGCAAATTGCCAAAACCGGCCAGCCAGCCAGCATACACGACGCGCCCGGCCGCCACGGCGTGCACCGGCGTGTCTTCGGGCGCGCGCAGCACAATGCCGCGCCACAGCCCGCCATCGGGGCGCTGGGCCCCGAAACGGCCCTGCATGTCGCCGGCCACCGGCAGCGGCAAACCCTTCTGCAGGCCGACGAATCCACCTTCTGGCACGGATCGCGTGCCCGATCCGGCATCGGCATCCGTGCCGGATGATGGTGAACGGTCCTGGGCCGCTTGCGCTGCATTTTCAGGGGCCGCTCGCGCGGCTTGTTCACGTGCGGCTTGCTCGCGGGCGGCTTTCTCGGCGGCCCGACGGCGCGCCTCGGCCTGCGCGATTTCCTTTTCGAGCGAGCCCAGCAACGTGCCCAACTGCCGGTCGCGCCCTTCCAGGCCCTGGGCCTTGGAACGCTCGGCCTTCAGCTGCGCCGCCACCTGGTCGTACGCCCGACGGTGGGCCTGCTCCTGCGCCTGCAGCGCTTGCTGGCGTGCCTGCATGTCGGCCTGCAAGGCCGAGAGCTCGACCAGGCCCGCATCGGTCTGTGCCTGCAGCCGGGCCAGTTCCGCCAGCGTCGTCTGCAGGGCCTGGAGTGCCTGCGTGCGGGCCCGGACCACATAGGCCAGCCAGCCCAGTTCGCGGCCCAGTTCCTGGGGATCGCGCCCCGAGAGCAGTACCGACCAGGGGGACAGCCCGCCTGCATGATGCGCCCGCAGCTGTGCCGCCAGCGCCTTTTGCTGGGCCTCCAGCGCGACCTGCTGTTTTTCGTGCTCGAGCGAGAGCTTGCCAAGCACCGCCTGTAAGGCCTGTTGGCGCTGTTCGAGTTCCAGCAGGCTGCGGGTCATGTCGGAGATCGCCTGCTCGGAGGCCTTGAGCACCCGGCTGGCATCGGCCTGGCCGGCCTCGCTGGCTTCGATGCGTTCTCGCAGCGCGGCAATCTGCTTGCGCAAGGCCTGTCGCTCGGCCTGCGCCTGCTGCTGGCGGGCCTGCAGGGGCGCGGTCTCGGGCGCGGCCGCAGCCGCTGCGGCACCTGCTGCCGACAACCCGATCAGCATGGACAGCAGGCACGGCGCCCAGCGCATGTTTACGCCTTGCGGGCCTTGCCCTGGTCGGCCACGGCCTGCATGGCGGCCTGGATCTGTTCGGCATCCCCCAGATAGTAATGCTTCAGGGGCTGCAGATCGGCATCCAGTTCATACACCAGCGGCTGTCCGGTGGGGATGTTCAAATGGACGATGTCGTCGTCCGAGACCCCATCCAGGTGCTTGATCAGGGCCCGCAGGCTATTGCCATGGGCCGAGATCAGCAGGCGCTGGCCACGGCGCAGGGCCGGGGCAATCGCCTCATCCCAGCACGGAACCACCCGTTCCACGGTATCACGCAGGCACTCGGTGGCGGGCAGGCGCTCGGCCGGGATGCCATGGTAGCGCGGATCGAAACGCGGGTGACGCGGATCTTCCGCATCCAGCGGCTCGGGCGCGATGGCGTAGGCACGGCGCCACTGGAGGACTTGCGCATCGCCATAGCGGGCCGCCGTTTCAGCCTTGTTCAGCCCTTGCAGGGCGCCGTAGTGGCGCTCGTTCAGGCGCCAGTCGAGTGTGATCGGCGTATGCAGCGCATCCAGCGCGTCCAGCGTGATCCACAAGGTGCGAATGGCCCGCTTGAGCACCGACGTCCAGGCCAGGTCGAACACGAAGCCTTCCTCGCGCAGGAGTTCGCCCGCCTTCCAGGCTTGGGCCCGGCCCGTTTCGGTGAGGTCCACGTCGGTCCAGCCAGTGAAGCGGTTTTCGAGATTCCACTGGCTTTCACCATGGCGCATGAGAACGAGCTTGTGCATCGCAACCCCGGAAAAAGTTGAAAACTGCCGTCCATTTTATAATCACCGCTGCAGACCTGCCCGGCAGGTGTGCACGGGGTGCCGGCAAACCGCCGGCACCGTAGCCGCTATACCTTTGTCGACCGCCTTACAGGAACCTTCGTGGACTTCTTACTCAGCCAGAACAATCTCTGGATCCTGCTCATTGCACTGGTCTCCGGTGCCCTTCTGCTCTGGCCCAGCCTGTCTGGCGCCGGGCGCTCGAACGCGCGCATTGCCCTGGCCGATGCCATCGGCCGGATCAACCGGGAAAATGGCCTGTTCGTCGATATCCGCCCCGAGACCCAGTTCAAGGCCGGCAGCATTCCGCAAGCACGCAACATCCCCATCGATACGCTCGAGGCGCACGCAGGCAGCCTGCCCAAAGACCGTCCGATCGTCGTGGTCGACACCCGCGGCCAGGACGCCAGCAAGGCGGTGGCCCAGTTGCGCAAGCACGGGCTGGAGCAGGTCTTCAGCCTCGAAGGCGGGCTGAATGCCTGGATCGACGGCGGTTTGCCCCTGAAAAAATCCTGAGAGACGCTTCATGGCTCAAGTCACGATGTATTGCACCCAAGTGTGCCCGTATTGCGTTCGCGCCGAAATGCTGCTCAAGCAGCGCGGCGTGACCGACATCCATAAAATCTTCATCGACCGCGATCCGCAGCAACGTGCCATCATGATGGAACGCACGGGCCGGCGCACCGTGCCGCAAATCTACATCGACGACCGGCATATCGGCGGTTACGATGACCTGTCCGCCCTGGATCGCGCCCAGGGCCTGCTGCCCCTGCTGCAGGCCTGATTCCACCCACCCCTTTTTCCGGAACCCCCAATGTCTGAAGAAACCCAGAAACAGAACGGCCAGGCCCCCAGCTTCGGCCTGCAGCGCACTTACGTCAAGGACATGTCGATCGAGATGCCCCATGCGCCCGAAATCTTCCTTGAAAAAGAAGGCCCGGCCGTCGAAGTCTCCATCCAGGTCTCGGGCCAGCGCCTGGCTGAAAGCGTGTACGAATCCGTGGTGACCGCCACGGTGACCACGCGCATCGGCGACAAGGTCCTGTACCTGGTCGAGCTCAGCCAGGCCGGCATCTTCGAAGCGGCCAACATCCCGCCCGAGCAGCTCGACCCGCTCATCGGCATCGTCTGCCCCACCATGCTGTACCCCTATCTGCGCGCCAACGTGGCCGACGCCATCACGCGCACGTCGATGCCACCGCTGCACCTCAGCGAAATGAACTTCCAGGCCCTCTACGAGCAACGGCTGGCACAGCAGAAGCAGCAGGCGGCCACGGGCGACCAGGCAGACTCCGGCCTGATCCTGCCCCCCGGGGCCCGCAACTGAGCGACCCGACATGGCCACGCCGCGCGTGACGGTGCTGGGTGCCGGCAGCTGGGGCACCGCCCTGGCTGCCCTGGCCTGCCCACGCGCCCCGGTCGTGCTCTGGGCGCGTGACCCGGCCACGGTCCAGGCGCTGCAACAACACCGAAACCCGCGCTACCTGCCCGATATCCCATTGCCCCCGGGCCTGCGGGGCACGGGTGATTTCACCCTGGCCGTGCAACACGCCCTGGGCGGGCCCGCCCAGGGCGGCGCGGGGCTCATCGTACTGGGCGTGCCTGTGGCAGGCCTGGCCGATACCTGCACCCGGCTGGCCCGGGAACTACCGGCCCGGACCCCGCCCCTGCATATCCTCTGGACGTGCAAGGGCATGCAGGCCGACACCGGCGCGTGGCCGCACGAAATCGTGGCGCAGGCGCTCGCCGGCCACGCCGGGATCCATACCGGGGTGCTGTCGGGCCCCTCTTTTGCCCGCGAGGTCGCCCAGGGCCTGCCCGTTGCCCTGACCATCGCCAGCGCGCATGCCGATACCGGCCTGGCGGCGCAACAGGCGTTTCACGGCAGTCAGGCGCGCATCTATACATCCAGCGACATCATGGGGGTGCAGGTGGGCGGCGCGATGAAGAACATCGTGGCCATTGCCTGCGGGATCTCGGATGGCCTGCAATTGGGCACCAATGCGCGGGCGGCCCTGATCACGCGCGGCCTGGCGGAAATCCGCCGCCTGGGCGTGGCCCTGGGTGCCCAGGCCGACACCTTCAATGGCCTGACCGGCCTGGGCGATCTGGTGCTCACGGCCACCGGCGAGCTGTCGCGCAACCGCCAGGCGGGCATCGCCATCGGGCGGGGTGAAGCGCCGCACAGCCTGCTGGCACGCGGGATGACGGTCGAAGGGGCCCGCTGCGCCCAGGCGGCCCGAGCGCTGGGCCTGAAGCTGGGCCTGGACATGCCGATCACCGAAGTCGTCAGCCAGGTGCTATTCGAGGGCCTGACGCCCCGGCAGGCAGTCGCGGCGCTGCTCGAACGCGAACCACGCCCCGAATGATCCGGCATCAGACACCGCCGGCAAAGCCCACCTGACGCCAGGCTTCGAACACGGTCACCGCCACCGCGTTCGAAAGGTTCAGGCTGCGCTGCGCGGGCCGCATCGGCAGACGCAGGCGCTGCGATTCGGGCAGCAATGCCCATTGCGCGGCCGACAGGCCGGCCGTCTCGCGCCCGAAAATGAATACGTCCCCGGCCTGGAACGCCTGCGTGCCGATCAGGCGGGGCGCATGGGTCGTGAGCGCAAAGCAGCGGTCCGCCGGGCGGCCGGTATCCTGCAGCGCCAAGGCAAGGTGGTCGTGCACCCGCAAGTCGGCCCATTCGTGATAATCCAGGCCGGCGCGGCGCAAGCGCGCGTCATCCAGCACAAAACCCAACGGACGCACCAGATGCAGGTGGCAGCCCGTGTTGGCCGCCAGGCGGATCACGTTACCGGTATTGGGGGGGATTTCGGGTTCGACGAGAATGATGTGGAACATGGTTCAAATTGTAGTGTGCGCGCCAATATCCAGGCTTCGACCTGGGTGGCTCCAGCGGCTGCCAGCACCGCACGAGCCGCTGCCAGGGTCGCGCCGGTGGTCATCACGTCATCGACCACCGCCACGCGCAGGCCGGCCACGGGGCGGCCACAGGCCAATCGGCCCAGGGGCGCCGCCAAGCGGGCGGCACGGGACAGCGCCGCCTGGCGCGGCCCTTCACGCACGCGCCGCAGGACATCAAGCCGGTAGGGGATGCCCAGGCGGCGCGCCAGCTGGCGCGCCACTTCGGCCGGCGGGCTGAAGCCCCGCTGGCGCAGGGCGGCCGCCCGCGCCGGGACTGGAACAATGCAGTCTGGCGGGCCGCCAGCCGCCCAGCCCGCGCTGCGGACGGCGGCTTCGAGCCGCTGCACCAGCATTGCGGCCAGCGGCAACTGGCCCTGCATTTTGTAGGCCTGAATCAGCTTCTGGCCCACGCCGGCATAATCGAACGCGCTCACGACACGGTCGCAGGCCGGCCCCTGGGCCGTGCAGTCGGGACACCCGCCCGGCCCCAGCGGATGCTGACACGCCGGACAGCGCGGGACCGCCGGGGCGCGCCGCAACGCGGCGCAACACGCGGCGCACAGCCCCTGCCCCGAGACCCGCAGACCGCAGCCCGGACAATCGGCCGGAATCAGGTGGCGCCAGCGCGTGAGGACCAGATGCAGCATAATAGTGAATTTCGGGATCAGGGCCCAGTATAGGAACCCGCCACACCAGATACCAGCCCGACGCGTCATTTATGTCCCAACTGCCCCGCCTGCCCATCGATCCTGTTGCCGTGCGCCAGCAATTTGCGCGGCGCGCCCCGCTCGATGCCGCCCAGTTCCTGTACGGCGAAATCGCGCAGCGCATGCTGCGCCGCCTGGCCTACATCCGTATCGCGCCACAAGACATCCTGGATGCCGGCTGCGGGGCCGCGCACGCCCTCGACCCGCTGCGCGCCCGCTACCCGAACCTGAACTACATCGGCCAGGATGCCTGCGACCGCCTGCTGGACGTGGCCCGCCAGCGCCATGCCAGCACGCCTGGTTTCTGGCACAGGCTGCGCAACAAACCCACCCCCAAACCCGCTTTCCAGCAGGCCGATCTCGCTGAAACCGGCCTGCCCGACCAAAGCCTGGATCTGGTCTGGTCCAATCTCGCACTGCACTGGCACCCCGAGCCTCACATGGTGCTGCAGGAGTGGCGCCGCATCCTGCGCAACGACGCCCTGGCCATGTACTCCAGCCTGGGCCCCGGATCCCTGCGGGAACTGCGCGAGGCCGTGGCCGAGGCCGACCTGGATACACAGCCGATGGCGTTCGTGGACATGCATGATTTTGGCGATCTGATGCTGCAGGTCGGCTTTGCCGATCCAGTCATGGACCAGGAAATCATCACCCTCACCTACCGCAGCCCCGAGAAGCTGCTGGACGACGTACACCTCCTGGGGGGCAACCCCTCCCGTGAGCGCCGGCGTGGCCTGAGCGGACGCGGCTGGCGCAATCGCCTGCTGCAGGCGCTGGAACGGCGCCGGCAGGCCGATGGCACGATCCACCTGAGCCTCGAAGTGGCCTACGGCCACGCCTGGCGGGTCGCCGCCCGGCGGGGCGTGTTCGGCGACCTGCCGGTCGCCACCTTCAAGCGGGCCCGCCCCCTCGAACCCGGCAAGCTGCCGCCCAGGGTCGTACCGCGCAAGCCGGAGCCGGACGCATAGCCCATGGTTCGTGCCTCCGATCCGCCTGTCCGCCCCGCCGCGCTGCACGAGCAACTGATGGCGGCAGCCGTGGCGCTCGAAGCGGTGCTGCACGGACAGTCCCTGTCCGATGCCCTTGAACGGACCCCGGCGCCGTGGCGGCCGGCGGCGCAAGCGCTGTCGTTCCATGCCCTGCGCCACCTCGGGCTGGCCCGGGCGCTGCGCGCCTCGATGGTGGCGCGTCCACCCGGCAACGTGCGCGCCGACGCCCTGCTGTTGCTGGGCCTGTGCCTGCTCGAAACCGCGCTGCAGGCAGACGCGGGCGCGCCGCTGCCCCCCGGGACGCCCCGGTATGCGCCCCACACCGTCGTTCATCAAGTGGTGACGGCCGCCGCCCACGAGCGCGGGACTCGTCCTGCAAAAGGCCTGATCAACGCCGTGCTCAGACGCTATGGGCGCGAACGTGAAGCGCTGCTGGCCGCAGTGGCCAGCCAACCCGAAGCGCGCTGGAACCACCCTGCGTGGTGGATCGATGCGGTACGTACCGCATGGCCCCACGACTGGCAGGATCTGCTGCGCGCGGCCAACCAGATGCCGCCTATGACATTACGGGCCAACCGGCGCCGTATCCACCGCGACGCCCTGCTCGAACAGCTGCAGCAAGAGGGCCTTGCGGCCCGTCCCGTCCTGGACGACGGCCTGATCCTGGCCCAGCCCAGGCCCATCCAGCAGATCCCGGGGCACGCGCAGGGCCTGTGGTCGGTGCAGGATGCCTCGGCGCAGCGTGCCGCGGCCCTGCTGCCCCTGCAGCCCGGCGCCCGCGTGCTGGATGCCTGTGCCGCCCCCGGCGGCAAGACGGCCCACCTGCTGGAGCACCATGATCTGCGGCTTACGGCACTCGATCAAGACGCCCGGCGCCTCGAAAAAGTCGCCCACAACCTGCAGCGCCTGGGGCTGCTGACGGCCGACGTCCACCTGGTGCGGGGCGATGCGCGCGAACCGGCCCAATGGTGGGACGGCCTGCCCTACGAGGCCATCCTGGCCGACGTCCCCTGCACGGCATCGGGTATCGTGCGCCGCCATCCCGACATCCGCTGGCTGCGCCGCGCCACCGACCTGACGCGCACGGCACGGCTGCAAGCCGCGATTCTGCAGGCCTTGTGGCCCCTGCTGGCGCCGGGCGGGCATCTGCTCTACGTCACGTGCTCGATCTTTCCCCAGGAAGGCGAAGCACAAATCCTGGATTTCCTGCGGCGCTGCCCCCAGGCCCAGCGCCTGGCCGCGCCTGGCCACATACTGCCCGGGGGCCCCGAAGACGGCGACGGCTTCTTCTATGCCTTGCTGCGGAAACCATCGTGACCCCCGCCCGCGGGCGGGGGTGCGGGCGGCAGCGGAGCCGGCGCGATCGTCCCCAAAAGCAGCCGGAGACTTGCGCCCGCAGAGTGTCTCATCAATACTTCAGGTGTCCCGATCTGTTCATGCTCCGGCCCTCGCCATGTCCCGTCGCCTTCTGTATGTACTTGTCGTGCTGGTCACGCTGCTGCCCTTCGGCCTGGCCTGGTCCAACGGGGGCCAGGTCACCAACGTGGCGCTGCAACAAGTCGACGGCCAGCTGATGCTCGATGCCGACATCGACGTGCGCCTGGGCGACGAGCTCGACGAGGCGGCTCACAAGGGCGTCCCTTTGTATTTCACGATCGATGTGCAAATCGAACAGCCGCGCTGGTGGTGGTTCGACAAAACCGTGGTGGATGAACAACGAACCTGGCGCATCCAGTACAACCCGCTGACGCGCCAATGGCGCACCGGCACCGGCGATCTCTCATTGCCGACCCCGAGCCTGAACGAAGCCCTGGACCAGCTGCGCCATATCCGCCACTGGCCGATTGGGCCGGTGGCGCGCTTCAGCGAGGCGCCCCACTGGCGCGGGCGCCTGCGCCTGCGCCTGGACACGGCCCGCCTGGCCCGACCCCTGCAGGTCGACGGCCTGAACAGTACCGCATGGTCCTTGACGACACCATGGAAATATTTCGAATTTTCGACTTCCGCCGATGCGCGCCCCGATTGACGCGCTGGGCCCTGCGCGGGGCCCTGGGCGTGGCGGCAGTCAGTGCCGCCGCGCTGCTGGGGCTGCTCGTGTGGTCGACCGGAAATGCCTCGCGCTACGCGCAGCAGTACGACACCCTGCTGCTGCTCAACGGGATCCTGGCCATCGCGCTGATGAGCTGGGTCGTCATCCTCGCATCACGCCTGCTGCGCCAGATCCGGCGCCACCAGTTCGGGGCGCGCCTGACGGCCCGCTTCACGCTGTACTTTACCCTGATCGGCATCCTGCCCGGCTTGCTCATCTACGTACTGTCGGTGCAGTTCATGTCCAGGTCCATCGAATCCTGGTTCAACGTACGGGTCGACACCGCCCTGGAAGCCGGTCTGAACCTGGGGCGGGCGGCGCTGGACACCCAACTGGCCGAACTGGACGCGCGGGCCCGCAACATCGGGGCGCGCCTGAACAACGCCAGCGATACGGAAATCGCCCTGCTGATCACCACGCTGCGGGCCACCAACGAAGTCGACGAAGCCATGGTGTTCAGCGGCACCGGCCGGCTGATCGCCTTTTCATCGGTGAATTTCAGCCAGCTGCTGCCCGATCTGCCGCCCGGCAGCGTGTTGAACCAGTTGCGCGTGACGCAAGGGTATGCCGCCGCCGAAGAAGACCGCCCGGACATCGAGGGCCCCACCCCATACGGCTTGCACCTGCGCGTCATCATCCCCCTGGAAGCCAATTCTGACCGGCTGGGCACGCCCATGGGGCTGGGCAGCGACTCGCGCTGGCTGCAGGTGATCCAGGCCGTGCCCGAGCGCATTGCCCAGAATGCAAGCCAGGTACAGCACGGCTTCCAGGACTATCAAGAACTGGCCCTGTCGCGCCTGGGGCTGCGCAAGCTGTACGGCATTACCCTGACGCTCGCCCTGATCCTGGCCGTCTTCGCTGCGCTGGTCGCCGCGCTGGCGGTATCCAGGCGCCTGGTGCGTCCCCTGCTCAGGCTCGCCTCCGGCACCCAGGCGGTCAGCGTCGGCGATTTTCGGCCCCTGCCCGAACCGCCGGCGCGCGACGAGGTGGGCCAATTGACGCGTTCGTTCAATGCCATGATGCGCCAGCTGGATGAAGCGCGCCGCATGGTCGACCGGCACCGGCGCCAGCTGGAGCAAAGCAACCTGTATCTCGAATCCATCCTGGGCAATCTCTCGTCGGGCGTGCTGGTCTTCGACCGCACGTTCTGCCTCACCCTGTTCAACCAGGGCGCACAGAACATCCTGCACGTGGACCTGCGCACCCACCAGGGCCGTCCGCTCGAGGTGGCCGAAGGCGCCCTGCCCATGGCCCGCCTGATCCGCCAGGCGTTCGCGACCCACCAGGCCGTGGAGTCGACCCGCCCCTACTGGCAGCAGCAGTTCGAGATCGAGCTGCAGGACGCCCCCGACAACGAACGCAAGAAGCACGTGGTCACGCTGCTCGCGCGCGGCACCCGCCTGCTGCTCGATGGCCGCGAAGACGGCTTCGTGGTGGTCTTCGACGACATCAGCGAGGTCATCTCGGCCAGCCGGACCGTGGCCTGGGGCGAAGTGGCCCGCCGGCTGGCCCATGAAATCAAGAATCCGCTCACGCCCATCCAGCTCTCGGCCGAGCGCCTGGCGATGAAGCTGGGCGACAAGCTGCCCCCCGATCAGGCCGAGATGCTGCTGCGTTCGACCCGCACCATCGTCAACCAAGTGGCCTCGCTCAAGCGCATGGTGGATGATTTTCGCGATTACGCCCGCACCCCCAAGGCACGCATGCAGGCCATCGACCTGAATGCCCTGCTCACTGAGGTGCTGACCCTGTACGGCTGGGACCCAACCGACGCGCATGGGCTCGCCAATGGCAGCAACACGGTGCATTTCGATGCGCGCCTGGCGGACGACCTGCCGGCCATCCAGGGGGATCCGGCCCAATGGCGCCAGGTCATCCACAACCTGCTCGCCAACGCACGCGATGCCACGACGCAAATGGCCGGCGATACACGCGCCGAGGTTCGCGTACAAACCCGGCTGATCGAGCCCGAAGAGGGCACCGGCCCCCGACGCATCCGCCTGACGGTATCGGACAACGGCCCCGGGTTTGCCCCCGAGCTGCTCAACCGCGTCTTCGAACCCTACGTAACGACCAAGCCCACCGGTACCGGCCTGGGGCTGGCCATCGTCAAGAAGATCGTCGAGGAACATGGGGCCGAGATCGATATTTCGAACCGCGCCGACGGCGGTGCACGGATTTCCATCCTGTTCGCGCTGCCCGAGGACCCAGCGGCTGGACGATCCTGACCAGGAACAGGATAATACAGGGAACGCAAAGAGAGGTGATATGGCCAGGATTCTGGCAGTGGATGACGAAATCGGCATTCGGGAATTGCTGTCGGAAATTCTCTACGATGAAGGCCATACGGTCGAACTGGCCGAAAACGCGGCCCAGGCCCGCGAGTACCGGCTGCATCAACGCCCCGATCTGGTTCTGCTGGATATCTGGATGCCCGATATCGATGGCGTGACACTGCTGAAAGAATGGTCCGCCCAGGGTCTGCTGAATATGCCGGTCATCATGATGAGCGGCCATGCAACTGTCGACACGGCCGTCGAGGCCACCCGCATCGGGGCCATCGACTTCCTCGAGAAACCCATCACGCTGCAGAAGCTGCTCAAGGCGGTCACGGCGGGCCTCGCGCGGCCCGTGATACCGCCCGCCATGCGCCAGCGAACCGAACGCCCGCTGTATCCCCCGCCCACCGAAGCGCAACCGGCACCCACCCTGCCGCCCGAGCACGCCGAGGCGCCGCAGGCCGCCTCAGGGGCCCATCCGGCCCACGCAAACCACATTCCCTTCGATCAGCCCCTGCGCGAAGCGCGCGACGAATTCGAGCGCCAGTACTTCGAATACCACCTGCAGCAAGAAAATCACAGCATGACGCGGGTCTCCGAGCGCACCGGCCTAGAGCGCACGCACCTTTACCGCAAGCTCAAGCAGCTGGGCATCGATACATCGCGCAAGAAAACCTCGGCGGGCTGACGCCGCCCCCCCGGCTTCTGCACCACGCCGATGCGCAGGATGCCATCCGCGGTGGCCACGTCCAGGTGCGGCCCCGGCATGACACGGCCGGGCACGAGCCCCTCTTTGGGCGGTTGCGGCAAGGCCTCGGCGGCCCAGACCTTGACGACCCCCACGCCCGGCGCCTCGATGGTGCAGCCGGGAAACGGATCGAACGCCCGGATGCGCCGGGCCAGCACCGCGGCCGGCTGGTTGAAATCGAGCGCCGCCTCGGATTTGAGCAGCTTGTCTGCGTACGTTGCGCCCTCGGCGGGCTGCGGCGTACGCGACAAGGGCTCACCGGCCTCGAGCTGGGCCAGGACGTGCACGATGGCCGCCGCCCCATCCTGCGCCAGGGCGTCATGCAGGCTTGCACCGGTTTCGTGGCCCAACAGCGGCCGTTCGATGCGATACAGCATATCGCCCGTGTCCAGGCCGGCATCCATCTGCATGATGGTGATGCCCGAGCGGGTGTCGCCGGCCTCGATGGCGCGCTGGATGGGGGCGGCCCCGCGCCAGCGGGGCAGGAGGCTGGCATGGATGTTCAGGCAGCCCCAAGGCGGCAGTTCGAGCACCCAGGGGGGCAGGATCAAGCCATAGGCCGCCACGACCAGTACGGCGGGCGCTGCGGCCAACAAGGCTTCGCGGGCCTGGCTGGCGTCATCTGGATAGCGGCCGTCGAGCCGCAGGCTGCGGGGTTGCTGGACCGGCAGCCCGTGCGCCAGGGCCAGCTGCTTGACCGGGCTGGGGGTTCGCTTCAGGCCGCGCCCCGAAGCGCGGTCGGGCTGGGTCAGCACCAGCGACACGACATGCCCCGCATCCAGCAGCGCCTGCAGCGCCTGCCGGGCGAAGTCTGGTGTTCCGGCGAAGGCAATGCGCATGCGGGTCAGACCCCCGCTGCCTCGCGCTGGGCCTCGCGCTGCTGTTTGCGCAGCCGGGTGCGGATCCGGTTCTGTTTGAGCAAGGACAGGTATTCGACGAACACCTTGCCCTGCAGATGATCGAGTTCGTGCTGCACGCATACGGCCAACAGGCCATCGGCGTCGAACTCGAACGGCTCGCCGCGTTCATTCAGGGCTTTCACGTGGATGCGCGCAGCGCGCTGCACTTCATCGTACACCCCGGGCACCGACAAACAGCCTTCCTCGTAGGTTTGCTGCTCGTCGCTTTTCCAGGTGATTTCGGGATTGATGAGCACATGCAGATCGTTGCCGTCTTCGGACACGTCGATGACGACGACGCGTTCGTGGACGTCGACCTGGGTCGCCGCCAAGCCCACGCCGGGCGCGGCATACATAGTGTCGGCCATGTCGCGCACCAGTTGGCGAATGCGCGCGTCGACCGCCTGCACGGGGGTCGCCACGGTATGCAGACGGGAATCAGGGTATTGGAGAATGGGTAGCAATGCCATATTGCAAACTAAAATCAATCATGAATAATCTCTCATGATATAGCATGTCTTCCTGATTAGACTCGAAAGAATTCTGGTGGGTTCCGCCAGACGACCCCGCCATGCCCGCTTCCACCATCCCCCCTGAAGAGCTGTTCGCCTGGCTGCGCCTGAACGCCGTGCCCGGCCTGGGCGCCGTGGCCCTGCACACGTTGCTGAAAGCCCTGCACCGCCCCGAAGCCGTCTTCACTGCGTCGCTGAGCCAGCTCACCGGGCTCGTCGGGGCCGACCTGGCCTTCCGGCTGCGACAAGCACCGGATCCCACGCTCGACACCCAGCTTGCACGCGTCCAGGCCTGGCAGGCCCAACCTGGGCATCACCTGCTGACCTGGGCGGATACCGAGTACCCGGCGGCCTTGCTCAAGACCGCTTTTGCACCGCCGCTGCTGTACGCGCATGGCCAGCTCGCATGCCTGGCGCGCCCCATGCTGGCGATCGTGGGGGCCCGGCACCCAACCGCCGAAGGCGAGTACAACGCCCACGCCTTCGCCGAGTACCTGGCCGGACAGGGCTGGTGCATCGTCAGCGGTCTGGCCCGTGGCATCGACGGCGCCGCCCACCGCGGGGCCCTGCAGGCCGGCGCCTCGGGCGGCGGCACGGTTGCGGTCCTGGGCACCGGCATCGACCGCATTTATCCCGCGAGCCACCAGGCACTCGCGCGCCAGATCGCCCAGGAAGGGCTGTTGCTGTCCCAGTTTCCATTGGGGGCCCGCGGCCTGCGGCATCATTTTCCACGACGCAACCACCTGGTGGCGGCGCTGGCCCGTGGCGTGCTGGTGGTCGAAGCCGCCGAGCACAGCGGATCATTGATCACCGCCCGCACGGCCACGGAACTCAACCACGAAGTCTTCGCCATACCGGGTTCCATCCACTCCCCCCTGTCGCACGGCTGCCACGCCCTGATTCGCCAGGGCGCCAAGCTGGTGGAATCTGCCCGCGACATTCTGGAAGAGTGGCCCGACTGCACACCAGCGGCCGGTGCGCGCACATCACCCGAATCGGGTTCCCAGACCCACCCGGCCGACCCGCTCACGCAGCCGCCGCAGCCGCCCGATGCGCCCGCCATCGGCGAGCATGAAACAGACGCCCTGCGCGAGGCGCTGCCCCGCGGGCTGGAAGACGACGCCGCAGCGGTGCTGTACGTGCTCGCCCATCAGCCACGCGACATCGACTTCCTGCAGGCGCGCCTGGGCTGGCCACTGGAGCGGCTGCAACACCAACTGACCCGGCTCGAGCTGGCCGGCCATCTTCTGCGCACCCGTGATGGCCGCATACAACGCCGGCCAGGCAGGCTATCATGATCCCCTTGCCCTGCCATAGACGTCCAACCCGAAAGCCAGGCCTGCGCCTGCCGCATCAGGCCCGGTAGAACCTATCAAGTCCCGCCATGAACACACACGTCAAGATCATCGAAGTCGGGCCGCGCGACGGCCTGCAGAACGAAAAGCAGTTTGTCGCCACCGACGTCAAGATCGAACTGGTCGATCGCCTGAGCGCCGCCGGCTTTGCCAATGTCGAAGCGGTCTCCTTCGTATCCCCCAAGTGGGTGCCGCAAATGGCCGACGGGGCGCAGGTGATGGCCGGCATCCAGCGTCGCCCGGGCACCCAGTACTCGGCCCTGGTACCCAACATGCGCGGCCTCGAGGCCGCGCTTCAGGCGCAAGTCGACGAAGTGGTCATCTTCGGCGCCGCCAGCGAAGCCTTCTCGCAACGCAATATCAATTGTTCGATCGCCGAATCCATGGATCGCTTCCAGCCGGTGGCCGCGGCGGCCAAGCAGGCTGGCCTGCGCCTGCGCGGCAGCCTCAGCTGCGCCCTGGGCTGCCCTTACCAGGGCGAAACCCCGGTCGCCGCGGTGGTCGATCTGGCCGAACGCATGATGCGACTGGGCTGCGACGAGATCGACGTGGCCGACACCATCGGCGTGGGCACGGCCGCACGCGTGAAAGAAGTCATGCGGGCGGTGGGCCAGATCGCCGACCTCGGCACACAGGTGTCGGGGCATTTCCATGATACCTACGGCCAGGCGCTGGCCAACATCCTGGCCGCCCTCGAATGCGGCGTGCGCATCTTCCACAGCTCGGTGGCCGGGCTGGGCGGCTGCCCTTACGCCAAAGGGGCCACCGGCAACGTGGCCACCGAAGACGTGTTGTACCTCATGAACGGCCTGGGGCTGCACACCGGCGTCGACCTGGATGCCGTGGTCGACACGGGCGCCTGGATTTCCGCCCACCTGGGCCGCGACAACGCCAGCCGCGCCGGCAAGGCGCTGGCCCTGAAAAAAGCAGGCTGATGCCGGCACCGGCCCTGGCGCGCCCGACACCCGAAGAGCACGCCCACCTGCTGCACCAGATCGGCCCATTGCCTTTGCGGGGCCGGGCCTGGCCCCGCTGGATCGCAGCCATCGCCTGGCTGGTCATGGCGCTGATTCTTTGGCGTCTCGGGGCGGCCCTGCAGCTGAAGGGAACCCAGGCCCTGCCAATGCTGGTGATCGTCAGCGTGGCCGTCTGCCTGGGGGCCTTGCTCTGGATGAGTGCCCACATGTGGACCTCGATCACCGAGATTTCCCAATACGGCATCCGCCAAAGCTGGATCACCCGCCGCGAGGTCAGCTGGCCAGAGATCCAGTCGACCCGGTTCATCCCGCTGATCGCCACCAAAAAACTGGTCTGCTTCGTGCAAAAAGGGCGCCCCGTGGTGTTTCAAGCCGGTACCCCAGAGCTGCAGGCGGCCTTTGCCCGCATCAGCCTGGTGTATCGCAAACGGCTTTGAGACGGGGCCCGGGGCCCGTGAACCGCGGCCGGCCCGACACCCCCAGGGAGCCGGGCCGGGAAGCGGTCAGTGGATGGGCAGCGGGTACATGAGCCCCCCGTCCGTCCAGAGGGCGTTCAGCCCACGGCGGATCTGCAGCGGGCTGCCCATGCCGACGTTGCGCTCGAAGGACTCGCCGTAATTGCCCACTTGCTTGATGATGCGATAGGCCCATTGCTCATCCAGCCCCATGTTTTTGCCGGCATTGCCGGTGACGCCCAGCAGGCGCTGCACGTGGGGGTTGGGGCTGCGGAGCTGTTCGTCGACGTTGGCGGACGTCACGCCCAGTTCTTCGGCGCCCGTCATGGCCTGGAATGACCAGGCCACGATATTCAGCCACGCGTCGTCGCCCTGGCGCACAAAGGGGCCGAGAGGTTCCTTGGAAATGATCTCTGGCAGGATCACGTACTGATCCGGATCGGCCATTTTGGCCACCCGGATCGACGCGAGCCCCGAAGCATCCGTGGTGAAGACGTCGCACCGGTTGGCGGCAAACGCGTTGACGACCTCGTTGAATTGCTCGATGACCACCGGCTTGTACTGCACCTGATGGGCCCGTGCCCAGTCGGCCATATTCTGTTCATTGGAGGTGCCGGTCTGCATGCACACGGTGGCGCCGTTCAGATCCTTGGCCGACGTGATGCCCAGGGACTTGGGCACCATGAACCCCTGGCCGTCGTAAAAATTGACCGCCGCGTGGATCACGCCCAGCGAGGTATCGCGCGACTGGGTGACCGACGTATTGCGCGACAGTAGATCGACTTCGCCCGACTGCAGCGCCGTAAAGCGCTGCTGGGCATTGAGCGGCACGATCTCGACCTTGTCGGCGTCGCCCAGCGCCGCGGCGGCCACGGCCCGGCACATGTCGACGTCCAGCCCCGTCCAGTGCCCTTTGGCATCGGGCGCCGAGAACCCGGCAAAGCCGGTGGTCACGCCGCAGCGCAGCACCCCCTGGCCCTGTACCGTCTCGAGAGTGCCGGCGTGCGCCAGCGGCAACGCAGCAGCCCAGACGATGACGGCGGCAGCGTATTTGTTCAGTCCATGCATGGCCTCTTGCTCCTATTCTGCGACACGGAATCTTGAACCATGATGGTACCGCAAGCACGGCCCAACAACCCCTGGCCTGCACAGCCCCTTGGGTTAATCGAGCGCGCGCTGGTCTTCGATGACCTTGCCGTCGTTGGGCAGCTGGCCGGGCTCGACCTGCTCGATCGCGGCACGCAGCTTGGTTTCTTCGCGCACGGCCTGCGCGATGACCCCGGCATCGACCGCACTGCCGGCCTCGACCTGCAGCGTCATGGTGTCGTGGCCCTGTTGGCCGGACACGACCAGGCGCGCCCGATGGATCTGCGGATAACGCGCCACCACCCGGGCGATCTGCTCGGGGTGCACGAACATGCCGCGCACCTTGGTGGTTTGGTCGGCGCGCCCCATCCAGCCCCGGATGCGACCATTGGTGCGCCCGCAGGGCGAGTGGCCCGGCAAGAAAGCCGAGAGGTCTCCGGTACCGAAGCGCAGCAATGGATAATCGGCTTGCAGGGTGGTCACCACGAGTTCGCCGACCTCGCCATCGGGCACCGGCTGGCTGGTGCCCGGGCGCACGATCTCGACGATCAGGTTTTCGTTGAGCACCAGGCCCTCGCGGGCCTCGGTCTCGTAGGCCACCATGCCCAGATCGGCACTGCCATATGCCTGGAAACCCAAGATGCCGCGCCCGAGCAGCCACGCCTGCAGCGCACCTGGAAACGCTTCGCCCGATACCAGGGCGCGCTGCAGCGATGGCAGAGCCACCCCCATTTGATCGGCCTTTTCGAGGATGATGC
>Ga0172382_10002373_pt1 | contig 31719 bp, 25 predicted proteins | sample Leawel138RmetaG_FD_122245 | JGI IMG/M metagenome (GOLD analysis project Ga0172382, IMG submission 122245) | Leachate microbial communities from a municipal landfill in Southern Ontario, Canada - Leachate well 138R metaG | ecosystem: Engineered > Solid waste > Landfill > Unclassified | place...
GATGCGCCGATGATCGCACACGTGGCCCCGCGGCCGACCTCGAGCGACACATCCTGCAGGGCGGCTTCGTCACCATAGGCGACCGAGACATGTGACACCGTGATCATGTCAGTCCAAAAACGAGCTGTCGACCAGCTGGTCGTAGCTAAGGCTGGTCTTTTTGCCCAACACCTGTTCGTTCCAGGCCATGATTTGCTCCAGGTAAGCCGCGTCCGGCACACGGGCCAGGTGGTAATCGGGCAGGATGATCTTGTCCGTGACGCGGCTGTCCAGCTTGAGGGTGCTGACCAGGATCTCGCGGGCCGCGCGGTCGTCGGCGTTGATCGCGGCCACCGCCTGGTTATAGGCCTGGTGGAAGCGCTCAAGCGCGGCGCGTTTTTCCTGGATGGCCTTGCCGGTGAAGACCATCACCTCCGGGGAGAAGGCGTCGTCGCTTGGGAACAGCTGCTTGATAAGGCCATTCAATTCGCCCTGGGAGGCCATCGGCTCCGGGATGACGGCGATATCCAGCTTGCCCTGACCGAGCATTTCCAGCCGGGCCGGGATCTCGTTGATGTAGATCTTATCCAGTTGGTAACGCGATCCGAGCATCCGGTCGGTCAGGTAATTGGTCACGGAAATCTCCATGACGCCGGCCTTGAGCTCGGTCTTGCCGGTGATATCTTGCTTGGTCAGGAAGGGGAAGACCCCGTCGGTGCTGGTCGTGATCTTGATGTCGAAGCCGTTCTCGACGTTGTTGACCAGCGCAATCACGTCGGTCATGGCCCCGTCCAGGCCGCCGCTGATCAGGGCACTTTGCCGGTCCATGGCGTTGGTGTAGACCTGGACGGTCACATCCAGGCCCAGTTCGGCAAAAAGGCCTTTCTGGTCAGCATAGAAAATCGGCGCGGAGTCGACAGCCGGCATGACGCCGACGCGCAGGGACAGCGTTTCCGCGCTCCCGGACGGCTGCTTCTGGCAACCGGCTGCCGGCAACCATAACACAAGCAGCAACAGGATCAGGAACTTTTTCATGGTACCCCCAGCTCGTTTCATGCCGCTATTGTAGCACAGGCCAAACGGGCTGACATCAGGCAGCGGGATGCATGCACCGATCCCATCTTGCATCGTTGACACGATGAGCCGCGGATATGATCAGGATTGGTTTTCCAGCCGGCGCAAAGCGCTTGTGACGACCGCATCGGTGATAAAAAACGGATTGTTCGATTTTATGCAAAAAAATAGATCGCAGCATTTTTCCCGTGATAACCCGCCATTTTCGACCAACAGGCAAAGCATCTCGAATTCCCACATGACCGCAAGGTGGCTGGATGTGCATTGTTTGCGAAGCGCTTTATCATTGGAAACGCATATCCATTGGTGCTGCCTGGCTAATAAATAACAAAGCCAGTCATAAAAAGATAGCGGTTTGGGTTTATGAATAGCGGAATAAACTTGACCGATAGCGGGTTCTACAAGCCGCATGCCAAGTTGTCGGCAGTCATCCAGAGCCAGGCACTGTATTTCTTCTATTATGGTTGTTGCAACAGCAATTTGACCGACATATCTGGATATACGTGGCAGTATTGTCTTGTCGCACTGGAAAAGATCAATGATAACATTTGCGTCCATGATGAGAGATGTCTTGCCAGCTGATGTCACATATCTATACCCATGAGGAGGCCATCTCGCGCATTTTTATCAGGTCATAGCCTAGAATTTCCGCACCGCGGCCAAGCGATATTTGATTCGATTCCACAGCTATTCTGACCAGGCGCAGGAGTCTGTCTTCAACAAAGTGGCGCTGTGAAATGGCTTCAGGTTCATTTGCTTTCAGTATCTCAGGATCGTGACAAAAATGCGATGGGCTTAAGGCCATAGGTTCGTCTGCTTTTTTCAGATAGCGGCCAACCTTCCCGGCATACGCATGATTAAAACGGACCCATATTCCGTCACCGACACGGTCGGAAAGACGATATAGCACGGTCTTATAACTCACATGAAAGAGGTTCTTGATCTTGAGAACACGTTCAACCAGATCGAGACCTGCTGTATCCCGCCACGCCGATGCAAAGGACGCTTCGGGCATCAGGAAATGTGAGGCGAAAATATTCGCTTCAATTTCCTGGCTCTGGTCTTCTTCAGCCTGTTCAACCGCATATGAATCCAGGTGAAGCAGCAAATGGCCAAGTTCATGGGCTGTGCTAAAGATCCAGCGCTCCACGGAAATACGCTCCCAGACATTGACAACGATCGCTGGGCCGCCGTCATGAGCAGATACAGACAAGCCAAAAAAGCCGTCGGAAACCAGCCGGATCGGATAGAGCTTGATGCCGTGGTCCTCAACCAGATCAGCCATGTCACTTATTTTGGCGTCATAATCGATGCCCAGCGTTTTTCGCGCCAGTTGGGCAGCCTCTTTCGCGCGAGCTGCTCCGGATAAATCCTGTGATAACTGATTCTGGAAACCATCAAACGGATACGGGACTTTTTCGCCTGCCAGCTCTTCAAGATAAGTGTAGTTTTCAAGCCATTTTCCGACAGCTGCCAGGATGGTGGTCCGACTGTTCATTCTCTTCAGGGATCGAAAACGCACATGCTGAAGCACTTTGACAGGCAAAACCAGATCTGCTGTTTTGACACCCAGCGCCGCTGCCAGATTTTGGAGTGTGGACACTTTGGGACGGCTTATTCCGGTTTCAATATTGCGGTAGGCAATCCTTGAAAGACCTGCCATTTCCGCAAGTTTGGTCTGGCTTAACCGTTTATCTTTGCGGATGCGGCATAAGTTGCTGCTGATGGCCATCATCTCCATGGATCAACACACTCCTTTCATGACCAGTATATACATATGTTCAGGATTTGTATATATGATAAGTCATCCGCCAAGACATAGGGAGACGAAAACGACGCATGTTTTGCGCATTCGCCAAGCAAGTCAACGTGTGCGCGTCACCTGAACCATGGCCCGGCTGTTCAGCAGGATGCCCAGGCCGAGCCAGCCCAGCATGCTGAGCAAAAGGCCAAACCAGACTGCGGCGGACATCATGCCCGGGGAGGCCGTGAGCAAGGCGACCAGATGGCTGCCCGGCAGCAAGAGCGCCAGCTGTTTAAGCATTCCGGCCCAGGGCGGCAGGGGCAGCAGCAGGCCGCTCAGCACTGCCTGGACAAACGTCACCAGGGGAGCGGCAAACAGGAACAGCAGCGTCTGGCGCATCCAGCGGGCCAGGACCAGCATCTGGCCGACCGTCGCCATCAGGAAGACCAGCAGGGCCGGCAGCGCGGCGATCACCCGGAACAGGCCGGCATTCAGGAAAACGCCTGCACCAAATCCGGCCAGCAGGCCGCCAGCCAGGCAGATGGTCACCGGAGCCAGGCTGGCCAGCAGCAGGATCTGCCAGCCGCGCACGTTGGCCTGGGCGACACGCTCGGCCAGGCTGGGCCGCTGGAGATCGAGAATCCAGGCCGGGCAGGCCATCAGGTAGAACACGCATAGGGCCGCGTACCAGCCCAGCACCTGGGCCAGCGGACCACGTTCCGGTTCTGTCTGGCTGTCCGGGGGCAACGCAACATCCTGGACAATTTCGCTGATGCGGATCGTGGTGTCGTTGATCCAGACCGCGTCCATACGCCGGATATGGTCGTCGCGGATCGCGTCTGAGTATGCCAGGTCCAATTCATTTAGGGCTCGTTCAGTCTGCTGCAGCAACCGGCTCTCCGCCCAGAGCAGCATGGCGCTGGCGATGACCGGTTCGCTGACCATGGCGGTGTAGCGGGCGGACGGCGAGGTGTAGCGCTCGACCAGTCGCCTATAGGCCCCCTGGGCGATCTGTTCCGAAAAGCGTTCTGTCACGACAAAGACCGCTTCCAGCTTGTCCTGGTTCAGCGCCCTGAAAGCCGCCTGGCGGGACATGACTACGACCTCGAGCGTCTCTTGCCTGGCGGTCAGCGCGACCAGGCGGTTGGCCAACTGTTTCGAATCCTCGAGGACAAAGGCCACGGTCAGCTGCCGGTCGGTTTTGTTTTGCGCGATCAAGCCCAATGCCAGGGAGAACGTCAAGGCCAGCACGACAAAGGCCAGGGCGAACGGTTGGGCGAGCGCCAGCTTCAGCTGAGCCAGGTAAAACGGCCGCCACCTCATAGCCGTCCCTCGCGATGCAGAACGCCCAGGTAGCCGATCGGCAGCAGCACCAGGCTGAACAGGGCAAGGCGCAGCAGATCAGGCCGGAAAACGGTTCCCTGGTAGGCGAACAGGGCGTTGGCTAAAAGGCGCAGGCCGGCGCGCAGGGGGAACCAGAGCCCGATCGCAGCAACGACTTCGGGCAAAAGCCCAGCCGGAACAAACAGCCCGCCGCTGACCGCCATCAGGAGAATCAAGTAAAAGCAGCTCCACAAGGCGACCGAACCGCGCCCTACCCAGGCGGCGATCGTGGTCGCCAGGGCGGACAAGGTCAGTGCCAGGAGCAGCAGCGCCGGCAGCAAAGCCGATGGACGCGGGGCATAATGGCTGCCCAGGAAAGCGTTGGCCTGACGCAGCAGCAAGCTGGCCGGCAGCAGCATAACCAGGACCAGGGCGATCAGGAGCGTGCCGGACAGGATGCGCACCAGGTAGAAGCGACCGCTGGAAAGGCCCTGCAGGAGCCCGCGCTGCAGGATTTCGCCGTTCAGATCGTGCGCAGTCAGATGAACCAGAGGCAGCATCGCCAGAGCGGCGAAAAAAACATAGACGGCGACCAGGTAATATTCGACCGGCAAAAAGTCGCCCAGGGGCGAGACGGCGCCGTCCGACCCGATCAGGCCCTGGCGGTTCATGTAGCCAAGCAGCACCAGCCGGGTCGTCTGTTCCAGGAATCCGTCCGCTGCAGATGTATCCGCCTGCTGTTCGATCAGGATCTGCCGGGCCAGGTCGAGCTGGTTCTGGCCCTGGCCGACGTAACGCAGCGACTGCTCGAGCGACATTGCCACCAAGCTGGCTTCAAGGGCGTGCGGCGCGCTGCTGATCAGGCGGATCTCGACGGTGTCCTGAGCGCGCACAGCCTCGAACAGGCCAGCCGGGATGTGGACCAGCACCGAAACCTCGTTCTGGGCAACCAGCCGGCTGCCTTCCTCGAGCGACTGGACCGGGCGGATCGAGACCAATTCGGCCAGCTGCTGGCCGTAAACGAGTTCATGGATAAACATCCCAACTGTCTCGCTGCCGTCGTCATCGAGCAGCGCCACGTTGATGTGCAGGCTTTGTGCGCTCAGCACCATGGGCAGGACCAGCAGGCTGAATAGCCCGATCACGAGCAGCGGCGCCAGCAAACAAAGCGCCAGCAGGGCTTTGCCGGCAAAGAGACGTTTCAGATCTGTGCGGAAAAAGCGCATCCGTCAGGTCCTCGATTTGTCAGGATTCCCAATTTATGGAATCGCGCTGGCAGACCAGTCCGTCGGGGTGCGTAACCTGGCAGCTGACGGCGCCTTGCTCCTTGTGCCAGGACACCTCGATCGCACCGTGAGGGGTCGGTATGGTACCGGACGCCTTGTCGAGCACCGATCCCAATGGTGTTAGCGAAAAGCGGCGAAAGCCTGGTTCGAGCGGCTTGACGCCCAGCAGGTACGTTTGGTAGAAATAGACCGGGATCGCCGACCAGCCGTGGCACAAACTGCCGGCCTTGGCAAAATCGTCGGCGCCCTTGATCGTTTCCCAGAAGCTGGTCGCGCCGCGATAAAGCATGGAGCCCCAGTCCCGCTCGATTTTCCCGAAGACATAGCTGCCGTAAAGCTCTGGTTCCTGGAGCAGGGCTTCGAAGGCATAAAAGGAGTGGGAGAGCGTCGTCTCGACCATCCGGCCGTCCTGCTCTGTCAGCCTCCGGCGCAGCGGCGAAGCCCGTTCTGCCGGGCAGGCCCCGGCACACAAGATCAGGGCCTGGGTCAGCTTGGCAAAATGCGGCGCGCAGCCGGGCCCGATGTAGGTTCGGAAGGCCTGTTCCCGGTCATCCCAGAAGCGTTCCCCGATGGCTTGCCGGATCGCCTGTGCGTCGCTGGCATAAGCCGATGCCTGGCGCTCTTCGCCGACTGACTGGAACAGCCGCGCCGCCGCATCCAGCGCCAGCACATAGAACGCGTTCAGCGGGGCGTCCCAGCGGTCTGTCGTCAGGCCGTGCTTGCCGAGCTGGCCATCAAGGCCGTCCGCCCATTCGTAGAAATGCCAGTATGGAGCGCCTCGGGGCGACACGAGCAGTCCGTCTTTCCAGCAGGTTCGATGCACATCCAGCATCGCCTGTACCCGCAGCAGCGCGCGCCGGGCTGGTTCCAGCCTGCCGCTGTAGAGCAGGTGGTCGTCCAGTTCCAGGATCCAGGCTAAGCTGAAGCTGGGGATCGTGATCGGGATACGGGCCGGGGCGCAGAGCTCAAGTTGACCGTCCTCGCGCAGGCCCTGGCCCAGCAAGTCTAATGACGCTTCCGGGAAATCGTATTCGCCGAAACAAGTGTAACCGCACAAAGCTTCGTTGCGCGAGTCCATGCTGTACAGGGCCTGTTCCCGCCAGGGCGTATCTTCGTAATGCTCGTGCATGCACAGGTGCAAGGTCCGGATACCGACATGATAGATCTGGTTCCAGAGGGTGTTGGGGCAGCTGAATGCGCCCCGGATGACGACCGGGTAGTCCGTCGGCCGTAAACCGGCGTAATAGAGGGTCACAGGTCCCGTGATGCTGCTGATGTGCAACTGGATGTAGCGGCCGCCCAACCGGGTCGTGTAATGGGTGAAGTGCTGCCGGCCCGTCCCGCAGATGTAGCGGTTGGCGAAGTTCCGGCCGCCGACCGAGCTCCTGACCCGCAGATCGTCGAGGTGCTGGCCGTAGCCGATGTCCAGTACGGTTCCGGCCGCAGCATCCAGGTCCAGGTCAAACAGGCCGGCTTCTTCCCGTCCCAGGTCGAGCACCAGGTAGCAGCCCGTCTGATCGCCCGCGGCGGAGACCAGCCGGATGCCGCGTTCTGCGGGAAGACAACGAGCCGCAGGCTTGGTAAACAACTCGGCCGGCAGCAGCGGTGACAGGAAATCGGTCTGCATCTGGCGTGCCACGCTGGCGCCATCGGTTTCGGTGCGGATAAACCGCCCCTGTGCGACGATGGTCACGGGAACGCGTTCCTTGATCTCGAGCTTGGGGATGGGGCGCGGCCGGAGCGTGGTCTCCTGCCCTTCGATCCGGCGCCGGGTCACGATAGATGGCTGCCAGGCGCTGTCCGCCTGGTAGCCCGGCAGCTGCCAGCGGTCATCCGCCCGGGCGTCAAAGCGGTAGGTAAAGGACAGCTGGTGCGTGATCCGGGGAATCGGGCCGCTCAGATAGGAAGGTGACCGGCGCGCCAGGGTCTTGTCGTCGCTGACAAGCAAGGTGTCGCCGCAGCGAAGCAGATACCAAAGACCCGGCAGGCCCTTGCGGTAGGTCGAACTGTCTTCAGCGTCGCAGTAGACCAGGACAGCGAGCACATTCTCGCCTGTTCGGATATAGGGGCTTAGATCCAATGAGTCGTACGTCTTGTCGTTGGGGTAATCGGAATACTGGCCGCACGCGACAAAATGGCCGTTGCACCAGACCACGTAGTCTTTGTCTGCAGCGATGAGCAAGCTGCAGGACACACCCGCTGCATCCGCCAAGGACCAATCGCGGCGAAATTCGGCGTACTGGTTGACCATTTCGGTGTTGTCGTCTGCCCAGATCCACGAAGCTCCGGCATGAATGTCCTCTTGCATCTTGTGTCCCCCTGATCTCGTCGAGCCCATGGCTTCGTATCTGCAAAGATAAAACCAAAGCGCAATATGCTGCACGCCTTGACGCCATTATACCGCAACCAGTATGGCCTTAAGGAGATGGCATTTTCCTCTGATACAATCCCTCTTTACACAAAAATTTTGAGGGAACCCCATGGCAGAGAACATGAAGTGTCTTCTTTGCTCGAGTCACAGCGACATATAGCAAAGCTCGTTCTATGTCATCCACTTCATTCAAGGATACTAGGTCTGGTACGCAACGTATTGCCGCTCGGAGCGGCAATATACCTTCATTAACTGCGACTAGAATCATGTGATCATACTCCAATCCTTTAACACGATGCATTGTTGCAATTCTGACTCCTGGAATAGATTGATTGCACATTACCCGGAACACGGACTCACCCATTTCCGGGTTGACAAGATTACGGAAATCGAACCGTTAGAGGATCCAAGACATCCGTCAAACGAGTCGTTGGATCTGGTCAGCTACGTGCAGCAGACATTCTCCATGTTCGGCGGAAAACCCGAAAAGGTGGCGATTTGTTTTAGCAATGAGCTGATCGGATCAGCCATCGATCGTTTCGGGTCGGATATCGTGATCAAGAAGGTCGATGAGGGCCATTTCTCGATTGAAGTCCAAGTTGCGATCAGCCCCTCATTCTTTTCCTGGATTTTCCAGTTCGCCGGCAAAGCCGTTGTCATCGGTCCTGAAGCGGTTGTCGCCCAAATGAAACAGCTGGTCAAGAAGCAAAGCCGCATCTACGAGATGAGCGCAATGTAACATACAGGATGACGGCTGTTCGCTCGCAGCCGTGACCAGGTCAATCACATAAAATCTGATTGCGAATGATTTTCTAAAAACTTTCATGCAACCTCATTTATTGCTTGCCATATTGTGCTATAAAAACGGACATTTGAATGAACTGTAATAAAAATAATTGCGCCAAAGTGCAGAAATTTTTATTATCTGCTTGTCAAGGAGGCTTCTGCAGTGCTATACTCTAATAAAAATAATTGCGCCAAAGTGCAGAATTTTTTATTTGAGTGAGGGTTTTATGGAAATCAAGAGAGATGACTACCTAAAGAAGCTGATCGCAAAGAAGCACAACGGATTGATCAAGGTAGTCACCGGAATCAGGCGTTGTGGAAAGTCATATCTTCTATTCACGCTGTATAAGAACCATCTGATGAATAATGGCACAGATCAGGATCACATTATTGAGATTGCTTTTGATTCCTTTAAGAATAAGAAGTACCGTGATCCCCATGTGCTTTATCCTTTTATAGAGCATCAGATCAAAGATGACGGCATGTACTATATCCTTTTGGACGAGGTACAGCTTTTGAGCGACTTTGAATCCGTGCTCAATGGCCTGATACGAATTCGGAACGTCGATGTTTATGTGACCGGAAGCAACGCCAAGTTTCTTTCAAAGGATATTATCACAGAGTTTCGAGGCCGGGGGGATGAGGTTCATATGTATCCTCTCAGCTTTGCCGAATTTATGTCTGTATATCCCAACTCAAAGTATGACGGCTGGAATGAGTATATGCTTTATGGAGGATTACCATCCATTCTAACTTATACGGAAGAGGAGCAGAAAATCTCTTTTTTGAAGATGCTGTTTGATGAGACCTACATTCAAGACATCATCGGGCGAAATAACATACGCAATCAGGACGAACTGGAAGATCTTCTCAATATCATTTCCTCCGCAATAGGCTCTCTCACTAATCCGAAAAGGCTATCAGATACATTTCGGAGCGTGAAGCAGAAAGTCATAAGTCCCGTGACAGTGAAAAAATATCTGGATTATCTCTGTGACGCTTTCCTGATAGACAATGCATTGCGGTATGACATAAGGGGTAGGAAATATATCAATACGCCTCTGAAGTATTATTTCACGGACGTAGGATTGAGAAATGCGAGACTAAACTTCCGGCAGTTGGAGGAAACGCATACGATGGAGAACATCATATTCAACGAGCTCAAAATTCGAGGATACAATGTGGACGTTGGATTAGTGATCTGCAATGAAAAGAACGCATATGGAAACTCTGTCAAAAAACAGCTTGAGGTGGATTTTGTCTGCAACAAAGGCTCAAGGCGCTGCTATATCCAGTCTGCGTTTGCAATTCCGGACAGAGAGAAACTGGAGCAGGAAGAAGGCTCTTTAATCCGAATTTCAGATTCCTTCAAGAAGATCATCATTGCCAAGAATACCATATCACCTCGGTTTACAGAATCAGGGACACTGATCATAAATATCTTTGATTTTCTTCTGAATGAAAACAGTCTGGAATACTAAGGATAATCAGGTGTAGCCGAGTGTTACGTATCGGAAGCACTATGCACCGATAATGGCGTAAGAAATGAACCGAAAAAGAACCAACATCAGAGCAAGTTAGCAAGCAATTCGACAATATGCAAAATACCCATCACGCATCAGTATTTCCATCAAGCATTTTCCATCAGGATCCGCGCACCAGTCGGTCAAGCGCCTCTTTGGCTGTTGGCAGGTGCTCGCTGCCCAGAAAATCCGTTCTGCTGCCGCTAAAGACCGGGCGCCCCTGGCTCAAAACCAACAGACGGTCAGCCAGCCCTAAGATTTGTTCCGGCTGGTGCCCCGAACAGACGATCCCGACGCCCTTCTTGGCCAAATGCGTCAGGATGCGGTCGATCGCATCGCTGTGAGCGCTGTCGACACCGGCATACGGCTCATCCAGGAGCAGCAGACGTGGTTCGTTCATCAGGGCCACGGCCAGATTGACCAGGCGTTTCATGCCTCCGGACAGCGTGGTCACACGCTGGTTCTGCACAACGCCCAGGTCGAGATCGTCAACCAGCTGGCTGGCGCGGGTATGAGCGGCCTTGCTGTCCAATCGGGTCCAGCAGAGCAGGTTGTCCCGCACCGTCAGCTCCTCGAACAGGGCGATGTCCTGGGGTACATAGCCGACCAGGCGCCGGCTGTCCGCCACCTGCTGCCAGGCATCGCGCCCCTCCAGATAGATGGTCCCGGCTTGGGGTCGGGCTGCCAGGGCTAAAAGGCGCAGCAGTGTACTCTTGCCTGAGCCGTTGGGGCCGAGCAGGCCGAGCACCGACCCGGCGTCCAACGAGAAGCTGACATCGCGCAGCGCCTCCTTACGGCCGTAACGGCCAGCTAGTTTTTCGACCTGCAGAAGCGGTAACGGGCTTGGCTGCGTCATGGTGCCTCCTCGTCGCCTGGTGAATTTGCGGTATAATACGATTGTACCATGCCAATTGCCGATGCGCAGCGCGCGGAGAAAACACATGCAGATGTCCTGGTTTCCACATAGCCTGCCGGTTAGCCTCAATGCCGGACTCGTCATCCTGGTTGTCGCGGCAGCAGCCGTCCTAATCGGTGGATTTGCTGTTGTTCTCGCCGTGCGGGCCGCACGTTTGCGCCTGCTGCAGCTGCGCCGGATGCTGCCGGCTGACCTGTTTGGCCAGGGGCTGGCGCTTAACGAACCGCAGCCCGTTTCCCTATCCGCAATGGATCGCGTCTACGGGCCGCAAATTGAGGCCGATTTTCCTGAACTCAACCTGGCTGAACTGAAAAAACGTGCGGAACGTCTCGCCCTCACAACCCTGGAGGCCATCGACGCCCAGGATGCGTCGCTGCTTGGCGAAAAGCCGCCGCTTTATACCGCCCAGCTCAAGCGCCAGCTGGAGCAGCTCCATGAGGAGAACCGGCAGGAGCTATACCGAGACCTGACGGTGCACCGGCGCGCCTTGTCCCACTACGAGAAAAATGGCGGTACCTGCCGGATCCGTTTCCAGTTCGCCATTTCGGCCCGCACCCCGGGGCAGGAGTTCCGGAACCACTTCAAATTCGAAGTCGAAGCCCTCTATGTCCAGGATGCGGCCCACCCGGATCTGCAGCAGATCGAGGCCCTGGCCGTCAACTGCCCCAACTGCGGGGCGCCGATACCTTCCCTGGGCGAAAAAGTCTGTCCGTATTGCCAGTCGGCGATCGAGCCGATCAACAACAAGGTTTGGACCTTCAGCCAATACGAAATCAGTTAAGCGATTGTTTTCCTGTCCATCTCCGGCATCCCCTGCTCCTTTTGTCCTCTCGCTCGATCGCTAAGGGACTGCCACTTGAAAATAGTAACCGCCTTTAGCGGCGGTTTTTGTTATGCAATAAATCGTCCTTGGAGAAATGACTACAGATTCTCAGTTATCTGCTTGAAAAAATCCGCTCGCCAAACATCAATTGCTTCTGCATTGCGCAAAAAAGGAAGAACATCACGCTTTCCAGCCATCAGGGGGACAATCGAATTTTGGGAAAGACAAGCATTCGTTTCAACCACACAGCCTCTTGGTATGCCATCAATTTGGCCAATATTGGGTATGTTGATGTTCGTCACCATTTGGCCCAAAAAGGCTTTGGTTACGAACTGTGTATCAAGACCAAGCTGATTGAGCTCCTGCTGCTCTTGAACAGGCATATCCGTCAAAATCCATCCGACGATTTTTGTCCTTACACGTCACAGCATAAAAAAGTCATGGAAATCGTCAACTACATCAACAACAACTACTCTGAGCCGCAGACCCTGGAACGCCTGGCGGGCATCTTCTTTCTGAATCCGGGCTACATCAGCCGCATCTTCAAACAGGTGACCGGCTTCAACTTCAGCAAATACGTCAACCATGTTCGAATCAGGGAGAGTATCAAGCTTATGCAGGAGACCCAATTGAGCATAACCCGCATTGCCAGTCAAACCGGTTTTGAAAGCCCGACACATTTTGGCAGGGTCTTCAAGGCCAATACAGGTCAATCGCCGGTTCGCTTCAGAAAGGGAAAACGCGCGTAATATCTTCGCTGTATTTCTGCGCGCGACAAAATCCGCTGTTGGCTATCGACTTGGGTCTCCCCGCTTCTGGATACCACAAAAGCTAGTTGCCGCCATTTAACCGCTTGTATTCGCCGGACAGCAGGTCGACCGCCCGGGCTATGGCCGCGGCGGCTGTTTGGCCGACCGAATTGGTTTCTTCATAATGGTCGCGGCCAAACCGGTCGATGGCTTCCATCGTGTAGGGCCGGCTGGCATGGAGCAGGAAATCGTTGGGTGGGACGATGTAGCCGATTTCATCGTCACAGAGGCCGAAAACAAGCGGTTCGCTGCCGAGCAGGCCGGCCAGGGGTTCCGGATTTTTGTTTTCCGGACTGGCGCCGGCAAACGGGTCGCCGGTTACCAACTCGGGAAACAGCTCGCCCGGGACCAGCAGGATCTGCCGGTCACCAAACGCCAGCAAACTCACCTGCGTCTCAACCGCCAAGCCAAAGGGGCCGTTTCCCTTGACGGCCTGCGTCGAGATAGCGCCCAGAAACCGCAGCGCGATAAAGATGGGATTCTCGAGGTCGATCCGCACCGCGGCGCTCGAGGTGTACAACGATGCGGGCAGCATCTGTTCGTCCCGGATGGACAGCGCCGCTTCAGCCAGCAGTTGCCCGGTCTGGACGACATTCTCTTCGACCGGGGTCGTGATCCCCTGCGCATCCTGGAGGCGTCGAGTCGAAATCAGGCCCCCGATCGCGCCTGGGGCGAAAAACAGGCGGTCGCCGCTGGCCTTGCGAATGCCTTCGGCCAGGTAAGCCGGGTAGTCGGCGCTGATCCGGGTGTTTTGGGAACGCAGCGTTTCCGGGTGGGCGGCGAAATGGATCAGGCGAAAGCCGGGATCGCCGCTATCCGGTATGAAACGCAGCACGGTCAGCGTCGGATCGAAAACATGCGGCAGGCGCGAATCCTGCTGCAGGTCGGAAATTTCCGTCTCGCCCCAGGTGAGCTGTCCGGGCTGAACGGCCTGACAAGCCTCTTCGCCCGCTTCCCGCGCCGCCTGGACCAAGGCTTCCATGAACGTTTCGTTCTTGCCGCCAACCCCAACCGGTCCCCACAGGCCGAGCGTATCGACGCCGGCATGGGTGTGGCTGGACAGGACATGGACGGCGCGCAGGCCAAAAGCGTGCGCAATGGGTGCCAGGCGGGTCCGGATCACCGCGACATCGGCCGATGTCAGCCCGATGCAGTCTACGCTAAGCAAGAGCACGCCGCCCTGGCCGGACTGGTCGTCCAGACAGATGGCATGCACCTGCTGGGGATCCAGGATGCCGCTCGCTTCGTAGCCGTTGCGGTAGCCGGCGATGTAGTAGGGTCCGCCGTCTGACAGGTCGACCGCGATCGGCACCTGGGCAAATCCGGCCAGCCAGCCAGGCCCGTACGATGCCGTGGCCGCGATCAGCCGGGGCGGCGCCGGTTCGGCCGGTTCTGAGTCGAACAGCCCCGACGGCACCTCTCCGCTGCCCGTCAAGGCCGGCAGCAGGACCCGGAAAGCCCGTGCCGCCGTCAGCACCGGGATGTCGTGCACGCGGGCCAGCACCAGGCTCGCGCCCAGACCAGTCAGCGTCAGCCCGATCGAAACCAGCACCGCCAGGACGATGCGGCCCGCCCGTTTGGGCAGGCGAAACAAAAAAACCGTCCAGGCGGTCAGGACAATCCAGATCTGGTTCGTGAGCAAAACAGGCAGCCGAATCGCCGCTGTTTTGAGCTGGGCCAGGATACGCGCCAGCTCAGGTTCGTCGAACCACGCAGCCAGTTGCCCGGCATGGCGCAGCAGCGCGATGGCACCAAGGCCTATCGCTGCGGTCCAGACCAGGCCGATGCCGGCTCGGATCGCCCAGTTACGCCAGCTGGCTTTTTGCCGGACCGATGGTGCCTGGTGCATTTCTCGCATGGGAACGCCGCCTTACTGCCTTTTCCCCAGTATACCACGGCCGAACCTGTCCGTTTGCCGTGACAGCGATGTGGTAAAATGAAAAAGACAGCAACGCTCATCATCCCAACCAGCAACCGGAGGTAGCCCCATGCCCAAGAAAATCGTGATCATCGGCGGCGGGATCGCCGGCCTCACCGCCGGCATCTACGCCCAGAAAAAAGGTTTTGACAGCACCATCTACGAGCAGCATACCCTGCCGGGTGGCTTGTGCACCGGCTGGGATCGCGAAGGATGCCACATCGACGGCTGCATCAGCTGGCTGACCGGTTCCGGCGAAAATCACGCGCTGGGCAAAATCTGGCGCGAGATTCGCGCCCTCGGTCCGGATGTTCCGATTTACCAGCCGGATGCTTTTGTCACGGTCGAAGACGAGGGCGCTGTTGTCTCCTTGTCCCGCGACCTGGAAAAGATGCGCCGCCAACTGCTGGAGCTGTCCCCGGACGACCGGTTCGAGATCGACCGCCTGTGCGATGCGATCGCCGCGAGCAAAAACCTTGCGCTGCCGCTGCTGCCGCCAGAGCTTTTAAACTTGCTTGATCGGCTGCATGCCTTGAATTCGGCCAAGGCGATGCAGCAGATCAGCCGCCAGTTCGGCGAATCTCTGGCCCAGTATGCCGCATCCTTCCGTCACCCGGCGATCCGGCGCGCCTTAACGGCGGTCATCCCGGAAGGCTGCAGCGCCTACACCCTAGTTGTGACTCTGGGAAATATTTGCTCAGATAACGGCGGACGCCCCGCCGGCGGTTCGCGCGCGATGGCCCTGCGCATGGCGGACTACTACCGGTCGCTGGGCGGCCAGCTGGTCCTGGACCAGGCGGTCGAACGCATCCTGATCCGCGACGGCCAGGCGGTCGGCGTCGAACTCTGCCAGGAACCGGAAAACACCGAGGTGCGAGCCGACTATGTCGTCCCAGCGACCGACCTGCATGTCACGCTCAGCACACTGCTGGAAGGCCGTTTCCCGGCGGCCATGATCGATGACCGCGACCGGGATCCGGTCACCTACCCGACACCGACCAGTGTCCAGGCCGCCTTCGCCGTCGATGCCCGCCTTGATGACATCCCGACCGATCTCGATGTTCCGACCGCCCCCTACACGTTCGAAGAGCAAAGCCGGGAGCGGCTCTCAATCCGGCACTACGCCTATGAGCCGGGTTTTGCGCCGCCCGGTAAAACCGTGCTGACCGCCCTGCTGCCGGCCGACTACGCCTGGTGGGATGAACTGGCCCAAGATGAGGCGGCGTACGAGGCAGAGAAAAAGCGTCTGGGGGACGACCTGGTTCAGGCGATCGTCTCGCGCTTTCCGCAATGGACGGACAAGGTGCGCTGCCTGGACATCGCCACCCCGCTGACCTACGAACGCACCACCAGTGCCTGGCGCGGCGCCTGGATGCCCTACTTGCAGACCCCGCGTGCCGAGCGGCTGTTCCTGCGCGGCCAGATCAAGAAGGTCAAGAATCTGTACATGGCCGGACAGTGGCTGATGCCGTCCGGCGGCCTGCCGATCGCCGTCCTGACCGGCCGCTGGGCCATCCAGCGCATTTGCAGAGCCGAAAAGATGGCCTGGCGCTGGTAACGGGAGGTTCACCATGCCGCTTCGGATTATTCGCAACGACATCACCCGCGTCAAGGCCGACGCCCTTGTCAACGCGGCCAACAGTCGGCTGCGGGCTGGCGGCGGGGTCTGCGGGGCGATCTTCGCTGCCGCCGGTGAAGCCGAACTAAGCCAGGCCTGCCGTGCAATCGGGCACTGCCCGACCGGCCAGGCCGTGATCACGCCCGGCTTTCAGCTGCCGGCCAAGTTCGTCATCCACGCGGTCGGGCCCGTCTGGCAGGGCGGACAGCATGGTGAACGTGAGCTGTTGGCAAACTGCTACCAGGCCGCACTGGAACTGGCCTTAGCGCATCGCCTGCGCTCGATCGCCTTCCCCCTGATCTCCACCGGCATCTACGGCTACCCGAAAGCGGAGGCGCTGCAGGTCGCGATCCGCGTCATCGGGGCCTTTCTGCTCGAGCACGACATGACCGTGACCCTGGTTGTGTATGACGGGGCATCCTTCGCCATCTCGGAAAAGCTGTTCAGCTCGATCGCCGCCTACATCGACGACCGCTATCTGGACGAACACCCCGACTACCGGCGGTCGCGGCAGATGATGTCATTCGAGCTCAGTGAATCCATGGCTGAGCCGATTGACATGATGATAACCCAGGTGAAAGCATCGCGCAGCCTGGACGATTTGGTCAAGCACCCGGATGAAACCTTCTCCCAGATGCTGCTGCGCCTGATCGACGAGAAGGGGCTGACCGACGCCGTCGTCTACAAGCGCGCCAACATCGACCGGCGCCACTTCTCCAAGATCCGCGGCAATAGCCAGTACCAGGCCAAGAAAGCGACCGCGCTGGCCCTGGCGATCGCGCTGGAGCTGAACCTGGACGAGACCCGCGACTTGCTGGCCCGCGCCGGTTATGCGCTGTCGCGCTCGAGCAAGATGGACATCATCATCGAATACTTCCTCACGGAAGGCAACCACAATATTTTCGAAATCAACGAAGCCCTGTTCGCTTTCGACCAGCCGCTGCTCGGTGCCTGAAATGTCGCCTGCCAGGCGACCTGCCGCCATCGCCCCCGCCGTAAGATGGAACCATCAAAGACACGGAGGGATCACGATGAGACAAGATTTAACGGAACTGGTGTTCATTCTCGACAAGAGCGGTTCGATGGCCGGGCTGGAAAGCGACACGATCGGCGGCTATAACGCCATGCTGGCCAAGCAGAAAAAGGAAGACGGCGAAGCGTACGTCACAACGGTCTTGTTTGACAGCGGCTACGAGCTGCTGCACGACCGGATCAACATCCGGGGCGTTGCCCCGATCACGGAGGAAGACTACGTCGTCGGCGGCTCCACGGCGCTGCTCGACGCTATCGGGAAAACGATCCGCAAGATCGCCCGGGCCCAGGCGCACACCGCCGAAGCGGAGCGGGCCGGCAAGGTGATTTTCGTCATCACGACCGACGGCCTGGAAAACGCCAGCCGCAGCTACACCTACCCCAAGATCCGGGAGATGATCGCCCTGGAGCGGGACACCTACGGCTGGGAGTTCATCTTCCTCGGCGCCAACATGGATGCCGTCGCCACAGCCGCCGAATACGGGATCAAGGCCGACCGGGCCGCCAACTTCAACGCCGACCGGGCCGGTGTCAACCTCAATTTCGAGACGGTTCACGAGGTCGTCAGCACGTTCCGGGCCGGCCGCACCATCCGCGAGGACTGGAAAGACAACCTGGAAAAGGACAGCAAGAAGCGTTAAAAACGCCGAAGCAAACCCGGACCGCACCAACGCGGTCCGGGTTTTTTTGTGCTGACAGCGGTCGTCAGCAGCTGCAATCAGGCTTGATCCGGTTGCTGGAGGAGAAAATCCTGGATGTTCTGGATCACAATGCCCTCGTGGTCCTGACGCCCGATGGGGTCCAGAGTCAGGATTGTTTTCGGATAATTGTCGCGCAGCGCCAGCAGGGCGCGTGCCTCACGATCCAGAACCTGGGGATCGGCCAGCGACAGGCAGACCTGGTAGTAGGCGATACCCTGCTCGTGACGGACAACAAAATCGATCTCAGAACGCTCGTTCTGACCTATTTTGACATCATAGCCTCGTCGGATGAATTCAAGAAAAACGATGTTTTCCAACATGTGACCCTGGTCAAACGTTCTAAATCCCAAAATAAGATTGCGAAGACCATGGTCGGCAACATAATACTTGTAGCCTGATTGCAGGATTCTTTTGCCTTGTAAATCGAACCGTTCTGCTCGATACAAGATAAACGCACGACACATCAGATCAATGTACTCAGAGACCGTTGACACATAAGTCTTACGGCTTGACGCGGTCAAGGCATCGGCAATTCTGTTGCTTGAGATCAGGCTGCCGATGTTGTCGAGCAAAAATTTCAAAATCAGTTCAAACAGGGACATGTCCAGGCGATTGTTCCGTGTTTGAATATCCCTTAGAACAACAGTATGGTATATACCAGACAGATAGTCACGGCAAGCCCGGTCGGACTGCGGATACTCGAGGAAACCGGGGAACCCGCCGTATCTGAAATAGGATGGCCATGTGTCATGTCTCTGACCAGCCAGCGCCGCATGGTATTCAGCATACGATAGTGGCAGCAGGTGAATTTCCACGTAACGGCCGGACAAGTATGTGGCCAGTTCAGATGACAGCAAATCGGCATTCGATCCTGTCAGATAGAGGTCGCAGTTCAGATCGACCGTGAAACCGTTAATCGCCTTTTCCCAGTGTGTGACACGCTGTATTTCATCAAAAAGCAAATAGAGCCGGCCTTCGACATGCAAGGTCTGGACAAAGCGCGTCAAATCGCGGTCATCCTTGATGTCGTCATATTGAGACGATTCGAAGTTGATCAGAACGACCTGTTCAGATGGAATCCCCTGCTTAAGCAGATAGGCATAGAACGCCTCCATCAGCATGGATTTGCCGCATCGCCTGATTCCAGTGATGATTTTGATTGATCGTGTGTCTTTGTAGTCGATCAGGCGTTGGATCGCATCGCGGTGAAAAGTGTCCATCAACAAGACCTCCCTCAATGGCAAAAGGCATGGTGATGACACTAATTATAGCTTATTCAATAAGAAAATTCAAATATTTGAATTTTATAGTTTATAAACTATAAATATTACATTTATCTTTTTTTGTAGCTTATGGCATATATTATCAGTTAATCAAAACAGGCATACTGGGATATCCTGCCCGCTGTCCTGGCTATGCTGACCTCACTCAGGGAACGGGCTGTTTGACGGCCTTGTTCCAGATGCTGTCGAACCAGGGGAAGCGTTTCAGCAGGCCTCTGGCGTTGCGGTAGAGGATGTTGCGCCGGTCCTCGTCGGTCATGTCAGCCGACAGGACGGATCCGATTCCGTTGGTGTAGGCGAACCAGGGCATGTCGACCCCGAAAAGGATCTGCTTCGATCCCAGCTCGCGGACCAGGAAATCAAGCGCGCCCCGGTCATCCAGGACAGCGGTCAGCTCAAGGTAGAGGTTGGGGTAACGGGCAGCCAGCCGGACCGCACTCGCCCAGTCGCCGTGGAAAGAGTGTCCGGCGACCAGCACCAGGTCGGGGTAGCGGGCCAGGATCTTCTCGGCCTCTTCCGGCCCGTTATTGGCACTGCCTCCCCAGGTATGGGACAGGACCAGCAGCTGGTTGGCGTTGGCGTAGGTCCAGTACGGTTCGTGCCGTGCGTCGGACAAGGGCACCTGGTAGTAGTCGCACAGGAACTTGAAGCCGACATAGTGGTCTTTGTTCTGTTCGATCCTGGCCAGGTCCGCTTCCGGCTGCAGCTGCTGGCTGGCCACGATGTGGTAGAGCTTGTAGCGGTCAGGATAACGGCGGGCAATTGCCAGATCCTCTTCCTTGCCGATCTCGGGTGCGAACAGCGCATGGTGGCTGACAAAGCAGGTCAGCACGACATGGCTTTGATCCATGGCCTCCAGCACGGCTTCCGGCGTGTCGAGCGGGATCAGGCCGCCGTAAAAGGGACCCATATGGGCGTGCATGTCCAGGACGGGGCAATCGTCGAGCCGGCCCTGTACCCAGAACCTGGCTGCCAGTTCGGATGCTTGGTTAATCATAGCGTATCTCCCGGATGATCCGTTCCAGGTTGCCGGCAGCGATGGCCGTGCGGTCTGCCTGGCTAATCGCGGCATGGCGTACCATGAGCATGTTGGCGCCGAAATACATGCGTGGGAAACCGCTGCCGTAAAGCAGGCGCGTCGCGCCGAACCGGGCGACAAACGATTCGATCCCGCCGGCCGTGATCATGTAGGACAAGTCGAGATAGACATTGGGGAAACGCTCCACGAAGGGCCTGAGCAGCCGATCGCCCGGCCAGACATTGGCGTCGGTCAGGACGACGGTCAGGTCGGGATAGCGCTCCAGGATATCTCCCAGGGCTTCGAGGCTGCAGCCGTGCGCCGTATTGACAAAGACCGGCAGATGGTGCGCCACGGCCAGCTCCAGCCAGGCCTTAAGCACGAAGGCCTTGGGTACATAGCGCAGCCCGGCCGGAAAGAGCCGGAATCCGATGATCCGCTTTTGCCGCAACTCGGCCAGCAATGCTTCTGGACCGGGCGATTCGTCGCAGGCCGTCGGGGTCACGGCCCAAAGGCCGTAAAGCTGTTTGTTTTGGTCCAGATCGTCGGTCAGGAGCCGATGGCCCAGCCCAGGTGACGCCTGGACCTGCTCGGTACGCCAGACGACGGCACGGCCGACACCGGCTTGCTGCATTTCCGCGGCCAGTTCGGCCGCGGATAGGACCGGTTTCAGCAGCCGGGTGGTCCGGTCGTGGCCGTAACAGGCATGGCAATCGAAAAAATCCATGGGCCGTTCCCCTTTCGCTTACAGCGTGCGGTCGACCTTGTTGATCGCCTCCGCGATCTCGCGGATGTTCTGCTCGTTCATGCCCAGGTGGATCGACAAACGCAGGCAGCGGCCGAGGATATCCAGCGTCTGCGGGCACATGTCCTTGCTGTAGCTGACCTGTCCTTTGTAGCTGGGATCACCCCAGGGGTAATTCAAATGGGTGGTGCCGCGCTTGTAGAGGATGGAGTCCCAGTAGGAATAGATGTGCCGGTCCGGGAAGCCGTCGTTGTAGGCGGTGCCCATCTGCAGGCCTTCCGCGAGCAGCCGGTCGCTCATCGCCTTGGCCGCCGCGTCGCTTTCGGCGATCATGGCAAAGGAGATGCCGCATTCGCCCTGCGGGTCGTCGACCTGCTGGCGGCGGTAATGGATCGGTTCGGCCAGGCTTTCCAGCAGCAGCTTCTTCAAGGCGCGGGTATGGCTGAGAATCCCGTCCATCTTGCGCAGCTGAACCCGGGCGACAGCTGCGTTGATTTCGTTGCCCCGGTAACCGGCCTTGGAAAAGGGCGGCACATGCATATCGCCTTTGAGTCCGCTGTCCCACATCGGGCTGCCGGGGTCCGACAGGTAGACACCGCGCAAAAAGGCTGAATCGTCGTTGGTGAAGAAGACGCCGCCCTCGCCGCAGGTGATGACCTTGAAAAAGTTAAGGCTCCAGGCGAAGGCGTCCGATTCCACACCGGTGGTGACGCCCTGGTACTGGGAGCCGATCGCCTGGCAGGCATCCTCGATCACCTTGAGGTTGTTCTCACGGGCGACCTGGCGCAGTTCGGCCATCTTGGCCGGCACGCCCTGCATGTGCACCGGAATAATCGCCCGGGTATACGGCGTGATCTTCTTTTTGACATCGGCGGGACTGAGCCCGAGCGACTCGTCGATCTCGGCGATGACCGGCACCGCACCGGCATTGACAACCGCGGTGGCCGTCGCGATATACGTGTAGGCCGGCACGATGACCTCGTCGCCGGGCCCGATGCCCAATCCGACCAGGCAGCAGGTCAGGGCCGACGTTCCGGTGTTGACAAACAGGGCGTGCTTGACCCCGAGCTTGGTCTCAAGTTCGTTTTCCAGCATCGATGACTGGGTCGGTTCGCTGCCGCGGTAGCGGAACAGCTTTTCCGGCTGGCGCAGCAGGTCGGTAACCGCCTGGATCTCTTCCTCACCGATTATGGCGCGGCCCAGGCCGCCCGGCCCGATCGGGGTCCGGATCGTCTTGCTCGGTTCGGAAACGGGAATGCGGGTCATGTCTGGCATGGGGTTCACCTCATCTTTTCGTGCTGACTACGCGGATTTCCTACTACCCAGTCTAACGTCGGCAAGCCTTGTCTGGAATGGAAAATATCACTCGGCAGATGTAAAATCGCCCGTTTGACGGTAGCGGCTGGGTGACTGGCCGGTTGCTTTCTTGAACGCCTTGCTGAAATGGTACAGGTCATAATAACCGAGCATGGCCGCTATTTCCTGGATCGGATAGGCCTGGTGCAGCAATAGTTTGGCTTGCTCGAGCTTGTACTCGCTGGCGTACTGGACGATCGTGCGCCCGGTCACGGATTTGAACAGCGTGTTCAGATAGTTGCCGCTCATACTGACGGCGTGACAGACATCCTCGAGCCGGATCGGCTTGCTGCGGTTCTGCTCGATGTAGCGGATCACGTCGGCGGCGATACGCGCGCTCCAGCCCGATTCCCTGCCCTGTCCGTGGTCGGCAGCGGCGATCTCGCGCCGGGCCTGGATAAACAGCTGCACCAGGCTGCTCTTAACCATGGCCGAGGCTAAGGCATCCTGGCGCCTGACTTCCCGGTCCATCTGCTGCAGTAACGGCGCGTACCGCTCCGGCTGCAGGGACGAGCCCGCCAGGGTAAAGAAACCTTGCTCTCCAGACTGGCCGGAAAGATGCAGCACGCACCGGTCGATACCGACAGAAAACCAGATGCCCAGGTATGTGTCGCCCTGGCGCGACATTTCGTAATGCAAGGTTCCGGGCAGCACGATGGCGACATCGCCTGCGCGGATCGGGCAGAAGCACGACCCGATCTGCAGGGCGCACTGGCCTTCAACACAGGCGAACAGCTCGTAGAAAGCATGGCTGTCCGGGCGATAGACGACGGAAAGATCCGCCGGCGAGGCACAGTCAGAGCCCGAACGCACGCAAAAACCATCAAAGACCAGCCAGTCATCACCGAACCGCGTGGTCATGGCCGCGATTGATTTATCCAGTGCTTGCTCAAGCGTCATAGGGCGTGTCCTTATCTCCATAAGCAATTACCACAGAATGCTGTCCAGCAATTCCGTATAGAAGCTGAGGCTGCCAGATATGTTGCGGCAAATCCAGGCCGGTCCGTACGGCGTACGAACCAGCGCTTTGTCCACCGGGGTGCCTTCCCGGTCCGTATCGTAGCGCTCGACGCCGCAGCTGATCTTGACCCGTTCCTCGTAGCCTGGATAAGGGAGAATCATGACAACGGCGTTTTGCAAGCCGCGGATGCGGATATGGCGGTAGTAGCGGTTATCGCGCGGGGTGTCCTCGATACAGCTGAGCGGTTCGCTGCCGTCCGCCTGGTCGACAAACACGCGGCATTCATGGTTCCAGGCCCGGGGCAGCTGGTAGGTCGAGCAGCCGTCACGCAACCAGGTCTCACGCCCGATCAGGAGCGGCGCGCCGAGCGGGAAGCGCAGCTGCAGTTCGACGGTGGTGTCTTTGCAGAACCCGGAAAGATAAAAGGCGTTTTCAGAGCGGTGGACCATGACGGCCGGCGTTCGCTGGCGGGGATTGACTTTACGGACACGCAAGACATAGCCAAACCGGGTCAGGGCCAGTCTGGCCAGGGATTCCATCTGGAAAAACTGCTCCGGATCGTGCGGTTTGGGCAGCGACTGGCCTAGTTTGACCGTGTTGGAACAGGTGCCGCGCAGCCAGACCACCTGGCCGCCCTGCCATGCCGGCAGCCGGCGTTCCGAACACACGACGCGGCGCGCCTGATCTTGAATACCCCATGCCAGGACGGTAACCGATGTGTTATCTTCCGCAGCCGGACGGGCGGACAAACCACCGTCTGACAAGAGCGGATCGTGGAAGAAGCGGTCCGGACAGGGCTGCTCCAGCAGGTCTCCGGGCAGCTCCATAACCAACTGGAAAGTCCCGCTCAAAGAATCCTGGTGGGTCAGGCCAAGCAACTGGAGCAGATTGGGGCTGGCCTCTGCCAGAGAACCGTACAGGATTACCTTGCCGCCCGATTCGATATAGGCACAGATGGCCGATTCAGCGTCTGAATCGGCCAAAGGAACAGGGGTCATCAGGATGGAGCCGTCGAACAGGGCCGGGTTACCGGCGAGCGATCGCTGGAAGTTATCGGTCGAGACAACCGCGCTTAAGGGCAAGCCGAGGTTGACGGCGCTGCGCATAAACCAGTCTTCGAAGTACATCTTCTCCAAGCGTGTCTCACGTTTGCCCAATGCGTCGTATTCGTCAAACGGGTACAGCCAGACCAGGGGCGATGGCGCGTCCGGCGCATGGGCAAAGGCGCGGATCATGTGCGGCGTGATCTCGTCAGGAACGCAGTCCGGCATCCCGCCCAGGGTATTGTCGATCGATAAAAAGTAAAGCGAAGACGGGATCTGGACACACCCGGCGCCGTCGATGCGCGACAGCGCCAGGGGCATATAGATGTCGTGGGGTTGCCCTTCGTAGCGGTCGATCCACGGGCTGTTCATCCACCAGGGGTCATGGCTGTAGAAGCGGAAGGGATAGGATTCGTTAGGCGGCAATTCCGCGATGCGCGACAGGTAACCGGTCAGCTCCAGGCCGAAATCGCCGTCGATCGCCGCCCATGGGGAATTCGGCGGCGGCTGGAAATTGAAACCGCCCTGGTAGAGATCCTTGAAGCTGATACCATCCGTGGCGATGTCGATGCCGACGCCCATGTTGGTGCCACGGGTCTCGATGCGGATATCCGGACATTCTTGGCGGAACTGCGACCAGAAGCGGTTGATGTCTTCCCGGGCCTTGACGGCCTTTTCGGGATAAAAGGCCATGCCATCGAACAATTCGCCGGTGCATTTCCAGGGTTCGAGGCCGAATCCGAGCCCATTGCTCAGCCAGAGGAAATCAAAGCCGAGATCGGTCAGGAAATGCTGGCTCTGGCGGCCCAAAAAGGTCCCGATCGTGGTCTCTTCGGGAATTCCGTCCGGGAAGCCGGCATAGCACCGCTTGTCGCCATGCAAGACACTGTAGCTGCACAAAAACCAGTTCTTGCCATGCTCCGGATACGAGGTGTTGATTTCGGGGTGGCGTTCGTATTTGAATGGGGAATCGGCAAATTCCGGTCCGGGATCGAAGGTCTCCCCGACCCGAACCGGTTTACCGGTTACTTCAGATCCGACCCGGCGCAGGATGGTGACCAGATCGCGCAGCAGGCGGTAAGTGTAGACCGGCGGCTGGTCGCGGTACAGGTAATAGCCGCTGTTCAGACTGCTCGGGCCCTCCGGTGTCTTGGCAAGCAAGGGACCGTTCTTGCCGTTGCAGCAACCCATGTAACGTCCCCAGTCGAAGGTATCGTCGAGATCGCCGCTGTAGTCGAGGATCTCGGAACCGTCCGCCGTCCACAGCATGACGGACACCTGGTCGGCATGGCGGATCAGGGCGGACCACTGGGTAAAGATTCTCCTGGCTACCGCTTCCAAAGCCTCCGGCCGCGTATCCCAGAACGGTTTCAAGCTCACTTCCAGGGTCAGGTTCTTGAGGTTCTTCATCGTCTTCATGGATAAATCCTCGCCGTATCTGATGCAAAAAGGGTACACACCTATGGTAACACAAAAAGCAGCTTTTCCAGTCCGGATAAAGGAAACGGCCATGCGGGTTACGCACAACCGTTAGAGATTTACCAGAGTACCAATCAATGTGACAACCTTATGGATAAGCAGGTATAGGATAAGCGACTATATGAAAAGTAGTCAGATTGGTTTTCGATTTTAGTCGAGATAAGTTGATCAGTGGATCATACCAGTCAGACACCTATTGAACAACAGCCATCAGTTGACTGAGCAGGACCATGCAGATCAACGCGAACGGATACGCCGCGGCATAGGCTGCGGCAACATCCTCTGTCCCTGTCGCAGATATCAAAGCACCTAGTGCCGGCGTTGATGTCATGCCGCCGCAGATTGAACCCAAACCGGAAAGGGAATCCATCTTCAAGAAGAAGCGCGCATATAGAGCGGCTAAAACCATCGGTGCCAGAGTGATGAAAACGCCGATAGCAAAAAGCTGCCAACCATATTCACGCAAGACCGCGACAAATCCCGCACCTGCCTCTGTGCCGGCACCCATGAGAAACAGGCAAAGTCCAAGCTCGCGCATAACTTTGGCTGTTTTATCGGGAACGGCCAGGGAAAACCTGCCAATAATGCCGAAGTGCCCTGCTACAAGCCCTGTCAGCAGCGGACCACCGGCAACACCCAAGCTGAAAGAAAGTCCGCCCGGCAAAGGGATCACGATACTGCCGAGGAACAGGCCAGCCGCCAGTATTAAAAAAAGGTTCATCAGGCCCGACTTCTCAAGTACAATAATCGATCGCGCATCGGGTAAACAATCGCCTGACTTGCTTTGCAACCGGATTCTCAGCACTTCGACTTCGGCACGTATATCCAACCGGACTATTCTGGGATATAGCTGCACAAACAGGACAACGCCAACGACTCCAAAAGGATAGGCAATACCATATCCGACAGAAGCCAGCGTATCGCCGGTTGCCTCAAGTGCAGCAGCCAATCCGGGTGTTGAGGTAAGTGCGCCAGTGAACATACCGATCGCTAAGCTTGTTGGGATCTGAAAAAATCTTGCAGCGACCAGCGTTAGCATACCGCTGCAAATTGGGATGAGAACACCCATTAAGAGATAGGCATAAGCCTTGCTGCGGATATTGCGAAAGAAAACAGGACCGGCAATGATCCCTACACTGCCGATGAAAAGAGTCAGGCCCATATTACGGATAATTGCAGGAATCTCTATGCCCAGGTGGCCGAATACGAGGGCAACAAGCAAGACTCCCGATGTACCAAGTGATAGACCACGGATAGAAATGCTTCCCAAAAGGTATCCGCAGCCCATGATGAGAAAAGCGACCAGCAGCGTCTGCATCAAAGACGCCACAGCAACGAGTCATCCGGCACTGGATTATCTGGCATCCAGTCGGCGATTCGCGAAATATTCATCAGGTGGTAATAGGTCAAGTTTTCTGAGATGGAATTGTTACCCCACGAACCGCAGCCGAGTGTGTTGGTGGGATTCAAACCATTGTAAAACGAGCCGCCTGCAGAGGTCGCGCAGGTTTGATTGCAAACAATACGCGAGACCTGGCAGTTTAGTGCCGCGTACTCGATATGCCTGCGGTTACGTGAATGTACGACAAGACTGTGCCCTTTCCCGATCATCTCCAGATTGTTTCGAGCCTGCTCAACAGCCTGTTCCCAGGTTCTGTAGGCATATAAAGTCAGAACAGGACACATCTTCTCCGAACCGAGTATATCAGCCGTATCCTCTGCCGCAACAGCAAGAACTTTTGTGTTTTCAGGAATCTTCATGCCGCAAGCGCTTGCGATCACCGAAGCGCTTTGTCCAACTGCATCTTTGTTCATCACGCCGTCGGGAAAAAGGTAGGCGCGTAAGATCGGACGTTCACGATCTGTGAGTACATAAGCTCCGTTCGCATCCAGTACAGACAGAGCTTCGGTCCAGATTGCCTCCGGTAAATGGACAGCCTGTTCGCCGGTACAGATGATCCCATTATCGAAACGCCTGCCTTCGATAATCCTGGGCAATGCTTCATTTAGGTCGACATCCGTATCCACCAACGCTTGAACATTGCCAGCACCGACACCCAGTGCAGGTTTCCCGGATGCATACACCGCTTTGACCATGTTCATGCCGCCTGTGGCAACGACAACATCGACCGCCTGCATCAGTTGCCTTGTCAACTCCAGTGACTTGACAGGCAAAATCTGGATGGCGTGTTCAGGTGCTCCTATTGCTGCAAGCGCCTCGTTCATATATTGCACGGTCTTGATGCAACAGCGGATGGCCCGCGGATGAGGCGCCAGGATGATTGCGTTGCGGCACTTTAGGGCAAACATGGCGTTGGACATACAGGTCACAATCGGATTGGTGACCGGTGTAATCGCACCAATCACACCGACAGGCTGTGCGATGCGCGTGATACCTGTCGTTTCATCCCGATCGAGGATACCTACTGATCTTTTGCCCTTCAGTGAATGCCATATCAAGCGTGCCTTGCCTTTGTTCTTTGCCACTTTATCTTCGTAGCACCCCATGCGCGTTTCATCTACTGCATCACGTGCCAATTCTTCGGCATGCCTATATACAGCTCCGGCGCATGCCATGCAAAGCAGGTCCACCTGCTCCTGCGTATAGCTCTCGAGCTGATTCAGAGCGCTGCGCGCACGTATTATGACGCCTTCGAGGTACATTTGTCTTTCCTGTTCAGTATCCATCATGTCATCCTCCTGTGTTCCTGATGCTCAATACTACATACTTGGTTCAAACGGTTCCTCTTGCCCGCAGCAAATCGAACATCGTTTGCCCAATTCTGTCCAGTGACGAAACCATGCGTATACCCTGGTTTTGCAACGCAGTGATTTTTGCCTCTGCTGTCGCACCTGCTCCGGTGATGATCGCACCGGCATGACCCATCCGTCTTCCAGGCGGTGCTGACTTGCCGGCAATATAGGCAACCACCGGTTTTGTCATGTTCTTCGCTATCCATGCTGCAGCCATCTGCTCGCTGTTACCGCCAATTTCGCCGATCATGACAACGGCATGCGTCTGACTGTCGGATTCAAACATTTGCAGTACATCGACGAAATCCATCCCTTTGACAGGATCACCGCCGATACCGACGACGGTCGACTGGCCTAGTCCATGCTGTGTCAATTGGTATACTGCCTCATAAGTCAGTGTTCCTGAACGTGAGATAACGCCGATCGATCCTGGCTCGTGGATTGCACCCGGCATGATACCGACTTTGCTCTGTCCCGGCGTGATGATCCCAGGGCAGTTGGGGCCGATCAGTCGAACACCAGCGGTTGATGCATGATGCTTAATCCGGATCATATCTAACACAGGAATACCTTCACTGATGCAGATGATCGGAGACAACTTGCTGTCGATCGCCTCATACAATGAATCAGCAGCGACAGACGGCGGCACAAAGACAATCGACGCGTTCGCACCAGTCGCTGCGACCGCATCAGCCACGGTGTCAAAGACCGCAACATTTTGAACGGTGGAGCCGCTTTTGCCAGGCGTTACCCCTGCGACAACCTGTGTGCCGTATTCCAGCATCTGCTCTGCGTGAAATCGACCCTGCCGACCCGTTATTCCCTGAACCAGCAAGCGCGTCTGTGCATCGACCAGTATGCTCATGCTGTCACCTCCACTGCCTGCTGCACCGCCTGCTGCGCCATCATGACGAGATCATCAGCTGTTGTGAAATCAAGTCCTGACTGGTCGAGCAGCTTTCGGCCTTCTGCGGCATGTGTGCCTTCCAGCCTAACGACTATCGGCACCTTGACCGTCACTTCCCGTGATGCCTCAATGATGCCACGGGCGATCAGATCACATTGGACGATGCCACCAAAAATATTGATCAGGATGCAGGTGACCCGGCGATCGGATATAAGCAACCGAAATGCCGCAGCCACTTTCTCTTGGCTGACACCGCCGCCCACATCCAGAAAATTGGCCGGTTTTCCGCCGTACTGGCTTAAGAGATCCAGCGTAGCCATGGCAAGCCCCGCTCCGTTGACCATGCAGCCGATATTGCCATCCAAGGCGACATAACTAAGGCCTAACTGCTCTGCTGATCGTTCCATGGTATCAACATCATCTGTGTGACTGTCTGTTTGAAATATATCTGCATGCCGAAACAGCGCATTATCATCGATCCTGATTTTTGCGTCGAGCGGAATAAATCCGCTATCAGCACCATCTGTCAGTGGATTGATCTCCAAGAGCATGCAATCTTGCTCGATAAACAGGCGATACAACTTTTGTGTCAAGTCGATAAACGCGTTGACCTGGTCTTTATGAATGCCCAGCCGCAAGGCTAGTTGCCGAGACTGATAAGGTCGGAGCCCGATCGACTCGTCTATCATAATCTGATGAATCTTCTCCGGGTTATGGGCGGCAACCTGTTCGATCTCGACTCCGCCTGCTGCTGATGCTAGTAGTGTGATGCAGCAGTTCTGCGTATCCACAACAAAACCCAAATAATACTCCGTGTTGATGTCAACAGCGCGCCGGACATAGACGCGTTGTATGACCAGGCCGGATGATCCAGTCTGCGCTGTCACAAGCCTGCTGCCTAGCAACTTCCGGGCTGCAGCCACTGCTTCCACATCGTTCGTGGCGAATAGAACGCCACCCGCCTTGCCGCGGCCGCCTGTGTGCACCTGCGCCTTGAGTATGTATGGTCCACTGCCAAGCTTGCGGCAGGCTGAGTCCACTTCTGTGATCGTCTGGCAGGCGAAGCCAGGCAGTGTTCGTATGCCATAGTCCTGTAGCCATTGCATCGCCTGGTATTCGTGGATGTTCATGTGCTATTCCTTCCTGTTGTGCCTCACCATCATTCGCTTGTGCGCCAGCGCGGATGGTCATATACTGCGGGATTGGCCACTGCCGGCCAGCGTTCACCGCGCAAAATCGCCAGACATCCTGCCACGCATTGGACGCCCATGTTACGCACAGCTTCGCGGGTCATAGCAGCGCTATGCGGGCTAAACACAAGATTAGGTGCGTTCAGCAGCGGATTATCTGCCGGGACAGGTTCTTCGACAAATACATCAATACCGGCACCCGCTATAACTCCCCGGTTCAAGGCATCGAGCAACGCGGTTTCATCGATAATACCGCCACGTGCGCAGTTGATGATGACAGCGGTTGGTTTCATCAAGGATAGTTCTGTTGATCCGATTAACCCTTTGGTCTCCGGCAACATCGGAACGTGCACCGATACGACATCGCTGCTATGCAACAGGATGGATAAGTCAGATGCAAATTCACATCCTGCTGCTTCTATTTGATCACGGCTCAGATAGGGATCGTACCCGATGACTTGCATCCCGATTGCCTGGCAGAGCAGCGCAACTTTCTTCCCAATCGCGCCAAGCCCGATCAGGCCTATAACCTTGCCGGCAACTTCGAAAGCTTTTCCGCTATCGCGAACAATCGAAAAATGACCCTTTGCAGTTTCTGTTTGCGCCTCGCACAGGTTCTTGGCCACGCCGAACAGCATTGCTAGTGTATGTTCGGCTACGGATTGCGTGTTGGCGCCTGGCGTAATCACGACCGGTATACCGGCCGCCGTCGCTGCTGCGACGTCTACATTGTCATAACCAACACCCGTGCGACCGATCACTTTCAGGTTAGGCGATTGAGTGATCACATCAGCATCAATTTTCCCGATACGCAACACGAGTGCATCCGCGTCGCGCATCGCTGCCAGGTAGTTGTGCGGATTGCCGTCATTGGCCACAAATATCTCAGCCTGCGCCTCCATCAAGCTCATCGCTTCTGCACATAAAGCTTTTGAAAAGACTACTTTCATAGTGATAAGCTCCTAGTACAATATAGATGTGGCCCGAGAGAGCCACGCAAGCAGCGAAACACTGCTTGAGCCAATAGGTTCTTCGTGGCATAACGCCACTGGGAATAACGAAGCTGGCAGGCCACCGACC
>Ga0172382_10002374_pt1 | contig 31701 bp, 35 predicted proteins | sample Leawel138RmetaG_FD_122245 | JGI IMG/M metagenome (GOLD analysis project Ga0172382, IMG submission 122245) | Leachate microbial communities from a municipal landfill in Southern Ontario, Canada - Leachate well 138R metaG | ecosystem: Engineered > Solid waste > Landfill > Unclassified | place...
CCACCGCATAGGCTGCAAACCTGTCGTTCCAGGCCGACTCCGCGGCGGCGCCAGCGGGACGGGCGTCCCAGGCTGCGTAGACATCAGCAGGCACTTCGAACGGGGCGTGGTGCCAACCGATCAATGTGCGCGCGGCTTCGATTTCGGCAGCACCCAGCGGGGCGCCGTGAACGTCGTGACTACCCTGCTTGTTGGGTGAGCCGGCACCGATCACGGTCTTGCAGCAGATCAGGGTCGGCTGCGCCGTGTTCGACTGGGCTGCCTTGATCGCGGCGTTGATCTCGATGGGATCGTGGCCCTGCACATCCCGAATCACCTGCCAGCCGTAGGCTTCGAAGCGCTTCGGGGTGTCGTCGGTGAACCAGCCGTCCACATGACCGTCGATGGAGATGTTGTTGTCGTCGTAGAAAGCGATCAGCTTGCCCAGGCCCCAGGTGCCGGCCAGCGAACAGGCTTCGTGGCTGATGCCTTCCATCAGACAGCCATCGCCGAGGAAGGCGTAGGTGTGGTGATCGACGATGTCGTGACCGGGGCGGTTGAACTCGGCCGCGAGGACCTTCTCTGCCAGCGCCATGCCCACGGCGTTGGTGATGCCCTGGCCCAGCGGGCCGGTCGTGGTCTCAACGCCCGGGGTGTAGCCGTACTCCGGGTGGCCCGGTGTCTTGCTGTGAAGCTGGCGGAAACGCTTGAGTTCCTCGATCGGCAGGTCGTAGCCGGTGAGGTGGAGCAGGGCGTAGATCAGCATCGAACCGTGGCCGTTGCTGAGCACGAAGCGGTCACGGTCTGCCCACTGCGGATTGGCCGGGTTGTGCTTGAGGTGATGGCGCCAGAGGACTTCAGCGATTTCAGCCATACCCATCGGAGCACCCGGATGGCCGGAGTTGGCCTTCTGCACTGCATCCATTGCCAGCGCGCGAATCGCGCCTGTGATGGGGTTGAAAACCGGGGGCTTGACGTTTCTGGACAGCGACATGGTTTCCTCAAAGCCGGGAGGGGCGGCTGGAAAAAACGCGAATTATCGCCGAAAAGGGGGTGGGTTTGGTAGTGGCGAGCCCTTTTGCAACAGTGGCCCGCCTGCTCGTACCGAGTACATCTGCATGAATTGTTGATCCGCAACGCGCCTCGGCGAAGGGCTCAGACCCACTGCCGGCGCCGCTCCATGAGTTTCCAGATGAGCGGGGTCAGAATCAGTTGCATGGCGAGGTCGAGCTTGCCACCAGGGATCACGATGGTGTTGGCCCGGCTCATGAAGGCATCGTGGATCATCCGCAGCAGGTAGGGAAAGTCCACGCCGCGCGGGTCCTTGAAGCGGATGACCACCATCGATTCGTCCTGGGTGGGCACGTCTCGGGCAATGAACGGGTTGGAGGTGTCTACTACCGGCACGCGCTGGAAGTTGATGTGGCTGCGTGAAAACTGCGGCACGATGTAGTGCACGTAATCGTGCATGCGCCGCAGGATGGTGTCCTGTACCGCCTCCGGGGAGTAGCCTCGCACCCGCGTGTCGCGGTGGATTTTCTGGATCCATTCGAGGTTGATCGTGGGCACGACGCCGATCAGCAGATCGACGTGACGGGAAACGTCTACCGGTTCGGAAACCACTGCGCCGTGCAGGCCTTCATAGAACAGGCAGTCGGTGCCGACGGGGAGATCTTCCCAGTCGGTGAAGCTGCCCATGGGGAGGTTCCAGCGCATCGACTGGGCTTCGTTGTGGATGTAGTAGCGGCGGCGGCCGGTGGCGGATTCGCCGTAGGCCCGGAACAGGTTCTCGAGGTCTTCCAGCAGATTGGCCTCGGGGCCGAAGTGACTGATACCGCGCTCTCCTGCCCGCTCTGCCTCTTGAATCAGGGCTTTCATCTCTGCACGCGTGTAGCGATGAAAGCTGTCGCCCTCGACAATGGCTGCATTGACGTTTTCGCGATGAAAGATCGCTTCGAAAGTGTGTTTGACCGTCGTCGTGCCTGCGCCCGAGGAGCCGGTCACCGCAATGATGGGATGTTTGAGGGACATGATCTGATCCGGAAGCGATGGACGGAAGAAAGGCGGGCGCTCGGTGGCCGGTTCAGGTGTCAGCGTACAAGCGGGAACATGCTACGACCAGAACATGGACCTCGGCCGCGCTAAGTTCGGGATAGCGATCCCTGACGACGCGATAGGCGAGGTGGTCGAGGGTGCTGTTTGCCCAACGACTTTCTCGCGCAAAAAACGGTGCGATCAGTACGCTGGCTTCGTCGAATATCTCCCGAACGCGGTGATATCGGCGCTGCTCATCGGCTTCTTCAGGCACGGACACGGCGGCGGTGGATGAGTTCATGACGTTCTTCTGCATGGCTGTTTGACCAAATAATACCGCGACATGGTGCAATGCAGTATGTCGCGACGATCCCTTTTTGGATTCAGGAGTGCGACTGCAGCCACGCCCGCCATTCGTCGAAGAGGGCGGGCGTGGCTGCAGCAATCACGCCGCGTTTGACCGCGGGGCCTGCCGTCAGCGTGCCACCGTCGAGCGCCATTGCCTGTCCGCCCGACTCCGCGAGAATCAGCTGGCCGGCGGCATAGTCCCACAGCATCTGCCCGCCGTGCAGATACACATCGAGTCGTCCGGCCGCCACGAAACACCATTCCAGCGCGCTGGAGCCGAAATTCCGCTGGGAATAGTACGGCGGGCGCACCGCCAGTTCGTCTGCAAGATGATGGCTGATGCGCTTGAAGTCGACGCCCGCGACGGCTTCGTTGAGGTGCCGTGAGTCCCTCCGCAAGGGCAGTTCGGTGCCGTTCAGAAAAGCGCCGGCCCCTTTTGCCGCATAGAAGCTTTCGTCCGTGATCGGGTTGTAGACCACGCCAAAGCGGGGTTCGTAGTCGACGAGGTAGGCGATGGAGACCGCAAAGAAGGGAATGCCGTTGGCGAAGTTGGTCGTGCCGTCGATCGGGTCGATGCACCACATGCCACGGCGGCCCTGGCTCCACAGGCGACCCTGCTCCTCCGCGCTCATTTCCTCGCCGAGTACCGGTCCGGGCACCAATTTGGGCAAGGCTTCGCTGAAGCGGTGTTGTGATGCGAGGTCTGCCTCGGTGAAGAAACTGCCGTCGGCCTTGCTGTTGCGTGAGGACTTCAGGTAACCGGGCAGGATCTCGTCACGCGCGATCTCCCGGACCAGGGATTCGAGGGCTCGGGCTTGGGCCAGGCGTTGTGCTGCAGTGGGCATCTCAGGCACTCCGTCGGGGGGTGTGGGCTACGAAAGCCGCGGCGCCGCCAGCACCTGGCACGCGCTGCGTGCAGTGAAGATGTTGGTGGTGAGGTGCCGCGGGGGAAGGTGCATGCCTATAATCTTACGATGATTTCACGCTTTCATTTTGATGGTGTCCTCCCGCCCGATGGTGAGGTCCCCCTGCCGGATGCCGTTTCTCACCATGCCTTGCGGGTATTGCGCCTGGGTGATGGCGAGCCCTTGGTGTTGTTCGACGGTTCCGGTGTCGAGGTCGAGGCTCGTCTTGTCGTGCGGGGAAAGCAGGGTTTTGCCTTGCTCGGTGAGCGGAACGAGCGCAGCCGGGAGTCGCCGCTGGCGCTGATTCTGGTTCAGGCGCTGGCCAGCGGGGACAAGATGGACTGGATCGTGCAGAAAGCGGTCGAGCTGGGCGTAGCCCGCGTGATTCCGCTCCAGGCGGAACGCTCGGTGTTGCGACTGTCCGGTGAGCGGGCGCAAAAGCGCCAGTCACATTGGCAACAGGTGGCGATTTCGGCCTGTGAGCAGTGCGGCCGCAATGTCGTTCCCGAGGTGGAGCCGATACAGCCGCTGACGGCCTACCTGGGGGCGAGTGCAGGTGCGCACAAACTCGTGCTCGCGCCCGGCGGCGAGCGGCCGCTGGCTGAATTGCCACGTCCCGAGGCGGCGCTGCATCTGATGATCGGGCCGGAGGGCGGGTGGACTGATGCGGAACTGGAAACGTGCCGTGGAGCGGGTGCCATTGCACTTGGCCTCGGACCGCGGATACTACGCACAGAAACTGCGGGGCTGGCTGCCATTGCTGCCATGCAGGCACGCTGGGGTGATTTGTGAAGCCCGAATCCCGCGTGTCCCCCACGCGCTGATGCGATCAAGAGAGGATGCCTGATGTTTGAATCCGCTGAATTGGGTCACAGCACCGACAAAGCGACCTATGACGAGGCTGTGCCGGATCTTCGTGCTGCCCTGCTCGATGCGCAGTTCGAGTTGCTCGATCTGAAACAGTTCGCAGTGGTGGTGCTGATCAATGGCATTGACGGTGCGGGCAAGGGGGAGACGGTCAATCTCCTCAATGAATGGATGGATCCGCGCCATATCGAGGCCTTTGCGTTTGATGCACCGACCGAAGAAGCATCGGTCAGACCCTTCATGTGGCAGTTCTGGCGTGCCTTGCCGCCGAAGGGCAAGATCGGCGTGCTGTTCAACAACTGGTACACCGACCCGATTCGCGAACGGGTGGAGCGCAGCAGCAAGAAGGCCGACTTTGACAAGCAGATCGACGAAATCCGCCGCTTCGAGGAGATGCTCGACCACGAAGGTGTGCTGTTGATCAAGCTTTGGTTCCATCTGTCGAAAGACGGTCAGAAGAAGCGACTGAAGGAACTGGAAAAGGACCCGAAAACGCGTTGGCGAGTCACCGATCGGGATTGGCATTACTTTGAACGCTACGATCGCTACCGCGATGTCGCCGGGCGCGCGATTCGTCTGACAAGCACCGGTGATTGCCCCTGGACCATTGTTGATGGCAGCGACTCGCGTTTTCGCGCGTTGTTTGTCGGCCGTGTGCTGCTCGACGGTCTGCGCAAGCGCCTCGACACCGCACAGCGGCACTGGATGCCGCGCAAGACTGCGGCGCCCCTGCCGCCAGCGATCGATTCGCTCAATCTGCTCAACAGCCTGGAACTCAAGCAGGATATGGGCAAAAAGGAATACGAGGATCTGCTGGAGCGTTACCAGGGGCGTCTGGCGTTACTGACCCGTGATCCCGCTTTTCGCAAACACGGACTCGTGCTGGTCTTCGAAGGGGGCGATGCTGCGGGCAAGGGGGGCGCGATCCGGCGCATCACGGCCGCGCTCGACGTGCGTCAATACCGGATCATCCCGATTGCCGCACCGACCGAGGAAGAGCGTGCTCAGCCCTATCTGTGGCGCTTCTGGCGTCAGTTGCCCGGGCGGGGCAAGATCGTGTTCTTCGATCGCTCCTGGTATGGGCGAGTGCTGGTCGAACGCGTCGAAGGGCTCTGCTCAGAGGCCGACTGGATGCGAGCGTACGGTGAGATCAACGATTTCGAGGATCAGCTGGTGCAGGCGGGTACGGTCGTGGTGAAGTTCTGGCTCGCGATCAGCAAGGATGAACAGCTTGTGCGCTTCAAGGCGCGTGAATCCGAGCCACACAAGCGTTTCAAGATCACCGATGAGGACTGGCGCAATCGTGAGCGCTGGGACGATTATGCTCGCGCAGTGTGCGACATGGCAGACCGTACCAGCACTGAAATCGCCCCATGGACGATGGTCGAAGCCGACAACAAGCTGTTTGCGCGCATCAAGATCCTGCGCACGGTGTGCGAAGCGCTTGAGCACGCAATGGCAAAATGAGTGTCCGCTGGAGCCAGCGTTGCCAGGCGGCCATGAAGAGGTCTGTTACAAAACAGGATTTCATGCTTTTTGCAATGCAGCATAAAACTGCTGTTGTGTCCGTTAGAATTGAAACATGACAACAACGTGAGGCGGCGCGCGCCAGCGGCCGTCTGCCTAAACCAAGCGGTGAATTCTTGAGTGATGATTCTTCCCCCGAAACCACGGGCAATGCCGGTGCAGACAAGCCGGCAGTGACGGGGTTCGATTCGACGGCCCAGTTTGTGGCTTGGGTGCGCGGTGCCGCCCCCTATATCCACGCCTTTCGTGGCAAGACTTTTGTGGTTGGCTTTGGTGGCGAGGTGGCAGGTGGCGAGCTTGCGCAAAAGCTCGCCTATGACTGCAACCTGCTTGCCGCGCTGGGTATCCGCCTGGTGCTGGTGCACGGCGCGAGACCGCAGATCGATGCGGAGATCGAGCGCAGGGGGCTCGAGTCCAGGTTTCACAAGGGGCTCAGGGTCACTGATCTGGCGGCGCTTGAGTGTGTCAAGGCCGCCATGGCAGTGACCCGCTTTGAAGTCGAGGCCCTGCTTTCGCAGGGCTTGCCCAATACGCCAATGGCTGGCAGCTACATGCGCGTGACCGGGGGCAACTTCATTACGGCGCGGCCGGTCGGGGTTGTCGACGGCGTGGATTATCAGTTCACCGGCGCCGTGCGGAAGATCATTGCCGACGAGATCAACGCCGATCTGGACCAGCAGAATGTTGTCCTGATCACACCCTTGGGCGTGTCTCCTGCCGGCGAGATCTTCAATCTGTGCATGGAAGAGGTGGCGGAGGCGGTCGCGATCGCGGTGAAGGCAGAGAAGCTGATCTACCTGTGCGATGCGCCGGGGCTGCTTGATGGCGACGGCGAACTGATCGAGTCCGTCACGGCCGACGAGGCGCAGCGTCATTTCGACGCCGGCGAGGGGCTGACCGAGGATCTGCATCTGTACCTGCCATGCGCAATCCGCGCGGTGCGCAAGGGCGTCGCGCGCAGTCACCTGATCGATCGCGATGAGGATGGCGGTCTGCTGCTCGAATTCTTTACCCGCGCAGGTGTGGGTACTGTGGTGTCGCGCGACGCGCTCTTCCGGTTGCGCGAGGCGAGTATCGATGATGTCGCCGCCCTGGTGTCGCTGATTTCTCCGATGGAAGCCGATGGCACGCTGGTAAGGCGGGGCCGGGAGTTGCTCGAGCAGGAGGTCGAACGTTTCTCTGTGGTCGACCATGACGGCGTACTGGTCGGGTGTGCGGCGCTGTACCCGTTTACCGAAGACAATGCGGCCGAGCTGGCCTGTCTCGCCGTTGTGCCCGAGTACCGCCGCGCGGGGCTCGGTGATCAATTGTTGAGACGTATCGAGCGCCGGGCGCGGATGCAGCGCCTGGAACGGCTCTTCGTGCTCACCACCCGAACCGCACACTGGTTCCGCGAACGCGGTTTCAGCGAGATTGGTCCGGAGGCACTACCCCAGCGCAAACGTGATCTGTATAACCTTCAGCGCCGCTCCAAGGTGTTCGTAAAGGCGCTATGAACCGCACTGCCGCCATGCTCTCGCGTACTGCGTTGCCTCCGGGATCTGGCAGCAAATGCTGAATATTGCGTCCATCTGGCGCCGCCTGGCGCCGTCCCGGAACGCGGACGAGACCGCCGAGCTGGCCTTGCTGCGCAGTGTGGTCAAGGGGATTCATGGTGTCGAGGCCTTGTTCAGTCCCGAAGGCAGATTGCTCTGGATCAGCCCTTCGGTGGAACGGATCACGGCGCGTCCGCCTGAGCGTTATATCGGTGGCGACGATGCGCTGGCATCATTGGTGCATTCTTCCGATCTGGCCTATTGCCGCCGTGTCATGGGGGAAGTGCTGGCGACAGGCGAAGGGCGGGATTTCGAGGTCCGGCTACAACGGGAAGATGGCAGGATCAACTGGGCCGCCTGTCACTGGCGCGCTGTGCGTGATGAACAGGCGCGCATCAAGGGCGTCCGGCTGTCGGCGGAGGACATCCAGGAGCGTAAGGAAACCGAGTACACGCTGCTCGAAACGGTGGCCGAGCTGCGACGGGCGCAAGCATTGCGCGAGCACTATCTCTCCCGCAGCAACGATGAGCGTCATCGACTTTCTGCCCTGCTCAACGTGATCCGCCTCGGAATCCTGTTCATCGACCGGGACCACCGGGTGCTGTATTTCAACAGCGCGATGCTCAAGCTGTGGGCTTACACGCCGGGGGAGAATCTGATCGGAGTGCGGGATGTTGTGCTGCAAAGTACGATCGCGCCCTTGCTGGTGGATCCGTCCGCGTATTTCGAGCACATTGCGGCGGTCGTACGTTCGCCGCAAATCAGCGACCCGTATGAGTTCAAGTTCAAGGATGGGCGGATCGTCACTGATATTTCGGCGGTCGTCGAGGGTGGGCAGGACGGGCGTGGTATCGGACGCGTGTGGATTTACGAGGACGTCACCGAGCGGCGCCAGGTGGCGGAACAGCTTGTAGCGCTTGCCGAGCGCGACCCGCTGACCAACCTGTTCAATCGACGACGTTTCCACGAAGAGCTCGATCGCCTGCTGGCGGATGCGGAGCGCCGCCACACGGGTGTCGGTCTGCTGTCCTTCGATCTTGACGGATTCAAGCCGATCAACGACCAGTACGGACATCCGGCCGGCGACGAGGTCCTTGTCGGGCTGGCTGACGGTTTGCGCCGTATCGTCAGACGCAACGAGATGTTCTTCCGGCTCGGCGGAGACGAATTTGCCGTGCTGATGCCGGATGCCAGCACCGAAGCGCTGGCCGAGCTTGCCAGTCGACTGCTGGAGGGGGTTGCGGCCTTGCGTTTCAACTTCTCGGGGCATGAGGCAGGCGTTACCGCCAGCATTGGTGCGGCCTGCTATCCGGAACACGGAAAGGACGTCGAGACCCTGATGGCTGCGGCCGATCGGGCCATGTACCGGTCCAAGGATGCAGGGCGCAACTGCTGGAGTCTCGCCGGGAAGTAGGCCCGGACCGCAGCGGCTTCTTTTGCGTGCGATGCTCAGCGCAATTGCCCGTGTTCGACAGGCTGATAGAATGGGTGCCTGAGCGTTCGACTAACCCCAATTGCAAAGAGGAATGAATAATGGCCCGTATGGTCAATTGCGTGAAGCTGGGTCGGGAGGCTGAAGGTCTTGACCTGCCGCCAGTTCCGGGCGAACTGGGCAAGCGAATTTACGCCAGCGTTTCCAAGGAGGCGTGGCAGCAGTGGGTCAAGTATCAGACCATGCTGATCAACGAGAACCGCCTCAATCTGATGGACGCACGAGCGCGTAAGTATCTCGCCGAGCAGATGGAGAAGCATTTCTTCGAAGGCGGCGCAGACCAGATTGGTGGATACGTACCGCCGGCAGCCTGAGCTCCGGGGCGTCCGGCCTGCTCGTGGCCGGCCCGAGTGAAAATGAAAAAGGGATGGTCGCAGACCATCCCTTTTTTTTGAACGGCGGCCAAGAGTCAGGTCTTGGGGTTACCCGCCTCGGCTGCCACGGATTTGGCGTAGCGTACATCGCGCCCCTGAACGAGGAATACGACGTACTCGGCGACGTTCTTTGCATGGTCGCCGATGCGTTCGATGGCCTTGGCGATGAAGAGCACCTCGAGGCTGCTCGAGATCGTGCGCGGGTCTTCCATCATGAAGGTGATCAGCTGACGCATGGTGCCCTTGAAGTTGGCATCAACGTCTTCGTCCTGCTTGGTGATCACAGCCCAGTTTGCAATGTCGGCACGGGCAAAGCTGTCCAGCGAACTGCGCAGCATGTCGAGCACCAGCCCGGCTGCGTGACTCAGGTCTACGCGCATCGAGAACGTATGATCACCGGAGTGCAGACGTTTTCCCGCCTTCGCAATCTTCTTTGCCTCGTCTCCGATGCGCTCAAGATCGGCGATCACCTTGACCACGGTCATCACCAGGCGCAGATCAACTGCGGCCGGTTGGCGTTTCGCAATGATCTGATTGCACTCTTCGTCGATCTCGATTTCAAGCAGATTGACCCGGTGATCGCCCTCGATAACACGTTCGAGCAACGCTGAATTCCCGGTTTTCAGGCCCTCGAGCGCGTTTGCAACCTGGGTTTCAACCAGGCCGCCCATCTGCAGCACGCCTGTACGGATCTTTTCCAGTTCGGTATCGAACTGCTTGTGGGTGTGTTCGGTCATTTTAGGCATGGCTTAATCCAGGAAGGAAACAGACTATCAGGTCAAAATGAAAGTATTGTTTCAGTCACGAAACTGACGTTCGACGCCGTCGGCGCTTGCCAGCAACAACACGTCGGCGCCACGGCGGGCGAACAGCCCGTTTGTGACGACGCCAACAATCTGGTTGAGGGCGGTTTCCATCGCCACCGGATCGCTGATCGACAGCCCGTGTACGTCGAGAATCAGATTGCCGTTGTCGGTGACAAAGCCTTCGCGCAGGCGTGGTGAGCCGCCAAGCCGTGTGATTTCACGCGCGACCTGAGCCGCAGCCATCGGAATGACCTCGACCGGCAGCGGAAACTTGCCGAGCGTCGCGACTTTCTTGCTTGCATCGCAGATGCAGACAAAACGACGCGCGACCGCGGCGACGATCTTCTCCCGCGTCAGCGCACCACCACCACCCTTGATCATGTTGAACCGGCCGTCGATCTCGTCCGCGCCGTCGACATAGACAGGGATTTCTTCGATTGCGTCGAGGCTGAAGAGTTTGATGCCTTGATCTGCGAGACGCTTCGAGCTCGCTTCCGAACTGGAGACGGCGCCCCGAATGCGGTCGCGCATGCCAGCGAGTCCGTCGATAAAGTGGTTGACCGTCGAGCCGGTGCCGACACCGACGATGCTGCCGTCTTCGACTTCCTTGAGTGCTGCCAGGGCAGCGGCTTTCTTGAGTTCGTCCTGAGTCATGGAAAATCCGTATGGTGGGTTCGTGTGTTTCAGACAAGGCCGTCGAAGGGCTGGACCAGAACCCGGTCGCCGGGCAGCACACCTGCGCAGTTCTCGGGCAGCACGATGAAGCAGTCTGCTTCGGACATTGAGCGCAGGATGCCTGAGCCTTGGGCGCCAGCCTGTGTGACGTTGATCTGGCCGTTTGACCGGGAAAGTCGTCCGCGAATGTACTCGCAGCGTCCGGGCTGCTTGCGGATGGTATCGGTGCAGCTTGCTTCGAACAGGCCGGCTGGCGGCAGCGGATTGACACCCATCAGTTTGAGCAGGGCGTCCTGCACGAACTGGTAGAAGGTGACCAGCACTGCCACCGGATTGCCCGGCAGGCCGAACAGCATCGCGTCACCAATGCGCCCGAAGGCCATCGGACGCCCTGGTTTGATGGCAAGCTTCCAGAACGAAACTTCACCCATTCGCGTCATCATTTCGCGAATGAAGTCCGCCTCGCCAACCGAGACGCCGCCGCTGGTGATGATGACGTCGGCGGCCTGTGAGGCTTCGCTGAAGGCCGCTTCGAGCGCGGCTGGATTGTCCGCGATCACGCCCATGTCGATCAGGTCGCAGCCGAGGCGGCTGAGGGCGCCGAACAGGGTGTAGCGATTGCTGTCGTACACCTCGCCAGGGGCCAGCGGCCGCCCGATGGATGCGATTTCGTCTCCGGTGGAAAAGAAGGCGACCCGCAGCCGGCGACAGACGGTGATCTCGGCGATGCCCAGCGATGCAATCAGGCCGAGCTCGGCCGGCCCGCAGCGCCTTCCTGCACTCAGGGCTGCACTGCCCAGTGCGAGGTCTTCGCCGGCATGCCGCAAGTTCTGTCCGCGCGCCTGACCTGCCGGAACGAATACGCTGGCGTCCTCGCGGCGGGTGACCTCCTGCATCACGATGGTGTCAGCGCCCTCGGGAATTGTTGCCCCAGTCATGATCCGGATTGCCTGTCCGGGACCGACGATGCCGGAGAAAGGGCGTCCGGCGTAAGCCGTGCCAACGACGGTGAGGGCTGTCTCACCGGCAGTTGCAAGGTCTGTCGCCCGTACAGCGTAACCGTCCATGGCCGAATTGTCGTGCGCCGGGACGTTGCATGGCGCAATGACATCACGGGCGAGGACGCGGCCGAGTGCCGAGCGTACGGCAACACGTTCCCAGCCAACAACCGGGCTGACTGCATCGAGGATGCTTGCTCTTGCTTCGTCGGCGCGCAGGAAGTTGCGAGGCGTTGTTTCGGGGGGGCTTGGCTGAGTCATTTGCTGGATCCGGAGGTGCAGTGACGAATGATGTCGCGGACGTCCATTTTTACCACAATGCAGACTCAATCGGCGCATTACCCAATGTTCGGGCGGCAGCCTGCTGTGCTGTTCTGCCGTAAAATCTGCGGCATGACCCAGAATCTCCACGAGGCCGCCTTCGCGGCCATGATGCTCGACGATCCCGAGGCCAAATGCGCGGCCACATTGCAGCTGCGTTCGGACTGGTCTGCTGGCAAACTGGACGTCGAATCATGCGCGGATGATCCGTGTGCGGTAATGGTGCCGGGGCGTCCGCAACGTCCGCAGCTTGTTGCTCCAAATCAGCTCACGAGCCGCCGGGTGGGAACCCCGGACGGGCACGCGGCGATGTTGCATGCCATTGCGCACATTGAATTCAACGCCATTAATCTTGCGCTCGATTGTGTGCATCGCTTTCGCAGCATGCCGCGCAGTTTTCACGATGACTGGGTGAGGGTGGCGGCTGAGGAGGCGTATCACTTCGGCCTGATGCAGGTGCGCTTGCAGGCGCTTGGGCGCTGCTACGGGGATTTTCCCGCGCACAATGGTCTGTGGGAGATGGCCTGTCGCACCGCAGACGATGTGCTGTCGCGAATGGCGCTGGTGCCCCGGGTGCTTGAAGCGCGCGGACTCGATGCGACGCCTCCGATTGCGGACAAGCTGCGTAGTATCGGAGACCGCGAGAGCGTCGCGGTGCTCGATATCATCCTGCGTGACGAAGTGGGGCATGTGGCGATTGGAGATCGCTGGTTTCGAGCTTGCTGCGACGATCGGGGTCTGGATGCCGAGGCATGCTATCTCGAGTTGATTGCCCGCTTCAATGCGCCCTGGCCGCAACCGCCTTTGCATCGCGAGGCGAGATTGGCCGCCGGATTCAGCAGCGCCGAACTGGACCGCCTCGCTGCCGGCCGCTCCTGAGTGCGTTGCAGTCACGGAGAGCCGCCGCCGTCCGGGCAGAGGCGGGCTGGAACGGGAAAGACATGTGAACAAAAAGAGGGGTGGCATTGCCACCCCTCTTTTTGGTGCGAGCCGCTTAGCGCAGGCCGGCTGCGTAGTCGGCCACAGCCTTGATTTCCTTGTCGGTCATCTTGAGTGCAATCGTGCGCATCATTGCGTTGGGATCGTTGGCACGTACGCCGTCACGGAAACCCTTCAGCTGGGCTTCGGTGTAGTCAGCGAACTGACCCGCGAGCGCAGGGTACTGGGCGGGCAGGCCGGCACCGGCAGGGCCGTGACAGGCTGCACAGGCGGGGACACCCTTGGCGGCGATGCCGCCACGCCAGATTTGCTGGCCGGCGTTGAGTGTGTCGAGGTTTTTGGCGGATTCGGGCTTGAGTGTCTGCGAAGAGAAATACTCCGCCAGAGCTTTCATGTCGGCCAGTTCGAGACCGGCAACCATGGCGCCCATCACTGCGTTTTCACGCGCAGGCGGCTTGCCATCCCAGCTCTTGAAACCTTGCAATTGCTTGAACAGGTACTCGGAGTGCTGGCCAGCGAGCTTCGGGTTTGCAGGAAGCTGGCTGTTGCCGTCCGCCATATGGCAGGCTACACAGATCGTTTCGGCGGTCTGTTTTGCCTTGGCCAGGTCGGGAGCCTGATCCTGAGCTTGGAGGCTGCCTGCGACCAGCAGCAGCGAGAGCAGCAGGGAACGCTTGATCATGATGTCCTCGGAAAGCCGTGAGTGAATGCCCTAAAACGCGGTATTCTATATCACGAAACCCTCGTTGCGTGACGCGAAGAGGGTTTTTACCCAGCCTACCGGCCATTGAGCCCTTTTTTGATGCCCATCTTCCGCAACGCACAATTCGAAATTTCGATCGCCAAGCCCTCGGGGCTTCCCCCGCCGAACGGATCGGAGATCGCTTTTGCGGGCCGCTCCAATGCCGGGAAGTCGAGTGCAATCAATACACTCGCGGGGCATGTTCGTCTGGCGTATGTTTCCAAAACGCCCGGGCGCACACAACTGCTCAATTTCTTCCGCCTCAATTGCGGCGCCTGTCTGGTCGATCTGCCAGGCTACGGTTATGCCGCCGTGCCGGAGAAGATCCGCCGCGAATGGGGTGGTCTGATCGAGACCTACCTGAAGGAACGCGAGAATCTGATCGGCCTCGTGCTGATGATGGATGCGCGCCGCCCGATGACCGACCTCGACCGGCAGATGATCGGCTGGTTTGCGCCGACGGGAAAGCCGATTCATGTGCTGCTGACCAAGAGTGACAAGCTCTCGCGCGGCCCTGCCAATGCGACCCTGCTCGCGGCGCGCAAGGAACTCTCCGCCTATGGCCCGCAAGTGACCGCGCAGCTTTTCTCCAGTCTGAAGAAGACCGGCGTCGAGGAGTGCGAGCGCATCGTCGCTGGCTGGCTCGGTCTGAATGAGCCGGCTCCGGATGCTGCTGCGCCCGCAGGCGACGCGGCGGATATAAAAACAAAAACCCCCGGCTAAGGGGGAGGCCGGGGGTGAAAAGCCTCGATAGGATCGAGGCCCCGCTCAGGGAGGTGAAGCGGGAGATGGTTCAACACCATCTGCGGTATGAGATGGCCCCCTGAGCATGAAGTTCCCCGCCGAAAACGTTACCGTATGTGTTTAGTCCGATCGACTGGATCGATCGTTTTTTCATGACTTCTGACGGACCCGATATGCAAGCCAATCCGAATTTTCCATCCACCCGCATGCGGCGCATGCGGCGTGACGACTTCTCGCGTCGGCTGATGCGAGAGAATGTGCTGACGACGAACGACCTGATCTATCCAGTGTTTGTCCTCGAGGGCAAGGCTGTGGTCGAGCCCGTATCTTCCATGCCCGGCGTTTCGCGGGTATCGCTGGACGGGTTGTTACGACTGGCTGAAGAGGCGCAGAACCTGGGCGTGCCAGCATTGGCGCTGTTTCCCGTGGTTGGCGCTGACAAGAAGAGCGAGGGCGCCGATGAGGCCTGGAACCCCGATGGCCTTGTGCCGCGGGTGGTGCAGGCGCTCAAGGCGAACTTTCCCGATCTCGGTGTGATTACCGACGTGGCGCTCGACCCTTACACCAGCCACGGTCAGGACGGGCTGATCGACCCGGCCGATCCGCGCGGTTATGTGCTGAATGACGAGACGCTCGAGGCGCTCGCAAAACAGGCTCTGTGCCATGCGCAGGCCGGCGCGGACATCGTGGCGCCATCCGACATGATGGATGGCCGGGTAGCGCGGATCCGCGCCATGCTCGACGGTGATGGGCGCATTCACACCCGTATTCTTGCGTATTCGGCGAAGTACGCCTCGAGCTTCTATGGTCCTTTCCGTGACGCGGTCGGATCGGCCGGCAATCTCGGCAAGGGTAACAAGTACACGTATCAGATGGACCCCGCGAACAGCGATGAAGCCATCCGCGAGGTTGCGCTCGATATCGCTGAGGGCGCCGACATGTACATGGTCAAGCCGGGCATGCCGTATCTCGACATCGTGCGTCGGGTGAAGACCGAATTGCAGGTGCCGACTTACGTGTATCAGGTCAGCGGCGAGTACGCCATGCTCAAGGCGGCGGCAGGCAACGGCTGGCTGGATGAGAAGGCGTGTGCAATGGAGGCGCTGGTGGCCTTCAAGCGTGCGGGAGCCGACGGCATCCTGACCTACTTCGCGCTCGACGCCGCACGCTGGTTGCGCGCTGGCGGCTGATTGCCGGCTGTCTGCGGGTTCAGCCGAGCAGGTTGCCCGCAGCGCGCCTCAGCTTGAGGATGGAGCGGATCTTCACGTCGACATAGGCGGGGTGGCGGCTTCCTCCGCCCACGAGGACCGTACGCATGCCCAATTGCCGTGCGGTACGCAGATTGGCCGCAGTGTCCTCGACCATGATGCAGCGACGGGGGTCGAGGCGGTAGCGCTGGATGATCTGCCTGTACGCGGCCACGCCCGGTTTGGGCTGCATGTGCAGGGATTCGATGGCGACCACATCGTCGAACAGCTTGCGGATGCCCATGATGTCGAGCACGTTCTCGGCATATCGACGTGGGGCGTTCGAAAACACGATTTTCCGCCCCGGCAGTTTCTTCAGCATCCCCTTCAGTGCGCGCTCGAACACCATCATTTCATGCAGGCGATCGAAGTTGTGGGTCTCGCTCAGGAAGTGGTGAGGATCGGTTGCATGATGGCGCATCAGGCCGAGCAGCGTTGCGCCGTACTGATGCCAATAGCGCATTCGCAGCGCATTCGCCTCGTCCGTGCTTAACGCAAGGTGACGTTCGAGATAGGCCGTCATGCTGCGGTTGATGTGCGGAAAGATATGCGGGCTGGCGTTATGCAGCGTGTTGTCGAGGTCGAACAGCCAGACGGGGGGGGAGGTCATCGGAGCATCGTCCTTGGTGATCAGCCAGACGAGCCGTCAGCCTGCCGCGGACGGAACTGGATCACTGCGCGGCCATCCTCGGTGGTTTTGGCCGGGGCTTTCCATGCGTGCCCCTGAATGACCTCAAAAGTGGCCGGAAGGCGGCCTTCGGTGCGCAGTCTCTCATAGTGCGCCCGGGCGGCGGCCCAGCCGGTACGGCCGCAGAGACCTCTTGGGCGCGAGAGGGCGGCGTTATTGCCGCCGCTGATGCGCAGATCACTGAGCAGGGTGTCGAGATCACTGTAGGTCAGGGTCAGCATTTCCATGTCCATCACCGGATCCGAAAATCCGGCCTTGACCAGTACGTCGCCGATGTCATGCATGTCGATGAAACGGTGCACTCTTTCACCGGCCCGGTCGGGCAGGGCCTCGCGCAGTTCGCGCAGGGTATCCGGGCCAAGGCTGGAGAACATCAGCAGGCCCCCCACTTCGAGCACCCGGTGCAGTTCCTGCAGCGCAGGAAGGGGGTCGTGCAGCCCGGGCAGCATCAGGTTGGACCAGGCCAGCGAGACGCTCGCACGCGGCAGGGGAAGGGCGTCCGCGTCTGCTGCAATCAATGCAGCCCCGCGGGAAGGTGAGCCCGTCAGGCGCTCGAGAAAACGGCGCGCGCGCCCGCTCTGCGGCGTGATGCGTTGCTGGCACTGCTCGAGCATGGGAAGCGAGAAGTCCAGCCCGATCAACTCGGCTTCCGGGAAGCGAGCAGCGAGTCTAAGCAGATCGCTGCCGGTGCCGCAGCCAAGATCGATGATGCGTTTCGGCGCGATCCTGATGTAGTCGAGGCGCTCGTCCATGCGCCTGGCGATCTCGCGCGCGAGGATGTCGGCGCTGTCATAACGTGCGGCGGCCGCGTCGAAGCGTTTCTTGAGCAGCCGTCGGTCAAGCTGGAAGTCGGCGTTCTGCGCCACGGTCTGCTTCAGATTGACCGCAGGCCGAGACGGGCGAACAGTTGCTCGTCGTGATCGCCGTCGGGGTTGTCGGTGGTCAGCAGGCGCTCGCCGTAGAAGATCGAGTTCGCGCCAGCCATGAAGCACAGGGCCTGAAGTTCGTCGCTCATTTGCTGGCGGCCAGCGGACAGGCGCACGTAGCTGGTCGGCATGGTGATGCGCGCGGCGGCCACGGTGCGGGCAAATTCGAAGGGGTCGAGCTTGCTGCCATCCGCGAGCGGGGTGCCCGGAATCTGCACGAGATTGTTGATGGGGACCGACTCCGGTGGCGGGTTCATGTTCGCAAGCTGGGCAATCAGGCCGGCGCGTCCGGTTTGCGTCTCACCCAGACCGATGATGCCGCCGGAACAGACATTGATGCCTGCGCCTCGCACCTTGTCGAGCGTGTCGAGACGGTCCTGAAGCGTATGGGTGGTGATGACTTCACTGTAGAACTCGGGCGCGGTATCCACGTTGTGGTTGTAGTAGTCGAGCCCGGCCTCTGCGAGTTGTGCCGCCTGGCCGTCGCCGAGCATGCCGAGGGTGACGCAGGTTTCGAGGCCGAGTTTTTTCACTTCTCGCACCATTTCCAGGACCGGGACAAGATCCTTGTCCTTGGGGCCGCGCCAGGCTGCGCCCATGCAGAAGCGCGAGGAGCCCTTGGCTTTGGCTGCGCGTGCATGTTCGAGCACTTCCTCAACCGGCATCAGGCGTTCGCGTTCGAGGCCCGTATCGTAACGCGCGGACTGCGAGCAGTATCCGCAGTCCTCCGAGCAACCGCCGGTCTTGATCGACAGCAGGGTGGAGCGCTGAACTTCTCCAGCCGTGAAGTGCTCGCGGTGTACCTGTTGGGCACGGAACATGAGATCCATGAACGGCATGTCGAACAGGGCTTGGACGTCGGCAACGCTCCAGCGCGCGTCTGCGAGGGCAGCAGGGGCGGGCTTGCGGGCGAACTGGATGGTCGATGTGCTTGTCATGAGTCTTGGTCCACGCTGTAATCCGGTAGCCCGCCATTTTCGTTCACGGTACGAAAAGTTGTCAAATACCCATCGCAATCTGCAGCACATTCTGAACCATTTGCTCGATGTGGTGATGCCTCAGGATTGCTATCTGTGTGGTGCGGTCTCAGGTGGTCAGCCAGTGTGTGCTGCATGCCGGGCCGCGCTGCCGCTTCACCGCGCTGCGTCGTGCCCCGTCTGTGCTCTGCCGACCACCGCAGGCGAGGTCTGCGGACATTGTCTGCGTGCGCCTCCCGCTTTCGATGGCACGAAAGTGGCCTTCGATTACGTGTTTCCAATCGACGTACTGGTACAGGCGCTGAAGTACCGGCACAAGCTGGCGCTTGCCGGGTTCTTTGCGGACATGCTCAGGATTCCAAAAGGGTTTGACCTGATCGTGCCAATGCCGCTTCATCCCTTGCGCCTTTCCGAGCGCGGCTTCAATCAGGCGGTTGAGATTGCGCGTCCGCTCGCTGCGGCGGCAGGCTTGCCGATGGCGCTTGCGGGCTTGGCACGGGTGCGAAACACGCCGGCTCAGGCGAGTCTTGGCCGTGCGGAACGGGCCGCAAACATGCGGGGAGCCTTCAACTGCACCCTGCAACTCGAGGGGATGGCCGTGATGGTGGTCGATGACGTGATGACCACTGGCGCATCGCTCAATGAAGTGGCTCGATGCCTCAAGGCGAGAGGGGCTGCGCGGGTTGAAAATCTGGTGGTCGCCCGCACACCGGCACCGCACTGAGCTAGAGTGCGCGCTTTGCAACTTCCTTCCGAGCAATGTTCGACATCGTCCTGTTCGAGCCCGAGATTCCCCCGAATACGGGCAATATCATCCGCCTTGCTGCGAATACGGGGGCCCGTCTGCATCTGGTCGAGCCGCTTGGCTTCGATCTGAGCGACAAGCAGCTCGCGCGCGCGGGGCTGGATTACCACGATCTGGCGCATGTGACGGTGCACCCGGACTGGGCCGCGTGCATGGCACTGCTTGCCGGACGCCGCCTGTTTGCGCTGAGCACGCGTGGGACGGTGCGTCACGACCGCATCGAGTATCGTGACGGAGACGTGCTGGTGTTCGGACCGGAGAGCCGGGGCTTGCCCGGGGAGGTGCTGCATTCGGTACCAGCGGAACAGCGCCTGAGGATCCCGATGCGTCCGGCAAACCGGAGCATCAACCTGTCGAATGCGGTGGCGGTCGTCGTCTACGAGGGCTGGCGTCAGCTGGGGTTTGTAGGCGCGGTCTGAATTGTGCTGCGCGCCCGGCTTGCGGCCTGTCTGCCCAAACCGGGACTACTCGTGCTTCGGGTCGCGTGCAAGGAGTTGCTCGACCACTTCGCGCGCAACATGGCCCTCGTGCAGGAGAGCGTTCACTGCCGAGCAGATCGGCATGTCGACGCCGACGCGTTCGGCCATGGCAGTGACTTCGCGAGCGGTGGAGACGCCTTCTGCGACATGCCCCAGGTCGCGCAGGATGTCGCCGAGTGTTTTGCCTTCGGCCAAGGCGAGACCGACCCTGCGGTTGCGTGACAGGTCACCGGTGCAAGTCAGGATGAGGTCACCCATGCCGGCCAGCCCCATCAGGGTTTCGGGTTTGCCGCCGAGCGCTTCGGCAAGGCGGGCAATCTCGGCAAGGCCGCGGGTAATGAGTGCAGCGCGTGCATTCAGCCCAAAGCCCATGCCGTCGGATACACCGGAAGCGATGGCCATCACGTTCTTGATGGCGCCACCGATCTCGCAGCCAACAACATCGGTGTTGGCATAAAGGCGCAGCAGGGGCTGATGAAGGCTGTTGACCCAGTGGCTGGCGAACTCAGGGTCGGCCGAAGCGATGGTCACTGCTGCGGGCAGTCCGCGTGCCACCTCGGCAGCAAAGCTGGGGCCGGTCAGGACGCCGCAGGGCGCATCAGGCCCCAGCTCTTCAAACACGATCTCGTGCGGAAGCCTGGCCGTGCCGGCTTCCAGCCCCTTGCATGCCCAGATAAGCGGCGTGTCCGGTTTGAGGCGGTGCAGCGCACGGGTGGTGCTGCGCAGGCCCGCCAGGGGAGTGACGACCAGGTGCAGGTCCGCGCTGCAGGCGGCTGCGTCGAAATCGCTCGTCAGCGTCAGTTCGGGATGAAGCGGGAGGCCGGGCAGATAGCGCCGGTTTTCGCCCTCAGTGCGCATGGCTTCGACATGCGCGGCGTCACGGCCCCACAGGCTGACCTGGTGGGTGTCCGCGAAGGCTTGTGCGAGCGCCGTTCCCCAGGCGCCTGCGCCGAATACCGAAATCTGCATCTGATTCACAGCCCCCAGACTTCGTTTACATGGAGGTAGCCGCTCGCGCCATCAGCGTGGCGCACCTTGATCCACCCGGCCACAGGGCCTTCCGCAAGTTCGAGGACTGCATCCCTGACCGTGACGAAAACGGCGGGGGCTGTGTCATCGGCGAGCTGACGAACGGAGGTTTGTGCAACTTTTACGATGATCGTGCGCTTGTCGGCAAGCGCACGGCGGTCTATCCATGACAGACCGCCGGCCGGATCGCGCACCTTGACCCACTTGTCGAGCGACACGACCATTTCAACCGGTGTGCCGGCGAGAATGATCGCGAGTTTCCTGCCCTTTTCCGATGGCGTGTCGTAAAGAATCGACGGTGCTGCAACCGAGCGGAATTCGATGGCGAAGCTGGCGGTGCTCGCCAACGTCAGGGCAAGGGCGAGCGCGAGTTTGAGGGAGCGGGAGCGGGAGCGCATCTGCGGCGGCTTACTGAACCGGAACTTCGCCAGCCGGAGCCTGTTGCTGCTGGCGTGACTGGTACAGTGCCTCGAAGTTGACCGGCGCCAGCAGCACGGGCTGGAAGCCGGCACGGGTGACCGCGTCGGAGACCGCTTCGCGAGCGTACGGGAAGAGGATGTTCGGGCAGCCGATCATCATGACGGGCTCGAGGTCACCTTCGGGGATGTTGCGGATCTGGAACACACCGGCCTGAGCGACCTCGACCAGGAATACCGAGCGGTCTTCGCCGAGCTTGGCAGCAACGGTCACCGTCAGCACGACTTCGTACAGTCCTTCATCAACGGCATTGCCATCGGTGCGCAGTTGAACACTGATCTGCGGAGTGTCGCGCTCCAGGTAGATCTGCGGTGCGTTGGGCACCTCGACAGAGAGGTCCTTGACGTAGACTTTTTCGATGGAGAAGACGGGTTGCGCGTTTTCGGTCATGTAAGTTGCCTGATTCGGTTGGAATTTAATGGGTCAGGTTGTGCTGCCATCGAGCATGGGTACCAGCGATCCCGCCTGATCTAGCGCGTAAAGATCGTCGCAGCCGCCGACATGGTAGTCGCCAATGAAGATTTGCGGAACCGTGCGTCGCCCGGTGATCTCCATCATCTCGGCACGTTTGGCTGGATCGCCATCCACGTTGAACTTGATCATGTCGGTCACGCCGCGTGCGAGCAGCAACTGTTCGGCGCGGGCGCAGAAGGGGCAATAGCTGCTGGTATAGATGCGGACTTCGGGGTGCATGCTTACTTCCTCTTCTTGCTTACGGGCTGGCCGGCCTTTTCCCATTCGATGAGACCGCCGCGCAGGTTGTAGAGCTTTTCGAAGCCGGCCTTCTTCAACGTCGCGAGGGCTGACCCGGAGCGTGCGCCGGTGGCGCAGCACAGAATGATCGGACGGCTCTTGAACTTGTCGAGTTCGGCGGCGCGACGGGCGAATTCTGCCTGGGGGAGGTGACGCGCATTCGGGATGTGCCCCTTGGCGTATTCACCCTGATCGCGAACGTCTACGACGATGGCGTCTTCGCGGTTGATCAGCATCGTTGCTTCGGTCGGGCTGACCAGGGTCTTGTTGCCCTGGTTGCGAACGAAATCGAACAGTAGCCAGCCGCCAGAGACGGCTGCAAGTGCGGCCCAAGCCAGGTTTTGTTGCAGGAATTCCACGAAATCGTTGCTCCGGAGTTGTTACTTGCTGGGTTGCGTGGGGGCGACGCCACAGAAGACTTCGCGCATGAGCACGATCAACTGCAGTGTGCGCTGGTCGCCCACGCGGTAATAGACGCGATTGGCGTCCTTGCGGGTTTGCAGCACACCCTTGTCGCGCAGGATGGCGAGGTGCTGCGAAATGTTGCTCTGGGAAGTGCCCACCGCTTCGACGATATCCTGCACGCACACCTCTTCGCTACCCAGGATGCACAGAATCTTGAGCCGCAAGGGATGTGCGATCGCTTTCAGCGCTCGGGCAGCCATTTCGATGTGTTCATGCTTGTCGATCAGCTCGAAGATGTCTTGATTAATCACGTGAGGGCCGGATGGGCAAAATCAATAGTATAAAATAGCGCGTTGTTGTCTAGCGCGCCATCTCTGTGTCGCGCCGGCAGTGTATCTGTATTGCAGTTTTCAACCCTTACCGGACACCGACTTTCTATGTACAAAATCGTTCTGCTTCGACATGGTGAATCAACCTGGAACAAGGAAAACCGCTTTACCGGGTGGACCGATGTCGATCTCACCGAACAGGGGGTGAGCGAAGCACGCGTTGCGGGCCAGCTGCTGAAAGATGAAGGATACGCTTTCGATCTCGCATTTACTTCCGTGCTCAAACGCGCCAACAAGACGCTCAACATCGTGCTTGAGGAGCTTGGCTCGCTGTGGCTGCCGGTCGAGCATTCATGGCGCTTGAACGAGCGTCACTACGGCGCACTGCAAGGGTTGAACAAGGCCGAGACCGCAGCCCAGTATGGCGACGAGCAGGTGCTGGTATGGCGGCGGTCCTACGACACGCCGCCGGCACCGCTGGAAGAGGGTGATCCTCGTCTGAACTACGATGACCCGCGTTACGCGTCCCTGCCGCGTGCGCGCTTTCCGCGCACCGAATGCCTGAAAGATACCGTGGCCCGAGTAGTTCCGTACTGGGAAACCGTGATCGTGCCGCAGATCCTGGCCGGACGCCGGATCCTGATCGCAGCGCACGGCAACAGCCTGCGTGCACTGATCAAGTATCTCGACGAAATCTCCGACGCGGACATCGTCGGCCTCAATATCCCGACGGCGCAGCCGCTGGTGTATGAGCTCGATGTCAATCTGAAGCCGGTCAAGAGCTACTACCTTGCCGACGAGGACACCATCCGTGCTGCCCAGGCTGCGGTCGCCGGGCAGGGCAAGGCAAAGGGCTGAACGCTTCACGTGACAAATGCTTGTGGTCGTGCAGCCGTCCTGCGGGGCGTTCTGATGCTGATGCTGGCAGGCATGCTCCTGCCCGGGAGCGTGCTTGCACAGGCGACGGTCGAGATCAAGGAGAAGCGTTCCGATCTGGATGACCTCAAACAGCGGATCCGCGATTTGCAGAAAGACATGGCCCAGACCGAGGCCACCCGCTCAGGTGCGGCCTCGGCCCTGGCTGACGCGGAACGCGCGGTGTCGAAGGCTGAGCGTGATGTCCGTCGCCTTGCCGCGGAACGCACTTCCGCCGAGAAGAAGCTTGCGTTGCTTGAGGCTGAACAGCGCGAGGTCGAAGAACGCATCGGTGCGCGTCAGGGTGAGCTTGCGGAGTGGCTGCGGCGTCACTACATGTTCGGCGCTGCCGACGGGGTCGCGCCGCTGCTGTCGGCGCGCGATCCCAATCAGTTGGCGCGCGATGCGCACTATCTTGAGTATCTCGGCCGTGCGCGCCTTGAACTGATCGATGGCTTGCGCCGCGACCTGAAAAACAAGGCCGAGCGTGCGGTCGAGATCACATCCCGTCGCGACCGCCTGACGCAGCTTGAAGTCGAGCAACGTGAGCAACAGGCATCTCTCAAAGCCGTGCATGAGAAACGACGCGATGCGCTTGCCGAGATTGCAAGTCAGCTCACGTCGCAGCGCAAGGAGGTCAGTGCGCTCAAGGCTGACGAGCAGCGTCTGTCGCGACTGATTGAAACCCTGGCGCAGCGGGCGCGCGAGGTCGCTGCACGACAGGCGGCCGCACGCGCGGCCGAGGCCCGCCGTGCGGCAGCGGCGGCAGCGGCAGCCGCCGCGCAGCAACAGGCTGCGTCGTCATCAGATCGACCATCATCGCGCTCAAGCTCGCCGTCTCCGCGCCATTCCGAACCGATCGTCGGCGAGGTCCGCAAGTCAGCGGGACCAACGCCGACCGGCGTCAGTTTCGGGCAGTTGCGGGGGAAACTGCGTTTTCCGGTTCGTGGAGAACTCATCGGGCGCTTTGGTGCTCAAAGGGCTGAGGGTGGAACGACCTGGAAGGGGGTGTTCATCCGTGCGGCCAGCGGCGTCGAAGTGCGCGCAGTGGCGGACGGCGAGGTGGTGTTTTCGGATTGGTTGCGTGGTTATGGAAACCTGCTGATTCTTGACCACGGAGGAGATTATCTTTCCGTTTATGGCAACAACGACGTATTGCTCAAAGTTGTGGGTGACAACGTTGCCGGTGGTGATGCGATCGCCAGTGTGGGGGTGAGCGGAGGTGGCCCGGAATCGGGTTTATACTTCGAAGTCCGTCATCAGGGACGGGCACTTGATCCCCTGCAGTGGGTGAGACTTAACTAGATTCCGATTCAGGCGCGGCCGAAGGGCCGCGCTGGCATATTCCCCGATGGAGTGCTCATGCCCAGCAGCAAGTTGAAACAATTCGGGCTCATCATGACCGGTGTCGTCGCCGGCGTGATGATCAGCCTGAACTTCTCCGCCAATGCCGACAAGACGGTGCCGGCGCCGCTTCCTGTCGAAGAACTGCGTGCGTTCGCCGATGTCTTCAATGCCATCAAGCAAGGCTATGTCGAGCCGGTCGATGACAAGAAGCTGATCACACATGCGATCAGCGGAATGTTGAGTGGGCTCGATCCGCATTCGGCCTACCTTGACGCGGAGGCGTTCAAGGATCTGCAGGTCGGCACCCAGGGCGAGTTTGGTGGGCTGGGTATCGAAGTCGGGATGGAAGACGGCTTCGTCAAGGTGGTGTCTCCGATCGAGGACACGCCTGCCTACCGCGCAGGGGTCAAGGCCGGTGACCTTATCGTCAAGCTTGACGATACGCCGGTGAAGGGCATGAGCCTTAACGATGCGGTCAAGCGCATGCGGGGCAAGCCAAAGAGCGACATCACCCTGACCATCATGCGCAAGGGCGAGGCGCGGCCGGTCATCATCACGCTTACACGTGAAGTGATCAAGGTTCAGAGCGTGAAGTCGAAGGTGGTCGAACCGGGCTATGGTTACCTGCGCGTTGCCCAGTTCCAGGAGAACACCGCAAGCTCGGTCGTGACGCACCTGCAGAAGCTGGCCAAGGACGGCGAACTCAAGGGCTTGGTACTCGATCTGCGCAATGACCCGGGTGGTCTGCTGCACGGCGCGGTCGGCGTGGCTGCGGCCTTCCTCCCGGTCAACACCCTGGTGGTGTCGACCGATGGACGTACCGAGGACGCAAAGCGGGAGTTCCGCGCAACGAGCGACGACTACCTTCGCGGCTCGCGGGATGATTTCCTGCGTGCGCTGCCGAAGTGGGCGCGCGACGTGCCGATGGTGGTGCTGGTCAATGGAGGCTCGGCCTCGGCGTCGGAGATCGTTGCGGGGGCGCTGCAGGATCACAAACGTGCCGTGATCATGGGGACCCAGAGTTTTGGCAAGGGTTCGGTGCAGACCATCCTGCCGCTGAACAACACGACGGCGATCAAGCTCACCACGGCGCGTTATTACACGCCCAGTGGCCGCTCTATCCAGGCCAAGGGAATCGAGCCGGATATCGTTGTAGAAGAGTCGGCAAACGGCTCTGTCAAGCGCGTTCGCGAAGCGGATCTCGACGGACACCTTGGCAATGATCGCGATCCTGAGGCCGAGCGCAAGGCGGCTGAAGCCCAGAGTGCGCAGGGTGCTGCCGAGGACGAGGCCGCTCAGGCGGCGCGTTTCGAGCAGGCCGGCAAGGACGACTATCAGCTTGGCCAGGCGATCAACCTTCTCAAGGGCCTCCAGATCGTCCAGAATAAAAAATAATCCATGAGACAGGGAGGGTTGTGATGCGACGTGAAACCGCCTACAAGCTTGCCGGCAGGCGTCACGATCATCCCGTTGCCGGTTCGGGGATGGATAAGCACCGTGAATTGCGGTTCAAGAAAATGCCGCCAGGCCAGGTCCAGCAGGCGCTTCGGGCGCTGAGCATGTTGAAGGGGCTGGAAGTTGAGGTGGGCGTGGGAGAATATGCGCTGGTTGTGCGCTATTCCGTCCTCGACTACAGCCTTGAGTCGCTCGAGGAGGCTTTGCGTGAAGCTGGATTTACGCTGGACAACACGCTGTACTCGAAGCTTGTGCGGGCGCTGGTCTATTTCTGTGAAGAAACCCAGCGCCACAACCTGGTATCACCGGAACGTCTGCTGAAAAAATCCAACGAGGTCTACATTCAGGCCTGGGATCAGCATCCACATGGTGATCACGATGAAACGCCCCCCGACTTGCGCGAATACAAGTAGTGGCGCTTTCTGCTCTATCCTGCGGGCTGCCATGTGCGGCCCTTTTTTATTGTGTGCTCATCCATGAATGACGATCAGCTACTGCGCTACAGCCGGCACATCCTGCTGCCAGAAATCGGTGTCGAAGGTCAGGAGGCCATTCTGGGGGCACGCGTCCTCGTGATCGGGGCGGGTGGTCTGGGGTCGCCGGCGGCGATGTATCTTGCTGCCGCGGGTGTCGGCACCCTCGTGCTGGCCGATGGCGATACCGTGGATCTGACCAACCTGCAGCGCCAGATCCTGCATAGCGCAGAAGGCGTGGGGCGGCTCAAGGTCGAGTCCGGACGCGATACGCTGCACCGGCTCAATCCCTTCGCCCAGGTAGAGATCCTGCCGGTCCGGCTCGAGGGCGATGCGCTCGACGCGCAAGTTGCCTTGGCCGATGTCGTGCTCGACTGTTGCGACAACTTCGCAACCCGTCATGCGGTGAATCGGGCCTGCGTCAAGCATCGCAAGCCTCTGGTGTCGGGCGCGGCAATCCGCTTCGATGGTCAGGTTTCGGTGTTCGATCTGCGTAATGACGGGAGTGCCTGCTATCACTGCCTGTTCCCGGAAGGGGAATCGCTCGAAGAGGTTCGTTGCGCCGTCATGGGGGTGTTCGCCCCCCTCGTCGGTATCATCGGTTCGACGCAAGCGGCCGAGGCGCTCAAGCTGATCGCAGGGTGCGGGACCTCGCTCGATGGACGCCTGCTGCTGCTCGACGGGCTCGGAATGGAGTGGCGCAGCGTGGCGCTGGGCCGCGATCCCGGCTGTACCGTGTGCGGAACGCGGCGGGTCTAGGTCGAGCGCCGGGGGCGGGCGATCAGGCGCAGGTCGCTGCCGATCTGGCGCAGATCCCGGATGTCCAGGCTTACTGCCTCATCCAGTCGGGTCAGTGCGGCCAGATTGAACAGGCCTTGTGCCGCGTCGCCAATCAACATCGGCGCCAGATAGAGGAGGAGCTCATCCACGCAGCCTTCGCGCAGTAGCGAGCCGTTGAGTTTCAGTCCGGCTTCCGCGTGCACTTCGTTAAGACCGAGCGTGCCGAGTTCGCTCATCAGTGCGGGCAGGTCGACCTTGCCACCCTCGTTTGGGAGAACCAGCAGACGGTGGCCGGCGCCCGTCAGCTGCGCATGCTTTTCCGGGTCTTCGCTGGCGGTCGCAATCACGATTGGATCACCCTGCAGGATGCGTGCAGAGGGCAGGATGTCGAGCCGGGCATCAATGACGACGCGCAGCGGCTGGCGCTCGCACGGAACGGCACGCACTGTCAGTTGCGGATCGTCCGCCTTGACTGTGCCTATACCGGTCAGGATCGCGCACGCACGGGCACGCCAGCGGTGACCATCGGCACGGGCCGCCGCTCCGGTGATCCACTGACTGACGCCGTTGTTGAGTGCGGTCTTGCCGTCGAGGCTGCTGGCCGCCTTGAGGCGCAACCATGGGCGGCCGCGGCTCATGCGCGAGATGAAGCCAATGTTGAGCTCTCGCGCCTCGGTTTCGAGCAGTCCGTGTGCGGTCTGTATGCCGCTTGCCCGCAGGCGTTCCAGACCGCGACCGCCCACCAGGGGGTTCGGGTCTTCCATTGCCGCGACGACACGGGATACGCCGGCGGCGATAAGCGCGTCCGCGCACGGAGGTGTGCGTCCGAAGTGGGAGCAGGGTTCAAGGGTGACATAGGCCGTTGCGCCACGGGCGCGATCGCCGGCGTGTTGCAGTGCGATTACTTCGGCGTGAGGCTCGCCGGCCCGACGGTGCCAGCCTTCGCCCACGGTCATGCCGTCACGCACGATCACGCAGCCTACCCGCGGGTTGGGGGTAGTGCTTTCAAGGCCGTTGGCTGCAATGGCAAGGGCCCGTGCCATTGCGGCATGATCAGTTGCCGAAAAGGTCATTCTCGGGGTCCGCAGGCGTTACGCTGCCCCGCGTGCGTTTGGCGCGTGGCTGCACTTCGCGAATGACTTCGGAAAACTCATCCACGTCGGCAAAGTTGCGGTACACGGATGCGAAGCGGATGTAGGCCACCTTGTCGAGCTTCTTGAGCTCTTTCATTACCAGTTCGCCAATCTTTTCGCTGGCCACTTCGTTCTCGCCCAGCGACAGCAAGCGTGCCTCGATACGGTCGACCGCGGCCTCGAGCGCTTCGGTGGTGACCGGGCGCTTGCGCAGCGAGAGTTTCATGCTGCCGGAGAGCTTCGCGTGATCGAAATCGGTGCGGCTGCCGTTGCGTTTGACGATATGCGGCATCTTGAGGTCGATGCGCTCATAGGTCGTAAAGCGCTTGTCGCAGTGCATGCAGCGTCTACGGCGGCGCACGACGTCGCCGTCGTCGTTCTCGCGCGTGTCGGTGACCTGAGTGTTAGGGTCGCTGCAGAAGGGGCATTTCATTGCGTGGGCGCAGGCAGTTCGCTACGGCGACCCGCTCTGAAAGATGCAGCGGGCCGCTCGCGCGTCAAATGCTTACTTGCCGTAGACCGGGAACTTCGCACACAGCGCCGACACCTTGCTGCGTACGCTGTCGATCACCGCCGTATCTTCCGGCGCGGCGAGCACGTCGGCGATCAGGTGGGCAATCTGTTCTGCTTCGATCTCGGTAAAGCCACGGGTCGTCATGGCTGGCGAGCCGATACGGATGCCGGAGGTCACGAAGGGCTTCTCCGGGTCATTCGGGATCGAGTTCTTGTTGACCGTGATGTGTGCGCTGCCGAGCACGGCTTCGGCCGCTTTTCCGGTGATCTTCATCGAGCGCAGGTCGACCAGGAAAACATGGCTTTCGGTGCGGCCAGACACGATGCGCAGCCCGCGTTCCTCGCCGAGTACGCGCGCCATTACACGGGCGTTAGCGATCACCTGTTCCTGATAATTGCGGAACTCGGGCGACGCTGCTTCCTTGAAGGCGACCGCCTTGCCGGCGATGACGTGCATCAGCGGGCCACCCTGCAGGCCGGGGAAAATGGCGGAGTTGATCGCCTTTTCGTGCTCGGCCTTCATCAGGATGATGCCGCCGCGCGGGCCGCGCAGTGTCTTGTGGGTGGTCGAAGTAACCACATCCGCGTGGGGAACCGGGTTCGGGTAGTAGCCGGCGGCGACGAGGCCGGCGTAGTGCGCCATGTCGACCCAGAAGATCGCGCCGATTTCCTTCGCAACCTTGGCGAAGCGTTCGAAATCGATGCGCAGCGAGTAGGCCGACGCGCCGGCGATGAGGATGCGCGGCTTGTGTTCGCGGGCCAGCGCTTCCATCTTGTCGTAGTCGATTTCTTCCTTCTCGTTCAAGCCGTAGGCCACGACGTTGAACCACTTGCCCGACATGTTCAGCGGCATGCCGTGGGTGAGGTGGCCGCCTTCGGCCAGGCTCATGCCCATGATGGTGTCGCCGGGCTTGGCGAAGGCCAGCAGCACGGCCTGGTTTGCCTGCGAGCCAGAGTTGGGCTGAACGTTGGCCGCATCGGCACCGAAGAGCTTCTTCAGGCGTTCGATGGCGAGTCGCTCTGCCACGTCTACATATTCGCAACCGCCGTAGTAACGCTTGCCCGGATAGCCTTCAGCATACTTGTTGGTCAGCTGTGAGCCTTGGGCTTCCATGACTGCGTGCGAGACGTAATTCTCGGACGCAATCAATTCGATGTGGTCTTCCTGGCGGCGGTTTTCCGCCTGCACGGCGGCCCACAGCTCGGGATCGACCTTGGCGAGGGTATCTTGGGAAGAAAACATGGAGCGGACTCGGCAGGGTTGTGATAAAGGCGGATATTAACACGCGCAGCGGGGACGTATGTCGAGCCGCGTGCGGCGCAACATGTTCGCCCGCCAAAGATCCGGATTCAGGCGTTTGAGAGTTCGTCGAGCGCGCGGCCAAGGTGAGACTGATCGCCCCAGCTGATCAATTGCCACTGACCGGCGTGGTGGGAAATCCAGTTCAGAGCAGCATTCGGAATGCTGAAGTCACGTGGTGCGTCCAGCGACTTGCCGGTGCTCAGGCGGTGAATGATGTCGAGCACGCCACCATGGGTGACGATCAGAACTTGCTCACCCGGATGACGCTCGACGATTTCAGTCAGGGTTTGGGCAATGCGCGCGGCGAACGCGGTCAGGCTTTCGCCGCCTTCTGAAAAGGTGAAGCCGGCATCACGGCGCAGGAAGCGGGCGTAGTCTTCCGGGAAGCGAGCCTGCGCTTCCTCATACGTCAGCCCCTGAAAATGACCGTAATGGCGTTCCCGCAGGCCGGGGTGGGCGTTGATGGTGCGCTCGGTGTCGGGCCAGATGCAGGCAGCGGTGCGTCGAGCACGCTGCAGGTCGCTGCTGTAGGCGGCTGCGAATCGCTGCCCCGCAAGGGCTTGGCCCGTTGCCTGCGCCTGGGCGATGCCGTTCTCGTTCAGCTCAATGTCGAGATGTCCCTGGAGACGCCTTTCGGCGTTCCAGGTGGTTTCGCCGTGCCGGACAATGCACAGGCGGGTGAGCGGTTTTTCCATGCGCCCGATCTTACCATCCGCTTGGTGAGTCCGCAGGTGCGCCCCAGCCCCCACCCGACGTGGGTGCTTCGATCTCGATGGTGTTCAGATCCACCTTCACTGCGGCATCGAGGTTTCCGGTGACAAGTTGCGGGAAGATGATGATCAAGGCCAGCACGAAGATCTGGATCAGCACAAATGGTATCGAGCCGCGATAGATCTGGGTGGTCTTCACCGGTTCTATTCGTTTTCCGGTCACCCTGTCGAGGAACGCGCTGACCGGGGCGACGCTGCGCAGATAGAACAGCGCGAAGCCGAATGGTGGCGTCAGGAAGGACGTCTGCATGTTGATTGCAATCATCACGCCAAACCAGATCAGGTCGACACCGAGCTTGTCTGCGACCGGGGCCAGCAAGGGCAGCAGGATGAAGGCGATCTCGAAGAAGTCGAGGAAGAAGCCAAGACCGAAGATGATCATGTTCACAAAGATCAGGAAACCGATCTGCCCGCCAGGCAGCTTGTCGAACAGGTGCTCGACCCAGTGCTGGCCGTCAACCGCGGTAAAGGTAAAGCTGAAAATCGTGGAGCCGATCAGGATGAAGAGCACGAAGCACGACAGGCGGGTTGTCGACTCGAGCGCCTGCTTCAGTGTCGGCAGGTCAAGGCGTTTGCGCACTGCGGCAAGCAGGAGGGCGCCGACAGCGCCC